>Ga0074198_1000022_pt1 | contig 358545 bp, 376 predicted proteins | sample EPASupsiteSAE323_FD_64527 | JGI IMG/M metagenome (GOLD analysis project Ga0074198, IMG submission 64527) | Bioremediated contaminated groundwater from EPA Superfund site, New Mexico - Sample SAE3-23 | ecosystem: Environmental > Aquatic > Deep subsurface > Groundwater > Contaminated ...
AAGATGACGAAACCCCTCCTGCCCTTTCGTTTGATACAGCTACCGATAATTTAAGAGTGGGTAGGAAAATATCATTTGTAAGTGTAGAAGACGCTCCTGCCCCTCAAGGCGTGATGCCGAATGCTTTTACTTTAGATTACATGGACGATGTTGAGGTCAACGGAGCTGCTAATGACCAGATGTTAGTTTATAACGCAGCAACTAGTCTGTGGATAAACAAAACACTGTGGCAATCAAATGCAAATAACCTTTATTATAATGGAGGCAATGTCGGCATAGGTACAAACACACCAGTATCAAGGCTTGATGTAGAAGGTGGTGTTTCTATTGGTGCCACTTACTCAGGCACTACCGCCGCTCCTGCTAATGGTTTAATAGTTGAAGGTAATGTAGGGGTTGGGACAAACGCTCCTCAAGCACAATTACATTTATATTCTACTAGTGACAATCGTTTACGTATTGAATCTGGTACAGGTAATGCACAGATTAATATAAAATCATCAGCAAATATGTACCCGCATATATTATTTACGCAAGGAAACACTAATCAGTTTGAAATAGGTAAAGTTGCGAGTGATGGAAATTTTTATTTCAACAATAACCCTCAGGTAGGTGAAGCAAATGCTTCAATGGTTATATCAAACACAGGTGATGTGGGTATAGGTACAACTGCCCCAGCTGCTAAATTGAGTATTGTGGGTACTGCACATATTTCAAGAGATAGTGCGGCGGAATGCTGTTCTGGTGCCAATTATACCCTTAGCCTTGCGGAATCAACTTCAACAACAGGAAAAACAGCAAAAATACAGTTTCATAACGCCGGATTACAAGAAGGGTATATTGAATTAGCGCCAAATGGTCCAAGGCGTTTTAGGTTAAAGGATAACCAAAATGTTGGAATGGGATTGGAGATGGATGGAACCATTAGTTTTACAGGCGGTGGTGGCCCTATGTGCGTGTTTATGGCTGGATGCCCTAGGGGTTGGGTTGATAGAGGTTCTGGTGGTTTTCTTTATAATGCTTGCGAAGCTGCTTGCCCATATGGTGCTGGGGGTGGTTATGCAGGTTGCTGGCAATGGTGCCACCCTCGTATATGTTGTAATCAATAATAGTTTTAAGATTCCTTGCGTTGCTCGGAATGATACTTGTTGTCATTACCCAGCTTGACTGGGTAATCCAGAAAAGAAGAAAGAACTAGACTCCCGTTTTCACGGGAGTGACAAAGGAGGACGGGAATGACTGGCAGATGATGCTTTTTTTACCCAGCTTTTGCCACGTCATCGTTTGAGTTTTCAATCTCAGCCAAGTTTAAACGGCGGGGGGATTGCCCAATAGCTTCAGGCTTAACTAAGGCATCATCACCTGATATTGCTTGCAGGTCGCGGAATTTGCGGGCGGCAGGCATAACACTACGCTCTAGTGAGCCCACTGCGTTGTCATAGCTTGTGACAGCTGTATCCAAACCTTTGCGAAGTTTGTCAAAGTGGTTACCAAAGGTGCAGAGCCTTTTATAAAGCTCTTGCCCAAGGTTTGAAATCTCCTTAGCGTTTTGTGCAAGTTTTTCCTGCTTCCAAGCGTGAGCCACCACAAACAAAGTTGGCATCAAGGTTGAGGGAGTCATCAAGAATACCTTATTATCAATTCCTTCTTCAAACAGTTGAGGGTCTTGCTCTAGAGCTGCGGCGTATAAGGAATCACTTGGCATATACATCAACACAAACTCAGGGCTGGTATCTAAGTTTTCCCAATAAGCTTTGCTGCCTAATTGTTTTATGTGCCCTTTAACTGCGTCTGCATAACGTTTTAAACATCTCTTGCGGTCGTGGTCATCAATACCGTCTTTATTAGCTTCCATAAAGGCATCTAGCGGAACTTTTGAATCTATAATAATTGAGCGTTTATCAGGCAAATGCACGGTGAAGTCTGGACGTTGAGATGAATCCAAAGATGTTTGTTGGACAAAGTCCACACCCTCTAGCATTCCTACGGATTCTAGTGCTTTTTGCAAATGTCTTTCACCCCACAGCCCGCGAGCTTTAGAAGAGCTTAATGTTTGTGCAAGGGTAGTGGTAATGTTGCGGAGTTTTTCATGATCTTCACGAACAAGGGTTATGTTTTGCACCAGTTCAGAAAAAGACCCAGCACGTTGTTTTTCAATTTCCCCGATAATCTTCTTAAGATTTTCCAAGTTTTCTTTAACAGGTTCAACCATGCCTTTCATTTCAGCACCGTGCTGTTCTTGATCTTTCTTCGCACCATCTTGCAGGCGTTTGAAGGTTTGCTCTGCCAGTTCCAAGAAACTCTTTTGGCTTTGTTGAGATACCTTTGAGCTTATAGCCTCAAAGTGGTCTGACATTTCTTTTTTAATTCTTTCAAGATTTTGGCGTTCGTTGTTAAGCTCAGTTTCGAGGCGGGATTTGTCTTGCAACAGTGTGCGATTTTCCACATTCAATTCTTCTAATTTAGAAGTTTGTTTCACATTTTCCTCAGTTACGTATTTTATTTGTGCTGAAATCTGAGAGTTCTTGCTGCTTAGTAATAGCCAAGTAATTACCGTACCCGCAGCTGTACCCAGAAGCATTATAACTATGGAATTTTCTGTAAACATATCTCTTATCCTTTTTATGTACATTAACATTTTTTTCGGTTAATGTGTACGGAGTTTAACTTTTTTATTTTCTTTTTAGGAGAAATTTACATGAAATTTTCTAAATTTTCTGTAGTTTTAATGGCATTTGTTATTTTGGCAACAGCTTCAGGCGTTGCTGTTTCTTATGCTGAGGAAGCGGCTAAACCTGCGGAAGACGCAAAAACGGCTGCTGATCAAAAAATAACTTTTGAAGAATCAGGTTGGGAAAAGCGTTGCCAGAAAGATGAAAAGACAGGCAAGGAAGATCCAAAACTTTGCGAAATTTTTAAGCTGATAAGAGTACAGGAAAGCAAAGGCAGAGTTGCCGAGTTTGCTATTGGTAAAAATGATAAAGCAAAAGACGGCACTTATAGCGGCGTAGTTGTTTTGCCTTTAGGTATTTTGTTGGAAGAAGGTATCTTGTTCAAAATTGATGAAAATAAACCGGTAATGTTCAAACCTCGTTTTTGTGCACAAGTTGGATGCGTTTCTTACATCAGTTTGGATGAAGCTTTAATTAAAACAATGAAAGATGGCAAAAAGATATCATTTGTCTTTAGGTCATCTAACGGTCAAAAAGTGAATATCGATATGGTGCTTTCCGGCTTCGGCAAAGCACTTGGCGGTTTGGGGAAATAATCGACATTTAAAGTTGGCTATTTAAAAAAAATGAGGCACTTTTAACGAGTGCCTCATTTTTTTTATTTAGCTTTTTTTATGCCATTTTCCATTATCATCTTGCTTAAAGTAGGAAAGGTTGAAACCGTTTTTCTTATATTCGTCCCAAGTAGAGCAGGCGTTATCAAGAATTTCTTTATCGCTACCAGTGAAGATTTTGCAGCAGAGTTCCGTTTTAGATAAATCTTTCACTTCAGTATTATTTATCAATACCAGCATATTGGCATTGTTAGGGTTATCATCCCCCGCAGTAATCCAGATAGGTTGGTCTGACTGGTTTTTGTTTTTCTTATACCCATGAGGAAGAAAGCTCTCATTGTTATAAGTCCAAAGATAGTTGTCGATTTCCTTCACACTGTCTTCATCTGTGGTTTTTATGACGATTTTGAAATCACGTGCAAGAGCCTTGCCGAGAATTTCAGGCAGAGCTTCAAGCACATTTTTTTTGCTGAGTTGATAAAAACGAATTTCAGTCATTATTTTTCACAGAACTTTTCTACATAATTGTCAAGCAATCTTACCCCAAAGCCCGAAGCTCCTTTAGGTACGTTGTTCTTTTTGGTATAAGCCCAAGCCATACCTGCAATATCAATATGAAGCCATTTAACATCCTTCTTGATAAAACGTTTCAGGAAATGAGCAGCAATTGAGCTTCCGCCTTTGCCCCCATTGGTGCTGATGTTTCTGATATCGGCTATTTGGGAATCTAGCTCTTTATCCCAAGCATCATTCATAGGCATCTGCCATAAAGGCTCGTCTACGTCTTTACCTGATTGGATAACGTCTTTAACCAGTTTGTCGTCATTAGTGAAGCCGCCCGCATATTCATGACCTAAAGCAGTAAGGATTGCTCCAGTCAATGTAGCAAGGTCAATTATTTGTGTGGGTTTGTATTTTTCTTGAACGTACCAAAGGGCATCGCATAAAACTAAACGGCCTTCAGCGTCTGTATTAAGAATTTCAACAGTTTTTCCTGACATGGTTTTAACTACGTCGCTAGGGCGGGTAGCGTGTGAAGACGGCATATTTTCAGCCAGAGCAACTACACCTACTATATTGGCTTTAGCTTTGCGGAGAGCGATAGTTTTCATCAATCCTACAACAGCGGCAGAACCTCCCATATCGTATTTCATATCCCACATTCCGGCACCTGGTTTAAGCGATATACCGCCGGAGTCAAATGTTATACCTTTACCAACAAAGGCGATAGGTTTTTGAGCCTTCTTGCCGCCTTTATAATTCATCACCACCAGTTTTTCCTCGTGCATACTGCCTTGGCCTACGGAAGCCAGTGCACCCATACCAAGTTTCTTGATTTCTTTACGGCCGAGAATTTTAACTTCTATCCCTAAAGGTGCTAGCTCTTTCTTTATAATTTGAGCATAGCTCTCAGGGTAGAGAACGTTAGGCGTTTCTGTAACCAGATCACGTGCCAAGAATACGCCTTTAATTAATTTGTGCTGACGATCAAAAAGTTTGTGTGCCTTGTCAGAATTTTTAACAATAATCTTCGCAGTATCCAGTTTATCTTCGTGTTTCTTTTCTTTTTTAGTGAAGTATTTGTTGAACCTATAGCTATTAAGCATCATACCTGTAGCGAGAGCAGTTGCTACTTCCTCAGTGGTTATGTTTTTGCCTGAGAAGTCGCAGATTATCTGAGCTTCCTTTGACTTTTTATTAAGTTCGTCAAAAAGTCTATTGCCTAGTTTCTCAACCGATAGGGTTGTGATTTTGTCATGTTTGCCGGTGCCTGCAAGGATAATACGGTCATAGTGGGAGCCTGTAGGGGCGGTGATAATTACAAAATCTCCGCTTTTCTCGCTAAAATGATCACTTTTTATCGCTTTTTTTATAATACCGTTAAGTTTTTTATCCAAATTCTTCGCGGCATCTGTTAATTTGTTTGTGTCATGGGCAAAAATGACAATTGTTTTGATTTTGTCGTTTGTTTTTGAGTCGAAAGAAATCTTCATGGTCTTGAGCTCCTGAACTAGAATTATTTTGAGAAAACTTTAACATGTTAATAACCAATTATCTATTCAAAAACCTTTTTAGAACTACATTGTTTATCACTGTAGTTATTACTATGGTTGTATTGTTAACTCAATCTCTTAAGATCCTAGAACTAGTGGCTAATACTGCTGCACCTGGCTTTCTTTTTCTGAAAATGTTTTTACTCACTCTACCAAAACTGTTTGAAACGGTATTGCCGGTTTCATTAGCTGTCACTATGCTTTTTGTTTACAATAGAATGATTATGGATAACGAGGTTGTGGTGATGCGTGCTTGTGGTTGTAGCCAAAACCAACTGGCACTTCCTGCCCTAGGTTTAGGATTAGGTGCTAGTGTGTTGCTTATGGTTTTCAGCGTCTGGCTTACCCCTGCGAGTGTTAATGAGGTTAAGGCATTGAAGTTTGATGCCCGCACAAAATATGCGGCCTTTATGCTTAAGGAAGGAATATTTAACACCTTCAGTGATGACTTTACTGTTTATATAAGGGAAAAGGGCAGTGATGGGCAGATGTTGGGTTTAATGATCCACGACAACCGTGATAAGGGAAATCCTCCCGTTACTATTACCGCAAAAAAAGGTCAGGTTATAACTGATGGTGACTATCCCGTTATATTGGTTTTCAATGGCATGAGACAGCAGATAGATAAAGCACATGGTAGTTTGACTAAGCTTTACTTTGATAAATATTCAGTAGAGGTTAAGGGTCTTAGCGGAGAAGTTAAGCAGCGCTGGCGTAAGGAAGATGAAAGAAGCTTTGTAGAGCTTTTCAACCCTAATTTGAGCGATGAAAGAGATTTGGCAAACAGTGAGCTGTTTATTATAGAGGCTTACCGTAGGTTGATATCTCCGTGGAATGCTTTGTCTTTCGCTGCAGTGGCAGTGGCATCAATACTGGTGGGGTCTTTTAACCGTAAAGGTCAAACTCGTAAAATAGCTACAGGGTCTTTAATTATAGTTTTAATGCAGGTTTTAAGCCTTGTTCTAACTAATCTTTCTAAAAGCCATGTTTGGGCTTTACCGCTACTTTATGCCAACACCATAGTTCCTGTTATTTTAAGTATTTATGTTTTAAACCCTGCAGGAGAAAAAATTCTTCATGAAATTATTGTGGAGATCAAAGGTGTGATTAACAAAAAACACGTGAGAGGTGAAAAATGATAACTTCATCACCTAGACTGTTTCGATATGTAAGTGGCAGGTTTTTAGCTCACTTTATGGTTTTCATGTTGCTTTTGGTTGGTATTATTCTGGTATTGGATGTTATAGAGCTTTTACGTCGTACCTCAGATAACGGCGATGTTGCTTTTAATATGATAGTTTCTGTTGCTTTGATGAAGCTGCCTTACATGGCGGAAAGTACTATTCCAGTAGGCATATTGTTTTCAGCTATCTACACTTGTTGGAAGCTTAATAAGACAAGCGAATTGGTGGTTATGCGTTCAGCAGGGCTTTCTGCTTGGCAGTTTTTGACTCCGCTTTTGGTTTGTGCTGGTTTGATTGGTATTTTCTCAACTGCGGTGATTAACCCGATAGCGGCAGTGTTTTATAGCAGATATGAACAGTTGGAAAAGCTTCATATAGAGGGAGATGCCAACCTTGCCACAATATCTAAGACAGGTATTTGGTTAAGGCAACCTACAGAGGAGGGTTATGCCTTAATAAATGCTAGCAAGCTCGACTCTGAACAGTGGCAGATGAAAAATGTCATAGCCATGTTCTTTGACAAGGAAGATAACTTTCTTAAAAGGATGGATGCTGAGCAGGTAGGCTTGGTAGAAGGTTACTGGAATTTTGAGCAGCCGACTGTAAACACCAATTTCGGTGAGAATTTCAAGGAGCCTTTGATTCAGTTGTCGACTGAGCTTACTTCTAAAAAAATAGAGGAGTCTTTTTCCTCTCCTGAAACTATCCCTTTCTGGGGGATAGCTGATTACATACGAGTGATGAGAGAGACGGGCCTTTCAACTACGGCGATGAAGATACATTTTCATAAGCTGATATCTCAGCCATTATTGTTCTTGGGATTGATTCTACTCGCAGCTGTGTTTTCTCTTAGACCTCTGCGGTCAAGTAATACCGCTTACATGATTATGGCGGCTGTGATGATAGGTTTCGGTGTGTTTTTTATGGAAACATTTCTTGAAGCTTTCGGCTTATCCCATAAAATACCTGCGTACTTGGCGGCTTGGAGTCCATCAATTATTTCGCTTCTTGCGGGAATAAGCTTAATTTTACACTTGGAAGATGGTTGAGAAAATTGTATTAATATTAACAGTTAAGTAATAAAAAAATGTGATAATTTCTTATCACGAGGATATAAATAAAAAAGGTGTTTTTTAAGTGATGAAAAAGATGGGGATAAAGACTCTGTTAGCTGTTTCTTTTATGGCGATCAGTTTAGGTGCTTGCTCGACAACGGGTGGGGTGAATTCTGGAGATGTGATCAACGATCCTCTAGAACCTATGAACCGTGTGGTGTTTGGCTTCAACGATGTGCTTGATAAAGTTTTGATAGAACCACTAGCTAAAGGTTATAAAGCTGTTCTTCCTGATGTTGTTCAAGATTCAGTTCAAAGCTTTATGCGTAACATTAAAACACCTTTGACTTTGGCTAACAATTTACTGCAAGGCAATTTTGAAAGCGCTGGCAGGACTACTGCTCGTTTCTTGATGAACACAGTTTTAGGTGTTGGTGGTTTGAACGACTTCGCTGCATCTCAAGGTTTGCAATATGAAGCGGCTGATTTTGGGCAAACACTGGCAAGATGGGGCGTTGAAAGCGGTCCTTACCTAGTCCTTCCTATATTAGGACCTTCAACATTCCGTGAAACTGCTGGTTTAGCAGTTGATACTATTGCTGATCCTGTAAGGATTGTTACTAATAATACTGATAATGATTGGATATACTACTCTCGTGCGGCTTTACAAGGTATCGATACCAGATCTCGTTTGATAGAAGTTACGGATGATCTGCGTGCTAATAACTTGGATTACTATACAGCTACAAAAAGCACCTATATCCAAAACCGTATGAAAATGATTAATGATGGTAGAATTCTTGACGGTAAAAAGTCTGAAGCCTATATGCCTAACTATGATGAAGTCCAATAAAGGTAATAATTAAAAATGTTAAGAAGTAAGTTTAAATATGCGTTGGTTGCTTTAGCCGTTGTTTTAGGTTTGCAGTCTTTCTCTAACAGTGCCTTTGCTGCTCCTAATGAAGCTGCAGGTGTGGCCTTTATTAAACGCTTAGGCGATACGGCTTTGATGTCTTTGACTCAAACTAAAATATCAAGAGCAGAGCGTGAAACTAGAGTACGCAAAATTCTTCAAGACAATTTTGATGTTAAAACCATCGGCAAATTTGCTTTGGGTACTTATTGGCGTGAAGCTAGTGATAAAGAAAAAGCTGAGTATACTAAACTATTCGAAAACATGATTGTTACTACCTACACTTCAAGGTTTGAAGATTACTCAGGCCAGAAGTTGGAAGTAGGGACTGCTGTTATTGCCGGTAAAGATATTATTGTTTCAAGTAAGATAGTGCAGAAAGACGGCCCTCCAATTGCTATTGATTGGCGTCTGCGTGAGAAAGAAGCTGGTATCCGCATTATCGACGTTATAGTTGAAGGTGTGAGCATGAGCGTTACTCAACGTTCTGACTTCTCTTCAGTTATCCAAAGCAATGGCGGTAAAGTTGAAAATTTGAATACAGTTCTACGTGAACGTATGCAAGGCAAAAACAAAAAAGGCTAAAAAATGTCAGAAAATTATATAAGACCAATATCACTAGCAGTTTTAAGAAGACCTAGTGACGGAGCTCTATTGCTTGATGCCGGTTATGATACCAAAAAAGGTTCTTCATTCTATCGTCCATTAGGCGGTGGTATAGATTTCGGCGAGAAGAGCGAAGACGCTCTTATCCGCGAATTTATGGAAGAAATCGGCAAGGAGATAGAGGTTGTAAAACCTATCTGCGTTAATGAGAATATATTTGTATATGAGGGGTTGCCGGGACACCAGATAATGTTCGTGCATGAATGTAGGTTTGTTAATGAAGCAGATTATAGCCTTGAAAAAATACAGGGCGTGGAAAAAGAAAATAACTTCTCCATCTGGCGTACCATCGAGCAGATTAAAGCTGAAGGTGCCACTATCTACCCCGAGATTTTGATGGAGATTTGTGCAGGGAAATAGGGGTTAGTCTTGCTCTAATTCAACAAGCCCTAAAAATCGCTGAATAAATTCATTTTTTGCAGAGGTGTATTTTTCTCTCTCTTCTTTATGCTCTGTAGATAATTTTTGTTTTAGAGCTTCATATTCTTTAATAACTTCTGGGTGTTGAAGCAGATAATCTCTAAATAAGATATGGTTTTTCCAGTAAGTATTTCCTATAACTTCTAAATGTATATAGTGAGTACAAAGCTCTGAAATACCTTTTCTAGCAAAGATTTCTTCTTTGGTATCAATTGAGTCTGTGACTTCATATCCGTTTTCAGATAATAGAGGAATTAGTTTTCTCAAGGTGTCTAAATCTTTGACCGCAACGGCTATATCCAATACCGGTTTTGCACTTAATCCAGGGATTGAGGTGCTGCCAACATGTTCAATTGCTAAGGCGTAACCGTGTAAAAGTTTTTCTAAAATAGCTTTTTCTTTTTTAAACTCATTAGCCCATTCTGTAGTGTAGGACATAAGCTCAACCTTGTCTTTGTGTAAACCTAGAGACATTTGTTATTCTCCTTTATTTTTACCCAGCCTTTAAAAACTTAATTGCGGCGTCACGTTCAAACAGATATAGCAGGGTGCGAAGAGCTTCACCGCGGTCTGATTTTAAATCAGGGTCTTTTGCTATTATCAGCCTTGCATCATCAAAAGCCACCTTTACCAGATGCCCATGAGCCTCAGGGTCTATAAGTTTAAAATCAGGCAGACCGCTTTGGCGAGTGCCAAGAAGTTCCCCCGCACCACGAAGTTTTAAATCTTCTTCCGCTATTATAAAACCGTCTTCGGTATCACGCAGGGTGGTGAGCCTTTTACGCGCGGTTTCGCTGAATTCCTTATTGTTATAAAGAAGTATGCAGGTTGACTGTTGTGAGCCTCTGCCAATGCGTCCTCTAAGTTGGTGCAGTTGAGCTAGACCAAAACGTTCAGCGTGTTCTATCACCATTATAGTGGCTTCAGGCACGTCAACACCAACCTCTATAACGGTGGTAGAAACCAGAACGTCAATCTCGCCTTTTTTAAACAGCTCCATTGTGTCGTCTTTTTCTTTCGGCTTCATACGACCGTGAATTAACCCAATGCGACTTCCAAAATGTTTTTGCAATATGCGGAAACGCTCTTCAGCCGCTTGCAAATCAAGCTTTTCGGATTCTTCTACCAGCGGGCATACCCAGTAAACCCTGTCGCCACTTGCGGTTTTGCGTTTTAAGCCTTCTATAAGCTCTTCAACCCTCTCTAGCGATACCATGCGGGTATCAATAGGTTTACGCCCCGCAGGTTTTTCGGTTAAGCGGCTGACGTCCATATCGCCGTATACGGTAAGGGTCAGTGTGCGTGGAATAGGGGTAGCAGTCATAACCAGCACATCGCAACGTTCGCCTTTTTCGGACAGTTTTAAACGTTGGTGAACGCCGAAACGGTGTTGCTCGTCTATCACTACCAAAGCTAGGTCTTTAAAATTCACATCGTCTTGGAATAGGGCATGAGTGCCTATAACTATATTTGCCTCACCTGATGTAATTGTTTTTAAAATTTCATCTCTGGCCTTGCCTTTATCCCGCCCTGTAAGTGTGGCGATTTTTAGATCAAGGTTTTTAATATAAGTCGAAATTGTTTTCTCGTGCTGACGGGCAAGGATTTCAGTTGGAGCCATAAGCACCGTCTGCCCTCCGCTTCCTATGGCATGAACCATCGCCATAAAGGCAACAGCGGTTTTACCACTACCAACATCGCCCTGCAATAAACGCAGCATACGATCTTCATTGCACATATCAGCTATAATATCTTTTATTGACGCTTCCTGAGTATGGGTTAATTGGAAGGGCATAGCTTCAAGTGCTTTTTGCGAAAGTTTTGCGTCTCCCTTAAGTTCACGCCCTTTGCTCTTTTTCTGATTGTTACGTACCAATGCAATAGTCAATTGATTAGCCAAAAGCTCATCATAAGCCAAACGGCTGCGGGCAGGAGACTGAGGCAGAACATCATCTTCCGTTTTCGGGTTATGTGCTGTCATAATAGACTTATGCCATTCAGGCCAACGTTTGCGTTCCATTAATGCGTGATCGTTCCATTCAGGGAGTTTGTTTACGCGTTGCAATGCCAGATGAATTATTTTAGTGGCAACCTTGTTGCTCACACCTGCGGTTAAAGGGTAGATAGGTTCCAGTATTGTGACAGACGCCTTTTCTTCAGGCTTCACTATCATATCAGGGTGGGGCATTTGCAGCGTGCCGTTGAACTTATCCAGCTTGCCGCTTACCACTCGGGTTGCACCAAGGGGGAGTTGTTTTATTAGATAATCACCCTTAACGTTAAAGAAGACCAGATCCATCTCACCGGTATCATCGTGGCAATGAACACGATAGGGCAGGTGTCTTTTTGCGGGTGCTTTATGTTCGTCTACCACAACGGTAATGGTTGCAACCATTCCGCCCTTGGCGTCAATTATTTTAGGCGTGTTGCGGCGGTCGATGATATCGATAGGCAGATGCCAAAGTAGATCTACTACTTTGGTGCCTGTAATTTTTTCAAACAAGGTTGATAGCCGAGGGCCAACTCCCGAGACTGATTTAGTAGATTGAAACAGAGGATCTAATATAAACGGTCTGGACAAGTTGCCTCCGCATTACTTATCGTTTCTTACCAATTCATACAAACCGATTGCGGCAGCATTAGATACGTTCAAGCTGGCAATAGGTTGTTTGGTTGGAAGTTTAACAAGCTCGTCACAGCTTTCAACAACAGATTGTCTAATTCCATCGCCTTCAGCACCCAAGATCAAAGCTATCTTGCCTGATGAATCTACTTCAGAGATTGTTCTTTCTCCTTTTTCATCAAGCCCGATGCAACGGAAACCTGCTTCTTTCAGTTTATCTATTGCACGGTTAAGATTTATTTCTTTAATCAAAGCTATATGTTCAACCGCTCCGCAAGCTGATTTTGCAAGCACGCCTGTAATTTCAGGTGAATGCAATTTCTGCATAATAACAGCGATAGCACCAAGAGCCGCACCTGAACGCATAATAGCACCCACGTTATGAGGATCTGTCACTTTATCAAGAATAATGATTTTAGCGTTGTCTGAAGCCTTGATAAGAATATCTGAAAGGAAAACTTCATCAAGAGGCTCGCAATCAAGCATTATACCTTGGTTCACGGAATCCTTCGGAAGCATTTTGCCGATTTCATCTTTTTCTACTTCAATAATTTCAGGAAGCTTTAAATCTTTTTCTATTAATTCATTTAAAATAGGCTCTAAAGTCTTTCTGCTGCTTTGAGTGCAGAATAGGCGTTTGTTAGTTCTCAACGGATTAAGTAGAGCATTACTTACAGGATGGAATCCGTATAAATAAATAGGCGAGGTATTGCCGAACTCACTTGTCTGATTATGAGGTGCTTTTTCTTTTTTGCGGAAGAAGCCTTGATCTTTGAAAACCTTACGTCCAGTATTTTCGCCTTCAGGCTTTTTAGCGTAAGGTTTGCGTTCTTCAGTCTCACCCTCAGGTTTTCTAGTATAGGTTTTACGTTCGTTGCCGCTATCATTCTCGCTTTCTCTGCCGTATGATTTGCGTTCGTTATCATCTCTTCTACCGTAAGGCTTTTTATCTTCGAAGTTATCAGGTCTTTTGCTATAAGGTTTACGATCTCCACTAGCTGAGCCTCTAGGAGTATAAGGTCTTCTTTCACCATCACCCTCAGGGCGTCTAGCGTAAGGTTTGCGGTCACCACCTTCGGAACTTCTACCGTATGGCTTACGATCTCCACTAGCTGAGCTTCTAGGCGTATAAGGTCTTCTTTCACCATCGCCTTCAGGGCGTCTAGCGTAAGGTTTGCGATCTCCACCAGCTGAGCTGCTTCTAGGAGTATAAGGTCTTCTTTCACCATCACCCTCAGGGCGTCTAGCGTAAGGTTTACGATCTCCACCTTCGGCACTTCTGCCGTATGGCTTACGATCTCCACCAGCTGAGCTTCTAGGAGTATAAGGTCTTCTTTCGCCATCGCCTTCAGGGCGTCTAGCGTAAGGTTTACGATCTCCACCAGCCGAGCTACCTCTAGGAGTGTAAGGTCTTCTTTCACCATCACCTTCAGGGCGTCTAGCGTAAGGTTTACGATCTCCACCAGCCGAGCTACCTCTAGGAGTGTAAGGTCTTCTTTCACCGTCACCCTCAGGGCGTCTAGCATAAGGTTTGCGATCTCCACCAGCCGAGCTACCTCTAGGAGTATAAGGCCTCTTCTCGCCCCCATCTTCGCGATTACGGAAACTAGAAGGCTTTTTATCGCTTTTATTGAAAGATTTGGCTTTTTTATTGTGGAAATTTTCTTTATCTTGTGACATATATTTACTCTCTTTCTAACTATCTGGAGAACAATTTACTCTATTACTCTTCAGAAAGATAGAAGTTTTGCGATGTGGAGGGGTGGCCGAGCGGTCAATGGCAGCAGACTGTAAATCTGCCCTCTTACGAGTTCGAAGGTTCAAATCCTTCTCCCTCCACCATTTTTTTTATAGTTTTCAAAGAAATCGCCGATAATCGCAAATAACCGCACGTGTGGCGGGCCTTTTCGCGTATGCGTTTACTGCGGAGTGCTGAGACTATTCGTATTCCGCCCAAAATATCCCATTTTTCTCTAGCAGCCTAGTCGCCACTCCGCACCCCCTATAATTCCCTGCATATCAGGGAGAATACAGGGAAATTTTTAGCCTTTTTTGCCATTTGCAAATCCATAGTTATTGCTAAGCCTCTAAAATATGGGATTTTATTTCCTGTTGCATTCTGTTATTGACTAAAAATAACAGGGAAACTTTAAAAACTATCAGGGAATTTAAAAAGGTAAGCAGTGAAGTAGCCTTAGAGAAACAGGGGTATAGGAAGTTTCAAAAAATAATTATCTTGATTTTTGGTGCTAAATTCTGAGATACTGCGACAGTTGCCCGATCATAATGTTTTTGATCCAGTGCAATTACGCCAGCGTTTTGGCGGTTTACTAAGAAAAAGTATATTTTGCTAATCGGCGGTAGCCTGTCTTTTTTCATACATAATTCCAATATTAATTGCAGTACTTAAATGTGCTGCCATTTGTGTTGTCTTTTTTATTTTGTGCTGAATATTAAGGCATGCCTTCGCATGAAAGATTAAATCATCAAATAGAAAGGTACAGATATGAAACAGATTTTGTTCAAGGAAACAAATAGCCTAAATCCATATAAGAATAATGCTCGTGTGCATTCAGATAAGCAGGTAAGTCAGATAGCGGCAAGCATGAGTAAGTTTGGGTTTAACAATCCCATTCTTATTGATGTCAACGGTACTATCATTGCTGGTCATGGACGTTGGCTTGCAGCAAAGAAACTAAAGCTAGATGAAGTCCCAACCATATGTCTTGATCATCTATCTGATGTTGAACTCAAAGCTTATGTTCTAGCTGATAATAAGCTGGCAGAACTAGCTGGATGGGATAAGGATATTCTTGCTATAGAGTTTCAGAATTTGACATCTATGGATTTGGGTTTTGATATCGAGATAACGGGTTTTGAGACGGGGCAAATAGATTTTATTATTGATGGAGCAGTTTCTTCAAAGCTAGATCCTGCTGATGAAATCATTGAGCCTGATGTTGATGTCCCTTCGATAACAAAACCGGGAAATCTATGGTTGTTAGGTAAGCACAAGTTATATTGTGGTAATAGTCTTGAAGACGCTTCTTTCGCTGCTGTTATGGGCGAAGATAAGGCGCAGATGATTTTTACTGATCATCCTTATAATGTTCGTATTGGTGGTCATGTATGCGGGAAGGGCAGTGTTAAGCATAAGGAGTTTGCTATGGCTTCTGGAGAAATGAACGTTGATGAATTTACAAATTTTTTATTCAAGTCAATGACCCTTCTTCGTTTTTATTCTGTTGATGGTAGTATAGCGTTCTGTTGCATGGATTGGAGGCATATGAGAGAGATGCTCGAAGCGGGGCAGCACTCTGGATATGAACTTAAAAACCTTTGTGTTTGGGTTAAAGACAATGGTGGGATGGGATCTCTCTACCGCTCACGACATGAGCTCGTCTTTATATTTAAGAATGGAACTTCAACACACATCAACAATGTTCAATTAGGAAAAAATGGCAGATATCGCACAAATGTTTGGGAATATCCAGGAGTAAATAGCCTACGTAAAGATAGAATGGAAGAGTTGACCTTACATCCAACGGTTAAACCTATAAATTTGGTAGCTGATGCAATAAAAGATTGCTCAAAGCGTCAAGGAATTATTTTGGATCCATTTGGTGGTAGCGGTACCACATTACTTGCTGCTGAGAAAACGGGACGTCAGGCGCGTTTAATTGAGATCGATCCGCATTATTGTGATGTGATTATAAAGCGTTGGGAAAAGATGACTGGTAACAAAGCTGTATTGAAGGAGTTTAAATAATGGAAGAGAATAATGATGCATATGAAGTCGGTTATAAGAAACCACCTAAAAAATATAGATTTAAAAAGGGACAATCAGGTAATCCCGGAGGTAGACCAAAGGGGGCTAAGCGAAGTGAAGATCTGGTAATAGAAAACCTTAATAGGCGTATGTCTATGCAAGTAAATGGTAAACAAATTAATACTACAGTACATGATGTTGTTATTAAATCTCAAATAAAGAAGGCTATAGAGAAAGGAGATACAAAGGCAGCTAAGTTTGTTATTGAGTTATTACATAAAGCTGAAGAAAATAAATACTATTTGGATACAGCCGCAGATTTCTTCTCAAAAAGGATTGCTCAAGCTCTTAATCATTGTGATCCAAGACAAATTGAAAAGTGTTTTAGCGAAGCTAGAGAAATTTCCCAACAAGTCTTAATAAGGTATGATCAAGAATCTATAGATGAATAAGGGTATTTACAAATACCCGCGTTATTCGTCTTGATACTATCCTTAAAAAGAGCTAATTTTATAAGTACATAGGTGCTATTGTGCTTATGTCGGGGCTTGATAACTCCGCAATACTCGGTGACGTGTCCGTCATCACGTCGCTTCTCGACCTTTATGGCCGGGAGGCGACGGCGTATGTCCAAAGCTTCGGCTTAAAGGCCGTCGCGGTCGTAGTATTGCGACTTATCAACTCCCGGTCGCCAGAGAAATCTGGTGACCGATTGTTTTTAAGGAGTAGAGCGGAATGATATTACCACATAATCAAAGCATAGATTTTAGTAAGATTAAACAAGCTAAGTATATAAAATTGGGAGCGGGTGGTGTATGGGATAATATCTGCTTTCAAGAAGGGACATTAAGATTGGGATATTATAAAGTTCCTGAAGATTATGATGCAAGTATGGGTAAGGAACCTCTTTATAATTTATATGCCAAAAAAGATGGTAAGGATTCGTCTGCCAGTAATCATGCTAGACAAATATATGATTTTTATACCTCGGGTCCAGAGACAATATGGATTACATTTTCTGGAGGGCGTATGTGGTGGTGTCAGTCCAATGAAGAAGTTGAGTTTATCAGCAATAATGAATTATCAAGTCCTAGCGGTAGCAGACTAAAGAGAACGGTAAGTGGATGGCATGACTGTTCTATTAATGGAAGAGTGTTTTATAATAGTAATATTAGTGGGAGGATATCAAAGACTGCCGGCTTCAAAGGCACTATATGTGATGTGAAACCTTATGAGTTTGAATATCTTCTTAGATTGTTACAAGATAAAAAAATGCCTAAAGTGGAAGAGGCTGAGGTTAACATTAAAGTGTTATTAAATTCAGTTGAAAATTTGCTTAATGATCTTACATGGGAAGATTTTGAAATTTTAGTTGATTTAATATTTAGTGGATCAGGTTGGCGAAGAGTTAGCCCTATTGGTGATGAACAAAAAACGATAGATATTGAACTCGTGATGCCTATAACGAACGAGCGTGCTATAGTTCAGGTTAAGTCGTCTACAGACCAAAAACAGCTCAATGAATATATTGAAAAGATGAACAATCATAAAGCAGATAAATTATTCTATGTTTATCATACGGCGAATAGTGATCTAAGCTGTGATAATAATACAGATGTAAAACTTATGGGACCAAAAGAGATAGCTAATAATGTGCTGCGAGCAGGATTAGTTGATTGGCTTATTGATAAGGTTGGTTAGATAATAAATATTGCTTACCATGCTGTTATTTTCATAATTAAAAACATCCATAACTTGCTTAATATCAAACAAAACATTGCTTAATTATATGATTTAAACTATCATAAATTGCAAATAATATTACACATGTATTCATTTTCTTTGGTTTATACAACCTGTTGCATGCATTTGTGTGTTATTTAGTTTGTGAGGGTTTAATCTTAATTCTAAATTTGGGCATTGCTTTTTAGGGTGCTTTTATCTTTGAGATTTCAACTTCCATGATTTTGCTAGAGATGACGTGATGTGTCTTGGGCAGTTACGTCGGAGCATAACAAATGCAAGCCTGTTCTCTCGGGTTTGTATAAATGTTCGCCTGAAAGGGGACGTAATAATATGAACAATACTAATTTAAACGCATATCAAAATAATAATATCTCCCAAAAAACTAATAAAGACGTCTTAGAAAAATTTCTTGCCGACTTGGCAGAAAGTTTGCAGGTACCTGATAGCGCCTACGAAGCTGCAGAGCAAAGATATAAGTCTGTTGGGACGTGGTTAAGTCGCGAAGAATCGAAGATTAAGCTTGCCAATCCTATATATGTACAGGGGTCTTTTCGTTTAGGTACAGCAATTAAGCCTGTCTCTGATGAAGAAGATTATGATGTTGATCTTGTTTGTGAGGTTGATGCAGATAAGAATAAAATTACTCAGCAGGAATTGAAACGTTTAGTTGGCTATGAAATGAAAGCTTATGCGGATAAGCATGGTATGAGTTCTCCTAGAGAGAGTAAGCGCTGCTGGGTTCTTGATTATTCTGAGAAATCACAATTTCATCTTGATGCTCTTCCATCAATTCCTGATGCAATAGGATATAATTCATATTTGCAAGGAAAAGGTATTGCAGGTATCAAATATACAGATAGAGCTTTAGCTATTACTGACAATACAGAGCCAGAGTATAAAAATATTTCTCCTAAATGGCCTCATAGTAACCCAAAGGGGTATGCAGATTGGTTTTATGACCTAATGGGTGAAATATATTTTCTTTACAAAAAGAAATATCAAATTGAGAATAGACTATCAAGTGTTGAAGAAGTTCCGTACTATAAAGCTAAAACACCTTTGCAATACGCAATTCAAATATTAAAGCGTCATAGAGATATTACTTGCGATGTTTCTGATACAAAACCAATATCTATTATTATAACTACGCTGGCAGCACGTGTTTACCAGCGAGAGAATAGTATATATGAAACATTAAATAATATACTCACAAATATGGAGGAATATATAGAAATTAGAAACGGGGTTAAGTGGGTTCAGAATCCGACTGACCCTACAGAAAACTTCGCTGATAAATGGGGGAAATACCCAGAAAGAGAACAGGCTTTTTATGATTGGCTTGATAAAGCTAGAGAAGATTTTTCAATGCTTTCGCAAATGAGTGATAAAAAGGATATATATGAATATGCTTCTCCTGTATTGGGACATAGATTAATAGAAAAAATTATAAGAAAAAATGATACTACAATAAAGGGGGCATCTTCGTTATTAAATATATTCTCAAATCCATCGCATAAAAAGAGTTTGCCGTGGACTTATGTTGAAACGGGAAAAGTGACTATTGTTAAAGCTCAATACACAAGAAGAAACAATAGGTTTATAAGTAAAGAATTTGTAAGTGAAGACGTTATACCGTCCGGATGCGACTTAGAGTTTTCTGCTACGACAGATATTCGAGGACCATATCAAGTTTATTGGCAGATTGTTAATAATGGATTATATGCAAGAAAGGCTAATCAACTCAGAGGTGGGTTTGAGGAGGTAAATAATTTATATAAAAAAGAAAATAGTATGTATAAAGGAACTCACACTATAGAGTGCTTTATAGTTAAAGGTAGTATTTGCGTCGCTCGTAGCAGTCTATTTTTTGTTAACATTAGATAGGTATTAAAAAGAATGCTCACAGAACGCAAAGAAAATTCGCTAAAAACCAGAAGAGTTAAGCAACCATGGCCTAAGGATAAAGTTTTTAAAATTTTATCCTTAGATGGTGGAGGTATCAGGGGAATATATGGTGCAACTATATTATCCTTAGTAGAGAAAGAAATTACTAAAGGTGTACCAATAAACGAATATTTTGATCTTACCGCTGGAACATCCACAGGTGGAATAATATCTATTGCCATAGGGTTGGGTATTGATGCGGAAAGTATAAGAAAAATATATTATGAGGATGGTCGTAATATATTTCCCAAGAGAAAATTTCCGGTATTGCAATGGATAAAAATTAAATATGATGCAAAAATACTAGAAAATATTTTGAAGGATAAATTTGGTAGTAGATTATTTGGCGAGTCAAAGACTAGACAAGTTATACCTTCGTTTAAGATACCCAAGTCAGAGATAGCTATTTTTAAGACAGATCATCACAAAGATATTAGTGAAGATTGGAATGATGAGGCATGGAAGATAGCAAGGGCTACTTCAGCAGCCCCAGCATATATTGAAGGGCTGTCAGTGGGTGATGAAAAATTTGTTGATGGCGGTATTTGGGCTAATAACCCAATAATGTTGGCTGTCATAGAAACTTTAACATCATATGAGATATCGATTGATCAAATACGTATTCTATCCATAGGCACTGGTAATATACCTTTTGAGATATCATTAAAGGAAGCTGTTAAGGGACTTTGTTCGTGGTATGAAGCAATAAAGGCAGCTATTTTTCTTACATCAGATAATGCTCTATCGCAAGCTATATTATTACTTGGTCCAGATAGTGTTGTTAGGCTGGACCCATCAGAAGATGTATCTAATATTAAATTAGATGATTGGGAAAAGGCCAAAGATAAACTGCCTGACATAGCTATAAGAGATTTTAATGATCAAAAGGAATTGATTAAATCATTCTTTGCTGAAAAAGTGCAAGAAAGGGAATTTTATTATCAAGGTAAATAACAATTAACATAGGAGTATATTAACTTGTCTGGAGCATATGCACATATAACAGCAGTATATAGCGTTACTGAAGGTAACTTTCTAGAAGGGTTATCATTATCTGAGGAAACGATCAAGACACTAATGAGATATAGAAGATTTTGTATTCTGGGCGCTGTTAGTCCTGACTATCCATATCTAGATATAGGAAACCACTCTGCTGCAGAATGGGCAGATGAAATACATAAAGAAGGAACTGACAACTTTATAAGAATAGCAATAAGAAATTTAAATGCTATGCCTGAAAGTAAAGATAAAGAGAAGTGCATAGCATGGCTTTTTGGATTTATATCACATATATGCACAGATATGACTATACATCCAATTGTTGAGGGCGTTGCTGGTCTATATTCTGATGGGCCAGAAAACCAAAAGAAGCATAGAATTTGTGAAATGCATCAAGACTCATATATTTGGCAGACAATGAATCTTGGAATGATTGGTGAATGTGAGGTTGTTGATTGTATTAGAGATGAGTGTAGTGATGAAAATGTTAAAGGAGACTTGTATGAGCCGGTAAGGTTATTCTGGGACAGTATATTAAAAGGAGCGTATGCTGATTTATATGCAAGAAACTTGCCTAATATAAATGCATGGCATAAGAAGTTTTGTTTAATAGTAGATAAAATTGAAGAAAGTCATAAATGGATTGGTTTAGCAAGACATCTTGGTGTAGATAGTGGTTTAACTTATCCAACATTAGAAGAGGTTAAGGATGAATTTATTAAATCTCTTAAGACACCTGTAAATACGTATATGGATTACAAAGATATTTTTGAAATGGTTAAATGCAATATAGCTAGAGTATGGGTCCCAGTATCTGAATCTATTAGAAATAAAACTAACAACAGTATTGATGTTTTGGGGGATTGGAATCTAGATAGGGGATTAAAGGATTATAATATTAACGATAAAAACTCAGGAGAATGTGTATTTTGGAAACAAACAGAAGAAGAAAAAGCCTCTCAATCTGCATAACAACATTAATTCTTACTGCTTGCAGTATTACATCAGCATTTAGTGATTATAATGATAGAGAATCTATTTATGAGATTGCAAAAAAACTAGAGTCAGTAGAAAGTATTGCTGAAAGCGAAGTTAGGTTTGGAAAGGATACTATATCTTCAAAAGATATAATTAAGGTTATATCAGAAGAAGATTCTGAGTTATTAAGTTATTTTGATGATTTATATTTAGATTTCAAAATTGTAAATAAGCATGTATCAGCTATAGCATGTGATAAAGATAGAAAGTATTTAATTGCCGAGGATTCTAATTGTACTGCAGAAATAGATAGGAATGCTGTAAAAGATGGAAAACAACCATGTTCGTTTGAGCTAGATTTAACTAAAATTTGTAAACATAAATAATAGTTCATGATGCCTTATTAAGTTGACTTCACCCAAGTAAAGAGCGTGTATAGACACTGAAAAGGAGTGTTTATACATGAAAAAAACTCAAGAAAATCAAAGCCTAAATAACTATATTACAAACCTATCGCTAACTGAACTCCGCAATGAATGGGCGAAGTATTGGGGTATGACGCCGCATGAGAATATCGGCATCGGTATGCTACAGAAAAGCCTAGAATATAAGATGCGGGAGGCTAGAGGTGATGGGCTCGCACTAGAGCAACAAAAACGGCTGACTCAGCTTGTTTCTGCTTATAAACGCAATCCAAAGTTCTTCAAACAAGGTATGTCAGATTTAAAGCCGGGTATTAGGCTAGTAAAGCAATACAAAGGTGAACAGCATACGGTAATTGTCCGCGATGATTGCTATGAGTATCGAGATAAAGTTTACGGTAGTTTATCTGAAATTGCATTTGCCATTACAGGCACTCGATGGAATGGATGGCTGTTCTTTGGTTTGAAAAAGAGGAGCACCTCAAAATGAAATGTGCCATCTATACTAGAAAATCCACTGACAAAGGCCTTGAACAGGATTTTAACTCTCTTGATGCTCAACGCGAGGCTTGTCTGGCATATATTGCAAGCCAGAAGCATGAGGGGTGGTCTCCAGTAAAAAAGATTTACGATGATGGGGGTTATTCCGGAGGAAACATAGATAGGCCAGCTTTGCAGGAGCTTATTGAAGATATAAAGTCCGGTAATATAAACATCGTTGTTGTTTATAAGATTGACCGCCTTACACGCTCGCTCGCTGACTTTGCCAAATTGGTGGAAGTATTTGATCAGCATAATGTTAGTTTTGTCAGTGTTACGCAGTCTTTTAATACCACTACATCGATGGGTAGACTTACGCTTAATGTGCTTCTGTCATTTGCTCAGTTTGAGCGTGAAGTGATAGGTGAGCGTATCCGCGATAAAATAGCAGCCAGTAAGAAAAAGGGAATGTGGATGGGTGGATGTCCTCCGCTTGGTTATGATGTTAAGGATAGACAACTTATTATTAATGATGCTGAAGCAAAAAAGGTAGAACTTATATTTGATTCATATTTGAGGCTTCAGACAATACCAAAACTTAAAGAATATCTGGATGCTGAAGGTATAAAAAGCAAAGCGTGGATTTCAAGAAATGGTAGGGAATATAAAGGGCAATCGCATGGTATAGGTGCTCTTCATCATTTACTCAGCAACCCTGTTTATGCTGGATATACTAGGCATAGGAAAGAGCTTAATGAGGGGATGCATAATGCGATAATCCCTAGAGAGAAATGGTTACAGGTTCAGGAGTGTTTAAAGAACAGATCAGCTACTGAAAGAGGAAAAAGAAAACAATCATTACAATATGCTTTTAAGGGGAAGATATTTGATGTTGATGGGGTGATTTATACTCCGATGCGTTCTAATAAGGGCAATAAAAGATATTACTATTATGTCAGCCAGAACTACGTGCAGAATAGGAAAAGCGTTAAAGACGCTATTTCTCGCCTTCCTGCACATGAAATTGAGGAATTGATAGAAAATGCGATATTAAAAGAAATTTCTTCAGTAGATAGGCTGCAGAGTATTTTAGGATGTGAGGTAGATTATAAATCACTCTCGTATATATCTGAGAATATAAAAGGCAATGGAATAAATTGCTGTGTCATAAAAGTTATAATTGATGTGGGGAATATAAAGGTTGAGGCCTCTGTTAGTAAGCTTGTTGAGCTTATAAACAAATCAGTTAATACAAATGTTTCGTGTATTAATACGCCCATGGTGCATAGGGTTGATATACCTTATCACACGAAGCGTGCGCAAAGAGGGGCAGTGGTGCTGCGTTTAGGTGACGGTAAGGATCCACTAGATTTACCAAACAATAAACTTGAAGCCTTGGTAAAAGGAGTTATTTGGAGAGAGGAACATTTTAAAGGTAAATCATTCCGTCAGATAGCAAAAGCTGATAATGTTAACGAGAGTTATGTGAGGCAACTTATTAATAGAAGTTTTATATAATTATCATTTTAATCCAATTTAATATAAGATGAAATGAATGTGTTTAAAGAATCTTAAGAATATAAATTGATGTGACTGAAACGGTATTTAATTGATAAAATCAATCATAATTAGTAGTATTGTAAATTAATACAATATATATGAGGTAAAAAATGCAAAAAAATATAGCCAGTGAGTCTCTCGATTTAGCTGAGACAATCCTTTCTGACCTGGAACTATCAATTATACCTCTTCATAATGCCTATATGAAAGCTAGTAGATTAGCGCGACTTCTTTCTGATGCTGATCAATTATCTATTTTCCAATACGAACTCTCTGGTTATCCATCTACTCCTAATGGAGTGAATCCTGATATTTGGAATCTATGTAGAAATGCAGGTAGGATATATGAAGAAAAAACAGATAAAGGTGAAGTTAAAGAATTTGCCTATACAGATTCTATAGAGCAGCTTGAAAATAGTATTGAGACGTTAAAGTCTAGATTAGATTTTGGGCGCCCTCAACCTATAAGTATTTCTTCAGCAAACCCTAATCAATATGTTGTGCCTCCAGGAAGAAATATTCAATTGGAGGGTAATTTGGCAACTAGTCTTCGTAAGACAATAGGGCAGGTTTCTTCAAGAAGACAATATATATATAGATATTGCCTTGATCGGGCTATGGAGTTAAGGGTGTCGACTGCTTCTGAGCAAATCTTTGAGGATTATAGAAAATTTGTAGATGGTAGAATTAGTGAAGTAATACCTTCGGAATTAGTTAAAATGGAGTCTATAACAACGAATTTATCATCAGATAATTCTGAAGATTGGGCTAACGCATTACATAGTTGTCGTAGGCTCCTTCATGGGTTAGCTGATAAATTGTACCCTCCTAGGGTTGGAGAAAATGTCGAACGGTCGGGTAAGAACATTGGTATAGGTCCAGAACAATATATAAATAGACTAGTTCTGTATTGTGAAGATAATTCTAGTTCTGATGTATATATTAAAGTTGTAGGATCTTCACTTAAATTCTTGGGCGATCGTCTTGATGCTGCTTTTGATTCAGTGCAGAAAGGATCGCATTCTGAAGTGACTTTATTAGAGGCACGTAGGTATGTTATTAATACTTACCTATTGATAGGTGATATTTTGATGCTTAATGAACAAAATAAAGGTAATGATATATTAAGCTCAGCACAATATATATCGTCCGAGCAGGTGGATACAGAAAAGGTTTCTGAATCTTAGACTATTTACCCATATTTCCGTCGTATGCCTTTTTGAAATAAATCTACAGTTTGTGTGATAATATACAGTGTGAAAATGAATCTATCGGCGTAATGTGTTATAAGGTGGAATGTATTGTCATTGAGGTATACAAATTAATTATGAATAAACAAAGTTAAAATAACATAATATTTTTGTTCTATTGTAGAACAGATATAATATTATTTATAATAAAAATCTAGGAGCCAAATTTATGAACTCTGTATTATTTCAGAAATTTCCAGATTTTAAAAACCTTACATTAGACGATTATCGTCAAGCTATGGATGAAGCTGTAGCCGATATTCGAAAAGAAGTTGAGAGTATAAAAAATAGTGATAAAGCTCCTAATTTTGAAAACACTATAGTGGTTATAGATAGTTTATTTGCAAAAACAAAATATATTTTCACAATTTTAGAGTCAGATCTAAATTCAAGATTTTCTGATGAAAAGCAGGATTTAGCTACTAGGTTAGAAACAGAAAAATCTAATTTGAGCAAGGATGTTTTTCAGGATAAAAATATTAGCCAACGCTTTTTAGACGTGTACACTATTCGTGATAGTTTGGTTTTAGATGAAGATGATAAAGCAATTTTAAATTCTATACATCGTAGATTTGAAGATAGTGGGGCTTTTGTAGAAGATACAAACGCAAGAAATAGATTAAGAAAAATTGACGAAGAATTAACAAAACTTGCGGCTGGTTTTAGCTATAATATACTTAGGGCAGAAAAAGAGAATGCCGTGTTGGTAAAAGATAAAAAAATGTTGGCAGGTATAGATGAACGTAAAATGGTGGCGCTTGAAGAAGCTGCTAAAAAAGCGGGGCATGAAAGTGGCTGGCTTATTCATGCTGAACGTTTATTAGTTAATGAGCTTTTAATTCAAGCAGAAAGCCGTGATTTGAGAGAAGCTGTTTTTAAGGCGTTAGCTGAAGTGGGGGTTAGAGAACCTCATAATAATGTGGCTATTTTAGATAAAATGCATGACTTGAGAAATGAATATGCATCAATAATTGGCTATAAAAATTATGCCGAATTTGCTAGGCAAGATTATATGATTAAAGATATGAACAACATTCATAAACTATTAAAAGATATAGAAGAAAAGGCACTACCAAAATATGGCGAGGAGGTTTTGCGTGCTCAAGAACTTTCAGCTAAAAATGGAGGTCCGGAAGAATTAAAAGTTTGGGATGTGCATTTCTGGTTAAATAAACTATATAATAAAGAATTCGATTTTGATTCCGCTGCTTTTTCTAAATATCTTTCTTTAGAGAATATTGTTAACTCATATATAGATGAGAGCAGCAAGTTATTTAATATAGAATTTGTTGAGAATGATAAGTATTCAAAATTTGATGAAGACGTTGTAACTTATGATGTTTTTGATAAAGAAGATGGATCTCATATAGCTGTTATTCATATGGATTTATATGCAAGACCTGGCGTGAAAATAGGAGGGGCATATATGAGTGAAATTGCAGAAATATATGATGATATTCCGCATACTGTATTTTTAAATATGAATATTGCCAAACCTAAAAAGGGGAAGCCGGTACTTTTAGATGCAGAGCAATCCATTCTATTATTCCATGAAGGCGGACATTGTTTGCAAGGTATATTAGGAAGAGATGTTAAATATAATTCTCTAAAAGGTGTATTGGCTTCTCCAACTGATTATACCGAGATACATTCTACGATTAATGAATATCGCTTTTTAGTACCAGAAAACCTTAAAAGACACGCTCTGCATGTAGATACAGGTAAAGTTCCTAGTGATAAAAATATAGAAGTTTTTGCTAAGACTGTAAAATTCCGTAGTGGGCTCAGTGATATTACACGTTTATTACAAAACAGTCTTTTTGACGTGACTTATCATGAAACTTCAAATGAAGATTATAAGGGAATTGATGATGTACATAAACGTGCAACAATAGATAGTCCTTATGCTGGTTATATCTCATCTTGTCCTTTAACTCGTTTTAACCATTTGTTTTGTGAGGGTAGATCTGATTATGCTGTGGGCTATGTGAATTATTTAGTTTCATATATTTATTCTGCACAAGGTTTTGATCGGTTTGCTGGTGATAATTATAATCCTGAGGCTTGTGCTAGATTAAAGAAATTCTATAGTAGAGGTTCTGGCGGAAATCCTGCGGATTTATGCAAAGATTTATTAGGGGCGAAAGCAAGTCCTGATGCTTTATTACGTCATGTCAGTGTGGATGTTAAAGGAGAAGCCTGCTAAACCATTAACTCCAGTTATGTAATATTTATTAAATTACATTATATCCATCACAAACACAAATATAAATTCTTTGAAGTTTGATGATTCTTTGTTGCTGTTATTGTTACATGAGTATTCCAGATACATAAAAGACTTGGTGTGCATCCTAACCCATTGAAAAAAAATGTTTTAAGCTAATTAATTTTCCAAATTATCAAAAAAATTGACAATAAATGGTTGGTATATATATACTATAAATTGTTATTTTAACTAAACCTGAAGGAGAATAGATATGAATAACGATAAAAGCACAACTTTTAATAACAGCACAACTGTTACAAGCAAAGATACAAAAGAAAAAAATATTGTAATAAAAAAAATAAATGTTTGTCTTTCAGATTATACGTATTTAGCTAAAAAAACACATTGTTCGATGTGATAATACATGCGCATAAGACGTGAGAATATTGGCGATATTAGTTATGAAAGTACATATTGTGAAGTTGATTTAAGCGGAGTTGATCTTTCAAATCTTGATATTAGGGATTATCGTTCAATAAGTTCTAACGGAGCTGAGTATAAAAAAATATCAGCTCCGTTAACTATTACGGTGAATATAACTGATTTATGCTCTTTAAATTGTTCATTTTGTTTTTACCCCTTTAAGTCTCAGGGGAGAATTATTTCAGATGAAACAATTAGTTCTATAGTCGAGTATGTCGACCAATCGTCTATTTATGAAGTTGATATTTTAGGAGGAGAGCCTTTCCACCCTAAAGTAATTGATAAAACAATAAAATTAATTAATAAGCTAAGTCAAACTGCTTCTATACAAAGAATATATATATCAACAAATGGTATATCAATAAAAGAGAATATAAAAAAAATAAAAGAAATATTATCTGAGAAGGTTCTTTTGTCGGTATCTTTGCAGGCCACATCTTTGGATATTAATGATAAGATATGTTCAAGCTTCACTACTAATAAAGTACTGGAAGGAATTAAGCTGTTAGAAGAAAATAAAGTAGACTATTGTATAACAACAGTATTTTTAAAGGATAATCTAGAAGAAATAAAAAATGATTTCTTAGACTTTATTAATAAATTAAAATACTGTTCCGCTTGGTTGTGGCATTATCCCACAGTTGTAAAAAACAATTCTAAGATTTTAGAATCAATTATATCTCCACAATCTTTTTTTAATGAATATACTTTTATAAAAGATAAGTGTAATAAGCCTTTACTTACAGATTTTCCCTTTGCGTATTATCCTAAAAAGAGTCTCCCCCCTTCTACTCCGCTTGAAGAGATTTTATGTATTTGTCCAGCTAAATATCAAAAAGTAGAAATAATGCCAAATGGAGATGTCTATCCGTGTATATTACTTAATGAAAGTAAATATTTGTTAGGAAATATTAATTCAGGTTTTGCTACAAAGCCTGAACTGATTGATGCAAAAACGCGTTGCAAAAACAAAGAATGTGATTATTCTTATTTTTGTTCGGGATGTCCAGCGTATAGAAATAACTGGGGTAAAGATAATAGATGTATAGGCTATAAATAAATGAATGTTAAAAAAGTAATTTATGATGGTGGGGGTTCAAATTATATTGAAGAACTATGTAATTATTCCCCAATAGCAGAGAAGTATGTTACAAAGCAAATAGAAGAGGTGACGTCTCCTAACTTTTCTTTTAAAGAATTAATAAAAAAAGCAAATGTTGAGTTTTGTAATTTTTCAAAACACTATGAAATAATCAATGAATATTATAATTCTATTTCAGAAATCTCTAAAGAAGATCTAAATCTTATTCTTTTTGATTTGCTTTTTATAAACATTGAGTATTCATTTTGGAACTGTCTAATAAACAACGGTATATCAGAGGATTTAATTGTCAAAGAGATTGAATTGTTAGGTTTAAACCCTATAGATACTTTATCTAAGCTTGATCAAAATCTTAAATGCAGTATTTATGCTGATAAGTATAAAGAAACCAATAAATTAAATGATATAAATGATGAATCTATTAAAGATATTCCTGAAGAAGTCTATAGTTTATATAAGAGCTTCTTATTAATACAAAAGAATATAAGTAATTTTAATGTAGAAAAGTTATTTCCATTATTTAAAAAAGTTAGTGATAATTTAGATATTCCAGCTTATGCACCGGAATATTATAATCAATTAAAAAGATATTATGATGATATAGAAGCATATAATCTATCAATAGGTTTTGTTTTTATGGGGCAGACTTTATTAGATACAAAAACAGGAATAGCATATCAGCTAGATAAAAAATCGTCAAAGTTGTTGAACAGTATTATTAAATGTAAAGAAACAATATTTTTATTGTCGAACATATGGCCTGTATTTAATGAGTTAAAAGATAATGGATTTATAGAAAAATATAATTTTAATGAATTGCTCGATTTGTCTTATGAAACAAGAGAACATACAGATAAAATAAAAGGAATGTTGTATTTAGAGTTATCTTATGGGTGTAATCTTAATTGTAAATATTGTTATAATAGGGGAGAAAATAGAGGAGAGCCTCTTACTTATGAGGAATATATTAAAATAATAGATAAGTTTGCTAAAGATGGTTGTTATAATGCTGTTTTATTTGGCGGAGAACCTTTCCTTAATAAAGATATATTTAAAATTATTAAATATTTAAATAAGATTGAATTTCCAGTAGATATATTTACTAATGCCACTTTGTTAGATGATGATATTGTAAAATCATTGTCTAATGTTTCAATTAATCTTATTAAAGTATCTATTGACGGTAAAAAGGATCTTCATGATTCTGTTAGAGGAGAAGGAAGTTATGATAAAGCTGTAAAAGGTTTAAAACTTTTGAATGAGTATACAAATATTCGGGTTAGAATAAATGCAACAATTCAAAGAACCAATTCTTCTACGGATAGTATTGAAAGTATATTTAAATTGGCTAAGTCTACAGGTGTGAGAGAGATTGGCTTTGCTAGATTAAGGGAAATGGGAAATGCTATAATAAGCGATTCAAAAGGTTTAAGTATTGACGAGCAAATATTGCTTCAAAAAGAAATAAGCATAATGTCTAAAAAATATAATATTGAAGCAGGGCTTGACGGTTATTGTGAAGCACAAAAAAAATTATGGCATGATGATATAGCTTTTAATAATAATCTATCATCTGAATGTGTTTCATATATAAAAGCATCTTTGTGCAGTTTAGGTGTTGCGATGTATTATGTTAGAAGTGATGGAATATTGGTTCCTTGTCCTGAAATGGCAGACTCACCTGAAAGAGGATTTGACTGTAGGAAACGTGAGTTGCCAGATAAATTTCCTGGCAATATATTTCCAAAAGAGATTAGTTGTTTAAAGTATAGAACATCAGAATGTAGTAAATGTGGTTTGTTTTCTTTCTGTTTAGGTTCTTGTAGAGCTGAAGCAGAAAGAATTAGTGGTAGCTTATCAGGCTGCAATAAAATTTCTAAAGAATGGTATTCAAAGATAATGAAAAACATACTTAATGATGAGGAACAGTACAATGAAGGGTAAGGTTGCGTGTAAGCCTGTAGATGCTATTGAAGGTATTGTATATAATAACGAAAAGAATGATAAATTAGTTTATGAGAATAAACATTATATATTGGTAGCAGAAGAAACGAACCCAGATATGTTAGATTTAATAATTAATGCTAAAGCTGTTATAACAGAAATAGGCGGTATACTTAGTCATGCTGCAATAGTTTCTAGAGAGTTTAATATACCATGTATTGTTGGCATACCAGATGTTACCTCTAATTTAAATAGTGGCGATTATATTTTAATGAACTTAAATTTAGGCGAAGTGTTTATAAAAGAAGATACAGATTAATTAATGGTAAAAATATATGATATATTAAATGTTCCTATAGATGAGTTATCTTGCGTAGGGGGAAAAGCTTATAATCTGTCTGTAATGAAGCGGAATGGTTTTCCTGTGCCTTCAGGTTTCGTTTTACCTAGGGAAACATGCGATATATTTACTCAATCTATTGATAAAACTGAACTTGATAAATTGCAGGAAAGCTTCAATTCAAATCAAATATCTAAAGAAGAAACTTTACTCTGCTTGGAAGAATTTAAAAATAAGATAATTTCTCAGGGTAGCTGTAGTGTTCTAACTGATTACCTAACAACCTTTTATAATCATGATCATGGTTCAACATATGCAGTAAGAAGCAGCTCAACCGTTGAAGACTCATCTTCTAAGTCATGGGCTGGGCAGTTTGATTCATTCTTGAATATAAAAAAAGATGATATTGCTATGGCAACATTACGTTGTATATCGTCTATGTATAATTATAGAACTTTAATTTATTGTTCAAGAGTTAATACAAAGTTATCAGAGTTAGAAATGAGTGTTGTTGTACAAGAAATGGTTTCTGCTAAATACAGTGGAATAATTTTTACATCAAATCCTGTAACTAAATCATCTAATGAAATTATTATTGAAATAGGCTTAGGCCTAGGTGATAAGTATGTTTCAGGTAAAGCTAACCCAGAAACATATATAGTATCTAAAGAAAATAATCTGATAAATAACTTTGATTATAAAATAAATAAGAATATTTTAATTGAATTAACAAAAATATCTAAAGAATTAGAGGTCTTATTTTCAACTTATGTAGATATTGAGTTTGCAATTGACGATGAAGATAACATATTTATATTACAATGTAGACCGATAACAACTATGTAAGTTTTTATTAAAATGAATATTATAAGCAATGTTTGGTTCAATATAGATTTATGAGCCTTTGAAGCGATAAACTTAAGAGTTTTTGGGCATTTTTCTTTTTATAAATATATTTATAAAATTTGAAATCCTTAATAGCTATTACTAAATTCCCTGTTATTAAATTTAGGGAATTTGTGGAATATCTTTATATTTCAATGTAATATAATTAAATTACCGCATATTTATGCCTTTTTATCTCAATTTTCCCAGTATTTTCCCTGTAAAACAGGGAATAGGGGCGAGATGGGTTGCCAGCAAACTCTCCACACCACCATTTTTTTTATAGTTTTCAAAGAAATCGCCGATAATCGCAAATAACCGCACGTGTGGCGGGGTGGCTATCTGGCATAATAATCAATATACATCATAAGAATAATAAAACTTCCTATAACTGACATTAGAAAAATCATAATTTTGAATGGCAGAGAAACTAGGTTTTTTGCAGAATATATTATTATTTTTCTGTCATGTAATAACTTTGAATAATTTCCTAATTCTTTAGCTCTCTTTTTAACCACTAGAAACAAAGGCAACAATGTTGCAAAGACAAGCGAAAGAATTAATGAGTAAGTGTAAATCGCAATTTCTTCATTAAAAAACATATATAACGTAAAAAATAAACCATCTTTAATTGCCTTATTGCCATAGGGAGAATCTTTAAAAGGAGATGACGGAGCGTTTTGGAATGTTAGCTTCCTCTTTAACCATTCTTTTGCGACTAAAGTTTCCCTATCTTCGTAATCAGAAAAATATAATTTTTTATATCCTTTCTCTTTGCGGAGTTTTTCAAACTCTTGATAGGTATAGTTGCTCGTTTTTGAACAATCTTTTCCGATAACGCATATAAAATAAAACTCGTCGGGAGCTTTATTATCAACATTCCCGTATACCACATCATTTGTTACGGCTAATCTATATATTCCTCTAGCTATAACAACCTTTCCTTTTTCATCCATCAGCCCGCTATTCTTAGTAATATATGTAAAGCCATTACTCAACGGAACTTGGTCAATATTCGCTTTCGCAGTTTGGTACTTAAACTTAAGCAGGCAATAAGAAATATAGTTTACTCCGTAATAAGCACTTATCCACAAATAAGCTATCAATATAAACTTAAGTGTATTTCCAATTGTGAATCTTTTTTTAATTTGCCTCTTGAAATTCATCGTCAGGGTATTTACTTTTACTGCTGTCTTTTTTGATAATTGCTTCAAGTCTCATTTTCCAGTCTTCAGTTATCATGAAAGGATATTTGTTTTTAGGATCGTATGGTATTGGAAACTTATCAAAATAATCATAGGGGTTGTTAAATAAGTCTGAGAAATTATAATATATATTTGCTGATATAATCAAGTATCCTTCTTTCTCAATAACATGAACTTCGCTATTGCCTCCTACAGTGGCTCCGCCAATCTCAAATACATAAGGCTCGAATTCATAGGAGTTTCTAAAGGAGTATAAAAAGCTTCCCCCCTTAGCTTGGCGTGCTTTTCTGCAAATATCCCAAGAAACTCTTTCAAATAAGGTTCCTCCGCCTTTCTGTGAGAGTGTAGTTGCACAATTGATTATGTTTTGCAAATGGCCTATTTCATGAAGGGAAACCGTTTCACCTTTTCCGTTTTTGTAATAATCAAATAATTCTTCTCTTGTCCATGGGGTTCTATCATCACCTTTAATAAAGAGGATGTTTTGAATCCGGTCTTCTTTAAATTCTGGATTATAAGGCTCGGCCCAGCAACGACAACCGTAATCTTCTCCGGGATTTTTTGTAGCTGGCGGGTTCTCCCAAGCAAATATTTCACCGTCATTCGCTGCATGGCTAGAGCGGACTTTGCCATCTTCCTGAGTGTGCCAGATATAGTGAGAAGTTATATGTTTTTGCTTGTCTGAGTTGTTGCCGTATTTAGCTTTAAGGCTTAATCCAATTTCTCTGGCTCTTTTCAAATCGTAAAAATCCTGATAATAGGTAAAGCCCTGTTTGCCTATTTTTTGCAGAAAATCTTCTGCCCATTTGAATTCTTTGTAATCTTTTTCACCAAAACTTTTGAGTAGATGCCTTTGCTCCGCAAGCTCTAAATATTCTTTGCTGTGTCTATCCATATTTTAATCTTTCAAATAAAAAACCCGCAGTTCCATTTTTGGAAACTACGGGTATTAAAAACAAAAAAACCGCACTTGATTTTAAAGGCGGTTTTACACTGCTCATACTTAAAGAGCATGCCTATATATAAGCATAAATTGCCCCCAAAGTCAAGTTAAAAGGCCTAGATATGCCTATTCAAAACTGTAGTAATGGAGTAATGCGAGACAGTCTGCTACTAAACTCTCAACACCACCATTTTTTTTCAAGCACTTAGCTGAATATTCAAGAAGCATCATAATCTGGTATGGGACACTGGTGGGACAAATATCCACGAGTATCTACAATCAACTACATTCAAAGCTAATTTCAAATGTAAATTTAGTTACCACTCTGCATCCTATTTAATAAAAGAAAATTTCAACAGGTATAAACAATGGTCTTACGATGAGGTAATACAAGATCTCAAACATTTTTATATGTGCTAATAGTCCGATAATTGTGATACCAAGCAATATTATATAAATTCTCATAAAAATGGACAATGTACGTGAAACAATATCAGGTTTGTATTCGAGTTTTATTTGTTTTGATAATCTAAGGTGATATTGCTTCCATATATACAAACATATCTCTGTATAAAGGCACGCGGGCAGCCACCCCATAACTAACACCATTATAAGGCTAAAGCCATCTGCTATGTTCTCGCATTCGATACGGAAATCTGATCCTGCATTAAGAGGATCGTTATGCCACCAAAAAGGTGCGTTTCGTATATCCCATTGATGTTCAACCATTAACAACATAAAACCATAGCATACTGCAATAGAAATAATGGTTCTTAATACTCTTAGCCATGACGGTGATTTTGGTAGAAAAGAAAATATAAAAGAGGGAACAAAAATTATCCACGCAAAGAACCAGTGATTAATTTTACCATACCAAGCACGGTCAGAAAGTATTGTTTCACAAGTAACTTTTGCACCTTTAAGATTTTCATGTGAAACATAACGTTGAGCTTCTTTTATTGTAGGGAGAAATTGAAAAATTGCTAGGAACACAAATAGAAGAAGGATTGTACAAAGGGCATTCCTATTAATGCTTTTATTAAAATTTGCTAGTTTTAGGGTCTTTTTTAATAATTGCTTCAAGCCTTGTTCTCCAATTATCGGTTATATAAAACGGCACAGCTCCTATAGGATCCCAACCAGGATTTCCTGTTCTTTCGTCATAATCTCCAGAAAGGTCTCCAAAGCGATCTTCAAAATAATAATCTATATAGGCTGATATAATCAAGTATTCTCCGTTTTCGACTACATTAATATCCATGTTGCCGTGCATTGGAACATGTCCAAGTGACTGCACAACGTTCTTAAAGTCATACTTACCTCTTTGGAAGCTTGTTTTAAAAGCACTTTTATTTTTTTGGCGCACTTCTCTTATTATTTGTTTTTCTACTCTTTTAAATATAGATCCTCCGCCAACTTCTATTTGGTCGAAAGTTTTTGCATTTTCTATTACTTTTTGTAAAAGGCCTATATCATGTAATGTTAAAGGTGCTCCTTCTCCATATTTGTAATGAAAGGCTAGTTCAATATTGCCCCAAGATTGAGTGTCATCTTGAGCTGAATAAATAACATATTGTTTTATAGCTTCTTGTAAGGCAGTGTTGTGGTTGATGTAAGGCTCCGCCCAACAACGGCAGCCATAATCCTCGCCCGGATGTTTTCCTCCCTCAGGTGCTTCGTCCCAAGCGAAAATTTTATCATCGAATTTTGCATGCCGTGAGCGTACCTTACCATCATCCTGACTTCGCCAGATATAATGTGTGGTTATATGTTCCTGTTTTTCATGGTTGGTGTATTTAGATTTAAGGGCTAAGCCTATTTCTTTAGCTTTCTCTAAGTCATAAAAATCCTGATAATAGGTAAAGCCATGAGTATCAATTTTTTGTATAAAATCTTCTGCCCATTTGAATTCTTTATAATCTTTTTCACCTAAAGCGGTTTCGCATTGCTCGCACTTAACGAGCATGGCTATATATAAGCATAAATTGCCCCCAAAGTCAAGTTAAAAGACCTAGATATGCCTATTCAAAACAGGAGTAGGGCGAGACAGTTTACCTTCAAACTCTGCTCACCACCATTTTTTTTTATAGTTTTCAAAGAAATCGCCGATAATCGCAAATAACCGCACGTGTGGCGGGCCTTTTCGCGTATGCGTTTACTGCTTAGTATTTAATTCTACCTAAAATCTCTCCTTTCTCTGTAGAGCTTAGCCACTATTCTAAATGTTAATAAAACGGTTTGATAATATAAGGTGCAAAAATTTGTACTAGTCAGATTCGGTTAAGTTTTAATAGTATTTTAGTAATGTAAATGTAGTTTCAAAATTTGAGCATGTTTATTATATAACTTATTTATAGCTTAACTTTCCTTAATCTAAGGGCATTTATAATTACGGACACAGAGCTGAAGGTCATAGCAGCACTGGCTATAATAGGGCTAAGTAGCAATCCGAAAAATGGATATAAAGCCCCTGCTGCTATCGGTACGCCGACAATGTTATAAATAAAAGCAAAAAATAAATTTTGACGGATATTTCTCATTGTTGCTTGGCTGAGTTTAATTGCACGAACAATGCCCTGTAGATCGCCTTTTACAAGGGTTATTTCTGAGCTCTCCATGGCAATATCAGTTCCTGTCCCCATAGCGATGCCAACATCTGCTTGAGCGAGAGCAGGGGCGTCATTAATGCCGTCACCGGCCATAGCTACTTTATAACCTTTGCTCTGGAAGCCTTTAATTATTTCGCTTTTGCGTTCGGGAAGAACTTCTGCTTCAATTTCATCAATATCCAATTGCCCGGCAACGGCTATTGCTGTTCTTTTGTTATCTCCCGTTAGCATAACTATACGTATTTTTTTCGCACGTAAATCATTTAAAGCTTGTAGAGAACTTTCTTTAATAGGATCAGCTACGCCCATAAGCCCTGCTATTTTACCGTCGATTGCCAAAAACATTACTGTTTGTCCTTTATCACGTAAATTATCAGCTTGATTTTTAAAAGGCGCCTCTTCAATACCAAGATCTTTGAAGAGTGCATCGTTGCCCAAGACAATTTTTTTTCCTCCTATTTCTCCAGATACTCCTTTTCCTGTATGGGATTGAAAGTTGTTTGCATTATAAATTTCTATGTTTTTATCTTTAGCAGCTTTAACAATAGCCGTTGCTAAAGGATGCTCACTGTCCTTTTCAAGGCTAGCAGCAAGAGACAATACTTCATTTTCTTCGTAATCTTTATTTGCTATTACAGAGATTAGTTTTGGTTTGCCTTCAGTTAATGTGCCTGTTTTGTCAATTACTAAAACGTTTATTTTTTCTAAGAGCTGCAAACTTTCGGCATTTTTAATTAATATACCTGCCTGTGCACCTCTACCTGTTCCTACCATTATAGACATAGGCGTTGCTAAGCCTAAAGCACAGGGGCAGGCAATAATCAGCACGGCTACGGCATTAATAATTGCAAAAGCAAGGCGAGGTTCTGGTCCCCATATAATCCAAACTATAGCGGTGATAATGGATATTAAAATAACTGTTGGTACAAAATAACTTGCGGCTATATCAGCGGTTTTTTGAATGGGAGCACGACTGCGTTGAGCCTCAGATACCATACGTACTATTTTTGCAAGAACTGTATCACTGCCAACGTGGTGAGTACACATTATGAAGCTACCAGTTTGATTAATTGTTGCACCAATAACTTTATCTCCCTGAGATTTAATGACGGGCATAGACTCTCCTGTAATCATGGATTCATCAATAGTGCTGCTGCCTTCAATAATTTCTCCGTCAGTTGGTATAGTTTCTCCAGGTCGTACACGCAAGCGATCTCCTATTTGTACTTGATTAAGAGTGATATCTTCTTCTATGCCGTTTTCTCGAATGATGTGTGCCGTTTTAGGAGAGAGATTTAGTAATGCACGTATGGCACCACTTGTTTGGGAGCGGGCTTTTTGCTCCATTACCTGACCAAGTAAGACAAGTGTTATAATAACGGCTGCGGCTTCAAAGTAAACATCGACCGTACCGTTTTGCATTTTCATTTCTGCTGGAAAAATGTTTGGAAGAAAAAATCCTATAACGCTATACAGATAAGCTACGCTAGTTCCTAGAGCAATTAAGGTAAACATATTGAGATTCGTTGTAAGGAGAGAAGCCCAAGCACGTTTGAAAAAAGGTATTGCTCCCCAAATCATAACAGGCGTTGCTAGTGCAAACTGAACCCATATTGAAGTAGACGAAGTTATAAAAGATCTTAAAGGGTTATTTGGAAGATGGTCAATCATAGCTAAAACAAGTATAGGAAAAGATAAAGTGGCACAGATCCAGAAGCGTTTGGACATATAATCAAGTTCGGTTGTATCTTCTTCTCCAATAAATGAGTTTTTTGGTTCTAATGACATACCGCATATGGGGCAATTGCCTAATCCGATTTGTTCAATTTCAGGATGCATAGGGCAAGTATAAATAGTGCCTTCAATAGGGGTGGATTCTTCTTGCGGTTCTAAATATTGCTGTGGAGAGGCTTTAAATTTATTAAGGCACCTTATATTGCAAAAATGATACTCATGTTTTTTGTAAGTAAAGTGATAATCTGTTTTTTTAGGATCAACAGTCATGCCGCAAACTGGGTCTTTTATAATTAATTCACTGTCTTTATGTTTTTTGTCACAACAATAATGATCTTTATTTGAAAAAATTATCATTTATAAGGCCTTTCAGTTTGTTCTTAATAATATTAAATTATCAGGCATATGGTGTGTTTTTAATAGTTAAAATTTATCGAAGTTCGTTCAAATTATTGAATGATTACCATGATAAACATTATTGAGTGAGACGGTCTGCTCCCAAACCACAGCACCACCATTTTTTTTATAGTTTTCAAAGAAATCGCCGATAATCGAGAATAACCGCACGTGTGGCGGGCCTTTTAGCGTATGCGTTTTTGACGTAAGGGGTAGTTTACCTTTTAGTTAAAATATTTATATTTTTTTAAAATCTCTTTTCTTTCTTCCATAAAAACTAAAGTGTTTTCTGCATTTTTTAAAAGACCAAATTTTGTTTTTGGAGGAAAAAGATATCCAAGATTAGATATTATTTTTTTATATTCCGATTGAGAAATGTTGCGTTCTATATAGTGAATATTGTCTCTAATTACTCTATTAAGGATGTCTATTTTTTTTACAAAAGGAAATGGTTTGTTCATAAATATGATATCACGATAAAAATTACTTGAGAATAAAATGGATTCTATCTCGTTTATTATATCTAAACTATTACCGGGAAGTTTTGTTTTGTAAAAGATTATTTCATCTAATAAATATAAAACGCTCAACTCTTTTCTGCGTAAATCTTTTTCATACTTATGATCATAACAGGTAGATTGATTATTTAATTTTGAATAATCAACTCGTTTTTTTTTGTCTACAGAAAATACAAAATTTTCGATTAAGGAAACGTATTCCTGAATCTCTGTGGCAGAAAGGGTCTTCACAGTAGTTTTTTTGTTTTTGGCGTTCATTTTTTTTCTAACTATTATATTGTTTAATTTCTTCAGTATTTTCCATCATTTGATCTAAAATTTCACGCCTTAAATCAGGATTATTAATGGATGCATATCTAACTAATATATTGTGGAGCAATGAGATTTCTTCAGCTTTTATTGGTTCAAAACACTCTTTAGGAAGATCTCCTTTTATCACCATGTTATGTATCCAAGCATCAGCATCGTTAACAGCCTTTTGAAAAATTTTAGCAATGCTCTCACATTCTATTGCCTCAAATTGATGAACTAACCATCTGGCACATAACATGGTTTTATCCAGTTCATCTGTCTGAGTGATTCTTGTTTTTTCTAACATAGGGTTTATCCTTTATTGATTAAGCAATTCTTCTTATTTTTTGTTCATTTTCAGAGGCTAAAATATCCTTATTGATATTAAATTTTTTACGTACTTGTTCTAAATTATCGTAAGAAATATCTATTTTTCCAGTTAGAATGGCTTCTTTTGAGTCTAAATAATATTTAGGTCCTAAAAATTCGATAGGTATTCCGGCACTGGCAAAAACGCTTCTCCATATACCTGGCGTCATTACTCCAATTAGAGATGTAATATTGTTTTTTAACCCAAATTCTTGCAAAGCACAGAGAATTTCCCCATGTATTTGCTTTCGAATTTCAACAGGAAGGTATCTATCTATGCAAATTCTAGATGACTCCCAGATATCATCTTCTTTTGGTAAGGGAATATGATTGTAGACAGTCTGAGGCCATAACTCTTCAATCATGTAAGGGCGAGTCGTAGGGAAGAGTCTAATACAACCTTTAACAACTTTATCAGCATCACGCCAAGCTAGATAAGTAGTCGCTGGAGTATCATAGGCGTCATACTCCATGTTTTTATAGCTGGGTACATCATAGCTTTGTCTTTCCTTAAACCCTTGATATCTCAAACGAAATATTGAAGGAATAACGTCGCCATATAAGTGGGAATTTTCAATAGATACAGAAATTATCATGAAGGCATCTCCTTAACTTTATTAAGGAATGATGCCAAAGTAATTGGTTCTTGTAACTTGGCCGTTTGACCAATGGATGAGATTATATATTAGAACGGTTTTATAAGGCCCATTCTTAAGGCTTTAAAAACAGCAAGTGGTGTATTGTTAGCGTCTAGTTTATAAAAAACACTTTCACAGTAACGTTTTACTGTGGATTCACTTACGGAAAGAATGTCTGATATGTCAGATTTTGTTTTTCCTCTAGCTAACCATAGTAAAACTTCGTGCTCTCTATTAGTAAGGCTGATGTCTTTTGTTGAATCTTTGTTTAAGTCCATTAAATCACTGTAGACTGTAAAGAACTGATTGGACGCTGCATACATAAGGCTTATTGCGTTTTTATCGCATCTCGCACCAGTATCGTCTCCAGCTAATGCCATACCGATAATTCTGCCTAAAGGTTGGTGAATAGAAATTCCTACACCGCTAAAAAGTTTACATTCTTTAGCTTCTTCCATTATTTGCAGAGATTTTTTAGAAATATTATTAGTGTTTTTGACATCTTCCCACGTGAAAGGCTTTCGGGATATTAAGCCTGTTTGATAAACGGGATCGTAGTCTACATAGTGATTAGATATGTAATGATCTACCCATTCTTGTGGATAGTTGAATAATACACCAAAGTTTTTTTCTTTTGTTGAGGTGGAGTCATGAGACAGTTCTGCCATAAGGAATCTTTTCATTCCAAAATTATTCAGAAACTTCAAAAACAAAGACAGCAATTCTTCTTGTGTATTTGTTTTATTAGATTCGTATATGAATTCAATCAAATCCATATTTAATCCTACATTATAGAAATTAAAATTCGATAAATTATATTAAAATTATCTTAAATTATAGCTTGTTATTCAATTCAATTTTAAGTTGTTTTTTTAAATTTTTATATTGTTTTTAACATTAAAAGTTGTAATAGTATCTTGGGAACTTTTATATGGGGTCTTTATGAAACGTGCAGATATAATTGATTTACATCAAATAAGTGGAATTCTAGCTGGAAATGTAAAGAGTGCTCGTTTAATTAATAGCTATACTCAAAAAGATGTTGCTGATTTATTAGGCGTTACATATCAGCAGATTCAAAAATACGAGTCTGGAGTAAACAGGATAACTGCGGTTGATCTACTTTTAATATCTAATTTTTTAAAAATACCTATAGATAGTTTTTTTGAAAAAAACCTTGATATTAAGTCTACCCCAGAAGTGATAGAAGGTCTTGATGCTGAAGCACTAAAACTTTTAAAAACATTTAAATCAATAAAAAATCAAGCTATTAGAAAAAGAATAATAGAATTTTGTGCTGCATTTGAGAATTTCTAAGTATTAATAGAAATTCATAAGAAAATGGTGAGGATGACTGCTAGCAAACTCTCCGTACCACCATTTTTTTTCAAGCACTTAGCTGAATATTCAAGAAACATCATAATCTGGTAGGGGACACTAGTGGGGCAAATATCTACGAGTATCTACAATCAACTACATTCAAAGTTAATTTCAAATGTAAATTTAGTTGCCACTCTGCACACTATTCAATAAAAGAAAATTTCAACTTATAACGGAAAGTACAGTTCTTGATGCTCTAATTTGCGAACAGGCGTCTTTGTTCTGCTTTATGTTGTCATATTATTAAAAATAATGTTATCTTAGTTTCAGTATAATATTAGGAGATATAAGATGAAAAACCATAGGTTGGAAACGGAAAGGCTTATATTGAGAGCACCCAAAATTGAAGATGCGGAAGAGATGATGGAGTATAACCAACCAAAAGAATTCTGGCAGTACACTACAATTCCTGTAGTACCTCCAACACTCGAGAGGGTGAAAAGTTTTTTAACTATGTGTATTGAAGATTCTAAAAAAGAACCAAGACAGCTTTATTATTTTGTTATTGTTGCAAAATCTTTAAACAAGGTTATCGGTGATTTTCGTTTTTATATAGAATGTTTGAATAGTCTTAAGGCTGAATTTGGTTATGGTCTTAGCCCACAGTTACATGGAAAGGGTTATATGACTGAGGCTTTAAAGGAGGTTATACGTTTTGGTTTTGAGGATTTGAAGCTTAAGCGAATAAGTGCTACGGCATACCCAGAAAATAAGCCTTCAGCCAAGGTGATGAAAAAATGTGGTTTTAAGCACGAAGGTACACTCAGGAAAAATGCTTTGGTAAGAGGTAGGTATTTTGATGAAATGTTTTTTTCTATACTGCAATCAGAATATGAGAACTCTTTAAAAAATATATAAATATGTAATTAAGAATATTGACTTAATTAAAGGAAAAATAAATGTCTAAAATAATAATAAAAAACATTATGTGGGATGTGGACGGAGTGCTAGCAAGCCTCGACCACGCTTATTTCCGTTTTTTAACCGAGCATGAAAATTATAAAGACAAGTACCAAGGTTTGAAGTTTGAAAATTTGCCTGAGGCTCTGCCAATATCGCCAAAATTCGGCACGCTCGAACTCACTACTCACCTGACTATCGGCAAAGAGCTTAACTATGATTTCTGCCATAACTCCGGTGGAATATATTTTGACCGTCCATTGTACCCGAATGTAAAAGAAGTGTTGAAAGAGTTAAACAGTAAAGGTTACTTCCAACTAACCATGTCATCAGGTTTTGATAAAGCGATTAAAGAAAAGATGATAGCTGATACTTTAGGCGATGAACTTTTATTCATCCATATTGAAGTGGTAGAACATGCAAAATCAACTGAGGGTCAGAGCAAGGCTATGGTGGGCGAGAAAGAAGCCCGCATTTTGGAATGTCTTGAGAAATATAATTTGAAACCTGAGGAAACCGTTTTGGTTGATGACCGTATTTTCAACTGCGAGACGGGTTTAAAAGTCGGCATGCATGCTGTTCGTGCACGCTGGGCGATATCAACTGATACTCCTGCGGAAATTGGATTGATGGAAGTAAAAGATATTTTTGAATTTAAAAAATGGCTTGAAGAAAATACAACTCAAGGAGAATAACTAATGAGCAAAGTAGTTACAATGATTCCAGTGAGAATGGCCTCACAGCGTTTTCCTAATAAACCGTTGTGCGATATTAAAGGCAAAACTTTAATACAACGCGTATATGAGCATGTAATGGCAACCAACGCTGGTGATGTTTTAATTGCTGCAGGTGACCAAGTTATAGTGGACCATTGCAAAAGCTTTGGTGCTCAAGCTGTGTTGACCGACCCTAAGCTGCCATCTGGAACAGACCGTATTGCGGCCGCACTTAAAACAATTGACCCGACAGGCACCAAATATGATTATGTGGTGAATTTTCAGGGTGACAATATAAACGTTGATCCGAAAATAAACCTCAAGCTGATAGATTTGATGCAACGCACAGGTGCTGATTTAACAACTGCTGCGAAGGTGATAATTGATGAAGCAGATAAGATAAACCCTAACATAGTAAAAATCGCCATGGGATTACGTGAAGGGCAAAAAGAAGGCAGATGTCTTTATTTTTCTCGTGCGACAATACCTTTTACTCGCGAGCCTCAGGAATGTAAAAATCAGGATTTATATCACCATATCGGCGTTTATTGCTTTAATGCACAAAGTTTGCAACGCATGGTAAGTGCACCTGAAGGTGTGCTAGAAAACCGTGAAAAACTTGAGCAACTGCGACTACTTGAACTGGGAATGTCTTGTCACGCGATTATAATCGACAAAATTAAACTTATAGAAGAAGCACCTGCTGATATCAATACACGCGAAGAGTATGAGGAATATCTGAACTACATTTAAAACTATTTATAATAGTTACAACTTCGCATAATTTAGGCTTGTATAAAAACTATAGAAAACCACCGGATTAATGGTGGTTTTCTGTTTTAAGGGGCTTTTACTTTTGGTTAATTGAATCTTTAATCTCTTGTCTTTTGTCTTGGACCGCATCTTGTATTTTATCACCGGGAGTACGATCTTCAAACTGTCTGGCAGCTTTTGTTGAGCCTTTGCTCATTTCGCTAACTGCATCACCTGTCTTTTGCACAAAGTTGCGATTATCAGGTGTTTTTAAAATATAATAACTTATTGTAAAAACGGTCAGTAGTGCAATAGCAGTCACTACAACTTTCATATCAGGTAAAAAATCCATTTATAAATCCTTTCAATTAATAGTATATCTAATTAACGTGGCGAAGGGGTTGTCTCGATTATTCGTGTTTCTATCAAAAAGCAATTTCATGTCGAATATACGCTGATACCTACCAGCAATATAACAACTTCAACAATTGCATATATAATAGAGTTTTTTGTAAAACTATCCATCATGGCATTCTCCTTTGACGTTAATTGAACTAGTGAATTACAAACGTCTGAGAAACGCCTTAGTTCCACCTGTGTCTTGCGTATTTTTTCAAAAGGAGGTGTGTTGGTGTAATGAAGCAACTTATTAGTATTGCAGGCATTAAGTAGCTATATAAAGTTGGAGAAATATGAGATTGCAAACCATTTGGAAGGAATATCATGTTTACGTTATCCACCTTATCAGTAAAACTATATGTGAGGGATATAATAAAAAGACTAAGCAGTATCTGCAAATATATGGCTCTTTTATCATAGCCAAAGCGATATATCATATAAACAACCGCCATTATCATTGGAAAATGAAATAAGGATAAGGCACGTAACCATAGAGGTAGGCTTTCATCATACATATAATTGGCGGTGCCAAGAAAAGCTCCACCTGTACACAAACTGATAATCCATATAGTTTCTATAGGCAAAACTCCTATAGCCATCATGCTAGCCAGTAATCTGTTTTTAAACCATAAACTTGGTACCATCAAAAAGAATGCTATATCTGAGAACCATAAAAAATTGGTAATGCCATATTTAACCCAATAGATGGGTAAGACTACAGCTGCCAGCAGAGTATATGACCATTTAATCCAATCAGGAATTTCTATATCTTCAATACGATGGTGTTTTAAAAATCTCTTCTTCATTTAAATACTCCCTCTTTAAAAAATCAGCCTGAGTTATATCAGGCTGATTTTAATATTGTTTGCTATATTATTATATTGGAGGTTTCTTCCCACGAAAGGCTTGTATTACCATGGCAATAATAAACAATACCAAGAAAAAGCCAAAGATAATACGTGCCGCTTCGATCGAAACTGCAGCTAAGCCACTATAGCCGAAAAAGCCTGCTATTACTGCCAATATTAAAAAAAGAACTGCCCATCTTATCATAATTTTTCCTTTTCTATTAATTACCAAAGCTAATTATAGCTCTGCGGTTAGCTGGCATTTTTACGCCATTCTCTGTTTGTACAGCCAAGTGTGCTTCGCCATAAGCTGTTTGCACTATCTTTTCGCTATCAACTCCAGAATCTATAAGCTCGTCAGTAACTGCTTGTGCTCTGCGTTCAGAAAGTAACTGGTTGTAATTTGTGTCGCCTATCGTACTAGCAAAGCCGGAGACATACACTTCATCAACTTTTGATTCTTTAATTCTATCAGCTAACTGGCCTATTGTTTTTCTAGCCTCAGGAGTAATTTCTGACTTATCAAAGCCAAAATGAACGGTACTTATCTTTGTTCCCGAAGTTTTTTCCTGACTGGTTTCTTCTAAAGTTAAAATTTCTTCCTGAGGAGCTTCAGCAGGGACGAAAACATCTTTACGATAAACGTTGCAGTTTCTAACTACAAAACCTTCTGGAGGGGCTTGATAATTTTGGCAAGGCTCGCGATAAGAGTTGTATTCCAGAAATGTTCTCCATTCCTGAAAGTTATCCTTAAGCTCTTTTTCTGTTAGATTATAGTATATCAGTTCTGATGTATATTGTTGAGCTACTGCAGAAACAGGATAGAGTGCAACAAAACCTATGCATAATGCTATAGCTGTTGTTGATAACAATGACTTATTAATCAATTTAATTCTCCTTTTAATTTATTATCATACTATATGTTCAAACGTGTATAGCGTCGTTTAAGTTCCGCCTTGTAATTTAAATATGTAATTAGCGTGCATTAAAGCTAACTTACTGTTATACAGAGTGCACAAAAGAATTTCTTTCATACATTTCAGGAGTATTTAAATGTCTTATAATAGACGTAATATCCTATATCTAATATGTGTTCTGCTAACTATAGGCATGGTTGCTATATTCATCAATTTTCAAACAGATCGGTTTTTGGTGGTTTTTTCTTTTGTGTTATTTGCCTGTATAATAATTATTCTTAATAGTTATATTTTGTACAAACAAATATTGGATAATAGGAAAAACTGTCAGTTAAGCGTTTCGCAAGAAGTATTATACCTAGCAAGCGAAGTGGCAAGTGATGGAATTTTTGAATGGAATTTAATTAGCGGCAAAGCTTTCTATTCCCGCCAATACTGGGCAATTCTTGGATATCTTCCAAATAGTTTCCCGGCCACAATAAAATCATTTAATGATCTTCTGCATCCGGAGGATAAAGAAAATGTACTTGATTATATCAGGCAATATTTATCAGGGCAACTTTCAGAGTATCATATAACTTTTCGTATGAAACATAAGGAAGGTAATTGGGTATGGATAGATGCTCGTGGTCAAGCACTTTATGGTAGAAATGGTGTGCTTAATCGTATAGTAGGTGCACATACAGATATAACGCTTGTCAAAGCTTATGAAGAAAAACTTGAGACGGCCAAGAAGGATGCGGAAAAAGCTAATCGTGCAAAAACTGACTTCCTTGCCCATATGAGCCATGAGATACGTACTCCTCTCACGGCTATCAGTGGAATAGCTGAGATATTCAATAATGACAAAAAAAACTTTAATGAAAAGCAAAAAAATCTTATAAAGGTTTTGGTTTCCAGCACAAGCTCACTTAAAGATTTAGTTAGTGACATTCTTGATTTTTCAAAAATCGAGAATGGCGATATAGAGCTTGATCTGGTTGATCAAACCTTTAGCTTACAAGATGTTTTTGAACAGATTATAAGCATCATATCTTTGAACGTATATGAGAAGAGTTTTGATTTCAACTTTGACTATAGCTTAGTTAAAAACAAAAAATTCCTTGGCGATCGCGGGCGTTTTAGGCAGATATTATTAAACCTTATAGGTAATTCCATTAAGTTTACTGAAAAAGGAATCGTTAATGTAACAGCCAAGCAGCAGATAATGCCTAGCGGGGAAAGATTTCTGTGCGTAGATGTCGAAGATACGGGTATCGGAATTGAAAATGAAAATCTTGAGCTTATCTTTGAACGTTTCAAGCAGGCTGATTCTTCAATATCACGCAAATATGGTGGCTCTGGTCTTGGTCTGCCAATATCACTTCGCCTTGCAAGATTAATGGGTGGTGATATAAAAGTTGAAAGTACTTTAGGTAAAGGCTCTATATTCAGTCTTATGCTTCCATTTAAAAACCAATTAAAAGATGATGATATAGAAACTAATAAAGAAGATATCAAAGATTATATATATCCATCATTAAAAGGCAAAGCTGTTTTGCTCGTTGAAGATTATGAAGGTAATATTGAAGTGCTAAGTTATATACTTGAAAGTTTTGAATGTGATTTTGATGTTGCTCGTACAGGATTCCAAGCGGTGGATATGTGGGAAGTAAAAGATTATGATCTGATCTTAATGGACGTGCAGATGCCGAAAATGGATGGCTTTACCGCAACGCATCTTATTCGCCAAGTTGAGAAAGAAAAAAATAGGAAACACACGCCTATTATCGGTATGACTGCACACGCACTTATAGGTGATAGAGAAAAATGCATTGAAGTAGGGATGGATACTTATCTGCCCAAGCCGTTGGTAGAAAGTGACTTGAAAGAAAAAATAATAGAATTCATCGGGCGAGTCTAAATTCGCCCGATGATTCTTTAATTAATGCACTTTTTTGTTTAGCATTAGATTGGAACTGCATATATCAAAAGCATTATGATTAACCGGAAACTGTGTGGGTATATATGAATAATTCAACAGGCCTTGCAGATTTGTTCTGGCCCTTGAAAGTCTTGAACGAACAGTGCCTACAGGAACGTTAAGCTTTTGTGCAATTTCGTCATAACTTAACTCGTAAACCGCTAATAAAATTAATATCTCATAATGTTCTTTGCTTAAGCACATTATGCTATTTTTAATAATAGCAAGGTCAGCATATATCTCTTGTGATGGTCCAACTGACACTTGGTCTATATAGTATTCTGGATCGTAGGGAATCTCGAATTTAGCCTTTTTACGATAATCGGATATGAATATATTGAACATTATTTTAGAGGTCCATCCAAATAAATTGGTGCCATCTTCGAAATAGTCATTCTTTTCAAGGGCACGCAAGACAGTTGATTGTAATAGATCTTCAGCATTAGTAGTATTTCTTGTTAAACGATTAGCAAATTTATTCAGCTTATGCAGCTCATTAATTAATTCCTGATGTTTAAACATTTAATATATCCTTAATACTTGTTGAGGGGAAATTAGACTCTACATTGGGGTTGTATCAATGATTTGTCTCAATTGTATCTGTGCGGAAATGATTTGTATCATTCGTGTGTGGGGTAGCATATAATTTGACCAAGCCGATTCTTGACTTATGAGGTGTAAGTTGCGTAAATCTACCATTCTAGCAGTTGATGATGATGCGGGTTTGTAAACTGTTCTAAGACATTATTTTGAGCAAAGTGGGTATAACTATCTCTCAGCTCATAATGGCAAGGAACTAAATGATAATCTTGAAAACAAAGAACTTGACATCATCCTACTTGATCTAGTCTTCCCTAATGAAGATGGATTGACACTTCTTTCGACTATTCGCAAAAAAAGCAAAGCTGCCATAATAGTTATTAGCGGCAAGAAAGAAGCTATTGATAAAATAATAGGGCTAGAGCTGGGGGCTGATGATTATTTAGCAAAGCCATTTGAGTTGCGTGAACTTTCTGCCCGCATTAAATCAGTGTTGCGGCGTACTAAATCTAATTCTGCTAAAGATAATGTTGCTCCATCTCCGCTTGCTAAGGCTAAGCGTATATCTTTTAACGGATGGATTTTGGATAGGCTTCAATATCAACTTTTTGATTCATCAGGCAATCCGACCAAGCTTACAGGCGGCGAATATAAATTATTGGAAACTTTGTTAATTTATCCTAATCGTGTCTTAAGCCGTGCACATTTATTTGAGATAACAAGAGAGAGTTATTCAGAGTCATTTGATCGTGCAATTGATATTCAAATCGGGCGGATTAGAAAGAAGATCAATGATGATCCAAAAAAACCTGTCCTTATTAAAACTGTGCGTGGTGTTGGATATATTTTCACTGGCGATTCGAAAAGCATAGATTAACCAAATCATAAAATATTATTACAGAGCTCTGTGGAACTTATTCTTAGTTCCTAACGTTGGCTCATGGTAACCCAATTAACCAAAAAGGATAATATTATTATGTCAGCTAAAAACAAATATCTGTTAGCCTCTACTGCAATCGCAATTATTTCAACTTTGATTTGGTCGGAAACTTCCTTCGGAGCTACTGTTGAAAAAAAGACGGTTACTGATTCTGAGACAGCAACTTCTGTAACTACTATTGATAATGAAGGTAATACTTCTACCAGAACTTATTGGAAATCAAACCCCACAGGAGGTTACAACATCAATCTTAATCAGTTTGATTTAAATGGCGACAATATGTTGTCTACCAATGAAATCGCTGAGATGTTGTTCAAACTGTATGACACCGATAACAATGGCTTGATTGATAATAATGAATATAATGTTCGTTATAATGTAGATGTAATGCCAACAAAACAAAATACGGTTATCACTTATGATTTCAACGATGACGGAAAAATCGATGAAACCAAATACACTTATGAAACAATTTTAAAAGACACAATGCTTTCGTGCTTTGATACCAATAAAAATGGACTCTCAGCCTACGATTTTACAGGTGATGAGTTTTATGCTGTTGATATAAACAAAGATAAAGGAATCGATTTAAAAGAATGGCAAGGAACATACATTACAAGCATTGACAGAGAGAATAAAGCCAAAGCTTCAAACAGAAGATAAAGGAAATTTAAAATGAAAAATCAGCATTCACTTCTCAAAAAACCTGCAATTGTAGGCATATGCTTAGTTACACTAGTCTCTTGCTCAAATATGAATGAAACACAACAACGCACATTATCAGGAGCGGGGATAGGTGCTGGTGTAGGGGCTGTAGGTACAGTTCTTACGGGAGGTTGCGTTTCATGCGGAGCTGCTGTTGGTGCCGCAGTCGGAGCTGGTAGTGGTTACGTATATGATAAAATGAATAAAAAATAGTTTTTAAAACCAACCATAAAGGAAAAGTATAATGAAAAACGTAATTACAGCAATATTTGACGAGCGTCTTGAAACAGAAAAATTTCTAACTGAATTGGATCAGGCGGGATTAAAAAAAGAAAATGTTTTCGTTTTAATCACCGAAAAAACTCGTGATAAAGATTATATGTTGGTAGAAAAAGATGAAGAAGCAAAAGCGAAAGCGAAAGATGAAGATGATAGTGTTGAAGTAGGTGCAACTATAGGCGGATTAACAGGTGCTATTTATATGTCTCTAGCATCTGCAGGTGTTTTGCTTGTCCCGGGCTTGAACTTAATAGTTTCCGGCACTTTGGTCGGTACTTTAGCGGGCTTGGGGTTAGGCAGCGTAGCTGGAGGGTTTATCGGCTGGTTGGTTAAACTTGGCGTATCTGAAGACGAAGCGAAGCTTTATGAAGCAGCCATTCGTAAAGGTTCAATTCTGGTAGCCATTGATACCAAAGATGAAGCTGAAACTAAAAAAGTGCAAGAGATTCTCAAGAAATCTAGTGCTCAACAAGTTCAGGCCCTCGCAGCTTAAAAACTTAATAAGGTTAGTTCTTTGTATAAGAGCTAACCTTATTTTTTCAAAAACAACAATACAATAGGAGAATAAAATGTCTGATGATTACAAAAATTCTGAAGCTAAAACACTGAAAACGCCATCACATTTCGAAAGGGCCAGAGAAGAGGCTATATTGATTGTGAAGGATACACAAGCGGGTGCAAATAAGAAAATACATAGTGCCGCTAATTATATTAATGAAGAGATGAGTGATTTGAAGGATAGCGGTGCAAAAGCTTTAGGTCAGCTTGAAAAACGAATTCAGGCCAACCCTGGTCAGAGTGTTGCAATTGCATTTACGGCAGGCATGATTGCAAGCATGCTTATAGGAAAAAGAAAGGCTTAAAAATGTCTGAGCTCTTTACTGTTGTAGAAGAAATTTTGATAACAAGAATTATAAGCAGAAAAGAGTTTTTTCCTCGAAAGGTCATGATGGATTTGGGTCTAAACACCCTGTCCATCATGATGTTTTTGGCGGGTATATTCTTTTTAATAACAAGCCTTAATCAATATCTGAACAGTCTTTATTCGGATAATATTGCTAGTTTGATTTTATCAGTCATTCTGTTATCAATAGCATTTTTTATAATCTTCTTTGTCAATTTTAAAAAACATGAAAAAGCTCCAAATGATGAGTTGTCAAGATCAGATCTATACACGCTTATTGAAACAATTTGTAATGAATTTGAAGAACCTATTAAAAACAACCCTAAACTATCAATGACAATTACTATGATTGCTGGCTTTATTGCCGCCAAACGCTTAGAATAGTCTCAATTTCAATTTGAAAAATGGATGCTATATACAATGCGTTATTTATTAAGAATAATTTTCAGTATAATTTTATTTTCCCCATCAATAGTGTTAGCAAAAACGCCAGTAACTATTGAGCAAACCATTCCTAAGAGAGTTATTAATGTTCCTGAGAAGAGGATCGTAACTCTCGTCGTTGAAAATGATTCATTAGGAGGGGGGACAGATAGAAACTACACTAGTGGTGTGCGTATAAACATCACTAATCTAAATGCAAAATTCCCCGCAATTGCACATGAGATTGATAGACTTATCCCAACGTTTGAAATTAATAAGACCTCAAGCATATATTATTCGTTCGGTCAAAGTATGTTTTCACCCAAAGATACAGCACAAAAAGCTCTAATCGTTGATGACAGGCCTTGGGCAGCTTTTTTATATGGATCGGTTGGCATGGTGACATTAACTGATAATCATACCGATGAGGTTGAATTAACTTTAGGTGTGGTTGGGCCTGCAGCACTGGGAAAAATTTCACAGAAATTCATACATAAGCATATTACCGATAGCCCTACCCCGCAGGGATGGGCAAACCAGATTAAAAACGAGCCCGGTTTTATGTTAGCTTGGCAGCGTGGTTGGCCTATGTTGGTAAAGGGACGTGTAGCAAGTAATTTTGTGTCCTTACAGCCTTATTTCGGAGCGACTGTTGGTAATATTCGCACATACGGGAACGTCGGTATCAATTTACAATATAAGCCTTATGCCACAAGGTGGCAGGACACACCAATACGTGTGCGACCTTCTATGCCAGGTACGGGAATATATGAAATACCTAGCGACAAATGGAGTTGGAACTTGTTTTCAGGTATCGAAGCCCGAGCTGTGGCACGTGATATTTTCTTAGATGGTAACACGTTTGCAGACAGCCATAGCGTTGATAAGAAGCCATTGGTGGGAGAGGCCACTGCAGGCTTTGCTGTCACATACAACAAAGTAAGAACAAGCTATACAGTTGTTTATCGCACCAAGGAGTTTGATTTGCAAGATAGGCCGGAAATATTTGGGGCTCTTAGTTTAGGTGTAAGATTTTAAAAGATACACATATAAAAAAAGAGGCCTTTTAAGGGGCCTCTTTTCAACTCTCGTAGCCGAGAATTTAACCTGCTCTTACACAGTTTTCTTTATCTTCATCATCACCGTAACATTTCTTTTTACCGTCTGATTTGTCTGATTTAGTAGCTGTATTCTTCAGCCTATCATTTTTATATAAACCATGCTTGCTGTTTTCTTGTTCAGTTTCTTGTGGTGTTGCTTTTGATTTTTCAAATTCTTTCATAATAATCTCCTATGATTTTTTTTTGGTTTGGTTTTTGTTACCGAATAACTAACGCCGTAGTGGATTAATAGTTCCTGTTAAATCTGACGTTAAGAGATAGGCAAAATGGCCAGACGTTTTTAAATAAGTCCCAGAAGACGTAAAATGATTAGTAGGACAAGGATGCCTCCTAACCCGCTACTTGGATAATACCCCCAGCTTTTGCTGTGTGGCCAAGCAGGTAGAGCACCTATAAGGAATAGTACAAGTATAATAAGTACAAAATTTGAGATTAACATTTTAAAATCCTTTCAAAGAGTGTGGAAACATTTATTCACAAGTGACATTTTTTAATGGTATGACTTTACCGCCGATATAAGCACCGCCTAATGCTCCGCCTATTGTAGCCGCGGTATTACCGTTACCTTTACCAACCGCACTGCCTAGAAGTCCACCACCAACACCACCAACAACTTTGCCGGCAATATTATCGTCATTGCATTTTTTGGCGGATTTCTGCGAATGATGAACTAAATTTTTTTCAGGTTGAAATGATTGTCTATAAAGATAAACACTTGCACCAGCACTTGTTATGATTAGAATAATTCCCCCTAATATTAAAGAGACAGTTTTATAAGTATGCATAGCATTTTCCTTTGTTAGAACAAATTTTCGGTCAATAATACTAACCGTTATAAGCAGATATCAAATTTGTATTAATTGTTCTTGTTACGTTGGTTCAAATCATTATCGCGCCAATATTTTGTGCCCTTTAGCATCACTTGAGCTAACAGCCCAGTTTCGGTCATTTGGTATATTTTAACGCCTGGGAGAACATCTTCCGCACCACTAACCGCACCGCCTTTTGCACCTTGCTTAACAGCCAGGTCAGCGTTGCCGGAAAGGTCAAGACCTGTTTTAACAAAATCGTTAAAAGAATTTGGATTGTTGAAAATGAATATAACGCGGAAGTCTTTAGCACCTAGACCAAAACCAACTCCTGCAGCAGCCATATTCATGTAAGTTTCATGGTTGTTCAAATTGTTATGGGCAATCCCATGGCCATAAGAACCAGAAAAGAATCCAACAGCTAAGGTTGCACTAGAGAAAACAGCATAACCGACAGCCTTATTGATTTCCGTTCTTGCGTATGGATGTTTCTTATAAAGATTATTCAAAGTAGTGGTTTCTATCTTTTGAATTTCAGCTCTTTGTTCATGTCTTGATGCTGCATAAGACTGAATGGAAAATGAAAATATCAAAATGATGGTTAGAATAAGAGTTAAACGTTTCACTATAAAGCTCCTTGTTTATGGTTTAATTACTTGATTACTAACGCTGTAAAGCTAAATAAGTTCCAGCGGTTTCTATAATTAATCCGCTGAAACATCTGTGTCGGTTATTATACTACGGAACTTTTGTTGCTAATGTACGTTAGTAAAAATGACTTACTAATGGAAATTTAACTTTATATTTAGGAGAAAAATAATGAAATTTAATACAATAACAACGGTTTCTATGTTGGCACTAATGATGTCAACTTCTGCTTATGCTGAAAGTGTGCCGGTTGATGCTAGAGGCGGAGAAGCTATGGCTTCTACAGCAGCCACTGCCAAAGACGAAGATACTACAGTACTGGATGATGTAAAAAGCGGACTTACCAAGGCTGATAAAGCTATTCGCAATACAGCTGAAGATATAAAGGTGTTCTTTATAGGTAAAGAAGCAAACAGCAAATTAGAACCAGTGCTTATTCAGCACAATATGACAGCTAACGGCTTAATTGGTGAAGATGTTATCAATAGTAAAGGTGAAAAAATTACTAAAGTAAAAGACGTCATTATTGATAAAAGCGGTAGAGCAATCCTTCTTGTTGTAACGGATGGTGGTTTCTTAGGTATTGGTGACAAAGTAGCCGCCTTTGATTATAGCAAGGTCGTAGATAAAAAGGACGGTAAAACTATCTTATTCTTGTCGCAAGATATGATAGATAGAGCAGCTGATTTTTCTTACGATCAAAAAGATTTTGCAAAAGCAAAGGTCATTCCTACTGGTAGTATAAGCGTAAATGAGCTACTTAAAGGTAATGTGCTGGATGATAATGGCAAAAAAATTGCTAATATTGAAAACGTCTATATTCGTAATTCAGATGTAAGCCAGATTATTGTCGGTTTCAACAAAACCCTAGGTATGGGTGGAGACCTTGCAGCACTTGACTATGATGATCTGCAAATGGTTAGAAAAGATGATAATTTTGATTTCAAACTTAATGCTAATCAAACAGAACAATTCAAAAACTTTAAAACATCAGTAGCTAATTAATTTTAAATAATTATAACCTCCGGTTCTAATTGATGTCCGGAGGTTATTTTTTTAACGGATGGTGGAGGATTTATTTAGATGTTTTTCCCGCACAAGAAAAATATTAAAGTATTAGAAAAACTTACTGGGCAATGTGTTAAATGGGCATGTGGCCAATGGGCTATGGAAGTTGTTATATTGTCTCTAGCTTTGTGGCTCTTTTCAGGCGTTTTCATGAAATTCTCTGAGAGCTGGCAAATGATAATAGGCACAAGTAGTGCTACTATAACGATATTTATGGTTTTTTTACTAGCCAGAACACAGACTAAGGACATACTTGCAATACATATGAAACTTAATGAAGTTATTGGAGCACTAAAAGGTGCTAATAATCAGCTTATCAGTATTGAGAATCTAAGCGAAACATCAATACAAGAACTTAGTAAACGTTATGAAACAGTCGCCGCAAAACTTTCAAATGATGATACGGTTTCCATGGGGTCAATAATCTTTCATGAGATTGTTGCCGATGAAGAGAATAAGGAATTAGTAATAAAGATTGAGTGTTCTTAAACTCCCGGCACCAATCGCAAATAACCATAAGGGTGGCGGGTCTTTTTGGGTATGATTTTGGAGATACTATTAAGATATTTGAAAATAGTTGCTGTTTTAGTGTTATTCTTTCTAGGAAGAGACGGTGGTAGTGTCTCTAATGTTTAAAAGCTTAATAAAAGTGGAAGGTAGAATATGGAACAACTTCTATTAATTAATCCCGAACAGGCAACTTCAGAAGAGGTCGCAACCTATAAGAAACGTTTTGCCGTACGTGCAGTTGTTACAGATGCTGAAGATAACGTAGCTTTACTGCAGGTTGGTAAACATGGTTATTACAAATTGCCAGGAGGCGGAATCGAGGAAGAAGAGGACAGATTTGTAGCACTTGAGCGTGAATGTATGGAAGAAATCGGGTGTCATATAGAAGTTTACGGTGAGGTAGGAATGATTGAAGAACACAGAAAAATGTTTGAACTTAGGCAAATTTCTTATTGCTACCTTGCTCGTGTGGTAGGTTCAAAAGGAGAGCCTAATTTTACTGAGAGTGAATTAGCTAATGATTTCTCTATAGTTTGGGTACACAAAAATGAAGTTCAAAGCCTGCTGAATACATATATGCCAACAAATAAAGAAGGGCATGACTACATTGTGCCTCGTGATAAATGTTTTCTTGCAGCTGCCGTAGAGTTAATTTCTTCTCAGAAAATTAACTAACATATTGATTTATAAGTGTTTTTATATAGATTGTAAAATATTTAAACCTCAATAATATTTTACATATATTATTGACTCTGTCATAAATTTAACATATTATTTTAAAAAATCATGGTAATTTATGCGGAAGGTGCTTTGGCATGGGTGGATTGCTTATAGAAGAAGATTTACTTGTTGGTCACAATATTATTGATAGAAATACTCCTGAAGGGCAGAAGATACATAATTTCTTGCTTAACAGGGCAAAATTGCTTGTGGGCAATACCATAGATTTTAAAAAAACTCCTATTACTTTTGTTATGTCTGATCTTGCAGCACCTAATGCTTTTTTTATGCCTGTTACAAAAGAGGTAAGAAAACGCAGTAGCTATAATAATACAAGAACCTATATAAATCCATACGACACACCAGTTATTTGTGTGACCAAAGGTCTGATAGATATGGTTGATAACCTGGATCAGCTAGATTATGTGCTTGGCCACGAACTTACTCACAATATTTTAAGAGATTCTGGCGTTGGTCACAATTCCAAGGGCGAAGAGGAAATCGCAGATTTGCACTCTATAGACTTGGTATATGATGCCGGAGGGGATCCTAAGCAGGCTTTAGCTTTTTCAAGGAAAATAAAAGAATATAAAAAAGAACAGAAAGAAAAAGACAAAAAGAAAAAAAATCATGGGTCTTATAGTACAGAAGAGGCTGAAGGTATTAAATGGTCTGAAATACTCGATGTGCATATGACTGATGAAAATAGAGAATCCGCTATAGAAGCTTCCTTGACTAGGCTTTCTCATTTAATAGACGAAAGAAATCCCACTGAGTTGGATAAATCGGTATTTGATACCAAATACAGCGACCCTGTTGATGCTTTTTTGGAAGTAAGGGATTATAAAAATAAAGAAGCCGTAGAAAAACTTAAGATCTTAGTTGATACTGTAGAGCAGATGTCATCTCCAGCAGCTCATGCAAAAATTTTCTTCAATGCTCAATTGGAAGCACTGCCAAAACAGGGATCTGAAAATTATGACCATTGGGCAGAATACAATAAAGAAATAATTCTAAGAAATTTTAAAGATAACAACTATTACGTTGGAAAAACTTTGGAGAAAAAATATCAGCAGAAGATAGCTAAACTCGCAGAAGGCGTGGTTGCTGATGTTGAAAAAGAATACGAACATAAAACGACGGTGGCTGGTGCTAAAAACCTAAAGTCTTATCTTTTAGATGCAGCTTATAAACACATACAGGAAAATGGTTATCCTAAATCTAGTGACGTAAACTATCTTGATGCTTCAGGAGTAATGTATACCTATTTTTATCATCTTTTTGGTGAAAGTTTTAATAGCGAGATAAGAAAAAAACATGGAATCTATAATAGAAAATTAGTACCGCAAATAGTGCTAGACATTGAAAATACCAAAAAGAAAATTTATGAAGCTAAAGAAGTAACAGAATTTTTAGGTGCAGCCGAAGAATTTAAAAACATTAAAGGAATATACAAGGAATTAAAATCTATTTCCTATGACGTGACCGGAAAGAAATTTAATAATTTATCTTTTATTGACCAGTATTACACGAAAGATGACGACAAGTTATTTTCCGCATATTCTGAGATTAGTAAAGGAGGTTATGTACCATGGAATAATTTGGTTGAAATCGCAAAAAATGACAATTCGGCAAAAGAACATGTTAATAATTTTCTTGTTGAAAATCTTATTGAGGATTTTAGAATTTCTAAAAATGAACCTTATTTAAGAATAAGTAATTTCAATCTGTTTAAGTTAAATGGCAATGGCAAGGTAATTAGTAACACTGTTAGCGATGATGTGTTTGATTATGCGGTGAATAAAGATAAGGTTTTGGCAGCTTACGGATACATTAAAAATTATTTCAATGATGAAGAAGAATTGGTTGATGATGTTTGTAAAAACGTTTTAAATTTGGAGGAAATTAATGATACTTCTAAAGGATTACAAAAACCTTATGATAAGGTGAACGATTTTGTATCTTTATATAATTCTTTCCCTGCGGAAGGTAGAAGTAATGAACAGCGTGAACATGAAAAGAGTGTGTTTTTCTTTATAGCAGACAAGTATTTTGAAGGGTATTTTCTGCAGAGTAAGAATAAAAAAGATCGCTTAGAAATCTCAAGAAGCCTTTTCCTTTTTGAAAATAAAATATTTCAAGAGCATTTCGGCAAAAAATTTGACAATTGGATAATAGAGCAAAAAACAGAACATAAACACAAGATGTTTGATGTTGCTCTTAAAACTGTGAAAATGGCTGAGCATAGATATGTAGATGCTTTTAATAATAAAAGTGTTTTAGAAAAAGATTTGCATAAGCTTTGGAAAGAAGAAAAAACTTTAAAAGGAAAGCTCAAATATAAAAATAAGGAAGAACAGAAAAAGCTGAGTGAGCGTATCTCTTTATATAATGAAAGGGTTGAGTTATATGACACTACCTTGCATAATTTATTGCATAGTGTATTTGAAAGCGACAACTCCAGATATCATATAAAGGTATTGACTTCTGAGCAAAAGAAGACACTTGCCGATTGTGTTGTAAGAGATGAAAGAGGCGTTTTCAAGAAACTGTTTGTTCCTAACAGGTATATGGGTTTTTGCGATTATTCAAATGTTCTTGCAGAGCAGGTTGACGGGGTTATATCGGGAAATTATAAATTAACAGAGGCAATGCAGTCTGTAGCTAAAAACTTGGGCTATGTGCCAATAGAAACTATAGCTGGTTTGGAGAATGTTGGAGATAGAGAGGATAATTATAAATATATTGATTATTTGAATATGTTTGGCATCATGCAACATTTAGAGAATTCTCCAAATGTAAACCTGCTTAAATTATCTAGGGCTATGTTGAATATAGAATATCATGAGTGTGATGAGAACAGTGAAAGAAAAGAGTATTCTTTAGGAACTGAAGCAAAAAGCTACAGTACATATAAAAAATTCGTAAAAGAAAGTAGAATGATATCTCTAGTTTCAAAGGCTTTAAACAGCAAGGAAAATTATGATGCCTTGACGCCTGATGAAAAAATGACTACCGCGGATAATCTGATATCTTTAAAGGAAAAGATGACTGGTATTTTGGCTATAAGTAAAAAATATGCTACTGACAGATCGGGAGCTTATGAAATAACTTTAGAGTCAGGGCATAAAGATTTCTTAGAATTGCTAGATGAAAAAATAACTGGTGTTTTTAAAGATGTTTACAATCAAGCTTTAAACAATAGGGATGCTTTGGAAAAAACACGAATTTTATATTCCTTGTATAATTTTGAGACAGACTACGGTAAAGCAAACAGATGGTATTGTTTGGGAAGATTGGATGGGATGGGGAATTCAAGGCAAGAATTAGCTATTCTGTCCTCAAAGCCTGATTTTTGGCCTGAAGATACTTTGGATCATGTGAAATCCTTTGTGTTCGCCAAAAAAACTTTCCTAGATGATGTCGAATTTGAGAATGGTCTTCTGAATAATATTTTAGATAAGTTGGAAAAAACTCCTGCAGGAGTGAAGAAGGATGAGTGTTTCTCAATTCTGCTAGATAAGAATTTAAGAGCGGCATTTCCTGAGACAAGAGAGAAATTGTTCGATCTATACGTAAATGATGTAGCTGCACAAATTGGCAAAGATGACGGCTCTGAAAAATATAGAGAAAAACTGGAAGTGTATTTGAAGGCGTTGGCAAACGAAAATAGAAAAGATTGGGATATAGGACGTGATCATGGTCAGAGAAATGGCATGTTGTCTAATTCAATAGCTGTAGCTGACAAATATGTATTGTTGAGGCAGTTGTCGGATACTCTTGTTTCTCAAGAGGAAACTTCGTCTATAATAAAGAAAGCTAGTCAAGTTCAATTAGACAATGAGGATTTGCTAAAAAGCTATTTATACGGAATTGGTATCGACTATCTTACATCTAGACTGGACGATGATCCTGATACCGCAAAAAAATTCATTCAATTTTTCAATTCCAGAGGGGAGGCAAATGATTGCGGAGATATAAGTAAACATTTGCAGGATATTATACAAGAAAAAAGTAACGGTATGAATACAAAACATCTTTTAGATAAAACGCAACCGAGCAAATGCAAAATCTTGTACGAGAATTTCTGGTCTGCTCCTTTGGAGGCTAGAGCTGTAGTCACTTCAAGGACATTAAAGAGTGCTGTCAATGAAGAGGATAATAGTAATGTCCAACGTTCATGGGAAAAAGTATTTGATCTGGTAATGAATAATATGATCAGCCCTGATGATGTATCAATAGAGAGTAAATATGCCAGAGATATTATGCATTCATATATCAAGGCTAGAAGCGATTATGAGCGTGAACTTATAATGTCCGCAATGATGGTGGCAAACCGCAATATAGGCAAGGACGCAGGAAATGTCGGCAAAGCTCTTAAGTTATTCCTTGAGAATATGGGGCCGGCGGAAATTAAGTTGGGGCAGGCTGTGTCTTCACATCCTCAGACACCGGAAGATATCAAAAAAGAGATGCAAGATCTCAAGAATGAGGCTTCCAAGCCAGCTAGATGGGAAATGTATGAGTGGATTAAAAATGAAAACATCCCTCAAAAACTTTGGAAGGGTGAATATTTAGGAGAAATTCTCGGCTCTGCATCATACTACACTACAATTGCACTTGGAGAAGATAAGGTGCTTAGAATCCTTCGTCCTGAAGCTAGAGAAAAAGCAGTAAAAGGTTTCAGAGTTTTGGCTGATACTGTGGAGGATCTTAAAGAAAAAGATAATGGTGTATCGGGTCTTGATTATAAAGAGTTGACTGCTTCCGTAACAGAGATGGTTCAACAGGCAGATAGAATGTCTGTTATTGAGACTGATCATCAATTAGGTCAAAAGCAATATGAATATGCTCAAAAAATCTATAATGGCATAAAGATAAAGAGCGGATCAGAAAAATTCTCTTTTAAGGTTATGGACTGGAGAGTGAAAGGCGAAAACTGGATTGTAATGGATAGGGCTGAAGGCTATACATTTAACAGCTTGCCCACTGAAACTCCTGAACAAATTGAATACAAAAGAACCTTTGCAAAAGCTTATATAGCTCTTGAAATTAGAAATATAATATCGGGCGGAAGGTTTGATCATGATCGTCATGGGGCTCAATTATGCATTAACCCTGAAACCAATAAGGTAGGTATTTTTGATACCGGAGCAATGGCTTTGGAGTTACCTACTCCTCATGAGCAGGAATTGTTAGGTGGTATGATATATGATTTATTTATAGCTAAAAATAAAGGAAAAACCTTTTCTGATTTAGGCGGAATTCTAAGTAATAAAATAGAGGAGCTTCATAAGCAAGACGTTGATACAAAGTATTTTGTTGAGGTGCAAAAAGGTGTTTTGGCATTAGGAGATTTCTTTAATGTTCTTCAAGAAAAAGATATAAAAGAAATATTTATTATGAGTAACTTTCCTTCGGTAATTTCTGATCATGTACGGGCAGGTATTGCTAGCAAAATGTCATACCAAGAACAATATGAATTTGTTACTGATACGTTTAATAAACTGTCAGGAAGTGGCGTAGAGGGCAATATTACTGATGAAAAGGCAGTGGTTAAATCTAAAGTAATAAATGTTAGTGTGTTGCCAAACAAAGAAGATAAATCAGGCTGGCTTCAAGAAATATTCTCTGATTTTAGCAGTAAGAAAATTAGGACTGATAAGAAGAGGTTTGTCAATAGGTTAATGGCAAGGAATAAATTTAAAAGGATTGCTTAACGTTAAGGTAGTTGTGACTCTCTCTAAAAATTAGGTTGAAATGCATTGCTGGTTAAATGTTTAAACGCTAGGTCTTTGGATTCTTTTACTAACCTTTGATGATTTCAAAGTCATTATTGGATAGATCTTTGACTTTGTAGCCAGCTTGCTCTATATGATTTCTAATTTCATCAGACTTTTTCCAATCTTTATTCTCTTTAGCTGTTTTTCGTTCTTCTGCTAAATTCAATATTGATTGAGGTATAACTTCTTTTGTTTCTAGTTTATCTGCTTTTAATAAATCTAAACTAAAGATGATTTCGGCGTCTGAAATAATGGCAAGCTTATCGTTATATGAAAGGTCTTTATCTTTCAGAGCACCCCAGAATTCTGCTAATGCCTGCGGTGTGGCTAGGTCATTTGCTAAATGCATATTAATGCTTGTTATATATTCTTTAGCTTTGTTAGAAATTTCCAACTCATTTTTTTCTGTTGATGCCTTGTTTATAACTTCTAAAGATATCGTTTTAAGATTTTTATAGGCATTAGCTGCTCCATCTAAGCTTTCATATGAGAACATTAGCGGTTGTCTATAATGTGATGTTAAACACAAATATCTATATGCAAGCGGGTTATAACCTTGTTCCTTGAGCTTATCTACAGTAATGAAGTTACCTAAAGACTTCCCCATTTTACCTGATTTTACTTGCATAAACTCTCCATGCATCCAAGTATTACACCATTTTTTACCTAAAAATGCTTCGCTTTGTGCAATCTCATTTTCATGATGAACTGGTATGTGGTCAATGCCTCCGCAGTGTATATCTAGTTTGTCCCCTAAGTGTTTCATAGCCATAGCAGAGCATTCTATTGCCCATCCTGGATAACCCTTGCCCCAAGGGGAATCCCATTGCAAAACCTGATTTTTAAATTTTGACACTGTAAACCAAAGCACGAAATCAGATTGATTTCTTTTGTGTTTGTCTTCTTCTACTCTTGCCCCATGTTTAAGTTCATCTCGGTTTTGACCAGATAAGGCACCATAGGTATGGAATTTTGATGTATCAAAATAAACGTTACCATTAGAAAAATAGGCATAACCTTTTTCTTCTAAAGTTTTGATGAAAGATATCATTATATCTATATGCTCTGTAGCACGACACACGATATCAGGTATTTGAATATTAAGAGCGGCAGAGTGTTCGAAAAACGCTTGCTCATATTTTCTGGCGATATCTAAAACATCAAGCTTCTCCCTTTCTACTGCTATAAGCATCTTATCTTCACCTTCATCAGCATCACTAGTTAAATGCCCAACGTCAGTTATATTCATAGCGTGTTTTAGATTGAATCCTGATTTTTTAATAATTTTACGTAGAAGATCTTCAAATATATATGTGCGTAAATTGCCTATATGGGCATAGTTGTAAACCGTAGGGCCACAGCAATACATTTTTACAGTATCTGCATTTTGTGGTTCAAATTTTTCTATTTTTCTTGATAAGGTGTTGTGCAAATATATATTTTTCATCAAAGAACTTTCGTAATGGTTATTTTATTATTATATATTATTTCTTGCCGCTATATAAAATAAATTTTCTGATAATTACGAGGATTATGGGGTAGGGGATATTAGATTCATTTCAGATTCATCAGAATATTCTTCATTTGTTCCTTGTCATTCAGATTAAATGAGACTCTTGGGTTTGTACCTTTAAGCAAAGCAACCCCTATTGGGACGCTATCAATCTTTTCTTTCATGCTAGCTAAGTTAAAGTTCATTTGCACATCGTTTTTCATTAAAATAATATCGATAGTACGAAGAGTCTCCTCTCCAATTTTTTCTTTAAGCTCAGCTGCATTAAGCTTAACTTTTTCAATGAATTGATTTTTTAACTTTTGACAGTCTTGTAAAACTCCCCCACGTTTAGACCAGAAAAATTCTCCATCTTCCCGACCAGCTCTTCCATTAATGGTTTCAATGCCCAATAGTTTAGAAAAGTTTATGTAGTTTTCTAGTAATGTTTTCCCCAAGCCTTTGCGGCGGAAAGATTCTTCTATTCTTATTTCTTTTAATTCTAATGTTTTGTGATGTTTCGAAAAGCAGTGTTCTGCAGAAAGTTGCTCTGATTTTATACTAAATTCTTCGTCTCCACCGCCGTTGAAATCCAAATAGATTTCACTTTTTTCGGGAAGGTCTTTAGTAAGCGTGTTATAAAATAAATCTGGGGATATGCCGATAGCTTTATCCCATTCCTTCTTCAAATCTTTTGCACCATAAACACACAACTTATCCCTTAGTTTTTCTAAGGACTGTTCTATTGTTGTTTCATGTCTATTTTCGTAGCTCATTAATAATTGCCTTTGGTAACTATTAGTAAAGTATATTCATAATAGTGTAATGTATTGTAATGTTATGTCAATGCAAATAATAACAACTTATCTCTACTGTGCTTGATCTTATGTAAAACGTCTTGCGAATGTTGACTTATGGTCAATGGATGCTAGAATTTGATTTTTATTGTCTAGTTATTTTTTATAAAACAGAGAAGAGGTCTTTATACACCATGGAAAAAGAATACCTTTATAACTACAATCGCAACCCGCTTTTCAGGGAAGAGTATCGTAAGTCAGAATACAAGATCGATGATGCAAACCTATATATAAACCTTGATGCGGAAGTATCAGAGATCAGAAGTAGATTGCAAGTAAAACGCAACCCTGATCTTGCGGATCTGGGAGGCCCTCTTGAGCTTGATGGTGTAAAGTTGAATTTAAAATCTATAAAGATAGACGGTTATGACCTTGATGTGCAGGATTTTATAGTAACCGATAAAAAACTGATTATTAAACGTCCTCCGGAAGAGGCTTTTACGCTTGAAATTGTGAATGAGTTCAGTCCAAAGGAAAACACCGAACTTGAGGGTATTTACAGCTCTGACGATATGATGATGTCCCAGTGCGAGGCACGCGGTTTTCGCCGTATAACTTACTATCTTGACCGTCCCGACAATCTAGCAACTTTTGATGTCACCATTGAGGCGGATAAAGAAAAGTATCCAGTGCTTCTTTCCAACGGTAACGGCAGTCATAAAGATTCCGAGGATCTTGGCAATGGACGTCATAAGATTAACTGGAAAGATCCATTTCCTAAGCCAAGCTATCTGTTTGCTATGGTTGCAGGCCAGCTTGAGGTTATTGAAGATAATTTCATTACTATGTCAGGCAGAAAAATCGACCTTCGTATTTTTGTTGAAAAGGGCTATGAAGATAAGGTTGATTGGGCAATGGATTCCATTAAACGTTCAATGAAATGGGAAGAAGATAAATACGGCCTTGAATACGATCTGGACTGTTTCCATGTTGTGGGTGCTAGTAAGTTCAATGCAGGTGCAATGGAAAATAAAGGTCTGAATATATTTAACGTTAAATATATTGCAGGGGATCCTGATATTTCTACCGATGAGACTTTAAACTATATTGAAGCGGTTATCGCACATGAGTACTTCCACAATTATAGCGGAGACCGTGTGACAGTGCGTGACTGGTTTGAGCTTACTCTGAAAGAGGGTTTAACTGTTTTGCGTGATGGTCAATTTACGGCTGATATGCACTCAGAGGCGATTAAAACTATTGAAGACGCTAGGGATATAAAGTCAATACAGTTTAAACAAGATGCAAGCCCAATGGCTCACCCGATAAGACCCGATAGTGTTGAGGAGTTTGATAATATCTACAGCACTACCGTATATAGAAAAGGTGCTCAAGTTTTGGGTATGGTTAAGACAATTATCGGCGATGACAACTGGTATGCTGCTATGTATAATTATTTCAAAAAATTTGATGGTCAAGCTGTTACTTGTGATGATTTTATCGATAATATGCAGGAAGTATCTCGTGTGGATTTAAGCTTGTTCCGTAAGTGGTACAGCCAGTCAGGAACTCCGGAGATTTCTTATAAAGGTAAATATGATGCAGCAACGGAAAGTTATCATCTTACTCTAACACAAAAAACACTCCCTACGGCTGATCAGGATGAAAAAGAAAATCTCCATATACCTGTAAGGGTTGGTTTGATAGGCAGAAGCGGTAAAGATGTGGCTGAAAAAATTTTACATCTGACCGAAAGTGAGCAGACTTTTGTGTTCAAGGGTATTAAAGACCCTTATGTAGTGCCGTCTGTTCTAAGGGGCTTTTCTGCTCCGGTAAAAGTGACAACCATTCCTTCCGATGAAGAGTTGGTGTTCCGTATGGCAAATGACTCTGATCCTTATAACAGATATGAGGCGACAGAGCGTTTTATGCTTAAGACAGCTCATAGGCTTATTGAAGAATATAAGAACGGCAAGGATATAAAGGATCTTGAATTAAGTAGGGAATTTCTTGATGCTTATAAAAGCAATATAGATAATGCTATTGAAGGCGGCGATATGCAATTTGCGTCAATGGTGTTGGGTCTACCTTCCAGATCAATCGTGGAACAAGGTATGGAGGTTGCGGATCCTATTGTTGCTCATAGAGTGTTGAAGTTTATGGGTGATAAGTTGGCTGAGAATTTCAGAGAAGATTTTGAAAAAATCTATGAAGAGACCAAAGCACCTGCAGGTGAAACTTATAGTATAAGTTCTGAGCAAGTGGGACGTCGAGCTATGCATGGTTTTGCCATAGGCAGACTAGCTCGTCTTGATGATAGTGATAAATACATCCACTTGGCAGGTGAGCAGTTTATGTCTGCTAATAACATGACTGAGAGGCTTTCAGGATTAAGTGCACTTTCTATTCAGGACGACCAGAAATATGCCGAGAAAGCACTTGAATATTTCTATGATCGTTACAAGCACAATACCAATGTTGTTGATACATGGTTAAGTATGAGTGCTTCACGCAAGGCTGCTGACCCTATAGCAAATACCAAACAGTTGATAGAGCATGAATCTTTCGATTGGACTAACCCTAATAAGGTTCGCAGTTTGGTTGGCGGTTTCATGGGTAATACTGAAGCTATGCATAATATAGATGGCTCAGGCTATGGTTTTATTTCAGATGTTGTTATCAAGCTTAATCCTATCAATCCTAAAACTGCTGCGGGGATTGCTCAGTCTATATCCGCAAGCATCATGAAGTATGATGAGAAAAGACAACAGGTGCTAACCACCCATCTGGAACGCATCATGGAGACGCCTAATCTTGATGTTGCAATTAAAGAGGTTGTAGGTAAAGCTATTGATAGTGTTAAACCTAAGAAAGAAGATAAATTCTCTAATAACCTCAAACCTGAGAAAGCACCTAAGATAGGATGATCTTATTAGGAAGATGATAAAAAAGCCGAGATTGAATTCTCGGCTTTTTTATTTTACCTGTTATCTATTAAGATCAATTAACTTATGAAGAACTTACTGAGTTTAGGAATTGTTCAATCTTTACATTAAGCTCACCAAGTTGCTTATTTAAACTGTCTGCTGAAATTAGAGTGCGTTCTGCAATCTCTCCACTGTATTTGGAGTTGCTTTGAATATGCATAATCGTGTCAAACATTTTTTGCGTTACACCTTATGTTATTCTTATGTATTTTCAATATTGTTAATATTACAACTACAATAGTATTATGTTACTTAATCATCTAGACAATAGGAGCTGTATGTATAGACTAGTATATATGAGTCTAAGAAATAAATTTATGCTTTAAGGATTGCGATATGAACACAAAGTTAGCAGATAATATTTTCTCCGTAGGTTATGTGGATTGGAACTTGAGAGATTTTCACGGTTATGAGACAGATAAGGGTGTGACCTATAACTCATATCTTATAAAAGATCAAAAAACTGCACTTATAGATACCGTAAAAGGTCTTTATGCTAAAGATTTGATTGAGAATATAGAGAAAGAAATATCATTAGATAAAATCGACTACATTATTTGCAATCACGCAGAGCCTGACCACTCAGGAAGTATGGATAAAATAGTTGCTGCCTGTGAAAATGCGGTTGTTGTTTGTAACGAGAAATGCAAAACAACTTTAAGCGAGTATTTTGATATTACCGGTTGGAAATTTCATATAGTCAATGAGGGTGACAAATTATCGCTAGGCTCAAGAACTCTGGCTTTTATAAACACCCCAATGGTGCATTGGCCGGAATCTATGTTCACTTTTGTTGAGGAAGATGGAATTCTATTTTCCATGGACGCATTTGGTCAACACTATGCATCGCAGCATCGGTTTGATGACGAAGTTGATTTCGACGATGTAATGAATGAAGCAAAAAAATATTACGCTAATATTATTATGTGTTTTGGAGCTCCAATAGCTGTGGCGTTGAAAAAGACTGAAGGTTTGAAAATTAAAATGATAGCACCTGCACATGGCGTTATCTGGCGTACTCATATAGCTGAGATTGTTGCTGCTTATCAGAATTGGGTTGCGTTTAAACCAAAACCAAAAGTGCTTATAATATATGATTATATGTGGGGAAATACCAAACTTATGGCTGAAGCTATAGAAGAGGGTATTGGCACTAATGATAAAATTGAAGGAAAACTTATTTACATTCGTACATCGAGCTTAACTGAAATAGCGACTGAAGTATTGGATTGTGCGGGGATTGTTTTTGGTAGTTCTACTTTAAACAACGGCATGATGCCTATGGCGGGAGCTACCCTTACATATCTTAAAGGATTACGTCCTGAGAAAAAAATCGGCTTTGCTTTCGGTAGTTATGGCTGGGCTGGTGGTGGAGCTGAAAAGGTTAATCAGGAACTCAAGGAGACAGGGGTTGATATAATAAGAGAACCATTAATATGCAAGTTTAAACCTACTCCTGAAGTATTAGAAGAATGTCGTAGGGCAGGAGCTGAAATTGCTGAAAGAGCTCTTGCTTTAGTTGAGGGTAAGACTGTTGATAGATTAGTTGTTATTGATAAACTAAAAGCTGCTGTTGAAGAACCTTATGTTCCCGTTCGTAAATGGGGCGACATGTTCCAGAGAGTTCTAGATGACTGCTCCTATGGTTTGTATATTGTGACCTCTCATAATAATGAGGGCAAAATTAATGGGCAGATATCGGACGCCTTGATGCAGGTCACTTCTTGTCCGCAGAAGGTTGCAATAAGTATTAATAATTCCGGACTTACTTGTGAATATATAAAAACTAGTAAGGTGTTTGGCGTTTCTATACTTGATAAAAATACAGATATGCCACTTATAGGTTTGTTTGGTTTTAGGTCGGGAAGAGAGATAGATAAACTATCCAAAGTTAATGAATATACAGTTGGTAAAACTGGAGTTCCGTTAGTCAAAGACCATGCTATATCGAACTTTGAGTGTAATGTTGTGCAGGAAATTAATTTGGGAAGCCATACTGTTTTTATTGGAGAACTAGTTGACGTTAATTTGTTCAAGGAAAGTGAACCTTTGACTTATCGTTATTATAAAACAGTGGTTAAAGGCAAAGTTCCGGCTAACTCCCCATCATCGGGTTGTCAGATAAATACTTCAGCTAATGTTGCTGTTAATAAAATGCCATCGACAGACAAGAAAAAATACGTTTGCAAAATTTGTGGTTGGATATATGACCCTGCTATAGGAGATCCTCAAGGAGGAATCCCTGCGGGAACAGAATTTGAAGATATACCGGCAGATTGGCGTTGCCCTGTTTGCGGAGTTTCAAAATCAGATTTCAATCCTATTTAAATAAGAATTTTCGTGTATGCATTTTTGTATACATAAAATCACTTATTGCATATAAGAGAAACCCGATAAAATTATTAATAGATATATAATTACAAAATATTTATATATCTACTTTTAACGTGGTCTTTTTAATTTTTTTAGAGCAGAATAAAATTCCTTCAAAAGTTTTAACAATTTTTTTAAGGAGTATAAAAATGACATTACGTGATCTTGTAAATTGGGAAAAATCATTTAGCATACCTGTATTAAAAGGCAATAACGGCGATCCTTTTCTAAGGTTGCAGGAAGAAATGAATCAGCTTTTTGATCATTTATATAAAAATACAGGTATGTACGCAACTAGTTGGAGTAAGTCTGGAACCTCTTTTGCTCCAGCAACTAATGTGATTGAAAATGAAAAACAATTTAAAATAGAAGCCGAACTTCCGGGCATTTCGCCGGAAAACTTGGATATTTCCATTACAAAAGAAAGTCTTATTATAAAGGGTGAAAGAAAAGAGGAGAAAAAAGAAGAGAATGAAAATTATCTTCATCATGAAACTTCTTATGGTTCTTTCTATCGCCAGTTGCCGCTTCCACAAACAGCTGATACAGAAAAGGCTGAAGCATCATTTAAAAATGGTATTTTAACTATAGAAATATCTAAGAAAGCTGATGCGGCTCATAAGCCTAGAAAGCTTGAAATTAAAAAAGCTGCATAATTAATAATAAATTTTAGGGTTACTGCAAAAACAGTAACCCTAAATATATTTAATGATGTTATTTGATGTTTTTTGTAAATTTATTAAAATGAATATAGATGAGTCCGCTAATCATTGCCGCTAAAAAGCACCAACCCGAAGCAAAATTGATATTATAAGAATAAAAAACAATCAGAAAGGCAATTATATTTACGACACCAATAATTTTGATGCTGAGATGACTTGAGCAGAAAAATGCCATACAGGTCGCAGCAATATATGCTGCTAACAAATAATTCCCAGCTAAGGTAACCCCTTTGTATTGAATACATTTATTGATAACAACAGCATTTAATTCAGATGATGTAATAACACTTGATGTATAAAAAGCAAGACCTATGCCGACAGTAAGGAGTAATAAAATTACGCGTTTTTTAAAACGATTAGGTTCGACTAGAAAAATACTAAGAGGAATAAGTAAGGGCCAAATTATTCCTACAAAAAACGCATAGTAACGTGTTAACTGATATTGTCCCATTCCTGATTCTTTTTGCAATAAAGCTATCCATAAAAACCCTTCAATAAACTGCTGAGTAGCAAATAAAACAGGAATTGATGCCAATAAGATCTCTTGCCTCTTTTCTACTTTGCTCAATGTCATGACGCCAACAATGGTTAAAACTGTACCAGCACTGAAGCTTGCTGTTATTGAAAAACACATGAAGTTATCTTTCTATTAAATAACATTTCTTATCGAGGGAAAGCCTTAATTTAGGTTATATTATTATTTTAGCTGAGTCTAATAAACTTACAGCGTTATTAGTGATTTTATTTAAAATCACTAAAGATTTATTACAAACATACAAAAGTAATCTGAGCTTGTTTACTATTGTACCATATTTGTAGCGTCATTCTTTTTAATTTACGTACTAGCTATTACTAACTGGTTATAACGTTCCTGTCTTTTTTTCCTTAGAAACGTCATTATTTTCTGAAGTTTCTGAAGAAATAAGAGTTGCGTAATCGGTAGATTTTGACCTTGTCTGAATTGAACTTAAAGGTCGACCTATGGAAGCGTAATTCACAGGTTCGCTCATCATTTTCTTTGGATCATAGAGATTGCGGAAGTCTATAAGCATAGGCTTGTTCATCAAAGAGGCTAAGCGTTTAAAATCCAAGTTACAAAACGCTTGCCACTCCGTCATTATAACCAATACATCAGCATTTTTAGCCGCTTCATAACTATCTGAACAATAGTTTATTTCAGGAAGTTCAGTTTTGGCGTTGTTCATAGCTATAGGATCGTAAGCTTGTATGTTTGGCTTGTAAGGCAATAGATTTTTTATAATCGAAATTGCGGGAGATTGTCTTATATCGTCAGTGTTTGCTTTAAATGCAAGTCCCAATATTCCGATGTTTTTACCTTCAATGTTTCCTTCACAGGCGTTGATTATTTTTTGTGCCAACACTTTTTGGAGATTGTGGTTGGATTCTATAATTGTCTCAACGATATTAACAGGGGTTTTAAAATTGCGAGCAGTTTCAGCAAAGGCGTTGATATCTTTAGGGAAGCATGAGCCGCCAAAGCCAGGGCCAGCGTTTAAAAACGCTTTTCCTATGCGGTTATCAAGCCCTATACCTAGAGATACGTCTTGTACGTTGGCTCCGCAAGCGTCACAAAGTTGTGCCACCTCATTTATAAAGCATATTTTTACGGCAAGAAAACAGTTAGCAGCGTATTTGATTATCTCAGATGTTTTAGGATTGGTTAATACTATAGGTGTTTTCTTGTTTGTGAAATGCTCATATAAAGAGAGCATTATTTCTGAAGATTCCTGAGAGGGTGCACCTATAACTATTCTATCAGGGTTCATGAAATCAGATATTGCAGATCCTTCACGCAAGAATTCAGGGTTTGATACTACGTCAAATTCGGCATCAGGGTTGTTGGATAAAATGATCTCAGTTACTTTTTCGGCAGTGCCAACAGGTACTGTAGATTTCGTTACAATAACTTTGTAACCATTTATACTTTCGGCTATATCTTTTGCAGCTTGGAAAACCTGAGACATATCTGCTTCTTTGCCGTTTAGTGATGTGGGTGTTCCCACCGCTATGAAGACCACATCTACATCTTTAATCACGGATTTTAAATCAGTCGAGAATTTAAGGCGGTTTGCTTTTGTGTTTTTTATAACAAGTTCCTGCAAGCCAGGCTCGTATATAGGTAATATGCCTTGGTTTAAATTTTCTATTTTCTTATTATCAATATCTATACAAGTAACATTTACGCCAATATCTGCAAAGCAGGTTCCCGTTACTAATCCCACATAACCAGTGCCTATAATTGCTATATCCATTAATAATTCCTCCAGTGAATATTTCAAATATTACTAAAAACATATTTACATAGCTACACTGTTTTTAAATTATTTATTTAACATAAATATAAAATTTAAAATAACTCCATATATTTTAGTTTTTTTTTGACTTTATTTAGGCTAGTATTATGAATATACATAATTAGAGGTGGGCTGTGGCTAAAGTTACTAAAGAAGATAAAACGGGCAAATCGGCATCAAGTAAGTCTGATAAGGCAGCGTATGAAAAAGCCTCTCGCGTAAGCAATAAAGAAGAGCGAGCAAACGACAAGGTTCGCAGCAAGTTTACAATGAAGTTGGGTATAACAAGCAGAGATTCTCTTAAAATGGGGAAGTTGTCTGATGCCAAGTTCAAGCCTGATAAAGATTTTAAAAAACTTATGGGCGGTAAGAATGCTCTAGCAAAACATTTTGATGCACATAACGGTGATTTTGATACTCCTGAAGAATTTGTTCGTGCTTATCTTCGCAATGATGAGCGTGCGATAAAATGTTTAAAAATACAGAACATTGGTAAATTAAAAGACGCATTAGATGAGTTTTACCCTGAGCTAAAAGATATGCATCTTGATGGGGTGGAAAGTCCGGCAGAGATGAAGCTGCTTTTAGATGATTTGTCTCAAAAGCTTAAATATAAACCAAAGATTGATTAAGAGATTATAATGTCTAAATATAACAACATAGTAATTTTAACAGGTGCTGGTATCTCTGCTGAATCTGGTCTTTCCACTTTTCGTGATGAAGAGGGGTTGTGGAATAAACACAGGGTTGAAGATGTGGCGACAATTGAAGGGTTTTATCGTAACCCTGACTATGTTCATAATTTTTATAATGAAATGAAAAAAGATTTGAAAGTGGTGGAGCCTAACGCTGCACATTTGGCTATCACTACCATGCAACAAAACTATTCTGCGAATATTTCAGTTATAACTCAGAATGTTGATACCTTGCACGAGAAGGCTGGCAATAAAAATGTTTATCATATCCATGGGCAGATAGACCAAGCGGTGTGTTTGAGCTGTGGAAGTGTTTTGACCAGTTGGGGAGAAGTTACATCAGAGGATAGTTGCTATAAATGCGATACGGCGGGTTCTTACAAACCCAATATCGTGTTTTTTGGAGAAAGCCTTTTGTGCATGAATGAAGTTGATGCTCTGTTGCGTAGGTGTGATTTGTTTGTATCTATCGGCACTTCAGGGGTAGTTTTCCCTGCCAATACTTTTGTTCGTACAGTTAAGCATTATGGAGCAGAAACAGTGGAGTTCAACCTTAACTCCACCGCCAATAATCATGACTTTGATAGGTGTATTGTCGGCAAGGCGGGCGAAACCTTCCCTAAGTTTGTGGCAGAGTTGTTTTAAGGAGAGTGTTTTGAATAAAGAAGTAATTGTATATATGATCCACGGCTTTATAGGCTACGGCAAAACAACCTTTGCGAAAAAATTGGTGGAAGAAACTGGGGCTGTAAAATTCACTCACGATGAATGGATGTTGGATTTGTATGGTGACAACCCTCAAGTGGAGAGGGAAGTGTTTGAAGAATATTGTCGTGTTATTCAAAACAAAATAGACGAGATGGCGTCTGAGTTTTTAAAGCGTGGCCATAGCGTGATTATAGATACAGGTTTTTGGGCACGTAAAGAAAGAAACGCTTATCGCGATAGGGTAAAGAGCTGGGGTGCAAAGCCTGTGCTTTATTCTGTTGAGTGCAGTTTGGAAACAGCAAAAGAGCGTGTGCGTAAAAGAACAGCTGAAATGCCCGAAGGGGCTATGTTTATAAATGATGAGGCGATGGATTTTCTATGGACAAAGTTTGAGCCTTTGCATGACGATGAAGAGCGTGTAGCTGTTAAAGGCTAATGTTAAGCAGATTTGTTGCCTTTAATAACTTTTCCAAGCTCGGCTCTATTTGCCAAAAGTTTTTGAAATCAATGTAGGTTTTAACACTACCTTCTATAGGGGTGTTTTGGATTTTCTCCGCCTTTATCATTAGGTTTTTTGCGGTATGCTCGGTCGATGTGTATTGAATAATGCTGGTTTTGTATCCGCAAATCTCCAACAGCAAGGCTCGGCAGGTGTCGGCTATTATATCCCCCTGACGCTCAATAATTATCCCGTGTTTTTCAGCATTGATTATAGCATTGGGATGTTTGCTGTTTTTCAATTGCTGCTGAATTTCGTGATGGCAGCAAGGCACTGACAAAATGAATTTTGAATTGTTTTTTATTGCCAATAGTAAGGCTTCATCAGTCGCCGTGTCGCAGGCGTGGAGGGCGATTGTAATATCCACATTTTCGGAATGTTTCGGGGTGTAGCTTATAATATTGCTTACTTCGAAATCTATATTATTCCAGTTAAGAGATTTTACTCTTTTAATGTTTCTTTCAACTGCATCGGCATCAATATCTATTGCCTCGACGGAGATGTCTTTGTTAAGGGTCTTAAAATAATTGTATACGGCGAGGGTCAGATACCCGTTGCCCGCACCGCAATCAACAATGTTTATATCTTGTTTGTAGCTTTCCCAATCAGTCAACTTGTCTATAATTTTTATAAACTCGCTAATCTGTTTATATTTAGCTTGCATAGTAGGTTTAACTTTATTCTCGGCATCAGTAATCCCAAGGGTTTGTAAGTAGGCATCGCCTTCTGCAATTAACCTGTCCTTTTTCTTATCGTGAGATTTTTCTGAGACCTGTGCATCAAGGTTTTTATGCTCTTTCACAAGAATTTTATTTTTGGTGGTGATCTGTATTTGAATACCAGAGTTTTTCGAACGTAGATAAATGCTGGTGAAATTATAAGCAATTATATTGGCAAGCTCTTTTGTGCTTTCCTTTATGGAGAAGTTTTTAGTAATGCCCTTGGTGGTGTCGAAATAGTTAAACTGGAGCTTATTTTCGCTTTTAATTATCACAGGCTCAATGGTTATTTTATTCCAAGAGTCTTTATACTCCGTCCGTCTAATGCCAGAAAATGTTGCTTTAATAAAATCAGGGTTCTCAATTATTTCTTTATTCAGTATTGATTGCAAATTGGGCATGGGTTTTTCTCTATTTACTCTATTATAAAACGGTTTATAATTTATAACATGATTATAGATGATGCCCAACAAATTAGAATCTTTACTGAAATAGGTTTCGGTAACCCCTCCTTTATCTCCACAGAAGTGGAGAAGGGGGAGCGGGAACATCGCATCCGCGGGTTTGTAAAGATGAAATTAAAGTGTGTTTATTTAAGAGTTTGGATAGGCAGAAAAGTTTTTGTAGTGTCTTCCAGAAGAGGTTTTTCGGTAAACTCCAAACCTAAAACTAGATTTAAACTTTTATTGGGATTTGAGGGTGAAAAAAGATGATTGTTTTAAATATAAACGGACCTATTAATGCGGGTAAGAGTACCTGTGCTAAGATTCTGAATAGCAGAATAAATAATTCGCTATTTATAGAGGGTGATGATTTGTTGAGCGATGAGGAGCGAGAAAGGCTTAATCTTGATTTTAGTGGTAGAACTCATCTTAGGCTAGAAAGGCTTGATAAGGTTTTGAACGAGATGATATCGAAGCAAAACCATGATGTAATAATTTTTACCTTTCCTATAAGTGAGGGTAATCATAAGCGTTGGTTGAATATTGTAAACGGTAGAGCAAAATTGAAAGTAATAACCTTAGCCCCTAAGTTAGATCATTGCCTAACCAATAGGGGAGCTAGGGAATTAGCTGAGTGGGAGCTAAACAGAATAAAAGAAATGTACAGTGAAGGATATCACAACCCGCCAGAGGCTGATTTTATAATAGATAATTCAAGACAGACTCCAGAAGAGACTGTAGATAAAATAATCAGTTTAATAGGGTAGATTATCTTCTCGCGGAAGCAATAATGTCGTTAGGGTTTTTAACCAGCTTGTAACGTTCAATTGCCTTCATTACTTTTAATCTGTAATTGCCACCAAGTTTGGGTGTAGCAGAGTGGTAATAGGCAATACCTGTTGAGAGGCTGCCAGTTTGATCCATTTTGGTACGTAATATCCAAGCTCCAACGCCGATGTTTATGCAAGGGTCGTCTTTAACCAATCGTTTTGCTTCGTCATGGCTTACGCCCCAATATTTGGCAAGCTGTGGCATCCAGAGAGTGTTTATCTGCATTGGCCCCAGGTCGTAAGTGTTGTTGGTGTTTCTAACAGCTTGTCCGACCTTTCCGCCTTCAACGTGCAGAATTCCTAGTATCACCGATGGCGGGACTACGTAGGTTTGCGAAGCGGCAAAGATACAGGCGGCAAGTGCTTGAGCTGTTATCATACTTTAATTACTCTTTCCCTTTTGTAATAGGCTTCATTTTTTTCGATTTAAATGCAGGGGGAGTTTTCTTTGCAACAGGCACTATAATTTTTTCTTCCGGAGTAAGTGTGGTTTCTTCGTCACCATTAATTACTGGAGCAGGAGTTGTCACCGTTTTACCGGCATCAGCAGCAGGGGCTGCAGTAATAGGAGTTTCAGCAGGAGCAAGTTTTGCAACATCGCTTGCTGAAGGTAATGCTGTAGGATCACCCATAGTTACAGGTTTTTGCAGATCAGCCAACAGTACCAGGATATTATCAGGTATTCCTGATATAGCTAAAATTTTGCCGTCTATAGGTCTGCGATAAAGATTGAAAGGCACGCCTTTAATAGCAGTTGACCTTGCAAGCTCAGCGTTAATATCAAGCTTACTGAGTGCCATCTCTTTTATCTCAATAGTTTTTAAAATAGCTTCATCACCGTTTATGTATTTAAACAAAGTTTCTTTAGGACTATCTGATGAGAATAGAGCTGCAGCTGCGTAGTAGCTGTTTTCAGATGTTGCAATAGGAATAATGCGAACATTCACGTTACCTTGTTCAATGAAAGGCATTAGTTTTTTAATAAAGGCTTGGCTCTTTTTAGATTCCATATCCATAGCTGAATAGAAGTAAGGAGCTTTGTCGTTTCCTATTGATATCCAGTTAGCTCTTTCAAAAGAGCTGTAGATCATTTCCGCTTTATCAGGAGAGTTGCGAGTAATCGTATCTAGAGCTTTTTGATTTCCTGATTTTTTTACTTTGTATTCTTCAATTTGCTTAGCTGTTTCAACTTCACCAGTAGGGGCGAACATAACACCCATAATGGTGGCACCCTCAGGATTAGTGTAGACGTATTGAAGATTATTTTTCTCATCTTTCAACATCCAGCCATCCATTCCGTATGAATGACCTAGAAATTCAACAACGCCGCCTTTGCTTTTGAACTGTAGCAAAATAGGATTATCTATGATTTTTTCATCACCAGCATTGGCATAACTTGTTGTAAACAAAGCAAAAAAAGCCGTGCAAAGCATTGTAGATAGAATGTATTTTTTCAATTTCAGCTCCCCCTTCTGAAAGTATATATCGGTATAATGCTATATAATTTAAAGCATTTTTGGCAATTATACAATATCAACCTAGTTTTCCGTATAAATCGTATTCATCGGCGTCATCTATTGTCACATCGACAATATCACCAATATTTAGATCTTTACCCTTAACGTAGACTATTCCATCTATTTCAGGAGCATCGCCTTTGGTGCGTCCTATATAATCTCCATCATCGTCCATGTCATCTATAATAACGGGCATGGTTTTTCCGATTTTTTGCTGTAAAAGATCAGCACTTATCTGTTGTTGAAGCTCCATCAATCTTTCCCAGCGCTCCTGTTTAATCTCTTCAGGGATTTGGTCAGGGAATTTTTTAGAAGCGGCTTTATCAACGTTTTCGTATTTGAAGCAGCCTACGCGGTTTAGTTTTGCTTCTTCCAACCATTCAAGAAGATATTCAAAATCCTCATCAGTTTCGCCAGGGAACCCTACGATAAAGCTTGAACGAACGGTAATGTCAGGGCATTGTTTTCGCCAATTGAGTATGCGTTCCAAAGTCTTTTCTTGATTACCAGGGCGTTTCATTGCTTTTAAAACGCTAGGGCTGGCGTGTTGGAAAGGTATATCCAGATAAGGTAGAACCTTACCTTCAACCATAAGCTCTATAACTTCGTCAACATGAGGGTATGGGTACATATAATGAAGTCTTACCCATGCGTCCATCTCCCCCAGTTCGCGGCAGAGGTCTATAAATTTGGTGCGGATAACACGGTTTTTCCAAGGGTATTCTTTAAATTGAGTGTCAATTCCGTAGGCACTGGTATCTTGCGATATAACTAGAAGTTCTTTTACGCCTGACTTAACCAATCTTTCCGCCTCTGCCAATACTTGAATTATAGGGCGGCTTACCAGTGGTCCTCGTAGTTCAGGAATAATGCAGAAGGTGCATTTGTTGCTACAGCCTTCGGAGATTTTTAAATAAGAATAATGTCTTGGGGTCAATTTAATTCCTTGAGGGGGAACTAGATCTTCAAATGGATCATGCAGAGGAGGGCATACTTCATGTATTGCCTTTACCACCTCTTCATATTGTTGAGGGCCAGTAATTGCAGAGATGTTAGGAAAACTTTCTCTAATTTTTTCAGGGTCAGATGCACCCAAGCAACCAGTCACTATAACTTTACCGTTATTCTCCATAGCTTCTGCTATTGCTTCAAGAGACTCTCTTTTTGCACTGTCAAGAAAACCGCAGGTGTTTACCAACACCGCATCTGCATCTTCGTAAGATGTAGAAAACTCATAACCTTCCGCACGGAGTTTGGTTAATATCCGCTCAGTATCCACCAGAGCTTTAGGGCAGCCTAAGCTGATTATTCCTATTTTTTTACCTTTTTTTGCTTCAGTATTATTCATTCCAACTAATCCCAACCGCGCATTTTGCAATAAACTTCCAGTCCTTCAAGTAAATTCTTTTTGGAGCCGCCTTTTCGTATTCTACGCTCCCTGTCAGAGACTGAACAGCTTAAGCCATAGCATAATATATCTATTACCATTGAGTGGCTTATGCTTCTTTTTATACATTTTTCGCCCCATTGCATATATATATTTATTAATTCTGCATGAAGTTCGGAAATATTGTGTGAGCTGCGAGTGCCGGGGATTTTTTGCCAATTTATTGAGTTGTAACCAATTCCTTTTGTAAGGGTTTCAAATGAGGATGCTATTTCTATAGCAGCATCTTGTTGGGGAGGTGTCATGGAATTCCATAGTCTTATATCTGTTATTCTAGCTTTTGTTCGTGGTTTTACTATTTTAGTGGGGGAGTGTACTTCTTGAAAATCGTGAGGCGTTAGTTTCTTGTCTGTCCATAAGGGTTTCCACTCTTTCCAACTGCCTGTATCAAAATTAGAGGGGTTTGGGGCTTGAGGGGAATTAAGGTCTATCATACATACATATCTCCTTGGGGGGTTAGGATTCTAATAAACTGGGATGATATTGCGATATTCGCAATCAAAAGTAAAGGAAAAATGTCAAAATAGCAATATTATGATTTTTTATATATAAAAATCAGATATTTGGTAAATTGTGAATTGTGCATTTTTTTTAATTGATGTATAGTTTTATACATGGAAAGACAGATATACGAAGTAATTCGGGACATATTAGACAAAGATTCTACCCTTACTCAGAAGGGATTAGCCGATAAGCTGGATGTTAATCCTGCGGCGGTTAATAGGATGCTCCATGGCATGCGTCAAATAAAGGCAGATGAGATACCTCTTATAGAGGAGTACCTTGGTGTTAGGCTTAACCTCACCTTGAAATCTGTTAGTGAGAATATAAATGCGGTAAGAGCTATTGCCGATGTAATGAGGGCTGATAACTCTGACAAGGTAGCGGCAAAGCTTGTTCCTGTTTATGATGACAACTTCAATATTATAGACGAGGTGGAGAAACATCCTGCCCAGTCTTTCAATAATGGGGCTTTTGCCTTTTACATACAGTCTGAATATATGGAGCCAAGGTATTTCTTTGGAGAGCTGGTTTATATTCAAAAGGGGCGGCCACCTGAGAAGAACAGGGATTGCTTTGTAGATATGAAAGATGGAACGTGCTTTTTAGCAAATTTCCTTAACATGAATGGAGTTAAAGTGACTCTAAAGCAGTTCAATCCTGAGAAGGTGTTTGAAGTCGACAATAGCGAGGTTAAGTCTATAAGTGCTGTTGTGGGCAGAAATTAAACCTTTGAGTTTTCCTTTTTACTCATAGATACAACATCATTTAGGCATCTCGACTGTTCTTTAGGGGAAGTAGATGTCTTGCTGTGGCTGCCAGGGTAAAGTTCTTCTCTAAATCTCATATCTATATAAGACACAGAGCTTTCATCGCTCAAGGCTTTGTCATCATAGAAGTAGAAATCAACCACACAACCCTTTGTTTTATACTGCCATACCTTTGCATCAGCGTCTTTACGAGAAAAACTAGGTGACCCAAATAGATATCCTATTTCTTTCTTTGTTAGATTTAAAAGATATTTAGGGTCATTTTGAACTATGTTGTGAACTTTTGTTATATAGGCTTCATTAGGAGACTGATTGGCTGCCATTGCATTGGAAGAAAAGATGTCTGCGTGGCTGCTGCCGGAAAGAAGTATTAATGTAGGTAAAATAACTTTTAAAAATCCTTTATTGCTTTTTTTGTTGGCTTTATACAAAGCATAGCTTTCCGTTATATAAACGGAACGTGAGCAAATGTTATCCAACTTAGTTTTCAATGTAGTTTTCATTAAATTGTTACCAATGTAGTTAATACAAAAATCAAGTAATTCAAAATCAGGCTTTTAATCTCTCTTAATATAAAATCAACACACAACATAGATACTAAACGCACCCTCTATTACAAATCTCATCTAGTCATTTTCAAGTTTTGAATGACCCTTTATTAGCATCTAATGGGGTATTCGTCTAGCTGATAACGATATATACATAATTTTATTTGTTATAAATAGTGGATTTCTAGGGTAAGTAACTCGTGTAACCCATTGGAGTCAGAACTTAAATTTTAGTATTATGTAAATAATAAAAAATTAATATTTTGTTAATAAATGTCACATAATAAGGTGTAATTTACGTTTTTTATGAAAAATAAAAAACTATAAAATCACAAAATTGCATTTTTCTAGCCTAATGATTCATAGTTGATTTGTGTTATTCGATTCGATGTTATACTCTTTCCGAATAAAATTGATTTTCGAATCTAAAAGTTTTTGAGAAGGAATTAAGATGAGTTGGACAGATGATCGCGTAGCCACATTAAAGAAGATGTGGAAAGAAGGGCATAGTGCAGCAGATATTGCAAAGACTCTTGGTAAAGGAGTTACAAGGAACGCAGTTATAGGCAAAGCACACCGTATGGGTCTTTCAGGACGTCCGTCTCCTATTAAAGGAACTCCTGTAACTGCGAAGCCAGCTAAAACTTCTAAAGTTGAAGAGAAGAAAAAGGTAACAGCCGTTAAAGGTAAATCTGCTTCTGAGACAAAACAAAAAGCTGATGAAGAAGATGCTAAAGCAAAAGCTTCTAAAGGAAAAGTAAAAGGGGCTAAAGAAACTGCTATTGAAGCAAGTAAAGCCGCTAAAAATGCAAAGCAAAGCAAAGAAGAATTTATAGTAGCAAATATACCTACTGATGTTCCTCCTCCTGATGGCGGAGTAGCGTTGATAGATTTGACTGAACGTATGTGCAGATGGCCTTTCGGCGATCCTCGTGAAGAAGGATTCACTTTCTGCGGACGTCCGGCTTATCCTGGAAAACCTTATTGTGCTGACCACGTGTTGGTAGCTTATCAATCATCATCAAGAGCACGTGCAGCTGCCAAAGCAAGGGAGGCCGCCGCTGAAGAGGATTTAGAAGTTGATATCGAAGATGTTGTTAACGCTGACGATGTCGATGTAGATGAGGATGAAGTAGGTAACGTAGATTAAAATAAAAAACCCGCTTTATAGCGGGTTTTTTATTAATAAGCACAATGAATTAACTTATTTTTAAATTTTGAGTCCTTGCTTTTGCTGTGCTTGCACGTTGTATTCCTTGTGCAAGTAATTCTTTACCATTTCCTTTTGCTTCGTTTATAACTTTATCAGTTACAGTTGCCCCGCCTTTAATAAGAATATCTGCAACTTTTATAAGATAGGACTCGTCGCTAAGGCAATTAGCTACTTGAATTAAAGGTGTTGCTTTCATTCTGTCTGCTTTGTTAACGTCAGCTCCTTTTTCTACTAAGGTAGAGATTAGTTTTAAACAGGTTTTTTCTTGGTCAAAAGTTTTAGGAGAAGATGTAAAAGAGGTCATTACAATAGCACTGTTTAAAACGCTGTAATTATCATAGGAGTCTTTTAAATTTGCTCCGTGGTTTACAAGAGAGATTGCGGCTTCAAAAAAACCTTTATTAAGGGCTTGTTGTAAAGGTTTTAAACCTAAAAAATATATAGGAGCATTAGCTGAAGCACCTGCTTCCAATAGGGCATCAAGAATAACCAGATTTTTTTCTATGATTGCACATTCGATAGGCGTTGCTCTGCCATCGCAGTTGTCATCAAGATTTGTGCAGTTAGAAATAAGCTTAAGAGCTTTTTCGGTATTTTTTATTTGAATAGCATCTAATATTTTGTTTGCAGGCACTTGTTTATTGGAGACGCCAAAAATTTTTGTCAGACTCATCTGTTTATCCTCTTGTTTTTATTTGATTATTTTTAATTGATGTCAAAATAATACAGTAGTGTCTGTGTTATGTCAATATATTTCGTAAAATAATTTAAGGGGGAGATGTAGGAGAGTAAGATGCTGTGGAATAAAAAATGCCCCCACTTACTTAGGTGAGGGCATTGCAAAAGAGACTTAAATTACAAATTAGATTTTTAAAGATTTAACCTTTGCGGGTAGCGGTGTTTTTTTCTCTAAATATTCAGCTAATTTTTTGTGTTCCCGAGAATGTGCGAATTCTATTGCATCGTCAGTCACAACGGCACCTCTTTTTAAAAGTATGTCAGCGAGTTTGATAAGAAACGTTTCATTTCTCTTGCTATCGGCAACTATAGTTATCGGAGTTTTACCGTAAGCGTTTACTTCATTAACATTAGCCCCTTTATCAATAAAGGTTTGGAGAAGTTTCAAACATTTTTCTTCTTTGTAGAAATCTTTTTTACCAAAAGCACAAGTGGTTACAAGTAAAGCTTTGCTGAACATATTGTCCTTGGTTGAATGGGTGTGGTCTTTGAAATCAGCACCTCTTTCTAAAAGTACAGTAGCTCCGTCAAAGAATTGTCTTATCAAGGCTCTTTCCAAAGGCTTCATGTCTACAGATAGATTAGGTGAAGCCCCTGCATCTAAAAGAGCGTTTAATACTGCCAAATTTCTTTCTTTTATAGCACATTTAAGAGGTGTTTGTTTGCTAAGCAGGCAGAGTCTGTCGGGATTGTCTAATTCCTTTATAAGCTTTAGAGCTTTTTTTGTATTGCCTTTTTGTATAGTGATATTTAATTCACCAATAGGGTCGGGTGAAGGAAAAGATTTTCTATTAAATAGTTCCGTGATTTTTTCTATAATCTTCACTGATTGTTACTCCTTAATAATTCGCAGTTTTAAAAGTTATTTTTTATTTCACTTTTCCCACATGATCGTTCTTGGGATTTCTTTTGTTCTTTTAAATAAGGAATTATTTCAGGACATCGGTCTTTTGCATCTTCAATTGCAAGAGTTGTTACTTTTGCACCTTTTTCAACAAGGTATGTTACAGTTTCAGGAAGTTGGTGAAGAACTGCCAGTTCTATAGGTCTAAGGCATGATAAAGACTTTATGCGGTTAGGTGAAGCTCCCGCATCCAATAAAGAGTTTATCACAATCTTGTTTTTATGAATTATGGAGTAGGTTAGGGGTGATATCTTTCCGTTTTTGTTATCAAGGTCAGTGCAATGAGGAATTATTGATAGGGCTTTTTCAGTTTTACCTTCTGCTATGGCATCATTTAATTTTGTGACACTGTAAGGGTCAACAGCTTCTTTGAAGATTTTAAAAAGTTCCCTGAAAGGATTCATAGGTAATAATTCCTTTTGTTAGTGCATATCATTGTGTTTTAACTATATAAATTCAGAATAATAGATTTCTTTCTATTATGTCAATCATTTTAACAAAGGTTTTAAATTGGCAATAAAAAAGCCCCCTTTTTGGTTAAAGGAGGCTTTTTATAAGGATTTTTGTTTTTTATCTTGATGGAGAAGTTTTGTTTTTTAAATTCTCTGTCGATATTGATTTTGTAGAGATAGAAACACCACAATCTTCAAGATGCTGAGCGTCTCGAGGATTCAATTTTGCTCCACCTTTTACAAGAGTTTTGGCTATATCTTTTAGAAACTTATTTTCTTGAGAGATAGGCATTAACTGTTCCAAAGGAGTAAGACCGCCTTTGTTCCTTTTGTTAACGTCTGCACCTTTATTTACCATTGCTTGGATAAGGCGTAGATAACTTTCTTCATCCTTAGAATTCTTTGGTTTTGATGTTGTTGTTGCTTTAGATAAAGTTACATTAAGGAATGCGTCTTTTTCTTTGTGGGTAATGCCTTTTACATCAGCACCTTTTTCAACTAGGGATATTGCACCTTCAAAAAAATCATGAAGAAGAGCTAATTCAAGAGGTTTGAATTTTGTAAATGTTCTGCAAATATTGGGATTAGCATCTGCTTCTAACAAAGCATTAACTACAGTTATGTTTTTATTAGATATGGCTAGCAATAAAGGAGGTACTATACCGCTGTTATTATCAATATCTTTGCACTGAGGTATTAATTTAAGAGCTTTTTTATTATTGCCAACGGTTATAGCGTCACCTAGTGATTGCATAGGGGATTTGTCACCGTTAATGTTGAATAGTTCTGATAGCTTATTAAGAATGATCATTAATATGTCCTCGTCAAATTTTATGTGGTTTGAATGAGAGTGATAATATACTAGAGTCTGCGGTTATGTCAATGTCTTTTGTAAAATACAATGGTAGGGTTTTAGGCTATTCCTTTGTCTGTGGAATGTACAAAATGCAGAGATTCTCCTTTAAAAACAATAGGGTATAGGCTGTGAGCTGCGTGGGCGGCATCGGAAAAGCCAGATAAAATAAGTTTTAACTTTCCTTCATAAGAGGCTACATCTCCTATAGCGAACACACCTTTGACATTAGTCTCCATACTAGCGTGGTGAACTTTGATATTCCCGTTGTCTATATTAATACCCCAGTTGGTTATTGACCCTAGCTTTGGGGTAATCCCGAAGAATGGCAGAAGAAGGTCAGCCTCAAGGGTTTTGTTATTCCCGTCCATATCTTGAATTGTAACTTCCTGCAGTTGACCATCTTCACCTTTTAAAGAGTGGAGTTGGTATGGGGTAAGAATTTCTATTTTGCCTTGTGCTGCAAGGTTATGAAGTTTATCCACACTTTCAGGAGCTGCACGGAACTTATCACGTCTGTGGATAAAGTAGATTTTATTGGCAATCTCAGCCAGTGATACAGCCCAATCTACGGCACTGTCCCCGCCGCCCGCTATAACTATGGTTTTACCTGTAAAGTCGGAACGGTTTTTAATCATATAAAAAACGGATTTACCTTCATATTCTTCAAGGTTTTCTAGCGGTGGGCGGTTAGGGCCAAAAGCCCCTGACCCTGCGGCTATTATTACAGCCTTGCATTTTATTTCTGTGTTTTTTGAAGTGATAACGGTGAATTCATCACCTTCTTTTTTAACCAAAACAGCCTCTTGATTTAAGTGGTATTGAGGTTTGAAAGGGGATGCCTGAGCTTCCAATTTTTCTATCAAATCATTAGCCATTATCTGTGGATAAGCGGGGATATCGTATATAGGTTTTTCAGGGTATAAAGCACGGCATTGCCCACCGATTTCTTCTAAACTATCAATAACATGGCACTTAATTTTAAGCATACCTAATTGGAATACGGCAAAAAGACCCACAGGCCCCGCACCTATAATTACTACATCTGTCGAATATTGCTTTTCTATCATCTTTAAACCCGCTAATCTTGTCTGGTTAAAGAGAGTATCAAAAAAATGGAATTAAAAGAATACAAAATTGAGAGCGAGCAGGGCTTACAAGAAATTGCTCAAGAACTTGCCCCTAAGTTGAAAACCGGTGATGTGGTTGTATTGAACGGAACATTAGGTGCGGGTAAAACAACCTTTGCCAGATATTTGATAAATTTCTTGGCAGGGGAAGATGTGGAAGTTCCAAGCCCGACATTTACTTTAGTGCAGGAGTATGACCTGCCTAATATCTCCATCTGGCACTTTGACCTTTATCGCTTAGAAGGAAAAGAAGAGGATATTCTTGAACTTGGCTGGGAAGAGGCAAGACGTTACGGAGTCTCTTTGGTGGAATGGGCTGATAGATTGGGTAACTTCCTTCCTAAGGAACGTATTGAGATTGATTTTGACTTTGTAAAGGGTAGTCCTGACAGTTGGCGTAGTGTAATAATCAAGAATAAATTTAAGGGTAAGTAATATATGCAGTTAATTAAAAAAGGGTTTGTGTTAGCGGCGGGTTTGGGAACTCGCATGAGGCATCTGACTGAAAACTGTCCTAAACCTTTGCTTACAGTTAACGGCAAAACAATGCTTGATTATGCACTGGATTCATTGGTGCGTGCAGGGGTGGAAGAAGCAGTTGTGAATACTTTTTATTTTGCAGAGCAGGTGGAAGCTCAGTTGGCAAAACGCAGTGATATAAAAATTACCGTGTCTCGTGAAGATGAATTGCTTGAAACAGGGGGCGGTGTAAAAAAAGCCATAGAGTTTTTTGGGAACGAGCCTTTCTATGTTTTGAATTCAGATGTTATCTGGCTTGATGGGGAAAAAGATTCCCTTACAGAGATGGCAGATAAATGGGATTCCGATAAAATGGATTTAATGCTGCTTTTGCATCATGTAAAAACAGCACAGTTCCATGATGATGTGGCAGACTATTATATGGAAGAAAAATTCGACAAGCCTGTAATGACCAAATATGGTAGATCAGATAAAGAACCGAACTACATAGTGGCAGGTCCTCGTATTGTTCACCCGAGATTGTTCGATGGTTTTCATGCAGGTAAGAAATCCTTCCTTGAGCTGTTTATAAAAGCTGAGGATAAGGGAACTCTTTATGGGCTTCATCATGAAGGGGAATGGTTCCATATAGGAACGCCAGAAGCTTTGGAAGAGGCTAACAAGATTTTCGCACGAAAGAGCAGATGCATAAGTTATTAGATAAAAAATTGAAGATTTACAACATCACCTCCGGCAAGTCTTTTGCCGATAGCTTGGTGCGTGGTATTTTAGAACGCACTAATGGAGATCCTCTGGAACTTTCTCAATATATGATTTTACTTCCGTCACGCCGTGCTTGTCGTGTGATATCAGATGCTTTTTTACGCCACTCTCAAGGTAAACCGATGATTTTGCCTTCCATGTACCCGATAGGTGATGTGGATGCGGAGGAGGTTGCTTTACTCTCTGCCTCAAATGAAGATTTAAAAGAAACTTTAAACTTACCACCTGCAATTTCCAAATTGGAAAGGCAGTTGCTATTGGCTCAGCTAATACAAAGAGCAGAGCCTGAAAGAAATTTTGATCAAGCCGTAGCAATGGCTTTGGAGCTTGGTATATTTTTAGACGAAGTTCAGACCGAGCGTTTAATTTTTGATGATTTGACAAACCTAGTGCCGGAGGAATTTGCTGAACACTGGCAAAAAACTTTAGATTTCTTGAAAATCCTTACCTTCTATTGGCCTAAGATTTTAGAAAGCAGTAAGGTTGTGGATATTGCTGAAAGGCGTAATCTTTTAATAGAAGCTCAGATTAAGGCATGGAGTAAAAATCCTCCTCGGAAAAAGATTATAGCGGCGGGTTCTACAGGCCCTATCCCCGCGGTAACAGAGCTTTTAGCGTTAGTTGCACAGTTGCCGAACGGTGAAGTTGTATTACCGGGCGTCGATATGCTACTTGATGACGAAAGTTGGAACAAGATAAATGAAGATCACCCACAATTTTTAATTAAGAATTTGTTGGGTAAGTTAGGTGTTGGGCGTGATTCTGTTCAAGAATGGCATGGGCAGGAAGTTACAATTAACCCTGACAGGGTGAAGTTGATATCTGAAGCTATGCGTCCTGCGGAGACCACTGACAAATGGCGTGGGCTTTCAGTTAAAGATATATCAGAACACGCCTTGGCGGGTATAAGCCGCATTGATTGTTCAACTGCCCAAGAAGAGGCTGATACAATAGCCCTTATAATGCGCGAAACTTTGGAAACTCCTGAAAAAACCTGTGCTTTAGTTACTTCAGACAGAAGATTGGCGAGAAGAGTTTCTCAAAGCTTAAAACGTTGGAATATAAAGGTGGATGACTCTGGCGGTCAACCTCTAACTGAGTTTGCTGTGGGTTCTTATTTAATGCTGATAGCGGAGATGGCGGAAGATAATCTTTCACCTGTAAAACTGTTGGCGTTTTTAAAACATCCATTAACAGCAGCATTAATGCCTGCTGACAAATTGCGAGATAATATTCAATATCTGGATAAAGAGGTTTTGCGAGGCCCACGCCATTCGGGAGGATTTAAAGGTTTAAGAGAACAATCTGGTCAAAGAGCAAGTGAAGAGTTTTTAAACTGGTTGCAAGGTTTGGAAGAAAAGTTGCAAAGCTTTATTCAAATAATGAGCAGTAAAGATGAATATGATTTTAAAACAATTTTAGAAGAGCATATAAAAACTGCCGAGGTAATGGCATCTACGCTTGAGATGAGCGGAGATAGAAGATTGTGGCACGGTGAAGCAGGTGAAGCTGCCGCCAAGTTTTTAGGCGAATTAAGAGCGGTGGCAGATAATGTTCCACAATTAAAACCTGAATATTACGTTTCAATTTTTGGTATGTTATTGAAGAGTAATACGGTGCGTCCGCGCTTTGGTACTCACCCGCGTCTAAGTATATTGGGTCAGATAGAAGCAAGGCTCAACTGTGCAGATGTAATGATACTAGGCGGGCTTAACGAGGGTACTTGGCCGAAACTTCCGGGGGGTGATCCTTGGATGTCCCGTCCTATGCGTAAACAGTTTGGTCTACCTGCTCCTGAAAAAGAGATTAGTTTATCAGCACATGATTTTGCCCAGCTTGCAAGTGCGAAGGAAGTTATTTTAACCAGAGCCTGCAAGGTGGAGGGGACTCCGACTGTGCCAGCCCGTTGGTTGCTGCGTATTGAAACGGTTTTGAAAGCGGTTGGTTTGGAATTTCCTAATAAGAATTCCGATAAATATAGGCAATGGTTGAAAGCAATGGATAACCCTGAAAAGGTGCAGCCTATAAGTCGTCCTCAGCCTTGCCCGCCAGTTTCCTCCCGCCCTAAAGAATTGTCAGTTACCAATATTGAAAAACTGATTAACGACCCTTATCAAATTTACGCAAAATATATTTTAAAGTTAAAACCGCTTGATGATTTGGATGAAGATGCAGGCGGAGCGAAACGCGGACAGTTTATTCACACCGCATTAGAGAGATTTATAAAAGAGCATCAAAAATCAGTTGTGGTGGGTGATAAAGATAAACTGTTGCAATACGGGCGTGAAGCTTTAATTGAAATGCATATAGCCGATGAAGTTAAAGCCTATTGGTGGCCTAGGTTTGAAAAAGTGGCGGAGATGTTTATTGAGCAGGAGATTGACCACAGAAAAAATGCTTCTCCTTTTGCAACTGAAACAATGGGTAAAATTAAACTTGATGTTGATTTCACCGTCACCGCAAAGGCAGACCGTATTGATAAGCTTGAAAGTGGAGCTTACGCGATTATCGACTATAAATCCGGTTATACTCCTAGCAACCCTCAAGTTCAGGCGGGTTATGCACCTCAATTGCCTTTAGAAGGGTTGATATTACAAGAGGGCGGTTTCAACGGCATTGAAGCAGGTAAGGTTGAAGAGCTTATATATTGGAAGGTAACAGGTGGCGGAGAAACTCCGGTTGAGATTAAGCCTGTTAAACCGAAAGATATGAGCATAGAAGAGTTGATAGAAGATACCAAGCAAGGTGTAACTAAACTGGTTGAATATTTTTATCAAGATACTTCTACTTATATAAGCTATCCTCGTATGGACGGCAAATCCAGATACAATGATTACGAGCATTTGTCTCGAATAAAAGAGTGGGGAATTTTAGGCGAAGGGGAGGCTGAATAATGGTTAGTAAATCACCAGTCACTCAAAATAAGCAGGGGCTAAACCCTAATATTAAACAGGCAGAGGCTTCAAACCCGCTTGAAAGCGTATGGGTTGGTGCTTCAGCCGGTACCGGTAAAACTAGGGTGCTGACAAACCGAGTGTTGAGATTAATGTTGCCGCGGTCGGGCTTTGGTAAGGCGAGTGCTACGCTTCCACATAAAATTCTCTGTCTTACATTTACTAAAACGGCAGCGGCGGAAATGTCTGCCCGCATTTATTCTGATTTAAGCTCATGGTCTATTAAAAGCGATGATGAATTAAGAGATGATTTACGCAAGCTAGGGCTAGAGCCTGATAATGAAATAGAAGAAGAGGCTCGCAAACTATTCGCCAAGGTGTTGGATACTCCGGGTGGGTTGAAGATAATGACTATCCACTCTTTCTGCCAGTCAGTTTTAAAAAGGTTTCCTGTAGAGGCGGGTCTGTCACCTCACTTTGAATTGATGGATGAGCAAGGGGCGACTGAATATTTAAACAAAGCATTGCATGATATAATAAGGGAGGCGGGCAATAACCCTGAAACTCCTGTTGCTAATGCATTTAAACTATTAACACTGCATCTGGATTCTACGTCAATGTCAGAGCTAATGCGTCAGGTAATGTCTAAACGGTCTCTTTTGAAATCAATTATAAATCACCATGGCGATAATCTGGTGCAAAAACTTTATGAAGAGTTGGAAATAGAACAGGGTACAACCGAGCAGTCTATAATAGATAAATTAAAACATACTCCTGAAAAGGATAAGTTTAAAGTTGCCATTGAAGCGTTATTGCAGGGTAAAAAGACTGATATAGAAAAGGCTGATAAAATCGCCAAGTGGTTAGAGGGTGGTAGTAATTTTAAAGAATATAAATCCGCCTTTATCACGACTGAAGATAAAGTTAAAAAACCTGCAACAAATGACGTGGTTAAAATTTACCCAGATATAGTTGGTTTATTTACCCATGAAGCTGAAAGAATTTTAGAGGCTTCAGAAAAGCTAGTTACTTTAAAGCAGGCTGAATTGAATGAGGCTTTGTTAATGCTCGCCTCTTCAATGCTGGGTAGATATGAGATTTACAAAGCCAACTGCGATAAGCTTGATTATGATGACTTGATTATTAAAACCTCAAGCCTGTTGGCGGAGAAATCAATGGTGCCTTGGGTGCTGTATAAACTTGATAGCGGCATAGACCATATTCTAGTTGATGAGGCACAAGACACCAGCCGCAGCCAGTGGCAGATTGTTAGAGCTTTGAGCGAAGAGTTTTTCGAGAAACACGGTTCAAAAGAAAATATCATCAGAACACTGTTCGTGGTGGGAGATGAAAAACAATCCATCTTCAGTTTCCAAGGGGCAGACCCTCAGGAATTTGACCGTATGTATAAGTTTCTAGGGGATAAAATTAACCCTGTAATATTGAACCATTCTTTCCGTTCGACTGAGGCCGTTTTAAATGTGGTGGATAAAGTCTTTTCAAACCCTGCTGCTAAAAAAGGTGTGGTTGCGGATATCGCGACAGAGATAGAACACAAAGCCTTCCGTGAAGGTCAGGCGGGGTTAGTTGAGCTTTGGCCGATCATATCACCTGAAGAAAAAACAAAACTAGAGCCTTGGAAATTGCCGTCTGAAGCGTCAACAGGAGAGACTCCCGATAATCTTATGGCTCAAAAAGTAGCCTCTACAATTAAGGGTTGGCTGACACACGGAGAAAAGCTGGTTTCAAAAGATAGGCCTATAAAAGCAGGTGATGTTCTTATACTAGTGCAGTCTCGTGGAGAGTTTGTGAAGCTTTTGATGAGAGCTTTGAAAACTGCGGGAGTTCCGGTTGCAGGCTTTGACCGCATTAAATTGGCAGATGAAATAGCAATAATAGATATCCTTGCCTTGGCACAGTTTGCCCTATTGCCGAAAGATGATTTGACTTTAGCTTCACTGTTGAAATCTCCTCTGGTTGGGTTGAGTGAAGATGAGATTTATAAAGTTTGTTATAATCGTCATACATCCCTGTGGGTTGAATTGCGTAAACAGAATGAAATGGCGGCAGAATATCTGCAACAGTGGATAGAGAAAGCGGGAAGGTTAACCCCTTATGAGTTTTTCGCAGAAATTTTAAACAAGCCTTGTGTAGCTGATAAAGTGAGTGGCAGAAAAGCTTTTTATGGCAGGTTGGGTTACGATATTGAAGATGCGTTTGATGAGTTTTTGAACTTGGCTTTAAATTATGAGCAAAGCCATACCCCTTCATTGCAAGGGTTTATCAACTGGTTCTTGAAAAGCACTTCTGAAATTAAACGTGAGCAGGAAAACTCTGCACAAGATGCCGTGAGAATTATGACAGTGCATGGAGCTAAAGGTTTGCAGGCTCCTATAGTGTTCCTTCCTGATGCAACTAAAAAGGGGCATGACCATAACAGAGCAAAGGTAAGATTGCTCTGGCCGGAAGATGCAAAGGGAATTCCTTTGTGGGCATCGCGTGATGAATTTCAGTGCAAGTTGTATAAGCAAAAACAATTGGTGGAAGCTGAGAAGAAAGAAGAAGAATATCGTCGCCTGCTCTATGTTGCAATGACAAGAGCTGAAGATAGGCTCTATATAGGCGGTTGGAGAGGCGTTAGATCAGAGAAGGAAGATTGCTGGTACAATTTTGTAGCTTCGGAATTCCCTGCCCACTCTGCTAAAACAATTTTCGAGGTAAACGGCAAACAGTTTGTGAATGCTGAAGGGCATCCTTTAACTGCCTTGCGTTTTGAGAATAGTCAGACAAAAGCTATAGACAAGGTTGAAGTTAAAGAAAAGGCTGAGGTAGTGAAAGCAGCTTTACCTAGTTGGGTATTTAAAACCGCAGGGGATGAGCCAGTTCCGCCTAAACCATTAGCACCTTCCAAGCAAGATGATGATCCTGCAGTTAATTCTCCTCTAGCGGAAAGCGAGAGTTGGAAATATAACCGCGGCAATATAGTACATAAGCTTTTAGAGCTATTGCCAGAGATGCCTAAAGAAGATTGGAAAGCTACAATCGAAAACTATTTGGCGAGAAACTTGTTAGAGATGCCAAAGAAAGAACAGAAAAATTTAGCTGATAAAGTTTTAGCTGTTCTTAACCATGAAGAATTCGCACCTATATTTGGAGAAGGCTCACGGGCTGAAGTTCCTATAGTTGGAATAGTGGGGAATAAGGTGATTTCAGGCAAAATAGATAGGCTTGTAATAACCAATAATGAAGTTTTAATTGTGGACTATAAAAGTAATCGTGAACCACCAGAGAGTGTGGAACATATCCCGGTAGTTTATTTAAAACAGTTATCTTTATATTCTGAGCTGATACGTAAAATATACCCTAATTATAACGTAAAATCAGCATTGTTATGGACGGAAAAACCTGTTCTAATGTCTGTAAACAATGATATGATTGACTTGTACAGAATATAGGATAATATTAGTATTATTTAGAACTTATTAATGGAAAGGAATTACAAAAATGGGAGCTCAACAAGTTACAGATAAGGATTTTGATAGCGAGGTTATTAAATCAGACAAACCAGTGTTGGTTGATTTTTTTGCTGAGTGGTGCGGTCCTTGCCGTTCTTTAATTCCTACTATAGATGCGTTGGCAGTTGAAATGGCTGACAAAGTCAAAATCGTTAAAGTAAATGTGGATCATAGCCCAGATGCTCCTGGCACTTATGGTGTTCGCTCTATACCTTCATTGTTTATATTCAAAAATGGTGAAGCTGTAGCGAAAAAGTCAGGTGCTCTTGCAAAGTCTGATCTTGAAAAGTGGATCACTGAAAATCTTTAAATAGATTTTATTCTGAGATAACAGTAAAGAGAACGGTACTTTGATTAGTGCCGTTTTCTATTTCTAGCTTAATAGTTTCAGTTTCACGTTTAAATGAGTTAGGGCTAGACTTGACCCAACCTAAAGGTGGTAGGGCGTTATTATAAAACTCTAATATTTCTTTTTGCGATGATTTAGTTATAGCACTGAACTGCACAATCCTACCTGTAGGATTATCAAACACTACAAAATCCTCTTTCTGCTCTTGCATATTAGTCATCAAAGGTAAATCCTCAACCAATTTTGAATATCCCGCAAAAGCAGGAAGGCTGATAGACAATAATAAAATCAATGTGATTAGAAACTGTTTCATTTTTCAAAGATTAAACAATTTATAGCTCTATGCCAATAGACTTATTCATATTATTTTTTTGCTTTTAAGAATCGCTAGGTTTGTGTTATTATGTATTCATGATTATACAACGCAAAAACAGAGTTTATGCCTACCGTTATTATTCCCTCTAAGGGAATGTCACATTGTATTGCCTTTTTAGGCTCTTATCACCAAATCATTATAAATATCAAAAATACATCATTAAAGGTGGGCTAAGTCATGAACAATATAGTTATTAATCAAGAAGATTTATTAAGTTCTATTGAAAGAACTACGGATCAAATGTTTTCCAAACCGGAATTCATAGAACTTCTTTCATCAAAAAAGAAACTGCGAATTAAATACGGAGTAGATGTTACAGCACCTTCACTTCATACAGGCCATGCGGTAAATATATGGATGTTACGTAAGATGCAGGATGCAGGGCATAAGGTTATATTTCTGATAGGGGATTTTACCACTAGAATAGGCGACCCTTCAGACAGAGATAAAAAACGCCCTATTATAAGTAAAGAGCAGATAGATATAGATGCTGCGGCCTTTATAGAACAGGCTAAAATGGTCTTACGTTTTGATGACCCTGAACTGTTGGAGATTAGAAGAAATTCGGAATGGTTTGAAACTATGCCTTCAGGTGAGTTTCTAAACCTTCTCTCTATGGTCACACAAGCAAGGTTAATCTCGAGGGATATGTTCCAAAAACGCATTGAAAACAGTGCTGATATATACATGCATGAAATGGTGTACCCAATTATTCAAGGCTACGACTCTGTTGCTTTGGAATCAGATTTAACTATTGTAGGGTCTGACCAATTGTTTAATGAAATGATGGGAAGGTTTTACCAAGAAAAATTCGGGCAGAAACCTCAAGTGATAATAACCTCTACTATTACTCCGGGGCTAGACGGCGGAGCAAAACAAAGTAAAAGCCTAGGCAATTACGTAGGTCTGGCTCATAGCCCGAGGGATAAGTTCGGAAAAATGATGAGGCTGATTGATCCTTTATTGGAGCAATACTTCGTTGTTTACACTGATTTGCCAATGGCTGAGATAGAAGAGCTTAAAGGCGTTATTGCAAAAGACCCTCTAGCTGCTAAACGCAGGTTAGCTTTTGAGATTGTAAAACGTTACCACGGTGCAGAGGCAGCAGAGGAGGAGCTTGATTGGTGGATTAAAACTTTCTCTCAGAAAAATGCCCCAGAAGATATGCCTGAAATAACTTTTAACTCAAATAAAGTTAAAGCTTTTGATCTTATTCGTCAGTGTTTGGAAAACGATGTTAGTAATAGCGATATTAGAAGATTGTTTTCTCAAGGGGCGGTGGAGCTTAATGAAATCACTTTATCTGACATAGAAGATATAATAGAAATCAATAACGGTGATATTTTAAAAGTTGGAAAACGTAAGTGGTTCAAAATTAAACTATAGCCAAGAATAAAAATGAAGCCCCGCTTGACTTATTAGCGGGGTTTTATTTTTATGTAAATTATTTTCAATAACACGCAAAATTATTGGTTATTACGTAAACTAAGGTGGCGATTTAAGTTGCCATTCCCACCTTTTATGATATCTTCAGCTTATAATAAAGTTTTTCATATAACACGTAACGAGACTTAAATTTATAGAGGCTAAAATGACTGAGGGTGCTTATATAGTGCAATGTAGCAGGGATAATTTCGAAACTATTCAAAACTTGCTGAAGATCTTCACTACCATTATAGAGGTTGATACAGACAACCTGACTATCAAAGCTGGTGACATAGACAGTATCTTGAAAGAGAAGATAGCCGATTTCGGTGCAAGCTTCTGGCAAGAGGCTGAATATGATATAGCCAACTTCAATTAATCTTTTAATTCATACAAATAGATTAATTTTATATAAATTTAGGCATAACCAGTAATTTTTGCTGGATTTTCTAGGGTTCGTATTATAAAACATAGTGTCACCTGATTTTTCAATGGCTTGAAGTGTCGAATCTGGTTTTTCGAAACTAGGACAATTATAGCAGATTTTAGGTGAGTCAGATTTTGAAGGAGCGTAGTTCAATTGGTAGAGCGTCGGTCTCCAAAACCGAAGGTTGGGGGTTCGAGACCCTCCGCTCCTGCCACTTAAATGTGGGTTTGACGAATTAGAGTTTTTTATTAAAAGAGGTTTTAAAAGGGCAATGGCAAAAACAGATTTGCGCAAGTTTTTTAAAGAAACGAAACAGGAAGCTTTAAAAGTTAGCTGGCCTGGCCGTAAAGAAACTATGATAACTACGGTTATAGTATTTATAATGATGGCCATTATGGCTGTTATAATGTTTTTTGCTGATGTGGCAATTGCTACAGGTATAAAAATTGTTCTCGGATTAGGAGCTTAAAAGAGATGGCGATGCGCTGGTATGTAGTACATGTTTATTCTGGTTTTGAAAAGAAAGTGGCTTCTTCTATAAAAGAAACTGCAGCAAAACGTAATTTGGCGGACAAACTTGAAGAGGTTTTAGTCCCTACTGAAGAAGTTATAGAAGTTAAACGCGGTCAAAAAATAAACAGCGAACAAAAATTTTTCCCAGGTTATGTTTTGGTTAAAGCTGAAATGACAGACGATGTTTGGCATATGGTTAAAAACACTCCGAAGGTAACAGGGTTTTTAGGCGGTGGCGGAAACAAGCCTCAACCTATAACTGAAACTGAAGCTCTAAGACTTCTAAAACAAATTGAAGAAGGTGCTGACAAACCTCGTCCTAGTGTTGCTTTCGAAATAGGCGAACAGGTTCGTGTTTGCGATGGTCCTTTCAACTCTTTCAATGGTAACGTTGAAGAGATAGACGAAGAAAAGAGCCGCATAAAAGTGCTTGTTTCTATCTTCGGACGCTCTACTCCTGTTGAGCTTGAGTTCACTCAGGTAGAGAAGATATAACAGATTTTACGAATCAATTAAGCGATTCTAAACTAAAGATTCGTTTAATTGATTTTTGTAAAATTAAGGTGCTATTTGGTAACCTATTGTTATATAAAGAGAAAAAATCCACAAACTTAGTGTTGACTTTTAAAAGTGAAAAGTGTTATTGTTGCAATGCAACATTGTTGCGTTGCAGCACGTAGTTGCTTAATTAGAAAAATAAGATCTTATTTAAATATATTTATGGAGATAACAATGCAAAAAGAAATTCTAGAAAACATGTCTAAAATGACACAAATGACTTTTGATAATTTGAAAAAAATTACAAAAACTAACCAAGATTTAAACGAAAAATTGTTCAAAGAACAAGCTGATCTAGTTAAATCACTTATTGATACAGCTGAAAAATCAGCTAATTCATTGAAAAACGTTAAAGACATTCAAGACCTTACTGATTTCGCTTCTAAGCAATCAGAAGTAGCTCAAGAAAAAGTTGAACAACTAATGGAAACAGCTCGTTCTTGCTCTGATACTCTTTCTGAAGCAGTAAAAACATACAACAAGATTTTTGAAAATGCTTCTGAAACAGTTTCAAAAGCAACTTCTACAGCTGCTAATACAGCTTCTTCTGCTGCTAAAACAGCATCTAGAGCTGCTTAGTACAAATTAGGGTATAGTAAACCCTAAAAAAAACTGGTATATTTCAATGCCATTCCTGGTTTTCTGTTATAAACAGATCTTTTAGGGATGGCATTGTTTTTTTTAGAGATAAATTTATGCACAAGGAGATATTTGAGATATGACTGATAAAAAAATTGCCTTTGTTACAGGCGGTGTTGGCGGTATAGGATCTGCTATTTGTGAAGCGTTGGAAAGTAAAGGCAACAAAGTGATTGCCGGATATCACCCTGCAGAAAAAGATAGAGCTGAAGCTAAGTTGGCAGAGTGGAAAAAAGCTGGTCGTGATATGGACATAGTTGTTGGTGACGTTTCTTCTTTTGAAGATTGTGTTGCTATGGCTAAAATCATTAAAGAAAAACATGGCGTTGTTCAAATTTTAGTTAACTGTGCTGGTATCACCAAAGACAGAACTTTCAAAAAAATGGATAAAGAAGCTTGGGATGCAGTTTTAAACGTAAACCTTGATAGTGTTTTCAACGTTACTAAGCAGTTTGTTGATGGAATGACTGAAGCTGGCTTTGGTCGCATTATCAACATTTCATCTGTTAACGGTAAAAAAGGCCAATTTGGTCAAACTAACTACTCTGCTTCAAAAGCGGGTATGCATGGTTTTACTATGGCTCTTGCACAAGAAGTTATTCGCAAAGGCGTAACAGTTAACAGTATTGCCCCTGGTTATGTGGCAACTGAAATGACTGCTAAAATCGCTGAAGATGTTATGAAACAAATTTTGACAGAAATCCCTGCTGGACGTATGGCAAAACCTGAGGAAATCGCTTATACAGTAGCTTTCTTGGCTGATGAAAATGCGGCGTTTATCACAGGTGTTAACTTGTCAATAAACGGTGGACAATTTATATCATTCTAATTTGATTTGATTAAATTATACATAAATAAAAGAGTCGCTAATAAAATAGCGGCTCTTTTTTTGTAAACACACGTGTAGGTAGCAAGCTTTTATCAAGGCTATTTTTTATTGATAAATAGGGCTAAATGTTGATACTCTTAAGTGTCTATTTATCAACCAGTATTTCGGGTTTTGAGAAGAGGTTTAGGGTTTGTCTGAAAAAAAAATAAATTGTGAAATCGCATTGAGATATGTCTCGGCTTTTTTTGACTTGGCAAAGGAAGATAATCAGATAGACACTGTAGAAAAAGATATGATTGCGATATCTGAAATTATGGCTGAATCTGAAGACTTTAATGAAGTCGTAACCAATAATTTATTTAAAAGAGAAGATAAGGCCGCAGCAGTTTTGGCTATAAGCAAAAAAGCAAAATTTTCCGACATAACAAAGAATTTTTTAGGCGTATTGGCGATGAAGAACAGGTTGGATATTTTGCCTGATGTTGTCGAAGTATTTAGAAGAAAAATTCTTGAGTTTAGAGAAGAGGTTGAGGTTGAAGTAACCGTTGCCAATGGTATTAGTGAAGAGCAGGAAAACGCGTTGAAAAAAACCCTTGCTAAATCACTTAAATGTAAGAGCGTTAAGCTCGAGATAAAACAGGATAAAACAATAATCGGTGGGCTTATTATTAAGGTTGGGTCAACCCTTATAGATAACTCGGTTAAATCTAAAATTGACAGACTGGACATAAGGCTTAAAACAAGTTCTTGTGACACAAATGTAAGAGAGGTGGCTTAAGTCGATGGAAATTAGAGCATCAGAAATTTCATCTATATTGAAAAAAGAAATAGAAAAATTTGGCACTGAAGCCGATATGGCGGAAGTTGGTGAAGTTGTTTCAGTAGGTGACGGTGTTGCCAGAATTTACGGGCTTGATAAAGTTAAAGCCGGTGAAATGGTGGAGTTCTCTAGCGGTGTTAAAGGTATGGCGTTAAACCTTGAAACAGACAATGTTGGTGTGGTTATCTTTGGTGATGACCGTTCAATTAAAGAAGGCGATGTTGTACGCCGTACTGATCAAATCGTTTCTGTGCCAGTAGGTAAGGGAATGCTTGGTCGTGTGGTTGATGCTTTGGGTAATCCGATTGATGGTAAAGGACCTATAAACTCGACTGAGAATAAAGTGGTTGACGTTAAAGCTCCTGGTATTGTTGCTCGTAAATCAGTTCATGAAGCTATGCAAACTGGTATTAAAGCTTTGGATGCTTTGGTACCTATCGGTCGCGGACAGCGTGAGTTGATAATTGGTGACCGCCAAACAGGTAAAACAGCGATTGCCATTGACGCTATTATAAATCAAAAAGAAACCAACAAGGGCGATGACGAAAAGAAAAAGCTTTATTGCATATATGTGGCAATAGGTCAGAAACGTTCTACCGTTGCACAGTTGGTTAAGACATTAGAAGATAGCGGGGCGATGGAATATTCTATTGTGGTTGCTGCTACAGCTTCAGAGCCTGCACCCTTGCAGTATCTTGCTCCTTACACAGGTTGTACAATTGCTGAATATTTCCGTGATAATGGAATGCACGCTTTGATTATTTATGATGACTTGTCTAAACAAGCCGTGGCTTATCGCCAAATGTCATTGCTATTACGCCGTCCACCAGGACGTGAAGCTTACCCAGGTGACGTGTTCTATTTACACTCACGCTTACTTGAACGCGCTGCAAAACTTAGTGATGATCTAGGTGCCGGTTCTTTAACCGCTCTGCCTATAATTGAAACTCAAGCAGGTGACGTTTCGGCCTATATTCCAACTAACGTGATCTCTATTACTGACGGTCAGATATTCCTTGAAAGCGGATTGTTCTATCAAGGTGTTCGTCCAGCTATTTCAGTTGGTATTTCGGTTTCTCGTGTGGGTTCAGCTGCTCAAACTAAAGCTATGAAACAGGTTGCTGGTACTATTAAAATGGATTTGGCCCAGTATCGTGAAGTGCAGGCTTTCGCACAGTTTGCATCTGACCTTGATGCTTCAACCAAGAAGTTGCTTGATAGGGGTGCAAGACTTACTGAATTGCTGAAGCAAAAACAATTTGCTCCTCTACCTTTTGAAGAACAAGTGGTTTCTATCTTCTCAGGTGTTAATGGTTATTTGGATAAGATACAGGTTATCAACGTGAATTCTTATGAAGATAAATTGCTTGTGGCTTTACGTAGTCATGGTAGAGAGATTTTACAATCAATTAAGCTTGAACGTCAAATAACCGATGAAGTGAAAAGAGATTTGCAAAAGTTCCTAGAGGAATTTACTACAAATTTCATATCTAACAAGCTAGCTGAGGAAAAAGCTATTAATGCCTAGTTTAAAGGAATATAGAAATCGCATAGCGAGCGTTACTTCGACACGCAAAATCACTTCAGCGATGAAGATGGTTGCTGCGTCTAAGCTTAGTCGTGCACAGGCAAAGGCGGAGAAAAGCCGCCCTTATGCTGACCGTGTATCACGAATTCTGGCGGGCTTAATCCACGATATTCCTGAAGACAAGAAAAATATCCCGTTAATCTCAGGTACTGGTAGAAAAGACATTTATTTGATTTTGGTTTTCACTTCTGATAACGGTCTTTGTGCAGGGTTTAATAACTCGGTTATTAAACTAGCCAATATTACTATTAAAAGGCTTATTGCCGAGGGTAAGAAGGTTAAAGTCATATCAATAGGACGCAAAGGCAGTGATGTTCTAAAGCGTGATTTTTCTGGCAATTTGATAGCCTCTTATAATGATTTTGGACGGAGAAACCTTGCATTTAAAGACGCATCTGAGATATCTCATAAAATTCTCTCTATGTTTAGAGGAGAAGAGTTTGATGTTTGTAAGGTTATATATAACAAATTTATTTCAGTTATTGCACAAACACCTGTTACCGCTCAACTTATACCGTTTGATATGAAGTCGAATCTGTATGAATTTGAGGTTGGTGGAGATGTGATTTATAAATCGGCTCACACTTTCGAGCCAGCCAAGGAAAAGATTTTGGAAGATATATTACCACTAAACTTTTCTTTACAGGTGTTTAAGGCAATGCTTGAAAACTCAGCAGGTGAGAAGGCGGCTCGTATGACTTCAATGGATAATGCTACGAATAACGCCGATGACATGATAGACAGTTTAACTTTGAATTATAATCGTGCACGTCAATCTTATATTACTAAAGAATTGATAGAAATTATTTCAGGTGCCGAGGCTTTATAAAAGAATTTTTAAAGGAGAATAAAAAATGGTAAAACTAGCCGTCAATAATAAAGGATCAGTAGGTAAGATAACGCAAATTACCGGTGCTGTTGTGGACGTGAAGTTTAATGAAGGTGAATTGCCTCCGATTTTGAACGCTCTTTCGGCTGAAAATAACGGCAAGAAATTGATTTTGGAAGTGGCTCAACACTTAGGTGAAAATACAGTACGCACAATCGCGATGGACTCAACTGATGGTTTGGTTCGTGGTCAGGCTGTTGTTGATACCCAGTTCACTATAAGGGTTCCGGTAGGTCATGGTACTCTAGGTCGCATTATGAACGTGATCGGGGATCCTGTTGATGAACGTGGAGAAATAAAACATAAAGAAACTTATCCTATTCACCGTCCTGCTCCTTCATTTGAAGAACAGTCAACTCATACTGAAATGCTTGTAACAGGTATTAAAGTTATCGATCTTCTGGCTCCTTACGCTAAAGGTGGTAAAATTGGTTTGTTTGGTGGTGCAGGCGTTGGTAAAACCGTTGCAATTATGGAGCTTATCAATAACGTTGCGATGAAACACGGCGGTGTTTCTGTTTTCGCTGGTGTGGGTGAGCGTACTCGTGAAGGTAATGACCTTTACCATGAAATGATAGATTCAGGCGTTATTAAGCTTGATGGTGAAGGTTCAAAAGTTGCACTGGTGTATGGACAGATGAATGAACCGCCAGGTGCTCGTGCTCGTGTTGGTTTAACAGGTTTGACTGTTGCGGAATATTTCCGTGATGAGGAAAAACAAGACGTTCTATTCTTCGTTGATAATATCTTCCGCTTTACTCAAGCAGGTGCTGAGGTGTCGGCTTTGTTGGGACGTATCCCTTCAGCTGTGGGTTATCAACCTACCTTGGCGACTGATATGGGTACTTTGCAGGAACGTATTACTTCAACTAAAAAAGGTTCAATTACTTCTGTTCAGGCTATTTATGTGCCTGCGGATGACTTAACTGACCCTGCTCCTGCGACATCATTCGCACACTTAGATGCAACTACTGTGCTTTCTCGTAAAATTTCTGAAATGGCAATTTTCCCTGCGGTTGACCCGCTGGATTCAACAAGCCGTATTCTTGATCCAAGAATTATAGGTGATGAGCATTACGGTGTTGCCCGTTCAGTGCAGGAAATTTTGCAGAAATACAAAGCTTTGCAAGATATCATCGCCATCTTGGGTATGGATGAACTTTCAGATGCCGATAAAATCACTGTTGCACGTGCTCGTAAAATTCAGCGTTTCTTGTCGCAACCTTTCTATGTGGCAGAGGTGTTTACAGGTACTCCTGGTGTGTTCGTTTCTTTGGAAGATACCATTAAAGGCTTTAAAGGAATTGTTGATGGTCACTATGATCACTTGCCTGAGTCTGCATTCTATATGGTAGGAAACATAGAAGATGCAGTAGCAAAGGGTGAAAAATTGCTAGAAGCTGCTGCTTAAATTTTTTAAAGGAAGTTTAAATGCCTAATAAACCGCGTAAAAGTTTCCAATTTGATTTAATAACTCCGGATGAGATAATAATTTCGGAAGAGGCTTCTATGGTTTTAGTACCGGGGGAGTTGGGTGAATTCGGTGTTTTGGCCAATCACTCTGCACTGATATCTTCAGTTAAACCAGGCGTTGTTTCACTTTTCTCCGTGACTGGCGGGGTGAGAAAATTTTTCGTGTCTTACGGTTTGGCGGACGTTAATGAGTTAATGTGTTCGGTATTGGTGGAAAATGTAACTGATCTTGGCACTATTACTATTGAAGAGGCAGAGGCTGAACTTAAAGAACTTGAAAGAAAAGCCCGTGCGATATCTCTGGACAATGATGAAGCTCACAGGATACTTGAAGATCTGTTGGGTGCTGTTGCTAAGTTGAGGGCTGTTCAAGACCTTAAAGGTTTAAATCAGAAACTGTAAATTGCGTTCCCGTGACTTTTTTTAACTGTCTTTACGAAGTGCAAGTCAGATAGTTTTCCTGCCCACACTTTTTCTCTATCAGGCCATTTATATTCAGATGCAGTTTTATCGGAAGAGGTGGCTGTGTATAGTATCTCTTTTCTGATTGTCTTTTTATCACCCATATATTTGCTTTTACTGTTTTCTTCTATATAAGCAACGGAATATCCTGCTCGTTCAGCATCTTGTTGAGAGAAGAAAGCAAACACCATCTGATCCTCAGATTTTTTGAGGTATTGATTGCTTATGGGGGTTAAATTTTTCATATATCTTACACCGATTCTCTAAACTCACTTGTTCAGTAAGTTAAGCGTACATTTAAGTTGTTAAAAAAATGTTAATCTTTATTTGTTAGATAAATTAACTTATTATAATAACTGTGTTTTTAGGAGTTATAATGAGCGAAAAGAGAAAGACTCCCGGTAATAAGAAATCTGACGTGACTGATGACGCGGAGGATGATGTCGCCTTAAATCAAAAAAAATCAAATAAAGACGGCGATTCTGATGCTCCTACCTTAGGTGATCGTCATGTGGGTGGAAAGCTTGAGTCCGTTTATTATTCCGTTGTAAGCCATACCACCGCAGGCGGAAGAATTATTTTCGGCAATAATGAAATAGAAATTTTCCCTGATAAAGAACTGCCGGATTTTGCCAATTTGGGAACTAAAGCCTTTTTGGCTAGAGATATGGATTCAAACATAGAATATGTAGCTATTCTATGCGGTAGAAGCAATTTGCCGAGGGTAAGCTCTATTGGTTCATACCGAAACCTCAAAACGCAAAATATATTGAAACTTGTGGCGGCGGGTGTAGTTAACTGGGCCCCTGAAGGAAGACAAAGGTTTGCTCTTATATTCCAAAAGCCTACTGGTAAGAAGATACTTGCTGATTTAACATCGCATCCTAAGCCTATTAGCAGTGATGTATTGGTGAGCATGATAATAAAACCGGCTATAAATGTTTTACATGATTTGGAAAATATAGATTTAGTGCATGGTTCTATAAGACTGGACAATATGTATTCTTTGAATTCGGAGAGCTCTGAAAACTTCTTATTGGGAGAGTGTTTGTCCAGTGCCCCTTCGTTTTTTCAACATCCTATATATGAACCTGCGGCAAGAGCTATTGCTAAGCCTGCAAGGAGAGGTCCTGGTACTATAAAGGAAGATTTATACGCTCTTGGAATATGCGTAGCAATGTTGGTTAAAGGCAAAAACTTTACCATAGATAAAACTGAAGAGCAGATAATAGCTGAAAAAATGCAGTTTGGATCTTATGTCGCCATTATAGGGAAAGAGACTATAGCTTCAAATATAACCGAGTTTTTGCGTGGCGTTTTAAATGATGATGCAGGCGAAAGATGGGATATAGAAGACTGTATGAAATGGGTGGAAGGAAGAAGAATAAACCCTAAACCTTCTACGGAGATGTTGCTTGCCCAAAGACCTTTTGAGTTCAAGGGAAAAGAGTATTTTAGTTTAAGATTACTGGCTAATGCTTTTGCGAGTAATATTGTTGAAAGTACTAGCGAGCTAAGTAAGAGTTTCTTTTTACAATGGCTAAGAAGAAACTTTGATGATAAAGATTTAAAAGAGCGTTTTGACAGGATTTACGATAAGGAGCAGATAGCTGTTTCAGAGAAGTATATGAGTATGATTTGTTCTGCCATAGATCCTTTTGGTCCTGTCAGATATAAAGACTTGTATATCTTCCCTACGGGGTTTGGCGTGGCTTTATCTGAAGCAATAAAAAATGAAGAGAATTTACAATTCTATACAGAGCTTGTTAAAGAGCAGATTTTAAACAATGCTGTAAACCAAGTCGCTGAGCATATGTTTGACTCTGCTGGTCTTAACGCTATGTTTGAAAAGTGCCGCAGTTCTTTAAACCAAAAGTCCAAAGGGTACGGGATTGAAAGAGTTTTATATATCGCTAACCCTGTTATAGCTTGCATGAGCCCTTATTTTGATCACCACTATGTTTTGATACCTGGAGGATTATTGTTAGCTCTTGAGGATATCTCAAATAATTCTGACAGACCTGAAATGATATTAGATAGGCACATGATAGCCTTTATTTCAGTTAGAGAGCCTAAGCTTATTGACCCTTATTTGGGGTATTTGAACTCAGCTGATAACGGTAAGAGAATAATAGGAGTTTTAAGAGTATTAAACGGTATTCAACGCCGCTTCACCGTAGGGCCTGTTCCTGGTGTAAGTAGATGGATTGTATCTTTATTGCATAGTGCTGTTGATAGTTTTAATGATAAAGATTTGAAAGAAGGTATTTCCAAGGAAATAAGCAAGCTCCAAAACGAAGGGTATTTGCAAGAGTTAGCAGCCTTGGTTGATAACGTTTATGTTGTTCAGGAAGACTCAAGGCGTTTTAATAATGCTAGAATAGAATACAAAAACTTAATGGTGGAAAAAGCAAGAATAGAGGGATATTTGAGCGGCAAATCCACTTTCGGTAGGGCTACGGGCAGGCAGGTGGCGATGATAGTTTCTTCTATAGTCGCTCTTATTACCATTGCTCTTTATTCATTTATTTACTTCTACGACAAATCTTAGGAGAAGACCTTGGCAAGTGCAGACGAAAAAAATAATCAAGGTAATAAAAAAAACAAATCGGTGAAATTTGCTTTTTTCATGTTGTTTGTGACCATGTTTGTGTTTTTACCGACAACTGTTCTTTTTGCTGTATGTCTTGTGCCGACAATAGTTGCTTGGGTTGTTGATAATAATATAAACAAAACTATCTGGATAACTGTAGGTGCAATGAATTTCGCAGGAACAATTCCAGCGTGGTTCAGGCTTTGGGATATGGGACATAATATCGCCAATGCTATAATTATAATTTTACAACCTACTACCATCCTTGTTTCTTATGGTGGTGCGGCTGTAGGTTGGTTTATTTACATCAATATAACTCCTTTCATAGCGAGCATTATCGTAATGAAGAATGAAGCAAGGCTTAGTCAGATAGATAAACGTGTGGCTGAATTACTCAGAAAATGGGGGCCAGAGGTTACTGGTAAAGCATTTATTACCAAGGAGAAGTAATGGTAACGATTTGATTAACATAGATTAATTAGAAGTTAATAGGTCTGCTGTATAATGGTAAGTTGAAGCGTTTTTAGGTTGAGGGTCATGTTTTTGAGCATTGGAAGATTCATATCTGGAGAAAAAAAAGGTAGTGTGGCTGTAGAGTTCGCTTTCTTGGCAATACCTTTTTTCATGATGCTTATAGGAATAATCGAAGTTGGTTTATTCTTTGGCTCGGCCGTTATTCTAGAAGGTGCGGCGACTGAAGCTGCCCGTGTTATAAGGACAGGGCAAGCTCAAACATCAGGTGATCCTGTTGGTGCTTTTGAAGATATGCTTTGTGCAAAGGCAGGAGTGATGATCAATTGCGGTTTAATACAATACGAGGTTATAAACGTTCCTGAAAGAAAGTTTACTAATGTGCAGGATTTGCAGCCAACTTACGATGAAGATGGTAATCTTATTTCTTCAGGGTTCGATGCAGGCGGTTCAAATGATATTATTCTGGTGAGAATAGCTTATAGATATACTTTTTTGACTCCGTTGTTGGGTGCTTTGATGGAGACAACAAATGCCACAAATAGTGCTCTTTTAATGTCTAGCGTTGTTATTATGAATGAACCTTATGAGTTTGGGAATTGATGCTAATGATTAGATCTTTCAAAAAATGGTTGATTAATGATGATGCGGTAGTAGCTATTGAAGCAGGGCTTTTAATGCCTTTGATGCTTATTATCCTTATGGGTATGTTTGATACAGGTAGTGCTATTTTGACTAATCAGAAGGTTATAAACTCTTCTCAAACTGTCAGTGATCTTTTGGGTCGTTATGATGTTATAACTGATGATGTGTTGAATGAGTGCGTTGAAGCAGGAAAGCTTATGATGACACCGTATGATTTAGCCGGTTATGGCATAGATGTTGTGGGAATTCAATTTGACGGAGGCTCTACTAATCCTGTCGAAATATGGCGTGATACTATAAATATGCCAGCTAATGGAGATATAGTTACCAATGCGGCGGGTTTAGGCAGTGACGAAGAAGGTGTTATAGGTGTAACGGTAAATTATACCTTCCATCCTTTATTTTCAGGTGGCTTTATAGGTGATATTAATTTTGAAGAAGTTTCATACGTAAGAGGTAGAAGCGGATTGTTTGTAACAAGGGAATAGCGACAGATGACAAAAAATTATTTGCATGATAAGCGTGGTGTGGTTTCTATAATTTTCGCCCTGTCTTTGACAGCTATATTGGCATCTGCAGGGGTGGCAACAGATTTAGCTTTGGCTTACAATGCCAAAAGTCGTTTGATGAGTGCTTTGGATAAAGCGGCTCTAGCTGTTGGTAGCTCAACCGGAACGGAAGCTGAATTGCAAGAAAGAATGCAGAATTTCTTTGATGCAAACTATCCTGAAAATAAGCTCGGCTCACCTTACAATGTTACATTGACGCTGACTGAAGATACAATAGATGTAAGTGCAAGTACTCAGGTTAATACTTTATTTTTAAAACTTTTCGGCAAAGATACTTTGGATATACATTCTGATACCAGAGTTATAAGAGAGTTGGCGGGTGTTGAAGCTGTTTTAGTTTTAGATACTACAGGTTCAATGGCGGGAACAAATATTGCGGCTTTAAAGACGGCAGCAACTAACTTTATAGATATAATGTTTGATAGAATAGCTGATACGGATTATTTAAGAATAGGCATAGTGCCTTATGCTACTACGGTTAATGTGGGTAGATATGGTATAGGTCAAAACCCAGATGGTAGTTATTACGATAATGGCTTTGTTGATAATCCTGCAACAGATGAATATGTTACCCCTGCTTCTAATATTGTTTGGGGTACGGCAACAAATAACTGGTGGGGTTGTGTTATAGAGCGTACAGGGGAGCAGATGACAGATGCTGACAGCCCTAACTGGGTTATGTATCGCTATCCTAGAAGATGTACCCGCACCAATTGGTACGGCACTTGTATTTCTTGGACGACGCCTAATCAGGGATGTACCGCTTCAAAGCTTCAACCTCTCACGAATGATGAGACTGTGTTGAAAAATAATATAAGCAGTTTGCCTGCGTCCGGTAATACTTATTCACATATAGGTATGGTATGGGGATGGAGAGTGGTGTCGCCTGATTTCCCTTTCACTGAAGGTTCTGAGTACGGTAATCAAAAATGGGTTAAAACCGTTATATTAATGACAGATGGTGATAATACTGTAGATAACTATTATTCAGGTGAAGGTAAAAAGGGTGATGTAGGGGTTTCGGCTACCACTACTCAACAAAACCAAAAGTTGGCAGCGGTTTGTCAAAGCATGAAAGATGCTGGTGTTCGCATTTATACAGTTACTTTCCAATCAGGTATCAATGAAACAACCAAGAGCTATTATCGTAACTGTGCAACTTCAACCAGTATGTATTACGACGCTCCATCTGATGCTGATTTGATAGAGGTCTTTGAAAAAATCGCGGATCAGTTAAGCCAACTTCACGTTGCTAAATAATATATCCAAGTAAAAGCTAATGGAGTTTGTGGCTGTAGTTTCTTTTCAATTTTGATTATATTGAACCTGCTTATAATGCGTTGCATCAAATTATTAACGAAAACTTGAGATTATGTATATAAAACGTTAACATAATTTAAAAAAATTGCTGAAATTAACTATTTTAAAGCAAATTTTTACTAAAAATTAACCAATATAATGGTAAAGTGGAGTTATAAGCTTCTTTTTAGCTTATTCTTATTTTTTAACTTATTTGGAGGGAATTTATAATGTTTATGAGATATTTGCGTTCTACAAAAGGCGCTACTGCTATTGAATACGGTCTAATTGCTGCTGGTATTGCTGTTGCTATTAGTGCTGTTGTGTTTACTATGGGTGGTAACATCGCTAACATGTTCGGCGACGTTTCTACACAAATCGAAGGCGCTGGTCCAGCTGCTCAATAATTTTAGATTATTGTAATAATAAAAAACCTGCCCTAAAATCAAGGGCAGGTTTTTTAATTTAAAAAAAGGTGTTTTCAAAAATGGAATATTTGTCTATCGCTCTTCTGGCTGTTACCGTGGCTGTTTGCTTTTTAAGTTCCGCATCCGATATTCGTTTTTTAAAAATACCTAATTGGCACCCAGGGGTCATAATAATTGCCTTCTTCCCAGCCTATTTTTTAACCCCTGAGGGGTTCTTTCCTTTATGGCAGCACATAGCAGCCATGGGAATTATGTTCGTTGTAAGCTACGGAATGTTCCATTTTAACGTAATGGGAGGCGGGGATTCAAAACTCGCCACTGCGGTTAGCCTGTGGCTTGGTTTAAAGCTTATGCTTCCTTTTATGCTCTATATGGCTATAGCCGGAGGCGTGTTGGGAATCGCTACCATTTTAATGCAGAAAAAGAAGCCATTTAAAAATCCAATTGAGCAATCTTGGTTTTCAAAAGCTCAACAAGGAGTTAACGAAGTTCCTTACGGTATTGCTATAACTACAGGTTATTTGCTATCTGTTTTTCATATTCCAATGATTGTTAATTAATTCTTAATAAAAAACATTAAGAATTTGCTGTAATCACTTAAAAATATTCATTTTTTTCTTGAATCTATTTTAAAATCTGCGAGAATAAGGACAGGGTTTAGTCTTATCGTAGGGGATAGCGATGAACAGAAAAGTTTTATTAGTACTTGTGAGTGCAATGCTTATAGCGGTGATAGTCGCTATGGTGGTTCAGTCAAATATTTCGTCCAAGAACAAAAAGAAAGAGGCTGCGGTAGCAACGGCTGAGATTATGGTTGCCACTAAGGATCTGCTTAAAGGTGCAGTTTTAACCGATAAGGATGTTTCATGGAAGGTATTACCAGAAGCTGCTATTTTCACAGGGGTTGTTAAAAAGCCTAAAGCGGGCGATGAAAAAGACATCAAGGTTTACAATAAAACCATTTTAAGGGATATCGCAGCGGGAGAGCCTATCAATACTAAGGCGTTGCTTATGGACATTGAAGGCGGTAGCGACAAACTTTCTGCTAAATTAGAACCAGGTATGAGAGCTGTTGCTGTAAAAGTGAAGCTTGAAAGTACTGCGGGCGGTTTTGTTTCTCCGGGTGACCATGTAGACGTTATTTTGACCTATCAATTAAAATTGAAGGGTGAAATCACAAAATATACAAATGCTAGCCAAAAATTTGCAAGTGAAACCATATTGAAGAATGTGCGAGTAATGGCGGTTGATCAAAACGATAAAGAAAAGGGTTATATCGCAAAAATATCAAAGACTGTTACTTTGCAGGTTGATGCTGAGGGAGCTCAAAAGCTTAACGTGGCTCAATCAATGGGAAGTATATCTTTAGCTTTGCGTCGCTTGGGTGAACCTAACACAGCAAAAGACGATAAACTTGGAGCTACAACTGACGTAATGAATAGCGAGATTGTAAGAGATATTATTAGAAAAATGAATAAAGAAAAATCGCAATCCAGCACAGTTAGAATTTACAACGGAAATCAAATTACTGATGTACCGTTAAACGCTGCCCCGATTAGTGAGAGGTAAAGACCATGAAACGCATGAAATTAAGATTTATTATAGTTGCGGCATTTGCACTTATTCTGAGTGTAGTTTTGCCTTATAACGCGGAAAGCGGAAGCTATAGCCAGACTATTAGTGTTATTCAAGGTAAAGCCGATACAGTGCAGCTTAAAGGTGATGTAGCTGATGTTTTGGTGGCTAACCCTGCCGTAGCAGATGTTGGAAGTTTGAGAACTGATAGATTATTTATAGTAGGAAAAAGCGTGGGCGATACTAACGTTCTTGCTTATGACTTAGTGGGTAATCAGTTGGCTAATATTAGCGTTCATGTACGCGTGGATGATAAAACTATACAGGATAGTTTAAGAAGTTTCTTCCCTAATGAGAACATCAGTGCGAAAACAGTTAAAAACAACATAGTGTTGAGCGGTAAAGTTTCAAGTGCTTCTGTTTCAAATCAGGTAAGAGATTTGGCTTCCCGTTTTCTGACTAGTGGAGATCAGACAATTGTTGATTTGATGTCTGTAAAAGGCGAGCAGCAGGTTATGCTGAAAGTTAAGATAGTTGAAGTAAAACGTTCTGCTTTACGTGAGTTGGGCGTTCAAACATCTATAGGTGATAATATTGATAGTTTAACAAGAGGTGCGGGTGTAGATACGTATGATATTGGTAGAACAGCTACAACTCCATTTGGTGAAGCTGGATTGATAATAGGAAACAATGGTCAAAATTGGGGTCCTTTAGCTGTAAAGCTCAGAGCTCTTGAAACTCAAGGTCTGGTTAATACTTTGGCTGAACCTACTTTGACAGCAATTTCAGGCGAGACAGCAGGGTTCTTGGCAGGTGGTGAATATCCTATTCCTACAGGTAAAGATGAAGATGGAAATATTACTATAGAATTTAAGCCTTTTGGTGTTTCTTTGAACTTTACTCCTACGGTGATGACTGAAAAACGCATAGCTTTGCATATGTCGACTGAAGTGTCTGAAAAAGATACAACCAATGGTTTGACTATGGCTGGTATCCAAATCGATGGTTTGAGTGTAAGGCGTGCTCAAACAACTGTAGAATTAGGCAGCGGAAATACTATTATGATAGCTGGATTGATTAAATCAAATACTCTGGACGGTCTTAACGGAATGCCGGGTGTTCAAAACTTACCTATCTTAGGCGAGTTGTTTAAATCCAAATCATTCCAACGTAATGAATCAGAGCTTTTGATAATGGTAACTCCTTATATGGTTAAATCTTACGCTGAGCCTGAAGCTGTTGAAAAAGTTGATGCAAAAAGTGATTTAGAAGCAAGACTTGAAGAACTTAGATCTGAAGATGATGCTGAATCTACTTTAGCACAGCAGGCAAATGATAACAGGGAAGTATCTTTATCATCTACTAAGCCGACAAGGGTAATTAAAGTACCTGAAGTTGAAGCTGCTAAAATGCTAGGTGTAAGCTCAAGTTCAAAACCGGTTATTAAAACCGCGAAAGAAGACAAAGTGCGAAAATCCAGAGTTGTTAAAAAACAAGATGGTATTTTAGCTAAGGGATTTATAAAAGAACTTAGAAGTGCCTACGGCTCTCATATGCCAGAGAATATCAATGGTAGTGAAAAAGTCGGTTATATAGTTGATTAAAGGGGTAATAGGCTATGAAAAATAGATTTTCTTTAATTCTTGTTATTGTGTTTGCTGTTGTTGGTTTAACAGCCTGTAGTATGTCTACACCGACAATGGTTGGAGCAGGAAAAATGACAGTAAGAGACAAGTTTGTAACAAAAACCTTTGATGTTCAGTCTTTTGATGACAATGAGGCGGATGCAATGGCTCAAGAAATTGTAACCAAGGGTCATGGTTCCGTTAATTTGAACGTTTCTTATTTTATTGAAGATAAAGACAGTAAATGGAATTTTAAGAACAAGGCTGAAAAAATCAAAAATAAATTTGTAAAATCTAAAATTGATAATGTAAAGGTTGTGGTTATTCCTGTTGAAAAAGCAGAACAGGGAGGGAAACTTGTGATATCATATAAAACTAGGGTAGCGGAAGTTCCGGATGAGTGTACTGAAATGACAGGGAATAAGGGGGCAGGTGATATGGCGGATATGAAAAATTATAAGATCAGTTGCGGTTACAAAATGAATTTAAGTAAAATGATAGCTAACCCTGATGATTTATTAGGTAGAGCTGATAATGAGAATATTGAATCTCGCCGTGCTGGTGCTACTGTAGAAAAATATAAAACTGGTGAACCAAACGGTGAATTGGATGGATATCAGGCAAGCAAGATAGGTCAATAATAATGGCAAATGAAGATATAACAGCGGTATTGTTACCACAATCAGGTATAGATTTTTTTCTAACCAATAATGACAGTTATAAAGTTGTAGGTAAATTGAAAGGCGATTGGCGTTTTGCCCGTGTTGCTATAGATTCTTCAATGGGCGGTATGACGGCTGCTTTGGAAAAATACAGTGAAAACGTATCTCCTGAACTAATAATAATCGAGACTGACGATATCGGTGAAAGTTTTATAGAAAAACTTGAGCAGCTTTCAGGTATATGCTCGGAAAAAACAGATGCAATAGTTATAGGCCCTAAAAACGATGTTCAGCTTTATCGTAGTTTGATGGAGATGGGCATTAAAGATTATTTGGTGCGTCCGATAGAGGAAAAAGATTTAGTTAAAGGTATAGCAAAATCATTGATTGATAAAAGAGGATTAACAGGAAGCAAGCTAGTTTCTGTTATAGGCAGCAAGGGCGGAATAGGTGCTACCAGTATTGCTCAAATGCTGGCTTATGATATATCGGAAAATTTAGAACAGAAAACAATGCTTATGGACGTTGCAGGCAGCGTTAGTAGCATGGGTATAGCTTTCGGGGTTGAGGCAACCTCAAGCCTTACTGAAATCGTTAGATTAGCTAAAGAAGGAAGCGATGACGATTTAAAACGTGTTTGTCAAGTTGTGAACGATAATCTTTCTTTGTTGGTATGCGGTGCTGAATCTATTTTGAGTGATATTCCTGAACCTGACAAGGTTGAGAATTTAATTAATCGCTTAATGAAAAAGTTTCCTATTGTAATAGTTGATTTGTCTAATACAAGCCGTGCAGTGCAAAAGAGATTGATAGAAAGATCTTCTTCAATCGTGGTGGTTTCAAACCCTGCGGTGTCTTCATTACGTAGTGCTAGAATGCTTTTGGGCGAAATCAGAAAAGTAAGGTCAGGTCTTAAAGAAGTTGATTTGATTATAAATATGCAGGGTATGTCAGTGACAGATGAAGTCCCTATGCAGGATATAAAAATGGCTCTTGATTTTGAGCCTGCTGTTGTTATTGCTTATCAACCTAAGGTGTTTACTGCTAGTGAAACCTCTGGCGTTCCTATAGGCAAGGGTAAAGAAGACTACAGGATAATTGAAAAGATAAGGGTTATTTCAGAAAGAATTACAACTCCTAAAAACAGGCTTGAAGTTACGAAGAATAAAGAAAGCAAAAAGGGTGTGGTAGATATGCTGAAGGGGTTTTTAGGTAGTTAAGTTTTTGTAAGTAGGGGTAAAGTAAATTGTTTGGCAAAAGATCTTCGTCATACCAACCGCCGGTAAAACCTCAGTCAAAGCATGAGGAAAAAAAAGTTGAGGTTAAATTTGAAACTTCTGCTCAGGTACAATCACTTGCTAAAAAAGAAGAAGCGAGACCTATAAAATCCGATGTAAAAAAAGATAATTCTCCTAAGGCTAAAGAGGAGATTAATAAAGCTAAAGCTAAGCAGCAGGAGATGCAGGCACCATCACCTGTTGATCCTTTTGGAGCTCCGCGTGAGAGTAATCCGCGTATGGATAGGGCTCGCAAACGTATCTGGACAGATTTAAGAGAAGGTGTTGATCTAAAATCTCTTGCTCGTATGGATTCCGAGGCTGCAAGGGTGGAAATTCTTTCAGCGGTTCAGGAAATAGGACAGTTCAGAGGGCTTGATGTTACTCCGGCGGAATTGGCTCAAATAGCTAAAGAAGCTGCAGATGATATGCTGGGCTTTGGTCCTTTGGAAGAATTGTTAGCAGAAGACGGCATTGCCGATATCATGATCAACGGTCCTAAAACAATATATATAGAAAAAGACGGAAAGATACAGCGTGCGAATATAGAATTCAGAGATAACCAGCACTTGCTAACTATCTGCCAAAGGGTTGTGGGTGTTATCGGTCGTAGGATTGATGAATCTAGTCCGATATGCGACGCTCGTTTACCTGATGGCTCACGTGTTAACGCAATTATTCCTCCTCTTTCGGTCGATGGTCCTAGCATGACTATTCGTAAGTTCTCCAGAGAAAAATTAACGCTAGATAAACTTATCGGTTTTAAATCCATGACACCTGCCTGTGCCGAGATGATAAAGATAGTAGGGAATTGCCGTACTAACGTTCTAGTTTCAGGTGGTACAGGTTCAGGTAAAACCACAATGCTTAACTGTTTGACACGTTATATAAGCCAAGGTGAACGTATAGTTACCTGTGAAGATGCCTGCGAATTGCAATTGCAACAGCCTCACGTGGTAAGGCTTGAAACTCGCCCGCCTAACCTTGAAGGCGTAGGTGAAGTTACAATGCGTGACTTGGTTAGAAACTGTCTGCGTATGCGTCCTGATAGAATTATCGTGGGTGAGGTTCGTGGGCCTGAAGCTTTCGACCTTTTGCAAGCGATGAACACAGGCCACGATGGCTCAATGGGTACTGTCCACGCTAACAACCCGCGTGAAGCAATTTCCCGTATGGAGAACATGATAGCAATGGGCGGTTTGAATCTTCCTATTGAAGCGGTGCGTGAGCAGATAGCATCTGCCGTGAACGTTATTATTCAGGTGCAGAGGTTGCGTGATGGTTCTCGTAAAGTAACTCATATAACTGAGATAACCGGCATGGAAGGTGATGTTGTTACCATGCAAGATCTTTTCCGTTTTGAATATGAAGGTGAAGATGAGTCCGGTAGAATTATCGGTACACAAAAACCTTCAGGACTTCGCCCTATATTGTACGATAAAGCTCGTGAGTATGGATTAGAGAAAAAACTTTTAGATCTAATGGCAGGGGATATGTAGTTAAATGAACCTATTATTAATCACTGCCGTTCTTTTTGTCTTTACCGCAGGGATTGGTATCGGGATTTATATGCTTACTCAAACTAAAGAGCGTAGAGATCGTTATATGTCAGTTATATCCGGAGATAAAAGCTCATGGGGTATGGAAGACGCAAAAGAAAGAAAACTTTCTAAACAACGTGCTGAAATTGCCCGCAAATTAAAAGAAGCAGGAATGGAAGGTAATGCTCATGGCAAAGTCTCAATGAAGCTTCGCCTAGCTCAAGCTGGTATAGATATTCCTGTTTCAAGATTCTGGATGCTTTCAATAGCTTTCGGATTTTTAGTTTGGTTGCTAGTTTCTATGACTGGGCTTTCTCAGATAGTAAAGGTTTTAGTAATCTTCACAGGTTTTATTGGTATGCCGAGGTTCTTTTTAAATTTCAGAACTAATCGCAGGCAAAAAAAGTTTATGGATGATTTCGCGGATGCTCTTGATGGTATGGGCCGTTTATTGCAATCAGGTATTCCTATGTCGGAAGCAGTTGCTATGGGGGCTAGAGAATTTAAAGGCCCTATACGTGAAGAACTTACAATGGTGTATGAAAATCAAAAAATAGGTATTCCTTTAGGTGAAGCGGCACTGTTGATGGCGAAAAGAGTCCCTCTGCCTGAAGTGCATATGTTTGCGACCGCTCTTCATATTCAAAGTGAAACGGGTAGTAGCTTGAGCGAAGTGTTAGAAAATCTTTCAGGTGTTATACGTGCCCGTTATCGTTTAAGAAGAAAAATTAGAGCAGTATCTTCTGAGGCAAAATCATCAGCGGCTATTATTGCGGCTTTGCCTATTTTGGTTACTGTGGGTTTGTATTTAGTGCGTCCTGAATATATCGGAGTATTGTTTGAAGACCCTAAAGGTAAGGTGATGGTGAGCGGTGCTGGTATTTGGATGTCTTTAGGTATTCTGGTTATGCGACAAATGATTAACTTTAAAATATAGTTTAGGATTAAAAGCTTTGTGGTTAGATAGGTTAGCAAGTATAGGTTATGAGGAGGTAATAGTCGCTTTAAGTGCTATTGCCGCCGCTGTATCTTTTATTGCTTTTGCTTTGCCTATGCTTACACAGTATGAAAAAAAAGAACGCTACAAAGATGTAATTAAAGATAAGCGTAAAGCCTTGTTTGAGCAAACTAAAGAGCAGATCAATAAGAAGAATCCTCAAAATGAAAAACAAATCTCAGCGGCTCAATCTATGGCGGCTTTGTATAAGTTGCAAACCATGGCGGGTGAGGCGAGTATAAACACTCGTAATCTTATGCTGCAAGCTGGTATTCGTGACCCTAAAGCTCCTTTGAAATATTTGATATTGAGAATAATAATTCCTGTAGTTCTTGCTATTTTAACTTTAATGATTATCAGTGCTTCCGAAAAAGAGATTTCAAAACAGGCTAGTGTTTTAATGGCATTTGGTGCTGCTATTTTAGGTTTCTTTTTGCCGCGTCTATGGGTTAAAAATATGGCGGATAAGCGTAAGGCAGAAATAACATTATATTTCCCAGACTCTCTGGATATGATACTTATATGCGTGCAAGGTGGTATAGGTTTGGAAGCTGCAATTAATAGAGTGGCAGGAGCAGTTGCTGAAAGCTCGAAAATTCTGGCAGAAGAGTTGGGAATTTTAGGTGCAGAATTGAGTTTGTTAAATGACCGTAAAGCTGCTTACAAAGGTTTTGCTGATAGATCGGGAAGTGCTGCCGTTAGGTCTTTCGTTACATCTATGATACAGGCAGAGCAGTACGGTACTTCACTTTCAAAGGCGATAAGGACGCTTGCGGACGAGTCCCGAGAGTTGCGTATGTCTTTGGCTGAGCAAAAGGCAGCATCCTTGCCTCCTAAGCTAACTGTGCCTATGATATTGTTTTTCTTACCTCCTTTATTTGTGATAATTCTTGGGCCTGCCTTTTTGGGCATGAATTAATAGCTATTAACCATATTTTTGCATAGTTGAGCTTTTTATCCTTGGCTTTAGCCATTCTTGTAGTTAATCTATCAAGATTATTATATTTAGAAGGTACTAAAAGGGATTATGAAAAAAGTCATATGCTTTATAGCGTTTGTATTGATTGCTGCTTTTATTTATAAAGCGGCAATGGCTGAGAGCACTCCTCAGCTTATAGCCACTCACGATGATTGGAGCGTCTATACATTCAATGAAGATGATAATAAGGTTTGCTTCATGTCTACCCAGCCTTCCAATCAAGAAGGGGATTATTCTAAACGCGGTGAGGTATTTATGTTTGTTACCCACTGGTCTAATGATAAAGAGCGAAATGTTGTGAGTATTTCCAACGGCTATGCATTCAAAAAAGACAGCAATGTTACCGTGATGATTGATGATAAAATTTTCAAGATGTTCACCCAAGGTGAAATGGCATGGACTAAAGATGCTGATACGGATAATGAGATGACAAAAGGCATTAAAAAAGGTTCAGGCATGACTGTGGAAGGCGTTTCAAAACACGGCACACACACTAAAGACACTTACAGCCTTAAAGGTAGTGGTGATGCTTATAAAGCAATGGTTGCTGCTTGTAAGTAATGTTTAGAGTTGCAGCGTTTCTTTTTCTTTAGCTAACAAATCCAATATTTCTTTTTTAATAGGCATATCATTGGGGAGTTCCCTGTGTATATGCGTTTCCCTAGCTATTATCATTGCTTTGTTTATTAAAAAAGGAAGTTCAATTTTATTCAGGCTAACTTCATTTTCTATGGCTTTTTTTGAAGCTTCATCTTTAAACATGATTGTGTGTAGCAGAGCTAGGTCGAAGCCTGGCATAAACAACCCTGCAAACTCCCAGTCTATAAGGACATATTCTTGTTTAGGGGTTCTTATAATGTTTTTCAGTAATAAATCACCATGAGCTATTTCAAAAGGTTCTTTATAGGAGTCTATAAGGTTACTTAAGTGTATTGTTTCTTTGTCTGAGAATAGCTCACGCTTACGATATTTTTGCAAACGCTCGTGATAATCCCATGCAGAGAACATTGCAATGTCTTTTGGTTTCCAAGAAGCAATAGCTTTGGTTATTTGCAAAACTTCGTGAATATCATTTGAAGATAGAGTTGTGGTTAAATATCTCTCACTCTCGAGAGTCTGACCTTCTATATAATCTAAAATTAATAAATCATCATCTGCATAGACAATCTGTGGAATCTTAATATTGGGAGCTGTTTGTTGGAAAAGCCTATATAAGGCTATTTCATGGGAGAACTTTTCTTTCCATTCAGCGGCTTTAGGTAATAATGATTTTATAAATACAGGCTTGTCTTCTTTTACTCCAATAGCAACAAAACACTTGCCGCTAGAGTCAAGAATATGCTTTATCTCTGCTTGTTGTTTTAAGTCAGGAATAAAAATGTCGTTTGTGTCTGTCAAAATTTTAGCTTACTGAGCAATGCTCCATGTGCCGTCATAGTTTTGGCAAGCAGTGCCCACTCCTGTTTCTGTTTTTTCATCTACAGTAATGGTTTGTTTGTATTGGCGGCATAGGTTGCCAGTTGAAGCCTGATATCCCTCACGTGTAGGAGTAACAGAGCCAGTGTGACCTGTTGCTTCATTTTCCCAATGTGTGGTTTTGTTAAGTGGTTTTGAATAAGCCTCTTCAATTGCTTGCTGGTGGTACATTAGATCAGCCTTATCAAGGCGTCTCGCAAGTTCGCCATTTGCTAGAGAACCTAAAACAGCTAGAGGTCCTGTTACTACCTGTCTTTTTTTGTTTTTAGTGTTTTCAGTCCCTACTAAACCGCCGGTCATTTTTCCGAAGAAATTGCTAACTTTTTGTTTGTATTCACTGTAAGAGTTGTTATCACTGGAGCATGCTCCTAAAGAAAGAGTAAGTGAAATAACCAAGGTTGCGATTAAGATGCTTTTTTTCATTTTCGGATTGCCTTACCTTTAATTTAAATTAGTCAATTCATGTTAAAATAAAATCTATCATACAAATGACACTATCTCAAAAAGATATAAGGGATTTTTCTAAAATTATAGGCATAAAAAGATTTTATGTAAATTTGTTAAAACTGAGCTATAGTGTTTTTTAAGTTTTTTATAGCCTGTTCCTCAAATTTATCTCTGAACAAAGAGGTTTTAAAAATAGGGGTGTTTTGAATAAAGCTTTCAAGGAATTTTTTACGCTCGGACATAGGAAATCCCTCATATTCCTTCCTTACATTCACTTCATAGGCGTTATAGATTTCAGGAGAGTATCCCAAGGTTGCAAGGTCGCAATCAGCTATTATCTCTTCATCAAGCCCTGATGCTTTGAAATGGTATTTTGTAACCATTATAAGCCTTTTAACGTTATCTATAATCTCTTTGTTGAGGTTGAGTTGCTCGGAGTGAGACAAAAACAGTTCAACGCTTTTTTCTTCATTGTCGTGGTTTTTAGTGTCGTAGACGCTGTCATGATACCACAAGGCAAGCTCTATTATATCAGCTACATTATCAGCAATAGTTATGTTCTGCTTTGCAAAATCCAGAAGCTCTAGAGCGTTAATTAAATGCTCTGTATTGTGATAAAACCTTTGAGGCTCTTGATAGCAGTTTAAAAGCTGTGCACCGCAGCCTGAGGTGTCATTCTGCCCTGATATGCGTAAAATAAGTGGTTTCCAACGATTTAATAGGTTTTCTTTCTGCATTCGTCTATTATCCATACAACCTTAATTTATGTCAAAATATATATGTTTGAAATTTGCATTTTTTTCATTAAATTATAGGTAACTAGAGATTTTAAGGAGAGTTTAATATGTCAGAAAAACATGAGTTTCAGACTGAAGTAAGTCGTCTGTTGGATATAGTTACCCATGCCCTTTATACGGATAGGGAGATTTTTTTACGGGAGCTAATTTCTAACTCGTCAGATGCTTGTGACAGGCTGCGTTATGAATCTATCGCCAAGCCTGAGCTTATAGCGGGTGATACTGATCTTAAAGTGGAGATATCTTTTGATGCTGCCGCTCGTACCGTAACAATCAGCGACAACGGCATAGGCATGGATGACCAAGAGCTAATAAAAAACCTTGGCACAATCGCCCATTCAGGCACTAGTGAAGTGTTGAAGAATTTCAAAGGCGGTAAGGAAGATATAAATCTTATCGGTCAGTTTGGTGTTGGTTTCTATTCGGCATTTATGGTGTCTGATAAAATAGAAGTGCTTAGTCGCAAAGCGGGTGAGAAAAAGGCATGGCTTTGGGTTTCAGACGGCAAGGGTAGTTATGAGGTTGATGAACATCTTAAAGATAATCGCGGAACAGCTATAACTCTTTATTTGAAAAGTGATGCAGGTGAATTTTTGCTTGAAGATAGACTTAAGACAGTTATTAAAAAATATTCAGATCATATCAGCTTCCCAATCCATTTGAACGGTGCGGTAATAAACAAGGCCTCGGCATTATGGATGCGTAATAAAACTGATATTACCGATGTCGAATATAAAGAGTTTTACCGCCATGTATCAGGTGCTATGAGCATAGATGAACCTTGGATGACTATGCATTGGAAGGCTGAAGGTGCGTTTGAATATACTAATATGTTATTTATTCCAAGCATGAAGCCTTTTGATTTATATGATCCTCGCCGTCATCATGGCGTAAAGCTTTTCGTTAAGCGTGTGTTTATAACTGATGGTGTGAGCGGGCTTATTCCTCCGTTCTTACGCTTTATGAAGGGCGTGGTGGATAGTGAAGATCTGCCTCTTAATATCAGCCGTGAGATGCTGCAGAAAAACCCGATGATCACAAAGATGAGCTCTGCAATTACTCGTAAAATTTTGAGTGAGCTTGAAAAGAAAGCTAAGGAAGATCCTAAATCTTTTGAACAGTTCTGGTCTTTGTTTGGAGCGGTTGTAAAAGAAGGCTTGTATGATGAGCATGCATACCGTGATAGTTTATGCAAGGTGGCACGTTTCTATTCTAGTGAAGTTGAAGGTATGACATCGCTTGAAGAATATGTTGAGCATATGAAGCCAGAGCAGGATGCTATCTATTATCTTTCAGCTCCTGATGTTGAAACAGCAAAGAACTCTCCTCAGTTGGAAGCCTTCCGTGCTAAGGGCATAAATGTTTTGTTTATGCTTGATCCTATTGATGAGTTCTGGATACCTATGCAGAATGATTATAAGCAAAAGAAATTAAAATCAGTTTCTCGCGGTTCGGCTGATCTTTCAAAATTTACTTCCAAAGAAGAGCCAAAAGAAGAGGGCAATAAGGAAGAAACAAAACGTAAAGAGGAAGTTCTTATCAACCGTATGAAGCTTATTCTAGATGCTCAGGTGAAAGAGGTGCGTATTTCTGAACGCTTAGTGGAAAGTCCAGTTTGCTTGATAGCGGAAGAGGGCGAGGTTGATATTCGTATGCAAAGGCTGTTGAAAAAATCGCAGGCTTATGAAGCTAAATACAATCCGATATTAGAGATAAATAAAAATCACCCAATAATCAAAAAGCTGGAAGATATGGTTGCTAATAGTGCCAATGATGAAGTGGTGAAGGATACAACTTTACTTTTATATGATCAGGCTTTGATAATTGAGGGCGAACCTTTGAAAAACCCAACCGAATTTATGCGTCGCATGAGCAGGGCAGTGGAAAAGGGGTTGGTATGAATTTAAATACCACCTGTTATTCCGAGTGAAGCGAGGAATCTTCAAGATCTCTCGACTATGCTCGAGATGACATTGAAAAATAATCCCCCAAAAAAGGAAGAGAGACTGCTTCCCCCAAAGTAGTCTCTCTAATACGAAGAGTAGCGCCCCTGAACCCCTAAAACCGCGCCTATGCTATCATCTGATTAGAATCTGAATCTAGCAAGTCCTCCTCGTACATCTCAATTTCCGAATTGGTAAACCCGAAGTGAGTTCCAATTTCATTTATTATTATTTTGTTTATAAGATAAGTAATGTCTTGTTGCTCTTCCATCCACAAATCCAAAATAGGACGGCGGTATAGGTATATAGTGTCATGTCTTTTTGTATTCATATTGAAGCGACCGATAGCAGCAGGACCCGCACTTTGATAGCATCCCAGTAAGTCAAACGGAGTTTCCAACTCCATCTCCTGCATGATGTAATCATCAGGAAAATCTTCTACTATCACTTTTAATTTACCAACGTATTTATCTAACCCCTCAGGTAAATCGTCGATTATCAGCTTGGCTATCTCTTCGATATCCTTTGCTGAAGGAGGTACAGTGAACCCCACAAATATTGACCTTGCTTCCAACAAAATCGTCCCCAATTTCTTTTTTAAAATATTTTTTTGCTAAACCCACCATCACTATAGCGAATCGGTTGAATCTCAGCAAGAGCAAAAGCGACATAGAGTCAATATTGAGAATCAAATTTTTTATTTTTCTCTTCGAATGAGTCAAAAATATCACAGTTTATTTTACGGAACTTGAAAATAAGACCTGATTGTACATAAACTTTTTGATTAGTTATTAGTTATTGCTATATTTTGACTGAATTAATGTATAAATTCTTCTTTAAGTGTCCACGTAGCTCAGCTGGATAGAGCACTAGTTTCCTAAACTGGGGGTCGCATGTTCGAGTCATGTCGTGGACACCATTCTCTCTAAGTTAAATTTAATTTATCATTTTTGAATAATGTCTCTAGGTACCACATAGGTACCCAGACTTTATTATTTAGTAATTCAAAATGCTTATATTTAGCAGCCTGAATCGTGTTTTTTTATAAATAGTTCAATATATTGAAATAGATTAGTTTTTCCAGATATCAAAAATTCTTTATTCTTTTCGAAAATCTTCCGTGCTACCTTTGTGCTACCTAAATTAATAATGTTTATTTAATGTATACAAAGCAATATACTATCAGTAATTGTATATATTGAGAGGTTTAAAGAACCTATGAGAATAAAAAGTGTAGAAATATCAAATTATAAATCAATAAAGGAAGAGAGCATAACATTAGAAGGCCTCACAACCTTTGTTGGAGCAAATGGGTCTGGAAAATCAAATTTTCTAAAAGCTATAGATTTTTTTTATAAACCAAAAGATATTGCTAATAAAAACGATTTCTTCAATGAAAACACTTCTGAGCCAATATCAATAAAAGTTGTATATACATCTCTATCAAATGAAGAGCTAGAACATTTCAATAAATACCTCTCACCAAACAAGGAACTTCTGGTAATAAAAGAAGTAGCCTCTCCAAACACTTCAGGGAAATATTACGGGATATCTATGGGGTATAAAGAATTCGTTGATATACCTAGAACACCAGTAGCAGATTTTAGAAATAGATATAAAGAACTACAAAAACAATATACCGACCTACCTAACGCAACTACAGCGGTAGATATGAATGAAGCTTTTGATGCATGGGAGCAGCAACATCCCGATAAACTTGTAGAAATTAAATCTGAAAATCAATTTTTTGGATTTGATAACAGCTCTGTGCACTCGCTTGAGAAATTCACAAAGTTTGTATATGTGCCTGCTGTGTTAAATGAAACACATTTGTCAGATGCAAGAAACACACCAATGGGAGATTTAGTTGATATTTTAGCTAGAAAAAAATTAAAAGAAGATGAACAAATTAAAAAATTACAAGAAGAAATATCTAGAAAATTTGCAGAAAAACTTAAACCTTTTAATGAATTAGAAATGTCTGACTTATCTACAGGGGTTAGTAAAACTCTAGGAAGTTATTATAATGACGCTAAAGTAAATATAAGACTAAATGAAGAAAATTTAGAAATTACACTTCCTACACCAAAAGCTGATATTGAAATAAAAGAAGGAAACTATACAACCACTATATCTTCTGTAGGACAAGGATTGCAAAGAGCCTTTATACTTTCTTTATTACAATATATAGCAGAAAATAATGTATCTGAAGCAAAAGAAGAATTTAATCTAATACTAGGAATAGATGAGCCTGAATTATATCAACATCCGAGTAAACAAAAACTGTTCTATAAGGTTCTAAAAAGCCTATCAGAAAAAGGGAGTTCAGTAGCGTCATCTATTCAATGTTGCTATACAACACACTGCCCATTAATGGTGAATATAGAAAACTTCAACCAAATTATACGGGTTTCTAGAGCCTCCGCTATTGAAGGAGAACCCTCTTCAACAAACCTTCAAAGATCAACTCTCACTAAACTTGCTGAAGAAGAAGCAAAATTACCTTCTAAAGGAACTGCGTCTCCCGAGCTCAAAGTTTTATCAGGAATGATAAACGCTATCGACTCTAGAGTAAATGAAGGGTTTTTCTCTAATTTTGTTGTATTAGTTGAAGGTGAATCAGATGTTATTGCACTGAAAATGGCATCAAAACACCACACAAAAGGAAGCGTAGATCTAGATGCATTAGACATACCTATTATATCGTGCAATGGAATAAATAACTTAAGTAAACCTGCCATTATATTTAACTTACTAAAAATTCCTTCCTATATAATATGGGACTCAGATTACTCTGAGCAAGAAGCCTTAGATGAACTAGTAGCAAAAGGTACGGGTACACCTGAAAAAATAGAAGGTTTGAAAGGATCTATAAAAGGAATAACAACGAGAAATAAAGATTTATTAAGCCTAATAAATAAAGAAGGAGAAGATTGGCCTTCTCTTATCTCAGAAAAAGGGGCTTGCTTTAAATATAATCTAGAAGAAACTTTAAAATTAGAACTAGGCGAAGGTTATCTATTAGGGTTAATAAACAAACATAATATAAACATAAATATTAAAAACGCTATTAAAAACCCTCTAATAATGTCAATAGTACTAGATGAAGCTTTTTCTACAGGAAATAAATCAAAATCGTTAGAAAGTATAATAGATGCTATAATATCATTAAAAGATAAACAGAAAGGAAAATAAATGGAGCGTAAATATGTAGATTCTTCGAATCTTAAGTCTGTAGGATATAGTCCTGCGGATGAAACTCTAGAAATTGAGTTCAACAGCGGTAGCGTTTATCAATACTTTTTAGTTCCTAAAAACTTATATGATGGGCTAATGAATGCTAGTTCACATGGAAAGTATTTCGATCAGTATATTAAGAAAGCAAACTTTAGATATAGAGAAGTAGGGTAGAATTTATGTCTATAATAAAACTAAACCAGTCACTTCAGAGAATCGAAATAAAAGATTTCGAAATTAGCAATAATATTGTATTTAGTTATTTTGATAAACTCCCAGAAAACGAAAGAGATTCTAGGCTCTTAAAGGCTATATACATAGGAACACTTGCTCTTATGGAGGATAGATTATCTTCATTTCTATCAAAAACTACAAATGAGCTAGGAACTGAGTTAGAGAGTCTTAAAATGATTTTCGATATGAAGCAAGAAGTATTTTATAAATCATCAATTAAAGGAATTTTAGCAGAAGAAGATATATATAACTTTTTAAGTACATTCACAAAAGAGCAACACCTTAAAGATATTATAGAGCTCACGGGAAATACATCTGGAATTTTACCAAAAAACAAAACTGGAGACATAGTTTGTAATATTAATGAAGATAGTAATTGCAAAATAGTAATTGAATGTAAATTTGACAAGAATATTAAACTAGGATCTATTGAAGATAAAGATATATTTACTCGTAAAACTGATACTGTATGGAGTCAATTAATAGAAGCTCAAGCTAATAGAGGAAGTAAAGTTAGTATAATAGTATTAGACTATTCGCTAATTGATAATTCAGTGCTTAATAATATTCAAAATGTTAGATTTATCCCTGAAGTAGGGTTTGTATCAATTATAGACTCTCAAAAGGGAGATTTTTCTAACTTAGCAATAGCCTATATGCTTGCTAGAGATATAGCAATTAACGCAAAACCTATAGAACTGGATAAAAATATATTATCAATGCTAATAAATAGGATAATAGGTGGATTAAGTGAAATAATAAAAATTAAATCGTTAGTACAAGGTAATATTGATAATAATAAGAAAATATTACAACAGTTAGAAAAAAGCATGTTACTTATGCAGTTTAATCAAGAGTACCTATCTAAATTTTTAGACAATGGAATTTTGACTAAAGAAGATCTTCTGAGTTTTTATACAGGTGAAGAAATAAGCGATAAATTTAAATTAATAGAAAAGGAAATCAAAGATATTTAGATTTCACGAATTATACTAGACATACCCTCATCACTTTTTTTATACCCGTCTCTAGGTGCTTTAGACGCTTCGTCAGTAATTCTTGCTGATGTAACCTTATCGAAAGTCATAAGTTTCCAACCTGTATACTCACCACTACTGCTTCCACCTCTTACCTGCCACACTCTCATCGCAAGATTATTCTTTTTGGTATATCCAACAGTATGAACCTCAATTATCCTATCATAGCCATCGTAATTTACGGCCATACAAAGTGCATTTTTTAATGCTTCACAAGCTAAAGATTCGTTCATAATATCCCCCCTAAACTAATGATGTGCTTATCAGTATACTATTTTATATAAGATAAATCTCCATTAAATTTTACCCACTTGACGAACCATAGATAAATCCATAATCTTAACTACAAGAGCAAGAGTTTTTGCTCTGGGGCGTCGAAACCCTTTCAATGCGGCTAACTATGCATCAAAGCCGTAAAATATTCGGTGCACCTCTCAACCTTATGGTTGGGGAGGTGACGGAATATAATAGCGTTTACGTGAATACGTCACGCCGCTCATTGAACGGTTCGAACTCCCCGACTGCCAGAGATGTCTGGCAGTCGTTCTGTTTGGCCAATAATGGAGAGTAATAAAATGAATAAAAATCTTACTACATTTATAATATTAATAAGTCTATTTCTAACGGCTTGTGCAAATACAATGCAGGGGCAAATGTATAGTCCTAAAACCAAGAAAACTGAAATTGTGAATTTTAGTTTTACTACCCCAATTTGGGATTCTGGTGAAATTACAGCGACAACCAAAGACGGTGAAATATTCACAGGAAAATACGTTAATAAAAAAAGCGATTTTATGGGTATGGGCTTAGGATTTAACGGTAATGCAGGAATGTTTGCGGGGCAATCTCATACGGGAGACATGATGGGAACTTTAGTAGGAAATAAAGGCAATTCTATGCAATGCTTATTTACCCCTAACCATACAGGGCCGAATATTTGGAAATCAGGCGTAGGTAAGTGTGATGTTTCAGACGGTAGAAAAATAGATGTTATATTTTAAATTAAATTAATTTGAATTAATTGTTTTTAATTAAAAGAATTTAATTGTTAATTAATTTAATTGTATTTAACCATTTAATTCGGCGTATTTATCCACGCTGTCTTGATGTTTTTTAATATATTTAGCAGGATTTTCTTTTACATTCTGAATTATTACTTCGCCAAGAATGTCTAATACCGCCGGTATTTCGGATATATCCATACCATATAAGGCAGCATAAGAAAGAGTGCTTCCTAAAATTAATTTCTCCATTTGAGACATTAAAGCTCTTCTGTGTCCTTCAATAATTAATTTGCGTTTAGCATCAGATATATAGCTTTCTAATCTTTCCTCAGAAATATCTATAGCTTGTTTCCAAAAAAGAGCTAAAGGCCAACGGGTTATATTTTTATCGGTTTCTGAGGGGATTGTGTATTTAATGTCTTTTAATGTAGAAGAAATAACGTTTCCTATTTTGCTTTCAAAATCATTAAAACGTCTTAAATTCCATTTATTTAATTCTTTTTTACCAGCTCTAATTTCTAAACGCCATATTTTACCTTTAAATTCTGATTTATTAATTCCCCATATTTCCCACCAATAATTTTTCTTTTTATCAGTTATATCGGAAATTTTATCATATAATACAATTTGTCTATTTGGCATTGTTCCAATTCTAAAATATTTAACATTTCTGCCTTCAAATATAATTGTTGCTGTTTCTTTGTTTGTTTCATGGGTTAATAATAAATGTTTTTTAAATCTACCACCTGCAACAAAACAATCAGCTACGGGAAGAAAATGAGCTGTTTTAAAGTCAATGCAATAATCTACACGGCTTATTCTTTCTAATGGGGTTTCTATTATTTCATCATAATTGTTTTTTCTAATAGGTCCTTTGGCTTCAAGATCATTAGTTAAAAAGTTTAGTATTTTATCTTTTACGCCCTCATAGCCATATAGAGCCATAGTTACACTTTTAACTGAAACCTTGACGTTCCAACCATCTCGCTTCTTGCTGTGTACTATAAACCAAGTTTCACCGTGAAAGCCCGTGTCAAATCTATAGGTAAATCCACCTTTAGCCCCAGTTTCCCCAACCAACACGGGAATCTGATTTTTTCCTAATCTAGCCACAGCCTCTTGTCTCATTTTTTGAGCATCTTCTTTGGTTTTTAATAAAGTTTCCAAAATCCACTCAGGTATAAAACATTGAAAGCTCATATCTAAACCGTCAAAATTTGAGTAAATAATCTCCATTCTTAATCCTCCAACGGATAAAATGTAAATCTGTGCCCCCGTGTTACAAGAACGGGGGCACGAGGTTTGGGTATTAATTTGTTGATTGTCTTCTACGAAAGATTATATCCCAGTTTTTTCCTTCTTTTAAAAAGGCAGCAACATTCAACGGAGCAGACATGCTTGGATCATCAATAGTTATGCTTAGAAACTCTGAGGAGGTACTATTAGTAGCCTTAGTCCTTTTAACCCACGCAGAGCCTATTTGAGTTTCATCGCCTCCGTATGTTCTTCCTCTTATAAGAAAGTTAGGGGCGTTTTCATTCATGTTACAATCTTTATTATGCACAAGCATAATATCTAGGCTCAGATTCAAAGTCTTAATTGATCCTATAAATTGTCTTTCTATACCGTTTCCTGATTCTTCTAGTTGTCCTATTTTTGTACTCATAATTTTTTCCTTTTTTAAATTTATATGTGATTTACGCACTTCGTGCAGAGACAACCTGATTTTTAAGGGCAAGAAATTAAGCAGAACTCACCCGATAGCCAAATAGATTTAACTATCGGGCTTGCCCTTAAAATCCCTTAAAGCGTTGTCAGCTCTTCAAGGGTAAAACTGAATTAATTAAGGAGGTTCTGCACCATTATCTGAAGTTGATCTTCTCGATTGTTGTTGTATAAAAGTAGTTATATCTTCTTGTCGGTAAGCTACTTTATGCCCAACTTTAATAAACTTCGGCCCTTTGCCTTCCCAACGCCATTTTCTAAGTGTTTTGGGAGATAAGCACAGAATAGAAGCTGTATCATTTGATGTTATAAGTTGAATCATCGTATCCTCTTTAATCTATTTGTTTCGCAATGTTGTTATTGCTGATAGTTAAAAGGTTATATGATTCTATTTTATTTGGAAATTTACCCAACGATATTGTGGGTAGGTTAATCTTTGTATTAAAGTAAAGAATAGGCGGATTTATTTCCAAAATAACTAGCAAATAGTATTGCAAAAGTTAATTCATCGTCAATTTTAGGTCTTTTTGCTTCGAAATTTATTATCGAATCAATAAAGTCATCGTCAATTATATTTCCAAAGTGTTTTGGGTTTCTTTTTAGAATCTGCTGAGCGTGTAATAACTCTTCATTTATATATTTTTGTCTTAACTCATTAAGCCCATTAATTGCAATTTTAAGTTCAGATATGGATCTTTGCTGCTTTGCTCTAGGCTTTATTAGATTCCAATTAATATTTTTCTTAAATAGATATCCAAATAAAATTAACTTAAGTATCAAAGGTACATTATTATCTTTGATTATTTTCTCTGTATTTTTTAATAAAGAGTAAACAGTGTTTTTTGATTTAATGCCAAAAACTTGAGATGATATTAATAGTGATAATTTTTCCGAGCATTTGCCGCTATTCTTGAGAACATAAGCGAAAATTCCACACATACCTTTGTTAACATCATCGATGAAAACTTTTCTACTATTTTGTTTTGGTTTGTGCTTTTTATCTATAATATTTATTAAATCATTAATCATTTCTGGAGTGTTTAGATTGTTAATCAATATTTGTATAGATAGCTTAATATTATCCTTATAATCTTCATGGACTAAATTTAAATCAAACAAATAATCTACATCATCACCCAATGATTCGTTAAATTTCTGAGTTTTACGTATACTTTCTATATCTTTATTTTTATATACATTTATATAATACTCAAATAATACATTTCGCCATTCTTGATAAATTTCGAATGCGTCATGTTTTAAGATAGATTTAAATTTTCTAAAAATGAAATTTATGAGTGAATTATTATTCATTATATATCTTCTAAACAATTATCATTGCTTCTTTTCAAGAAAGTTCTTAATAGAATTATACTCTTCGATCGTGCCATCTATATTCATGAATATATGATATAATAAGTAGAGTATTGGAATTAATAGAAGAATACCTATCATTTTTCTTTTTGTTGAACTGGGTTCTTTTTCGCCACACGTCGGGCATATTTCTGCATTACTAGATATTTCATTTTTACATGTTCTACATTTAATTAATCCCATTATTTCCTCCTATAATTATTTCCTAAAACTTCCTAAAATTACATTACCAACAATATTAGCGGCATCTTGAATATTTGTTTTTGCAAGGTGTGCGTATCTTTCAGATGTACTTGTTTGTGTATGCCCTAATAATTTAGCCACCATTTGCAATGACATTCCTTGAGCAACGCAAATTGATGCAAAAGTATGCCTTAAATCGTGTATTCTCACGTCATCAAGTTGGGCTATTTTTCTTACCCTTCGCCATGGTTTTTGAGCGGCATTTAATGAGCTTCCTTTAACTGCTCCAACTATGATGTAAGGATTCTTATCAATTTTAGGAGTGTTCTTTAAAACGTCTATTGCGGCAGGAGATAAATGAATTATTTTTTTACCTGTTTTACTGTCAGGTAGTGAAATGATAGAATTTTTAAAATCAACCCATTCCCATTTTGCATGTTGAATTTCGCTTAATCTTGCTCCAGTAAGCATAAGTAGCCTTATCATGTTTGTGAAATAGATAGACTCTCTCTTCTCATGGTCTAAATCATCAAGAGTTTTGAAAAGGCGGCTTATTTCCTCATTATTGAGATATTTTTCTTTTCTTTCCTCTTTGTATTTTTTAACACTTCCTACTGGGTTTGAATTGTGAGGCCTTATCCCCCAATCTTCTGCAAGGTTTAATATCTTTGATAGAAGTGTAATTACTCTATTGGCTGTAGTGGGGGTGCTCTTTAATTCTGAGTGCAGTTTAATAAGATCTTTTTTGTCTAGGGATATAACTTTGAGTCTACCTAAAGACGGTTTTATATGTTTATTTATATATAATTCATCAAGTTCAATGCTGCGGGGCTTTTTATATACTTTTGAATATTCCTCAAGGAATTTATCGCATAACTCAGATATACTCATTGAATGTCTTAGTTCTTGCCTATCCTCTGAAGGATCGTGTCCGTCTGCAATAATTCCTTGCCATTTTATAGCAATATCTCTTGCCTCTTCACAAGTGATGTTTCCATGTACACCTATATTTGGTTTTCTCTGCCTGTTTTCTTTGTTTCTATATTTTAGAATATATACCTTGCGACCTGTAGGAGTTACTTTGATACCAAAGCCTGATATTTTATTATCCCACACCAGATAATCTTTATCTTGTGGTTCTATCTTGTCTATGAATGATTTTGTTAGAGTTGGCATTTATTTTTGTTCCATTGAGTTGTTAACATTTCGATAGAAATAATTTCTGATTTTAGATAAAAAATGTGGAATATGCCTATTGTAATAGGTGCTGTTAAGCAGTTTGATATAGTATAGAAATCGATTTCTGGTTTATCAATAAATTCTACTTTATCTTTTTCTTCTATAATTGTTGAATAATATAATGATGCTCCAAGTGCGTTCGGATGAGTAAATTCTGATAACCAGTTATAATCATCCATTATGGGGATTTCTTTATCTAATTCTCGTAACTGATCCATTATGTGTGGATATCTTATGTCTGAGAATGTGTTAGTGTTTTTCTTTCGTTTATAGCGACAGCTAAGTAATGAAGATCCTATGTGCTTATATGCTGAAATGTAATCTTTTTCAACTATTGCTTTTTCAAGACCTCTATTAAGGTAATGAAGTGATGCTAAATTCTCATATAATGCCCTACCTAGAATTGATGCTGAAAGTAACTGTTCTGTATTCCAGAGTTCTTCAAAACTTGAGTATATATCTAAATGGCGCCTTAAAAGTGATTGTCGTGCAATTATGTACATGTTGTTTAGGTATGTAGAGTTTTGTTCATTAATGTTGTAGGTTGGCGTTTCTGCTGACTTAGTAGTATTTGTTTTAAGCAGTTCTATGTTTTTGTTGTATTCTTTTATCTGATTTTTTAGTTCATCAGAAAGTATATCCGAATAATTTTTTGTTATTTCCAGCATGTTTGCCTTTTCTAGGTACCACATAGGTACCAACATATAGGATTTTAGAGGTTTTTGTATCTACGTCAAGTAACAACTCATATTTAGTTAACTAGTTGATATAGCTATATAAATAAACGATTAGAAACGTGTGGAAATTTTTAGAAATCTATGCTAAATTAGTTTCCTAAACTGGGGGTCGTATGTTCAAGTCATATCGTGGACACCATTCTTTTTCATGGAGCATATTTAATGAGTTCTAACGTGAAAGCAGTAATCTTTGATTGGGACGAGACTTTGTCTCAAAATCGTGATTTGGTTGTTAGCTCTATGAACTATGTTCTCAAATCTTATTCTTTGCCAGATTGGGATACGATAAAAAAAGAAAAGCGTGATGCTAATAAATCATTAAAGGAAAATTTCCCTAATTTTTTCGGTAGAGATGCTGATGCAGCTTATGACTTATATGTCACAACTTACAGAGCTAATATATCTCATGATTTAAAACCCGTTGCTGGTGCTCCAGATGTAGTTGCTTACTTACATTCAAAACAAGTGCCACTTTTTGTTGTAAGCAATAAGGATAAAGTGTTGCTTGAAGAAGAGGTTTCTTGTTTGTTTTCCTCGTCTCCGTTTATTAGAATATTAGGTAATGGTGACGCTGAATATAATAAGCCCCATCCTGCACCTGTTTACGAAGCACTTAAGGTTTTAGATTTGCATCCGAACAAAGATGAAATATGGTTGGTAGGAGATTCAAAGCAAGATACTGATTGTGCTTTAGCATCGGGTTGCGTTCCTGTTCTGGTCGGTTCAGGAAAGTTTATGAATGCTGATTATCTTGCACATAACGATGATGTAAAGAATATAATAAATTTTGCAAATTTTGAATCTTTGTTGCAACGGTTAAAAGTTGGGCTTTCTTTTGTTGATAAATCCGTTGAGTCCAATAAATCTAAAGTAACAAAAGCTAAATTGAATCCTTAACGGTTGAAAAAAACAAAAGGGTTTCTCTTAATCTAGAAAAACCCTCTTGTTTCAACTAGTGAATGTTTATTAGGCTACTTTTATATCTTCCCAAGCCTTAAATTGTTTTTCGATTGCATCGAGCTCAAGGCCGTAGGCTTCCTGAATTTTGCCTACAAGCTTGGTGCGATCGCCGTTGATCTGAGCGATATCATCGTTGGTGATCTTGCCCCATTTTTTCTGTACAGAGCCTGTAAGAGAAGTCCATTTTCCTTTTGCTATTTCTGTATTCATTTTATTTTCTCCTTATTAAAGTTGGTTTTTTGTTATATGCAACAATCAGTAAACACATGGCGGTAGTGATAAGTTCCCCGTTGTTAGATAAAAAAACTTAACGAGTTGAAATTGTTCTCCCTTTATTAGGAAGTGAAGGTGTTCTGCGTGGTTTATGGATAAAGATATGGTTTAAATGAGGTCTCTAGAAATACGTTTTTCTTTTTAAAACAACGCTTTAGTTTAAATTATGTGTTTTCCTAAACTGTGTGTCGTATGTTCAAGTCATATCGTGGACACCATTAATTCAAATGTTTGTCTCTTTCTTATCTTTAACCTTTTGGGGGCAATTGTGGGTGTAACATCATTAGTCTCCATTTTTATTGATTTAATATTTCATCTATAACTGAAGCTCTCCAAACTCTTCCAAGTTGAGATCATATACTGGACTTTAAGTCTCACTACCATGAATTTGGGAAGAATGTAAGATTGTCTTTAAATTAAGAGTTTAAATTTGATTTATAAGGTGTTTTTTACTAGTGTTAATACACTGCTATTCTGTACTTAGTCGCGGGGTTTTAAGCAGGATTTTGTTAAGTATCTTCGCTGATTTTTCAAAGGATAGAAAGTTATGTTAAGGCCTATTAAAAACACTAAAATTAGAACAAGATTTTTAATTATTAATGCACTGCTTGTTATTGGAATCTTGTCGGTTTTATTTATAAATTTAAAAGATTTGAAAAGAGAGCTTTTAAATGATCGTGTTACTAAAGCTCAGCATGTAGTTGAAGCGGCCACTAACATTGTAAAATACTATGCAGAAAGAGCACAAAAAGGGGAATTTCCTTTAGATAGAGCCAAGCAACTTGCTAAAGAAGCTATTAGAAGTATGCGTTTTGATAAAGGTAATTACGTATGGATACAGGATTTTAATAACATATGTATATTGCATCCAGCTATGCCATCCATAGAAGGTTTAGATTTTGACACAGATCCTACTTGGCAAAAATTCACTTTTGTTTTTGATTTGACAAGAGTAGCTAAGGCTAATGGGGAAGCTTTAATCCATTATCAATGGCCAAAGGGAAAAGAAAAAGTATTATCTGCTAAGGTTTCTTACGGTATGTCTTTTCCTGAGTGGGGATGGATTATGGCTTCAGGAGTTTGGATTGATGATGTTAATACCATTTTTAAAGAAAAAGCAATTGAAGGTGTTATTAGTTCAATACTAATTCTTATATTATCTTTAATTGCCTCTACTATATTCACACTAGCTATAACTCAACCTTTGGCAGGTATTGGTAAACTTATGGTGAAATTGTCAGGAGGCGACACTGATATAAATGTTAACGAATATCTTGATAAAAGTGAAGTTGGTGATATGGCTCGTAATGTCGAGGTGTTCCGCCAAAATGCTGTGAAAGTTAAAGAAGTAACAAAAAAATTAGAAGAAGAAAATATAAAATTAGAGATTGCAAGAAGACAAGCAGAGAAAGCAAGTAGTGCAAAGAATGAATTCTTGTCAACGATGAGTCATGAAATACGTACTCCAATGAACTCTATTTTAGGTATGTCGCAATTGCTTGTTGACACTCCTTTAAATCAGGAGCAACTCTCGTGGTTACATATTATTTGCCAATCGGGAGAGAATTTACTTATTATCATAAATGATATTTTGGACTTCACTAAAATTGAAGAGGGAAAGCTTTATCTTGATGAAGCAAATTTTGATCTTTGTAGTGCTGTTTCTGATGTCACGGATGGTTTTTTAATCACTATACGTGATAAGGGTATAGAACTTCTTGTGGTGTTTGATGACAATGTTCCTCAATATGCAAGGGGGGATCAGGTTAGATTTAAGCAGATACTTTATAATTTGGTTGGTAATGCAATTAAATTTACTTCAAAAGGCCATGTGCTGATTAAAATTAAGGCTAATTTAGAGCAGGAAGAAAAGATTGTTTTGAATATATCTGTTAGTGATACAGGTATAGGTATTCCTAAAGATAAACAAGAATATATATTTGAAAAATTTACTCAAAGCGAAGAGTCTATAACACGTCGATTTGGTGGTACGGGATTAGGTTTGGCTATATCACGTAAACTCGTAGCTTTGATGGGTGGTAAATTAGAAGTTACAAGTGAAGAGGGCTTGGGTGCAACATTCTATTATGATGTTCATGTTAAACGTGGAAATTTCATACAAGAAGTTAATACATTTACCAACATTGATATAAATGGCAAACGTGCACTTATAGTTGATGATTATGATGTTAGTCTTAATATAATTCAGAAGTATTTGGAAAAGAATTTAGCTTTGCGTTGCGATAAGGCTTTAACAGTAGAAGAGGCTAAACAAAGAATTGCCACTGCCAATCAAGAAAATGATCCTTATATTTTTATTATTCTTGATTACAAACTTGGCAGCGACAATGGCCTATCTTTTTGTGCTGAGATAACGGGTAAAAAAATAGGAACACCTCCTTTTGTTATTATGTTGACAGCTTATGGACTTTTCACTTCTTTAGAAAATATGAGCGATATGGGCGTTTCTGGCTTTTTAGTTAAACCTTTCTTTCCTGCTCAATTGGAGGGTATGTTAAAAATAATTTTTAATTGTTGGCAGAGTCATTCGCTGATACCTATTGTAACAAAACACACTATAGTTAAAATGTTACAGACTAATTCAAATGATAAAGACGAAAGAAGCGGTGTTGTAAAAGACGTAGTGGGTATGCGTGTTCTTGTTGCAGAAGATATGCCTCTTAATCGTCTTCTTATAACTAAAATTCTGGATAAATTTGGGTGTAGCGTTGATATTGCACAAAATGGTTTGGAAGCCATAGAAAAAGTAAAAGAACATGATTACAGAGTTATATTTATGGATTGCCACATGCCAGAAGTTGATGGCTTTACTGCAACTCAAAAAATTAGAGAAATGCAACAATCAACAGGTAAGCATGTATTTATTGTAGCTTTGACGGCTGACGCTATGTCCGGAGATAAAGAACGTTGCCTTGCGATTGGTATGGATGATCATATAGGGAAGCCATTTAGACAAGAGCAAATCATAGCAGTGCTAAATCGTCTTGCTAAGGAGTAATCTTTGTTTTTTAGGAATCTTGACTGATAGCTCATAGAGAGTAGGTTAGAAAGATGATAAAATTCAGTAGGTTGATTGCGCATAAATGTAATTTTTTTTATGCTTTGAAGAGGATATAGTAGCGACCAAGAGTGTGTTTTTGTGTGCGGATTATGCTTCAAATAGGGGCGTTTTGAGATGTTTTTGTCCAAGTATTATCTTTTTAAAACAAAGACTTATTAGACGTTAACCGTCTTCCTAAATTGGCGGCGTATGTTCAAGTCATTTAGAGGACACCATATTTACCAATCTTTTACTCTTATTGTGGTATATACTTAAAACACATCGCCTTTTAATGGCGTGTGTGTGGTTTGTAAATGATATTGGAGATTAAGATGGCTATATGTGATAACCCAAATTGTCCTTGCGGATTTAACTGCCAGTGTGGCCCTATTTGCCAGTGCGGACAAAGAACAAGAGAATGTTGTAACGGTAACTGTAGTTGCGATTGTGGCTGCGAAGACAGTAAAACTGAAGAAGAAAAATAAATAGAATACAAGTTCTAAACACTTAGGTTATTAAATGCAAAAAGTTACTTTCTTGACTGGCAATAAAGGTAAGTGGGAAATCGCTAAATCTATATTCGCAAATTACGATATAGAGCTTTTGCAGGACAAGATAGAAACTCCTGAAATACAGACATTGTCAGTTGAAGAGGTAGCTCGGTTTTCTGTCACTTACGCGGCGGAGAAAACTGGGTTGAGTGTTATGAAGTCCGATGTGGGGCATTATATCCCTGCAATTGGAGGGTTTCCTGGGCCCTTTATAAAATATTTTAATCAAACACTAACTCCAGAAGATGTTTTGGCTTTGATGCACGGCAAGCAAGATAGGCGCGTGATATTGCGGGAATGTCTTGCCTATGCCGAGCCTAACCAAGAGCCAGTAACCTTTATCTCTGAACAGCATGCTGTAATTGCCAATTCACCCGAGGGTGAGGGCAGTACTATAGATAAATTGTTGATACTGGAAGGTTTCGCCCGCCCCAAAGGCACATACAGTGCAGAGGTTATGTTTGAACACTGGAAAAACAGTCTAGGCGGATATCATGACCTCGCCAAACATATCTGCGGAAGTAAAGAATAATTACTTACCCAACCAAGCACCAAGGTCATGGGCTCTCTTTTCAAACCCTTTTAGCTGAACTGGTACTGAGCTAGCAGAAAGATATTTTCTTGTTCCGAAGCCCGCTTCTTTTAAAACTGTTCTTAATAGAAATAGCGGATGCAGAGTCATAAGGGACAGCCAGTTAAGCGGAGCAGGGCAACCTGTCGCGACAATTGCGACTGCCTTTTTGTTTTTATTAGGTTTATTTCTGTAGCTAGGGCCGGCGTCTTTAGGGTAGTAACAGAAAGCTATAGTGCGTTCGATAAATCGTTTCATTATAGCAGTGACATCGAAGTAATAAACAGGGCAGGCGAGGAGAAGGCGGTCAGCCTCTAACATCGATTGCATTATTTCTTTCATGTCATCTTTTTGCACGCATTCACCCACAGGCATATTCGGATTGTTTCTGCCGCATTCCAAACAACCAAGGCAGAAATTTATATTTGCATCAACTAGGTTGATAATTTTCACTGTATTGTTTGGGTGAGTTATTTCAAACCCTTCAATAACGTTTCTAACTAATGCGACTGTAGCTCCATCACGATGATAAGAGCCTTGAATTACTAATAGTTTCATTGCCGTCTCCTGATTAATATTTTGCTTTATTATTTAAGCTTATCAGATTGTGCCAGAGCTCGAAAGCCTTTAGTGATTTTTTTAACACTTCGTGGTTACTGGTGCGTTCAATTTGTATATGGGCTGCATCTTTGTGTATATACACCTTTACAATATCTTCTGATTTATGTGCTATTTTATTTTTTTGCGATGGGTTGGTTACCATCATCTCCTCAAAATTATTTTCTACGTAAATAATATTTTGCGGATTTTTTTTAAATTTATCTAATGAAGGATCGGAAGGGTTTTGCTTATCGCGAACTCTACCTATCCTTGCCCAGTCGGCTGTAATAAAAGCAGCAGGGTGAGGAATTTTGTGTGACACTAAACTATAGCCTTCAGGTAAATGAAAGTTACCTGTGATTTTGCAAGCTTTAAGAACAGCCTGCATTGAAGGGAGAGTTGTCATCGGGTCGGATGATTGATTGTTTACGTCAGCGTGGCAAACGACTTCGCCGTTATCGCTTAATATCATCGCGTCGTGAGTGCCGAGTTTCGCTACAATATCTTTAGCATTGCTAAGTTTTTCTATGCTTGTCATGTTAGAAAGCATATCAAGCATATATCTATACTGCTCTTCATCAGAGAAGCCTATTTTTGCTGCGTGAAAACGGTCATTGGCGTAGATTATTTTTGTAATGCCTGAAGCGATGGAGGAGGAAAGACATTGAGGGCAGCATTCGCAAGATGTGTAAAGTGTGGCACCTGATAAATCAGAATAACCCAGCCTTGCGGTGGCGTCACGTATTGCCGACATTTCACCATGAGCAGAAGGGTCATTTTCAGGCACCACGTGGTTTGCACCCACGCCTATAATAACAGGGCGGTCGCCGTCTTTTTTCACTATAACAGCGGCGAAGGGGCCGCCTTCTATATTATTAAAATCAGGAGTGGCTTTACCGTCTTTGTTTACGTTTTTCTCGGCCGTATCTGCGGCGAGAGACATTAAATAATCATCAATCTTATCCAGCTCACCGCCTTTATATAGATTGTCTATAATTTGCTGGTGATGTTTTATAATTTCATCTGTTTTGCCAGTGTTATATTGTGAGTAGTATTCCATTTGGTCTCGCTTCATATATCAAACAAAAAAAAGCAGGGGCTCTAGAGTCTAAAGCCACTGCTGCTCTTATTATAATCTATTTTAAAAACTTGCTGCTAAAAAGTCATTTTTTGAAGTTTGGCACCTTTTATATCTTTAATAGCTTTTTCCAAAGCGTTATTTTCTTTAGTAGTACCTATAAGCTCAAGAAGAATAATTCCTGAAGTTGAGCATCTATTTTTATCAACTTCGTGAAGACCTATGCGGCTTTTGATTATGCAGCCGTGGTGAGATAGAATCTCTTGAAGGTAAATTGCGTTTTGAGTTCTTTTATCTAGTCTGATTCCTAAAATAGTCGTATTGCTCATGTTATAACTCCTTGTTTTAGATATATTAACTTTGCTACAAAGACAGTTATATCATTTCAACCTAGGGTTTACAAACCTGTTTTATATAAGCTTCTACATACCAAATCACATTTAAATTATGTTAAATAATTACCCTGACAAAAGATGCTTGATTTAGTTTTGTAAAAGCTTTATAAGTGTTTCTCACGGAGTATAGCGCAGTCCGGTAGCGCGCCAGTTTTGGGTACTGGATGTCGGGGGTTCGAATCCCTCTACTCCGACCATTTATCCTAAAAAAGCCGCCCTTTAGTGGGCGGTTTTTTATTTGTTACAGTCCTGTTTTTACAAGACCTTTCAAATAGTCAAATTCTTCTTCCAGACATACAAGGTAAGGTCCTTTTAACAGAAGCTCATCATCAAAATTCTTTTCGCTGAATTCTGTCAAAACTTCTTCGCTTTGGGCATTGTATATTTTGTATCCCAGATGATTCAATATAGGCCAAGCCCCAGCAATATCCCACAGAGATAGGCTGAAGTAATAGCCTTTGGCCTTGTTGGTTACTATATATAATAGATGAACAACGGCGGAATAAAAGTTCATGAATATATCGCCCTTTAGTTTCATAAAATCCTTGTTAGCGAATTGACGGCTGAATCTGCTATCAAATATTATCTTTGCCTTATCGTTTCTAACTAAAACCTCTTTGGTTTCTTTTTCAGTGAAGGCGTGTTTTATCCAGTAGCTTTCATGACCGTTATAATAGGCAATCTCTTTCATATAAGGGCAGTAGATAAAGCCCATATAAGGTTTTTTGTCCTTCATAACTCCAACAGAAATCCCGTAAAGCGGCATACTGAGTGAGTAGGTCAGAGTGCCGTCTATAGGGTCGATAACAAATTGATATTCGCTTTCATCAATGGTTTTGAACCTGTCTTCACCCAGATTTTTGAGTTTTTCCTCATCAATAATTACGTAGTTTATACCTTTGATATTTTCCTTTAGTGTTTTATCGAATAAATTGCTGATTTTCTCATCGGCCTCGGTAACTATTGAATAGATACCATCAGTTTTAAAATATGACTTTGAATTATCAATGCTTTTTTGATACTCGCTTGATATTTCTCCTGCCTCTTTTAAAAAATTCAATATAATTTTTTCTATGTCATTCTTCTGCATTAATTAACCTTTCTTAATTTTTATGCGATTAGTTAAGTCTATTATATACATATTTTTCAATCTAATATAGTATTAGATTGAAATCTAAATACGTTAATGTTTTTTATTAAAATAGAATCTATTTAAGGAGATAAGCTATGTTTAAAATATTCGGCAAGAAAGCAGATAAGCCTACACCAATAGTTTATGAAGCAAAGACTAAGCAAATTTCAAAAGCAGCGGAAGATGCTATAAAGCTTAGTAAGATATTAGCTAATGGAGCTAAAAGGGATGCGGACAAATCAGGAGAGCTAACTTTGCGTTTTAAAAATGCACAGTTTGTAGTTAATAAAGATACAAAGCCTGAAGAAATTAAAAAACAGTATGAAGATAATAAAAAATGCATAAGAAAACTGCTTAGATGCGGTAAGAAGTAATTTTTGTAATTACCAAAAAGCGGCTCACTATTTGGTGGGCTGTTTTTTTATGTGGCTTTCCCACAAATCAGGGCGGGTTTTGCGAGTGAGTTCTTCAGATTGCTTTAAGCGCCATTCGTTTATTTTAGCGTGATGCCCAGAGGTCAGAGTTTCCGGCACGGCACGTTCAACTCCATCAGCATCTATCCATAGAGCTGGGCGGGTATAGTGGGGGTACTCAAGCAAGCCGTTTTCAAAGCTTTCATCACCGGTGGTTTCACTATTGCCGAGAACTTCTGGTATAAGGCGAATGCAAGCGTCTAGCATAATCATAGCGGCCTGTTCACCGCCCGTTAGCACGTAATCTCCTATTGAGATTTCCTCAGCGTTGTAAGCGTCTAAAATGCGCTGGTCAACACCTTCGTATCTTCCGCAGAGGATAGATAGATTTGGCTCTTGTGCCAATTCATGTGCCAATTTTTGAGTAAGAGGCTTGCCGCGAGGGCTCATGTAAATAAAACGCCCTAAAGATTTATTAGCTTGCAATGCTTTATTGAGAATCTCAGTCTTCATAATCATTCCCGCACCGCCACCAAAAGGAGTGTCATCCACGGTTTTGTGAACATCTTCAGCATAGTCACGAATATTCACGGTTTCAAATGACCAGAGATTTTTCTCCAGAGCTTTGCCCGTAAGGCTTGTGCCTAAGAATCCCGGAAAAATTTCTGGGAATAGGGTGAAAATTTTTATGTGGAATTTAGCTGTCATGGCCTAATTATAGAAGACCCTCAGGAATAATTACAGTGATTTCCTGTTTTTCTATATTAACTGTGGGTACATAAGCATGTTTAAAGGGCAGAAAGAAGTTTTTTCCGTCAGGTAGTTGGGTAATTTCCAGCAGCTCTCCTGCTCCAAAGTCAACAACGTTTGCGACCGTGCCAATGGTGTTGCCATCGGTATCTTTTATGGTCAGACCTATTAGGTCTTTGTAGTAGTAGGTATCTTCTTCATCTATTTCAGGCAGAAGATCTTTGTGAATATAAAGTTTTGTGCCTTTAAGTGCTTCCGCTTTATTGCGATCATCTACGCCTTTGATGTTGCCGAGATAAGAATTTTTATGTTTGGCAAGATAAGTTAGTTCAAATGTTTTATCCGCTTTGAAATCGTAAAGGGGCTTGTATTCTGTAATAGAGTCAGGGCTATCGCTGAAAACTTTTAGTTTCAACATACCCTGAATTCCATGTGCACCGGTAATTTCCGCCACACATATTAAATCAGAATTTTCAGCCCCTTTGCGTTTCATTTTCGAACCGGATTAAAGGCTTAAGCTTCAGCAGCAGCTGCTACAGCAGCAGCTTTTTTCTTAGCTTTTTCTTCTTTGTCTTTGATGCGCTCTAAAGTTTTTGGTTTAGGGCTAGCTTTAACAGTTTTTGTTGTGAATTTAGGCATAGCGATAATGCCAGCTTTACCCAAGAACAAAGCAACGCGTTCAGTAGGTTGAGCACCTAGGCCTAACCAATGCTTAATGCGATCATCTTTCAAAGTCACTTTGTTTGCGTCATCTTTTGCAAGAAGCGGGTTGTAAGTTCCCAATTTCTCAAGGAAACGACCATCACGAGGTGAGCGAGAGTTTGATACCACGATGCGGTAATAAGGTCTATTTTTTGCACCACCGCGAGCTAAACGAATTTTTAACATATTTTATTTCTCCATTATTAAATTTTAATCCGGCCACTTTTATTTTTTTAAATGAGGTTGCAACCATTCCCTCATAATTCTTTTAGTTAGTTCCTTTTTTTAAGAAAGGGTTTTCGCTTAGGGGGCTATTGCCCATTTGGCTTTCTAAATCTTTTGCCATGTTTTGCATTTCAGCCATGTTTCCACCACCGAACATTTGCGACATCTGCTGCATCATTCCGCGTCCGCCGCCACTGCTCATTTTCTTCATTTGCTTCATCATGGTCTGCATTTGTTGGAACTGCTTCATTAAGCGGTTGATTTCCTGCACCGTAGTGCCTGAACCCGCTGCAATGCGTTTTCTGCGTGAAGCGTTAAGTAAATCAGGATTAGTGCGTTCTTTAGTAGTCATAGAAAGGATAATAGCTTCTTGGCGTTTTAGCATACCGTCATCAATATTGTTGGCTTGCATTGCACCTTTCATTTTTTGCATACCCGGAAGCATGTTCATAATTCCACTCATACCGCCTAGTTTTTTCATTTGGCGAAGTTGAGAGAGAAGGTCATTCATATCAAATTGGCCTTTTGCCAATTTCTGTGCTGTTTTTTTAGCTTCTTCTATTTCAAAATTCTCAGCCGCTTTTTCAACAAGGCTGACAATGTCGCCCATATCTAGAATACGACCAGCTATGCGTTTAGCATCGAAGGTTTGTAGAGCATCTAGCTTTTCGCCCATACCTAAGAACTTGATAGGTTTGCCTGTAATAGAACGCATTGAAAGGGCAGCACCGCCACGTGCGTCACTGTCTATGCGGGTAAGGATAATACCTGTAATGCCAATTTGCTCATTGAAGTTTTTAGCAGTGTTGACAGCGTCTTGACCTGTCAAGGCATCAACTACTAAAAGAGTTTCAATAGGGTTGGCGAATTTTTTAACTTCAGAAAGCTCGTTCATCAAATCAGCATCAATTGAAAGACGACCAGCAGTATCAAGAATAACTACGTCATAACCTTCTTTGCGACCTGTATCTAAAGCACGTTTTGCGATTGCCAAAGGTTTTTCACCCTTAACTATAGGTAGAGAACCTGAATTTACTTGTTTTGCTAAAATCTCAAGCTGATCTTGAGCAGCAGGGCGGTACACGTCAAGCGATGCCAATAAAACTTTTTTGTGTTGTTTCTCTTGCAATAGTTTTGCGAGTTTGCCCGCAGTTGTGGTTTTACCCGAACCTTGCAAACCTGCCATTAAAATAACTGCAGGTAGAGATGTTCTTAAATTAAGTTCACTGTCTTCGTGACCTAGAGTTTCAATCAGGACATCGTTAACGATTTTTATTACCTGTTGGTCAGGAGTTACAGATTTTAAAACTCTTTCACCAACTGCTTCTAGTCTAACTTTTTCTACGAATTCTTTAACCACGGGAAGGGCAACGTCAGCTTCCAAAAGGGCGATGCGAATTTCACGCATTGCTGCGTTTACATCTTCCTCTTTCAAAGAGCCGTGTCTTCTTAAATTATCGAAGACTGATCCTAGCTTACTGGTTAAATTCTCAAACAACTTTTAAAATGCCTCATAAAAAAATTAACTCCCCAGTGAACGTAAATTCGTCGACTGAGGTACGCGGAGCGCTAAACTTCCTATAAATTTAGCTAAATAAAACTAGGGATTTTATAATGTATTTATGTATTTAGAGTCAAGCAATTTAAGGTTTATTTAACATAATCCTAAAAATATAGAGCTGTATTGCGTTAAACTGAGATACTAGGAAGAGAAAAAATTGTGATTTTTATTAAATATCTCTGTTATTTAAATGGGTTAGGAATCTATAATAGATTTAATAATCTTTATATTAGAGTTTTAAATTTGAATACAATTTTTTTGTATATGCGGGTTAATTGAGAAAATGACAAAATCTGAAATCAATAATGAAAGACTAGAAGGTGAAGAGTTAACTGGAGCGGAGATAGTTATTCAAGCTCTTAAGGATTGTGGGGTTGATACTGTATTCGGCTATCCAGGAGGCTCTATATTGCCTGTTTATGATGTTCTGTTCTCGACAAAAGGACTGGATCATAAATTGGTGCGTCACGAGCAGGGTGCTGCCCATGCGGCAGAAGGTTATGCGAGATCAACTGGCAAACCAGGTGTTATGATAGTTACTTCAGGCCCTGGTATTACAAATACTATTACGGGTTTGACAGATGCCTATATGGATTCAATCCCTGTCATTTGCATTTCAGGACAAGTCCCTACATTTATGATAGGCACTGATGCTTTCCAAGAGGCTGATGCAACGGGTTTGACACGCTCTTGTACCAAGCACAATTATTTGGTTAAAGATATTGAAAAACTGGCAGAAACAATTTTCAATGCATTTCATATTGCGACAACTGGTCGCCCTGGACCTGTGTTGATAGATGTTCCTAAAGATATTCAACTTAAAAAAACAAAGTATTACGGTTGGAAAAAATCAGTTAAAGCCTCGTATCGCCCTGTTTACAGAGGTGATAAAGAAAAGATAGAGCAGGCTGTGAAAATGATTTCCGAAGCGTATCGCCCTGTTTTCTATGTGGGCGGTGGAGTAATAAATTCAGGAGATGAAGCTTCAGCTCTTTTGAAAGAACTTGTGGAAAGAACTGATTTTCCAATCACTAGCACTCTTATGGGGTTAGGTGCTTTTTCAGGTGAAGATGAAAGTTTCTTAGGTATGCTTGGTATGCACGGAACTTACGAAGCTAATATGGCTATGCATGACAGTGATTTGATTATAGCTGTTGGCTCGAGGTTTGATGACAGAGCAACAGGCAAGCCTGACGGTTTCTCGCCGAATTCAAAGAAGATACATATAGATATAAACCCTGCCTCAATCAACAAAAACATTAAGGTTGATTTGGGAATAGTGGGCGATGTGGCCAGTGTGCTTGAAGATATGCTTGTTATATTGAGAGAGAAGGGTCACAAGAAAGATATAGCTAAACTAAAACCTTGGTGGGATCAGATAGGAAAATGGCGTGCGAAAAACTGTCTTGCCTACAATCAGGATATGAGTAAAAACGCTATTATAAAGCCTCAATATGCAATTGAGCAGCTTTACAAGGCAGTTAAAGATAAGGATTTTTATATTACGACTGAAGTGGGGCAGCACCAGATGTGGACTGCTCAGTACTTCAAATTCAAAGAGCCTAAACGGTTTATGACTTCGGGCGGTCTAGGAACAATGGGCTACGGTTTACCTGCGGCTATAGGCGTTCAAGTTGCTCATCCAAAATCTTTAGTTATAGATGTTTCAGGAGATTCATCTGTAATGATGAACTTGCAGGAGATGGCTACAGCTATTCAATACAAATTGCCGATAAAAATTTTTCTTATAAATAACGGCTGGATGGGAATGGTAAGGCAATGGCAGGAGCTTATTCACGGCGGGCGTTATTCCCAAAGTACCACAAGTGAAGCAATGCCTGATTTTGTTAAACTGGTGGAAGCTTTCGGCGGAACTGGTTTCAGAGCTGATACGGTAGGTGATTTGGATAATGTTATATCTAAGATGATAACAACTGACGGTCTTGTTCTTGCCGATATAAGGGTTGAACAGGAAGCCAATTGCTTCCCGATGGTGCCTGCGGGCAAGGCACATGATCAAGTAGTGTTGGCATCAGATGCTGAAACTCTTGATAGAGAAGATTTAATTAAACTTTTTTAGGAATGCGGTCATGAAAAAGAAGAATGAAGATAACTTGAATAATAATGAGGAAAATAAAGACGCAACCTATTATCAACCTTCAGGTAGGGTTGAGGAGGAGTCTTACCATACATTTTCCATGATTGCGAGAGATAGAGCAGGTACTCTAGCGAGAGTTATAGGGCTTTTCTCTGCACGTAATTACAATATTGATAATCTTTCTGCTTCAAACATTGACCCTGTGAATGGTTTTTCCTGCATTACTCTTACCACAAAGGGTAGCGAAAAGGTTTTGGATCAAATTCATAAACAGTTGGAGAACCTGATAAATGTTTATTCGGTTACTGATGTCTCTGCTTTCTGCAACGGTATTATCAGAGAACTTGCTTTAATAAAAATCTGTGCCGAAGATGAAAAACGTGCTGAAGCATTATCTATAGCAAGAAGTTTTGGTGCGGTAATTGTTGATGCTTTCAAGGATACTATAATATTGGAGATTACAGGCAACCCGAGCAAGGTAAACAGTTTTATTGATATTATGCGACCTTTGGGAGTAATTGAGATAGTTAAGAGCGGTGCTGCCGGCATTATAAACGGATACACTGAATATTCTTTTACTACGAAGGCTGTTGAAGAAGAAGTTTAAATAATTCTGAGTACTGCCTTGCCGAAGTGAGTGCCTTTATCCAGAAAATCATGAGCGGATTGTGCATCTGATAATAAAAACTCTTTCGCCACTACTGGGGCTATACTTTTTTTACCGAACATTCTTGAGAAGAAACCTCTTTTACCCATCAAAGGCAATAGGTGTTTTGAAACTTCCTGAGCTATTTGGCATTTTTCTGCATCACTCAGATTGCTAATTAAAGAGCCTGTTATTAGCAGTTCTTTATGCATAAGCTCTTGAAGGCTGATGTCAGCGTCACTTCCATGCATGGAGGCAATGCTAATGTAGCGTCCTTTTTCTTTCAGAATTTCAAAATTGCGAGAGACGTAATCTCCGCCAATCATATCTAGAATAAGTTCAACACCTTTGTTTTTGGTTTCTTTTTTAATAACCTCGACAAAGTCTTTGTTTTTGTGATTGATAGCTAAATCCGCCCCGAGTTTCTCGCAGAGTTTAACTTTTTCATCATTACCTACTGTTACAAATACTTTTGCCCCTAAATGTTTTGCTATTTGAATAGCTGCAGTGCCTACGCCTGAAGCTCCGCCGTGGATAAGGACTGTTTCGCCTTCTTTAATTTTCCCAAGCATTACCAGGTTTTTCCATACGGTAATGAAGTTATAAGGAATTGCAGAAGCTTCCGAGTATTCCATACCTTTAGGTATATGCAGGCAATGTTCAGCCAAGACAGTGCAGTATTCCGCATAGCCACCTTTGTTTAAAATCGCCATTACCTTATCGCCCCTACGTAAAGGCTTCATCCCGTTACGGCGAGAGTTGGCTCCCCAAGCTATGTCCACTATTTCTCCGGCAACTTCAAAGCCAGGAACAGGGGCTTGTCCGCTAAGGGTGTTTATATATTCTTTTCTTTGAGTTATATCGTCCCTATTAACACCGGCAGAATGTATTTTTATTAGAACCTCGCCTTTTTCAGGCTTTACATCCGGTCTATCACTTATAAAAAGTTTATTTTGGCGGATTTCTATACATTTCATGCTACTATTCTCCTAAGGTTTTAGTGCTTTTAGGAGGATAACATGATTTTTGATGAAGATTTAGAGCAAAAAACAAAAAAATCAAAACCTAAGAATCTTTACGATATGTCTATAGGTGAGCTTAAAGATTATGTAGAGAGTTTAAATGCGGAGATTTCCCGCGTTGAGGAAGAAATAGCCAAGAAAGAGAAGCATAAAGCCAGTATGGATAGCCTGTTTGGAGCTAGAAACTAGTATCCGTCGCCACTCATGTCAGGATCAAGCCTGATATCGCCTACAGCTATGTTGAATTCGTTTTTATTCTCAGCTACACGTTCTATATCAATATATAATATGTAATTACCCGTCTTAACTGTTCTGGTTTCACCTTTAGAGGTAACAACGGAAAAGCTTATGCTTGTATCCATCTTCATAACCCAGTGGTATTTATTTTCTATGCTTTTTTCATTTATTATAGCAGGGGCATGACGCACTATGGCTGTTACTGAATAGCCTTTATTGGTTATCATTTCCAATGTTCCGGAGTCCTTCAAGAACTGGGCGTATTTTTTCCAACCTGATTTTGCAAAGTAATTGCTTTTAAAATCCTTAAGCTTGCCTGCATATGTTTCAGGAGAAAGGGCAAACATATCAGATACTGCGTTTTGTGCCCAACTTACAACTTCAGTATCAGTTATATGAGGAGTGTCAATTCTTCCACCACCCGTGTAGGAGTTTTTATAATTCATCCAAGCAGGTTTAGGAGCTTCTACCGCAGGAGCTTGTTGATTAGCCGTAGGAGCCACTGGAGCTTGAGCATTGGCGGAAAACGCCATGAATATAAGTAAGAAGGAAGTAATGATTGATGTTTTGTTTATATATATATTCATAGCTTGGCAGCCTTTCATTTTCTTTTAATTATAAAATATAATTTTTATTAAAAAAACAGCTTTTTTAAAGATCAGCGGTTTGGTTCGTTAGGGCAGGTACTAGATAGGCGGTTATATTCTGCTCGGGTGTCTATCTGGCGTTGCCTTACTTTCAAATTCTCCTCCATTTTACTGATGGCAACCTGTACGGCGGAGGCTATTTTTTGCGAAAGTATTTTCTGTGTACTTCCCAATTTCTCAGGATTGACAATAATATCAGCTTGATCTTTTGCAGCTATCTCTGCTGTTTGTTTTATATAGGAGTTGTAAGACTTCAATGTGTCCACATCAACGCCTACGTGTTTTAACTCATGGTTCTTGGTTTCAGTGTATCTGCATGAGCTTGGTTTGTAGCTTTTTGATATATACATTACTGGGGCGTAGTACAAATTGACGTCAATAGTTCCCGCCCAGATACAGCTTCTTTTAAGCATAGGACTTGTTGCGTATGTAAAAGAAGTTTCGGTCGATACTTTTATATTACTGTTGGTAAGTCCGCTTATAAGAGGGAAGTCTCCGTTATGCGTGGGTGAAATCGACCCCTTGTTCATTTGGGCAAGTTGGTCTTTAGTATATCTGTTATCTATTTGTAAATTTTCAGAAATCAAGTTTACATTTACAATAGTAGGTTCATGGTTAGGGCAGGAAAATAAACCCGCTAATATACCCGTTGTTGCTATAGACATAATAATCATTCAAAAATACCCGCATAATTATTGGTTTTATTTATATTTATGTTAAAAATGCAACTTTTTCAATAGATTATATTGGAAAAAATCATAAAACACTGCTAAATCTATATTGAGGAATGTTTTAGGTCTTGTGTTAGGGGTTTCATGATAGGCTTTAAAAAAGATAATATTGCGCCTTATGAAGTTTGTTGCAACATGATGTCGCACATGGACGAAGCTGTTGTTATTATTGGTGCTAGTCATGAAATAATTTTCTATAACGATAGTGCAGAGCGAATATTCGGGTATAAAACCGCGGATGCTTTAGGTAAGGACATAATAACTCTTATGCCACCTAGGGCTCACAGCAAAAATCAAATGATTGAAGATTTTATTGATGGCGATGTTAAAGCCTCTGGCGTTGTTAATAAAAAAATCCAAATTTTAGGCGTAAGAAAAGATGGTACTGAATTTATAACCAGTACTACGATTATAAATACTAGCTTTGGTGATAAGGTTTCCTTTTCTTTAGTAATCAGAGATATAACTGAGAATAAACGTAATGAGGAAGAGTTATTGAAACTAGCTTCAACTGACCCTCTTACAGGCGTTTTCAATAGACGTGAATTTAGAATTATAGCTGAGAAAGAACTTATCCGCACAAAGAGATATGGCAGGCCTATGTCTATTCTGATGATGGATATAGACCACTTTAAAAACCTTAACGATACATACGGTCACGCGGCAGGTGACAAGGCTTTGCAGCAGTTTACCAAAATATGTTCAACTTCTTTAAGAACTATGGATGTTATCGCCAGATGGGGCGGTGAAGAGTTTGTGGTGCTGTTGCCTGAAACTGATATTAAGGGTGCTTCCACTATTGCAGAAAGATTACGTAAGGCTGTTGAATGTATTGAATTCTCTCATAACAATAATAACATCAAATTTACGGTTAGTGTTGGTGCTATTGAGTATAAGATGGGCGATGATGAAATAGATATTCCTTTAGCAAGGGTTGACGCCGCTATGTATAAGGCGAAGAATTCTGGACGAAACAGGGTGTGTATAATAGATTGACGATATATAAATTCGGGGATAGTATGTTGTTATTATGATGAAAAAAAATAGATATAGTAGAGTTTTTTGTTTAGCAGGGTTAGTTTTAACCTTGGCTTCATGTTCACCTAAAGATAATGAAAAAATTTATCCTTACAATTATAATCCTGATCAGGATTATTACCTGACAGAAGATGAGATGATGGATAATTTTGATGTCAACAGCAGCGATAACATTGCGATAGTGCGTGAAAATCAGTCAAGATTTGCACCGCCTGAAGGTATGGTGTTTACTCCTTTGTTTGCAGAGCCTGCAGCAAATGATCGTGCACGTTTTAAAAGACTTGAAGCCGCAGTCCAAATATTACGTAACGATGTGGACGTTCTTATACCAAGAGTTTTCAAAATAAGTGAACAGCAGTATGCGGCTGAAAGTAAAAAAGCGGCGGCGGGTAAGGTTCCTGCAAATATTGTAGTTTCAGCTTCAGGCGTTACGGGTGAGCCTATAAAGCTAGGAAAACAGGAAGTGAATAAAGCTCCTGTGGCTATTAAAGCAGGTGCGGCAGATATAAAAACCGTGCGTATAGCTGACCACAAAGATTTAACTAGAGTGGTTTTGGATGTTACCGGTGATGTTAAAATTAAAGCCGTAGTTTCTCCTGATGGCAAAGACATGGTGATTGATATAGCAAGTATCAAAAACTTTGTTCCTGCTGCTACATGGAATGCTTTAAGCGGTTTGTTGATATCAGGTTACAAAATTGAAGGAAGTAATTTGCATCTAGAGCTTATGTATCCTTCTAAAATCAACCATCAGAGTTTATTGAAACCTAATAAAGACTCCAAGTACTACAGGTTTGTGATAGATCTGGTTAGTGACCATGTTCACAAGAAGTAATTCTTACATACGAATTAATCGCAGTTATATTGGATTTATGATATGAATGATAAGCTAGATTTAGAGGCTTACGAAGTTGTTGATGAAAATGGAATCCCTCTTTATAGCGAGAGTGATTTTGTTGGCTTGCGTAAAGCGGGTAAGTTGGCAGCAGAAGTGCTTGATTATATCACTCCTTATGTTCAATTAGGAGTTACCACAGAGCGTCTGGATAAACTTTGCCATGATTTTATCGTGGATCATAAGGCGATTCCCGCACCTTTGAATTACAGAGGGTTTCCTAAGTCTATCTGCACATCCATTAACCATGTTGTTTGTCACGGTATACCTGAAGATCGTAAGTTGGAAAACGGCGATATAATGAATGTGGATGTTACGGTTATTCTTGACGGTTGGTACGGTGATACAAGCCGTATGTTTTGCATCGGCAATGTAAATAAAAAAGCTCAGCTTTTGGTTGAGGCTACTTATGAAGCGATGATGGAAGGTATAAAAGCAGTTAAACCAGGTGCTACTTTAGGCGACGTTGGCTACGCTATTCAAAGTTATGCTGAGGCTAGAAGGTTTTCTATGGTGAGAGATTTTTGTGGTCATGGTACGGGCAGGGTGTTTCATTGTGCCCCGTCTGTGATGCACTTTGGCGAACCAGGCGAGGGTATAGAGCTCAAAAAAGGCATGGTGTTCACTATTGAACCAATGGTAAATGCAGGAAAGTTTGAAACAAAAATATTAAATGATGGCTGGACAGCTGTTACCAGAGACCGTTCTCTTTCGGCACAGTTTGAGCACACTCTAGCCGTTACTGATACTGGCTACGAAATATTCACTTTATCGCCTAAGTGTTACACAAAGCCGCCATATGTCTGAAGAAAAGAAACAAACACCGCATCATTCCGGTCACAGAGATAGGCTGCGGGAAAGGTTTGTTAAAAGCGGGGAAGATAGTCTGCAAGACTATGAGTTGTTGGAAATGCTTTTATTTTCGGCAATCCCTAGGCGTGATGTAAAGCCAATAGCAAAAACACTATTGCAAAGTTTTGGCAGTATTCAAAAGGTTTTATCCTCGCCTGTTTCTGAGCTTATAAAGGTTAAAGGCGTAAGTGAGAATGCGGCTGTACTGATTAAAAATGTAAACGCTCTTACAAAAAGAATGCTAAGAGAAGATATAGAAGAGAAGCCTGTTCTTAATTCGTGGCAGAAGCTGTTGGATTATTGTCATGTAGCAATGGCGTATGAGATGAAAGAGCAGTTCAGGGTTTTATTTCTTAACCGCAAAAACGAGCTTATAGCAGATGAAGTGCAACAGGTGGGTACGGTAGACCATACCCCTGTATATCCTCGCGAGATAGTTAAAAGTGCACTTGATAAAGGGGCTACGGCAATAATATTGGTACATAATCATCCGAGCGGAGACAGTACTCCCAGTGACTCTGATATAGAGATGACAAATGAAATAATCAAGGCCGCCGCTTCATTAGGAATAGTGGTTCATGACCACATAATAATTTCTAAAAAAGGAAGTTCAAGTTTTAAATCTTTGGGATTATTAAACTATTCTAAAAAGCTATAAATTTTACGTAACATAGTAATTTATAGTGTTAATATTCATTGTGCTTTGTGCTATATTTGGCACTATCTGTTCATATATAAAATAAATTTAAAGGTTTGATAAAGATGAAAAAATTACTTGTCATTTTCTCTGTTGTTTTACTAATTGCAATAGTCGGATTAGCTTCCTTGCCTCTCATTTTTTCTCCGGAGTCCATAGCGGAAAAAATCCAGGAGAAAGTTAAAGATGCGACAGGGCGTGATCTTAACTTTACATCAGCTGAATTTGTGTTCTGGCCGAGCGTGGGTATGGAATTGAAAGATGTCACAATCTCCAACCTTGAGGGGACAAAGGCGAAAGAAATGGTTTCTGTGGCTAAAATTGCCGTGGCGGTTGCCGTAAGACCTTTGTTTAGCAGAACAGTAGAAATTAAAAAATTTGAACTGGAAAATCCGACAATTAATTTGGAAGTTTTAGCTGAGGGTAAAAACAACTGGAGCTTTGAAAGCCTAGCTGCACCTGAAGAAGTTAAAGAAGAAGGCGTAGAAGGAAAAGTAGAAGAGAAAAAGTTTAAGTTTAGTGACGTTAAAATTAACGGCGGAAATTTGAGCTTTGTTGATAAAGATAAAAACTACAGCGTGAATGATATTAACGTTGTTGTAAGTATGCCTGATCTGCAAAGTGGGTTAAAGGTTAAGGGTGATCTTAGTTACAATGGCAAAAAAATAACGGCTAATGTGTCAATTGATAAACCTATGGATTTTTCTAACGGCAAGGCTTCGCCTGGTATTGTGGATCTAAGTGCTGAGAATGCTAAATTCAGCATAAAAGGTAATTTGGCCCAAGATGTTGAGTTGATAGAGGCAGATGTTGATTTGGATGTAGCTTCAATCGCTCCAGTTCTGGGCTGGCTTACACAGGAAAAAGATAAAGAAATAGGTTTTAAAAAATTAAAACTGTTGTCGGCTGTTACAGCTGAAGAGAAAAGTATAACTTTGAAAAATCTTGACGTTCAGTTGGATGATATCAAAACAACTGGTGATGTTGATATGGATTTCTCAGGAAAGACCAAGGTCTTCGCAAGATTGAAAGCGGATAAAGTAAATGTAGATGATATTATCGCAAAATTTGGTAGCGAAGAAAAAACAGTAGATGATAATAATGGTGATGAAGTTAAAAAAGAAACATCAGCTGATATGGATTTTTCATTCATCAAAAAGTTCGATGCGGATTTGGAGCTGAATGCCCAAGGTTTTGTGGCTAATGGTATCGAAATAGGTAAAAGCGATGTAAAGGCTATAATTAAAAGCAATATTCTTTCTTTGGAAATCCCTCAAGCAGAAGTTTTTGATGGAAACTTTTCATCAAAATTTATGATTGATGCAACTAATAAAACCCCTGCAATAAAGCTTGAACTTGATGTAAACGGCGTAAAAGCAAAGTCTGTTTTAACAAAATTTGCTGAGTTTGATAAACTTACAGGTGATATAGTCGCAAGCATGACAGTACAATCTGCTGGTAATAATAAAGAAAAAATTATCTCTAATTTAAAGGGGCAGGGTTCTGTTACTTTTAAAAATGGTGAGTTTAAAGGGATAGACTTATCAAGTATTGCTCAAAAAGCTTCCATTAAAACTGAAAACTTAAGCATAGGTTCAGGTAAAACTAGCTTTGTTGAAATGGGCGGAACCTTCAAGGCAACTAAAGGTTTCTTTGTTAATAATGATTTTAAAATGAAAGGCCCTGCGGTTAAGGCTGAAGGTAAGGGAAGTATAGATCTTCCTCGCAAATATTTGGATTATTATATAACACCTACTTTGATTATTGCTTCAGTAAAAAAAGGCAAGGCAGATGCTAATATAGATGTTCCTCTTTATATAAAAGGACCTTTCGATAATATAAAAGTTAAGCCTGATTTAGCAGTATTGGCTAAAAAGATAATCAGTGACCCTAAGGCAGCTAAACAAAATTTTAAAGATGTAAAAGAAAATATAAAAGACCAAGTTAAAGATTTAAAAAATTCTTTTATTAAAGGTAATGAGGTCAATGTTGAAGAAGTTAAAACCGAACCAGTGAAAACTGAAGGCGAGATTGCCGCTGAAGAACCTAAAGTAGAAGAAAAGAAAGAAGAAGGTAATGCTTTCGATAACATAAAGAATATGTTTAAAACTACTATATTTGGTTCTGAGCCTGAGGAAAATAAAGAAGAAAGTACAGAAACAGATTCTGGTGCTGCTTCAGATAGCGAAACAAAAGAATAATAATATAAAAAAGATTATAGTGGAGTATTAGTTGTGATAACAAGATATTCAAGGCCTGAAATGCAGGCTGTATGGAACAATGAGAACAAGTTTAAAAACTGGCTTGAAATAGAGCTTTTGGCTTGTGAGGCTCAGGAATCAATAGGCGAGTTCCCTAAAGGGGTTGCCAAAAAGATACGTAGCAAAGCAAAGTTTGATACAAAGCAGATTGAACAATTGGCAAACGAAATAAAACATGATGTCCATGCTTTTTTGGTTAACGTAGCTGAGCATGTAGGAGATGAATCAAAATATCTGCATTTGGGTCCAACCTCATTTGATATTCAAGATACCGGTTTCGCGATGCAGTTAAGACAAGCGGCTGATATAATAATCGATGACTTGAATCTGCTGTTAAAAACTTTAGTGGTTAAAATAGAAGAACATAAAACCACTTTATGCGTAGGGCGTAGCCATGGTGTGCATTCGGAGCCTACAACCTTTGGGTTAAAACTGGTTAATCACTATTCAGCTTTTTTGAGAGCTAGAGATCGTATGTTGTTAGCCAAGGAGGAAATATCTGTTTGCACAATAGCGGGTGCTGTGGGTACTTATGCGACCGTTGATCCTAGAATTGAAAGTTATGTTGCAAAAAATATAGGTATAAAACATAATGATTTATCATCTGAAATAATTTCTCGTGACAGACACGCAATGTTCTTTGCCACTCTTGCTGTAACTGCCGCCTCGATTGAAAATTTTGCGACAGAGATGCGTCATTTGCAACGTACGGAAGTGCAGGAGGTTGAAGAGTTTTTTGATGTATGGAACAAAATTTCTTCGGCTTTACCTCATAAGCATAACCCTATAGCGTCTGAGAACCTGATAGGTTTTTCTAGATTGATAAGGGCCGCAGTGATGCCTGCTTTGGAGAATGTCACTTTATGGCATGAGAGGGATATAACCCATTATTCTATAGAACAGATAACTGCACCTGATACATTGATGCTATTGGATTTTTCTTTAAACGGCTTAATCTCTATAATAGAAAAAATGATAGTGCATCATGAAAATATGATAAAAAATCTTGAAATGTCCCATGGCCTCGTCTTTTCTCAGCACGTCATACTCGAGCTGGTCAAAGGTGGAATGAGCAGAGATTATGCCTATAAAATGGTGCAGCAGCTTTGTGTTAAGGTGCTTGAAAATGAGGGTACTAACTTCTTAGATGTCGTTTTAGGGGATGAGACAGTCGCTGAATATGTTAGTAAGGAAAAACTCCGCAATATTTTTGACTACAGTAATTGTATAAGGCGTTCTACTGACGTCATAAACAAAGTCTTGGGCAAGGACAAAGATAGAGATGCTTGAGTGGCATGATAAGGGAATAATCTTATCTGTAAGAAAACATGGCGAGAATGGCGGAATAGCTTCTATTTTAACAGAAAATTACGGGCGTACTGTAGGTTACGTCTATGGCATTACTTCCAATAAAAAATGTGGTTTGTTTGAAATAGGTAATCAGGTTTCAGCAAGATGGCACGCTAAGGCTCAGGGGCAGTTAGGTGTGTTTGAGTTAGAGCTTGAAAGAAGTATGGCGGCTGATGTAATGGACTCTCCATTAAAGCTCACCGCTTTGCAATCAGCTTGCAGTTTAATAGATAAAACCTTGGCGGAAAATGAAAAACATGAAGGAGTTTTCTTTGCTACCCAAACATTAATTGAATCCTTTGCGGGGGATCTTTGGGCTCCTACTTATGTGTACTGGGAAATAGGATTGTTGAGAGAGCTTGGCTTCGGGCTGGACTTGTCCCACTGTGTTGCAACAGGTGACACTACGGAATTAATTTATGTAAGCCCTAAGTCGGGCTGTGCGGTTTCTGCTGCGGCAGGGAAAATATATAAAGATAAACTTTTAAACTTACCTCCTTTTTTACGTGGAGAGGCGGGTTTTGATAATGAAGATATTCTGGATGGATTAAAACTTACGGGGTATTTCTTGTTAAATAGGGTTTTTTCCCAAGCTAACCAAGATTTGCCAGATGCTAGGTTGCGGTTAGAACAGAAATACAAAACGGTTACCCCTTCAGAGGAATAACCGTTTTATGCGAGTTCAATTATCTTAGAATTTTTTACCGTTCATAATTACAGCTTGTCTTTTTACTGCTTGCGGAAGTTTACCTGTATAGAAGGTTGTTGTGGCATGGTGAATGCCATATCCTAAACTGTTAAATTCTACGCTGAAAGCAACGGGCTTATTATTTAAGATGTAGTTTGGGGTTTGTTCCAAGACTTCTTTTATTGAAGGTTTAAAGAAACCATGGTACCCGTAGCTGTGTGTAGTTGGAAGATTGCCAATGGTTTCTAATCCTTCCGCCTTTTTTACATGTAAAGGATCCCATATAAAAGATACTTTCGATATATCAACAGGTGCTATGAATTGAAGATCTCCATTTTTATCTTTAACAACAGGTTTGATATTTTTTGCGAGTTCGATAAGTGATTTTTCATTAAATTCTTCTTTTATAGCCATTGTTATTTCTTTCTATTAAATTTTGTTTAAAAGTTGGATTTTTGCAATTTTATGAACATATCTTTGTTATGTCAATATGTTTTCTATAAAATATATATCTGGATGTTCCGTTGCGTTTGGAACGGAAATAAGCTAAAAATATCTAATAATAATTAAGGCGAAAATTAAATGGCAAAGAATAAAAATACAAAACAAAATCAAGACGTTGTAGCAAAAGAAATTCAAGAAAGATTTCTGGGGGATTTGATTAGTGAAAAATATCTTTCCTATGCTCTTTCTACGATAGTTTCACGCTCGCTGCCTGATGTGCGTGACGGGTTGAAGCCTGTTCACCGCCGAGTGCTTTTTGCAATGATGCAGCTTTCATTGAAATCTCAAGGCCAGCCGAAAAAATCTGCCAGAGTAGTCGGTGACGTTATCGGTAAATTCCACCCGCATGGCGACCAATCGGTTTATGATGCTTTGGTGCGTTTGGCACAGGATTTCTCTGTGCGTTATCCGCTTGTGGATGGTCAAGGTAACTTTGGTAATATAGACGGTGATGGTGCGGCGGCAATGCGTTATACCGAAGCCCGTATGACTGAAGTGGCTGAACTTTTGCTTGAGGGTATAAATGAAGATGCCATAGATTTCCGCTTCACTTACGATGGTGAAACAAAAGAACCTGAAGTTCTTCCTGCTAACTTTCCTAACCTTATTGCAAACGGTGCTACAGGTATCGCGGTGGGTATGGCTACATCAATTCCTCCTCATAACGTGGCGGAAGTATGCGAAGCTTTGGAATTTTTGGTTGATAACAAAAAATGCACCACTAAAGAATTGGTTAAATACATTAAAGCACCTGATTTTCCTACAGGCGGTATTTTGATTGAGAATGAAGCTGATATTCTAAACGCTTATGAAACAGGGCGTGGCGGATTCCGTATTCGTTCTAAATGGGAAGTTGAACAGCTTAAGGGTGATAACTGGCAAATAGTGGTGACTGAAATTCCTTATCAGGTGCAAAAATCACGACTGATAGAAAAAATCGCGGAAGGAATAATGAATAAGAAGTTATCTTTCCTTGATGATGTGGTGGATGAATCCGCTGAAGATATACGCATAGTGTTTACTCCTAAAAATAAAGGGATAGATCCTAAGCTGCTAATGGAGCAGTTATTTAAAAATTCTGATTTGGAAAACCGTTTCTCTTTAAACATGAACGTGCTGGACAAAGGCATTACTCCTAGAGTGATGGGGTTGAAGGACGTGTTACAAGCTTTTATTGACCATAGGCAAGATGTGCTGCAACGCCGTTCTCGTCACCGTTTGGAAAATATTGAAAACAGGTTGGAAATTTTAGCAGGCTTCTTGATCGCTTATTTGAATATCGATGAAGTGATAAGAATTATCCGTTTTGATGACGAGCCTAAAGAAGCTTTGATGAAAAAGTTCAAACTTTCTGAAGTTCAGGCAGACGCTATTTTGAATATGCGTTTACGCTCTTTACGCAAGCTCGAAGAAATGGAAATCAAAACAGAGCATGCTGATTTGACTAAAGAAAAGGCTGAGCTAGAAAAACTTTTGAGCAGTGAAGCTCGCCAAATGACAGTAATCAAAAAGCAGATTAAAGAAATAGGGGAGAAGTTCTCCAAGAAAACAGCTCTAGGAAAAAGACGTACAGTGGTTGATAAATCACCTGAGGCGATCGAAATTCCTGCGGATGCTTTGATAGAAAAAGAGCCTATAACAGTTATCTGTTCTGAAAAGGGCTGGATACGTTCTATGAAAGGCCATTTGGAAGACGATAAGGTTAAAGCTCTTACTTACAAAGAGGGCGATAATGAGAAATTTATCTTCCATGCTGAAACTACCGATAAAATAGTTGTGTTTGCTACCAACGGTAAATTCTATACCTTGAGTGCAGATAAGCTTCCGGCTGGTCGCGGCTTCGGTGATCCTTTGCGTTTGATGATAGATTTGCAGAATGATGCTGATATAGTGCAGATGATGGTTCACGTTCCTGAACGCAGACTTTTAGTGGCGGCTGATGATGGTCGTGGATTTATAGTGCCTGAGAAAGAAATTATATCTCAAACCAAAAACGGTAAGCAGTGTTTAAGTGTTAAAGAAGGTGCTGATGCTAAAATTTGCCGAATTATAAATGATAAAGATGACCATGTTGCAGTGATAGGGCAAAATCGTAAATTGTTAGTCTTCCCGCTTGACCAGATGCCTGAAATGAATAAGGGTGTAGGCGTTATATTGCAACGTTACAAAGATGGCGGACTTTCTGATGTTAAAACATTTAAACTAAAAGAAGGTTTAACATGGTATAGTGGTGGAAGTCAGAAGATGGAAAATAAGCTGAAATCATGGATAGGTGAAAGAGCACAAGCAGGTTGCTTGCCTCCTAACGGATTCCCGAGGGCTAATAAATTCGGAGATTAATGGAGTTAATAAAATGAAAGATCATTTGTTGACTATAGGTATTATGACTGGTAACTCGCTGGATGCGGCAGATGTAGTGTTAACAGCCTTTTATCAAAACGGTAAAATAGAAGATCTTGAGTTTTTAAGCCTTCCATCAAGCAAAGAGCTTTATAATAAGCTGAAAGATTTGCGTAGTTATATTAATGAGCAAAAAGGCGATATGCATAAAGTCGCTAAAAAATATAAATATGCGGAAGTGCTAAACTTTGATGGTGTATTGGATGAATATACGAAGTTTGTAGCAACAGCGGTTAAAGAGTTAATTGTTAAAGCTAAATTAAACCCTGATATAAAAACTAAGTATGATCTGGATCATGTAGATATAATAGGTTTCCACGGGCAAACCTGTGCTCACCTTCCTCCTTCTCAAGCCAAGGATGGAAATACCTATACGGTGCAGATTGGAAACGGTAAAAAATTAGCCGAGCTTACAGGAATTTCAGTTGCTTATGATTTCCGTTCAGATGATTTGATGAATGGTGGAGAGGGTGCTCCGCTAGCTCCTAAACATAACGAGCATTTGGCTCAAGCATTAAAAACAACAGGTGAATTTCCTATAGTTTTTATAAATGGGGGTAATACAAGTAATTTAGCTCCTATTACTTACGATAACGAAGGCAATACGACGTTAATGGGCTGGGATGCAGGTCCTTTCAACCATTTCCCTGATATGCTGATGCGTACATATACTGACAAGACATGCGACGTTGATGGTGAAATCGGCAAACAGGGCAATGTTAATCAAAAACTTCTAAAGGATTTGTTTGATAATGCTGCAGTGACGGCGGGCGATAAGAATTTTTTAACCATTCAACCTCCTAAATCATCTGATCCTCAGTGGTATAAAATGATACCAATGTTGAAAAATAAAGATATTTCTTTTGAGGATAAGGTTAGAACTGTTGAATATTTCTCAGCCTATTTGACCTATCATAGTTTAGGGTATATTCCTGACAACTTAGTAATGCCGGGTCATTTTGCTTTGTTCGGCGGTGGTTGGAAAAACCCCATAATTACTGATGACTTTAAATGTTTAATTAAAGGCGAATTTTTTAAAAATCCTATTTTACCTGAGCATAAGGAATGGTTTGAAAAAATAAACTATCGAGTTCATGTAAATGGCAGAATTGCTCAAGTAGCACCGTCAAGTAAATTTGGTTTTGATGGCAACGCTATGGAGGCAAGAATTTTTGCCGATCTAGCTTATTGCAAGGTGGTAGGTGAAGCCTTTACAACTACTGAAATTACGGGAGTAAAAGAACCTGTAGTATGCGGATTGATAGAGTTATCTAAAGAAGTTACTCCTAATTTGAAAGCTTGGTTAAGAAAATATAAAACTAAAGTGACAACAGGTGGTCGCCGTTTTGATAAAAGATGGAGCAGAGCCTCAGCAGGCTGGAAAGAAAGGGTAGAACTTAAAAATGGAAAAGTTGATTAAGGTTCAAACTGTTGTTTGTGAAGAAATTTTAAATTTAATTGCCCATTTACCTACGGCTAGCCTTTCAACGGTTATAGAAGATGATTTTTTCACCAAACTGGCAGATAAAGATTTTATGCGGATTGCAACTCTATTGGCTCAGAAGAGTTATAATGAGGGTGGTTGCCCGATAGGCGGAGTAATAGTGGATAATAAAACCCGCAAAATTTTAGGCAAGGGGCATAACACTCTGGTGCAAGACAATGACCCTTATAATCACGGAGAAACTGCGGCGATAAGAGACGCAGGCAGAATTGATTTCAGTAAGACAACCATTTTTACGACCTTAAGCCCGTGCGATATTTGTGCGACATTAATTTATATGCGTCAATTTCCTCGCGTTGTGGTGGGGGATATTACTAACGCTTCAGGTAATGAAGATCTGCTGAGAAATAAAGGAATATGGGTTGACGTTTTAGAGGACAGTCAGGCTATAGAGCTATACGCAAAGTATCGCAAAGAAAAACCTGATCTTGATTTGGAAGATTGGAAGGGCAAGGCTGCCGTTCGTAAAGGTGGGTGATATGAAAAAAATCACGGTTAATGATAAAATGCAGCAGGGCTATGTTTATGAGTTGACCGAACCTATGGGTAAAAACTTCGCACATGATTTCACCCCTTATTTTACACCCAAAGAGATGCTTGATTTGGGAGTGTTTGAAGGTAAGTATATGAATGACTGCCAAAAGGAATTCCCGTCAGCTTGGTTTAAAAATGCCAGAATTTCAGAGACCGCAGATATCAATTGCAACTATTTCAAAATTAAAAGCCGTCAGCCTTTAAGCGTGTGGCGGGATAAGGGCTGGATAATAGGAGATGATCCTCGCGGGTGGTTCCAGTGGTATTGCCGCTACTATATGGGACGCAGGGACGAGGGGATTGATGATAAGCAGATAAAGCGGTGGAAGGCTTTTACACGCCACGCTGGGCAGATAAAGGCTAATTGCTTACCTATGGATTTAGCTTGCAGACCGCGGCAAAGGCAGGCTCTTTTGCAATGGGCGTATAATTGTTTTATATAGAATTAAAAATAGTTAACGTGCTCACTGCTTGAAAGAGGCGGGAAGTCAAGGCTGTTTGAAATCTCGTTAATTTGCTCTTCACTGAAACGATGCAGTTTAAGAACATTTTCCTCACGCCATTTTTTAACTTCTTCTTCAGCTGCCGCACGTTTTTCAGCAGGTAAAGCAGAACCTTCTTGCATATATAAAGTTTGAGACGGGAAGGCAAAGTCGCTTCCTGCTTTTGAAATTATATCCATTATACGGAACATTAAATCTTCCTGAACTTCTAAAAATTCTTCCATGCCTTCTGCATAAATATAAGCAAAAACCGTGATGTTCAAGCTTGAAGAGGCAAAGCTATTTAATCTTGCTCTTACCACTTCAGGGTCAACACAAGGGTGAGAGTAAAGCAGCTCACGTATTTTAACCAATATGAAGCGTAGTTGATCAGGTGTTGTTTCGTATTTTAAGCCAATGTTGTGTTCAAACAAAAAGCGATCACGCAATGCATGGTTATCAATAGCCATTGTAGCTAGCATACCGTTAGGTATTGTTACAATAGTGCGTGCAGGAGTTTGAATACGTGTAGATCTCATACCTATATCAAGCACGGTTCCCTTCATATCTCCGATCTTGCAAAAATCGCCGATACGCAAAGGCTGTTCAATAATTATATTCAAGCTGGCAACAAAGTTTTCCAAGGTTTTTTGAGCACCAAAAGCAAGCACCAAACCACCAATACCTAAGGCGGTAAGGCCGGCGGTTATATCTAACCCCATGTTTTTGGAGGCGATGATTATAACGATTACCGCGAGAATTGACCTTGCAGTACGTCTGAAAAATACCACGGCGGATAGGGCACTGCGTTTCTTTTCACGCAATAGCTTGGTTTTTATTACCTCAGTCAAGAGATCAATAACTGCCCAGCAGATCCACGCTAAAGAGAACCATGCAATAATGCTGGCTATAATATTAAAGTGTTGGCGGGCGATAATTGATATGCCTGCAAAATTGATTGTAATTGCGAAAATAGCGACAGCTAAATAAAGCCTTATAGGCCAAATAAAAGCCTCAAGTAAGTATTTGGCGTAGCCTGTGCTTGTGGTTTTCCAGCAAAAGCGGATAAAGAAAATAACGAAGAAAGAAAGTATCCATGAAATTATTAGTGACCCTACAGACAATGTTATAATAGCTAACCAGTGGCCTATAGGCACGCCATATAGCTTGTTAACTATCAGAATATTAGGGAGAACCCTGTCTATATAACCTGTTGCGAGTTTTTCCAATGCTTCAGGAATATTCTTCACTGTTTCGCCTGAAATCTTCCACACAAATCCGTATGTAGGGTCTTCAAATTTTTGGGCGAAGATACTTAGGTGTTCCCCATTTATTTTCATTGTGCCGACTATATCAAGATTTTCGGCAACACCGTCGTTTTGTTCACCGTTAGGGTCAAGGCTTAGTTTTGAATTGGCAATAACTGATCCGCTTTGGTCTAGAATTTCTTGCAGACCCTTACTAAGGGAGATTCCTTTTTCAGTTCTTTTTTCAGTAGGAAATTTATCCAGATCAAGAAACTGTGCGGCTCTTTCGTAGTTTTCATTTTTAACAGCAAGTAAGAATCCGTCAATGAGTCCTTTCGGAGTTTGACGTCCAAGTGCATCAATGTTTTCAGGTTTTGTTTCTGCGGGTTTAGATTGTCCTGTAAGGGCAGATAATTGAGCGTTACTTTCATGAAGGCTCGTAACCAAAAAAGCCGTAGTAAAAACGGCAATAATCGCAAATCTTCTTATGTAGTTTTTTATCCCCATGGCTTTTCTTTTTTAATGCAAAAATTGTTTAAACAAAAGACAAACAGTACAACAGCTATCGATAAAATAGCTGTTGTTTATAAGTTTACAATACCTTTATTAAAAGGTCAGTAAAAAGAATTGATTATTTACCAGAAGCTTTATCTTTTGTTTCTGCATTGTCTGCCATGCCAAAACCAGCATATTTAGTGCCGAATTTAGCGATACGGCCTTTTTCAGACAACTGAGTCTTACCTGAGCCTGTCCAAGCAGGGTGACTTAGTGGATCGATGTCTAAACGCATAACATCACCAGGTTTTCCCCAGCAGCTGTTTACTTTGTGTTCAGATTTATCTGTCATCACCACTGTAATTTCGTGATATTCTGGATGTATACCTGACTTCATGTCAAAAATCTCCTTAAATTATAATAAAAAGCAATCTCGGTTTTTTACACTTATTTGGCGTAATATGCAAGACTTAAAATAGAAAAATCTCTTATCTATATGGGTAGGGTTTTTAGCTTTACATAATACGGATGTGAATGGGTGACTATATAATATTAATGAGTGAATTCAGAGTAATTAAGTAGAATAATTTTATTGAGGCAACAGAGAAGATAAGGGGGGCTGTCCGGAGTGCTGTTAATCTAGAAGTACTATGTCGACCCTATCAATCGGAGTTTTATCTGTATTATCTCCCAAAGCCCTTATATCAAGTCTTACAGGTTTAATGCCTTTTTCAGTCAGATATGACCTTATTACTAGGCCTCTGGATAGGGACATTCTTCTCGCATCGCTCTTTGTTTGATTCTTAGCATAAGAGAATGCTTGAATTTGAACGCGGATATCAGGTGATTGTTTTAAGAAATCTATAACTCCTACAAGTTCTTCTTTAGCCTTATCAGAAAGAACACTCGAATCTTTGGCAAAGGCTATGCTAGTTAATGTTTCTTTAGGTTGAGAATCTGTCGCTGTTTTAGTGGCGTTTGTTGGAGCGGGAGCGGCGGCTACTGCTGAAGATGAAGGCATAGCTGGTTTACTTATGTCCATGCTTGCATCGGCAAGTTTTGCATTATTTGTAGGAGCTGTAACTTCAACAAGTTCCGACTCTGATGGCTCTTCAACAGGTTCGCTAACTTCGATAGCTTTTTTAGTGATCTCTGTTGCAGCCTGTTTGCTTTCTACAGCTCTTTTAGTTATCTCAGCCACAGGCAAGTTTGAATTGTTTTCTTGGATTGATATAAGGTTTTTCTTCTTTTTCTTCTGTTCTCCGGCAGATTCTAAAGCTCTTTGTGCGTAAACGTTTGAGCTTTCTTCAGGCTGTTCCACGATATCAGGAGTTGCTGTTGTTACATCAATTTCCTCTTCATCAGAAGTTTTTCTAGAAGCTAGAGGTGACGTAATCATTTTCACTTCAGCGGAGTCTTCAGAGTAGTCACTTCCTTCTTTGTCGGCTGCAGTAATAGAGTCTTTAGTAATGTTTTTAACCACTGCCTTCAAATTATCTTTAGGAGGAGGAAGGTTTGATTTGTTCTTTTTCTTTTCAGCATCAGCTTGTTTTGCTAAGGCTCTAGCTTCCGCCTCTGCTGCAGCTTGAGCTTTAATGTCAGCTTCTATTCTAGCCTTTACTGCAGCTTCGTCTTCTGCTTCAGCTGAGGCAGCGGAATAGGCATCTTCCATGTGTTCTTCTTCACGCTTTTTCGCTTTTTCTTTAGTTATTTCTTTAGGTTTTTCAGTTGCCTTGCCTTTTTCTTTTATTATCTGTAACTGTTTTTTGCTTTCAGATTTTTGTGCAACTTCTTTTTCTACGGCAGGTGATACAGGTTTTATTTGTTTCTCTGCTGTCTGTTTATTTTCTTCAGACAGTGATTTGGTCAAAGATTTTTGTCTTGCAACTTCTTTATCTATTTCTTCCTGCAGAGCTTTGAGCTTTTTCTCGGTCGCTTCCAAATTGCTTAACGTACTGTCAGTTGGTGCTTTAGTTTCAGCAGTTTCGATAGGAGCTATTGCAGCGGTTTTTTCCTTCTTTTCTTCGCAAGGAGGAGTTAGTTTTATTTTTGTACTGTCATCTTTTATAACTTCTCTTTCAACTTCAGTTACAGCGTGAGCCTGTACTTGAGGGCCGTCACCTTCAAGATATTGGTTTTTAGGACGGTAAGCCTTATTGCCAGAAAGATAAGGAGAATAACTTCTGTTTAAACTTCTGTACTTTTCAAGGTAAGCGGAATAGCTGTCAGGTGAATATCTTGAACTTGAAGAAGGGTAACTAGGTGTGTATCTGCGTGCAGAATCCCCGCCACTGTAAGGAGAAGAATTGCTGTTATAAGGCTTTTTGTAAGCGTTGCTGTAAGGAGTGTAAACTTTTGAATAATATTGGCTGCGTTGTTGAGAGAAGTTCAATTTTGGTGCTTTAGGCTTAAGTATTATAGCGTTGCTGTCCCTATGTCCTGATGAATATGAGGAGGTTTCAGTTTCAAGTTGATTAATTTCTTTTTCAATTTTTTCCAGCTCTTCATTACTGTTTTTTGAATATCTGTTTTCATCAGGCGTATTTGTTCCGTAGTATTCTTCTGATGAAGAGTTTTCTGAACCAACATTTTTAAATCTTAATGGCTCGCCTTCAGCTGGTTCGGAGCTTGCAGCGTCTCCTTCATTATCTAAAACGCTCATGTCAACTTCAACCGAAGGGGCTTCTACCACCATGGTTGACCCTCGATATTCGGATTGTGCTTCAGTCGCTAAAGATTCATGCACAAGACAAGCTGAGAACAGCATTGCTAATGTGATTGTCAATATTTTTAAAAAATATCCTCTCAACTGAATATCCTTTTAACCCAAACTATCTTTCCCCGAGCTTAGCTACTATCACTTCATGCATATGAGGATTAGCTGCTATAACTCCCTTGCCGTATATAGGATTTTTCCCGCCGTCTATTTCAGATACGTAGCCACCTGCTTCTTTAACTATCAAATATCCGGCTGCCTTATCCCAAGATTCTAATTTATCTTCGCAATAAGCGTCAAATCGACCAGCTGCTACATAAGCCATATTGAGGCAAGCACAACCCATATTGCGATTTTTAGTATCAGAAGAAGTTATAATTTTCTCCCTTAATTTTTGACCAGAAATAGCCAACAAAGCTTCTGCTAAAGTCTTTCTACCTGAAACGCGTAATCTTTTAGCAGTAGAAAAAGCACCTTTACCTTTTTCAGCTGTAAATGTTTCATGTTTAATAGGGTCATGAATAACAGCGGCGACAATTTCACCTTTGGTTTGAAGAGCTACAGAGATGCACCAATGAGGTATGCCATGCAAAAAGTTAAGCGTGCCGTCAAGTGGGTCTACAATCCAAACGTTGTCTTTATCTGTACCTTCAATTTTGCCGCTTTCTTCCATTATGAAAGAAAAGTTAGGGCGAACTTTCTCAAGCTCTTCCCTAATTATTTTTTCGGATTTTTTATCAGCACTTGAAACAAAGTCATTAGGGCCTTTTCTTGATACTTGAAGTTGTTCTACTTCTCCAAAATCGCGAGTCAAGGCACGACCAGCTTTTTCTACGGTAGCTACCATTACATTTAGAATAGCAGAGTTTGTATTTGCCATTTAATTCTAATCCTTAGCTTTTTCTACGTAAGTAGCGTCGGCTGTGCGTACAACCACTCTTGTTCCAGACTCAATGTGAGGAGGAACTAGTATTTTGACTCCGTTTTCAAGCACGGCGTTTTTGTAAGATGAAGAAGCTGTTTGTCCTTTAATAACAGGATCAGCTTCAGTTATTTCTAATGTAACACTTTCAGGAAGTTCAACTGAAATGGGTGTGCCTTCGTGCATTTGCATCTGTACTATCATGCCATCTTGAAGGAATACAACGGAATCCCCGATCATATCACTCTTAATGGTTAGTTGATCGTAAGTGTCTTGGTTCATGAATGTATAGTCGTCATCACTACTATACAAATACTGGAATGTTTCTGAATCTATTCTGATACTTTCTACAGCTTCACTTGTGTTGTAGCGTACACTTGTTTTGTTACCAGCATCTAAATCTTTCATGGTAACTGTGACAACACTTCCACCTTTTCCAGGTTGGCTTATCCTTGTTTCAGTTACACACCATAGTTTGTTGTTATGTTCTAGAATAGTTCCTTTACGGATATTGTTTGCAATAATTTTCATTTTCTTTTCACCATTTACATATCTTATTATTTATTACGCAATGTTATAGCTTTTCCGAAGTTCTTCAAAGCTATTTTTAAATCTTTTTCCTCAATTTTATCAAGCTTTTTATCTAAAGTCTTCTCCTCTTCAATGGTAATTTGCTTATTAATTATATTTTTCTTAGATTTGGCTTTAAATAGGCCTGGTTTATTATGAATTATCTTGATGTCTTTTATAGCAGGATAGCCAAAAAACATATTAAGACGCTCTTTTAACAGATTCTTTTGGTAGGTAATTTCCAAAGAATCTGAGGAATTCACAGCAATATGTAATATAGCCATGTTTTTGTCCCGTCCATCCTTACTGTATTTTATTTCAATAGGAACGGCTTTAGATGCAATATCTGCTCCTGCTATATCGCTCCACTCAGATATTAACTTACCAAATAACAGGCTTTGTTTGCCAAAGATGTTTTTTGCAAGCATTGGTATAAAGTTTGATATTGAGCGAAGTTCTGACATATGGGTATAATATATACCTAATATGACTTTAGGAAGTTTTTTGTCAAAAAATCGGGGCTTTTTATCATGAAAAAATTGTTACCACATCTTGTGATTGTTTTATTTTTATTTTTTACGACAAGTAGCAGTTCTTTAGCTCAGGATATAAAGGATGGAGATATAGGGGAGGGGTATTCTACCCCTACATTTAGGGAATTGTATACGACAATAGCCATGTTCGGTGGAGTTGATGTTAGTAATGATGAAGTTATAAACGAATATGCCAGAATGATTTATTGTGATGACTATACTAAGTATTTTAAAAATGATTATGAGTGGAATATAAGAAAACAGGTGATAGCTAAAAGGTTGAAAGACAAAGAGGAGCCTTATCGCGTTTTATATGAAATTGTAGACACTGTAACTCTAGGTAGATATGACTTTAATGAGGAATTTTTTCCTGTAGAAGGTGCTGGAGCTATTGCGAATATAGGAAATGTACAGCTTTTTGATTCTCGCATGTTTCAAGAATATTGCAGCATAAAAGAAAAATCAGATGTTTTCCCTCCGAAGATAAATATGCTTTTGGCGATGCCTTTGAGTATTACAAAAATAAAAATTAAAAAGGAGCACATGAAAGAAATTTCAGATCTGATGGCTAAATACAATTTAACGGATAATAGGAAAGTATACCAAAGAGTTAGATTGCGTCTTACCGATGCTATAGGTTATAGATACGCTAACGGAACTATAGTCAGTTCAGAATTAGAAGGTAAAGTAACAGGTGTTGATTTCTTCTATGATAAAGAGATGACTAAGAAAATCCCTTTTATAGAAGGTTATAATTAATAAAGCTTTAAGTTATTTTTCAGGCTTGTTGTAGGAATCAATAATACAATCTAAGTGATGTATAAACATTTCGGTTATCTTTTCAATTTCTTCATCGCCGAATTTTTCCCATCCTAACCTAAGAAGAACTGTCTTTGGGTAATTGCTGAACATGGTTAACATACCGCCTATTGTGTTGGCACATAAGGTTGCTTGTTCGCTAGGGAAGGGCATTTTATTCACTTTGGCAAGAAGCTTTCCAAGATTTAATCTTAAAGGATTAAGTGTGGTTTTGTAAAACTTTTCAAAGCTAGGGGAGGTTTCAATTTGTTCGCGTAACAAAAGCTTGGAATATGAGCTCTCGGTTAAAAAAAATCTTATGAACCTACGCCAGAAATCGTAAATTATTTCTTTTTGTTCTTCTAGGCTAAGATCATTTTTTTCGAATGTTTCATTTGCTTTTAGAACGTAGATCATAAGCTCGGTTTGAATTTTCTTTGAAAGAAGGTCAATAGAGGCTTGATACAGGCCTTCTTTATCTTTGAAGTAGTATGAAATAGCAGAAATATTCACATGGGCTTGCTTAGTGATATCTCGAATACTAGCTCCTTCATAACCGTATTCCGCAAAATTGTTGAGAGCAACCTTTAGTAGTCTTTCTTTTGCTTTAATGGTTTTGACATCTTCTTGTGAATTTTGATTTTCTTTTTCCATTTTTAAAATATATACAAACAAACAATATTAGTCAGTTAATTAAATGTTTTATGATGACTAGATGTTTTGTTTTGTCTTCCTTTCTTTCCCTTATATGTCTACTACGTATGTTCTAGATATAAAAAATAACGGAGATTGTTATTTCCTGTACTTGTCGTAGCAGTCAATTATGCTGTCGATATTGCGAATAACCATTTCAGTTATTTTTTCAATTTCTTTCGGACCATATTTCTCCCAACCAAGGCGGCGTAGAGTAGATGTTTTGTGAGTTCTAAATATTGATATCATGCCGGCAACTATATGTGCATATAATGTTGCTTCTTCGCTCGGATAAGATATTTTCAAAACCCTTGCAACTATTTTAGATAAATTTTCATTAAGAGGGGCGATCACTTCTTTAAAAAAATCATCAAAGCTTGCGGAAGGTGATATGTGTTCCTGCATAAATATTTTGTATATATAATATGAGCTCTCATCATTTATTAAAAAGCCTATAGATTGGCGTAAAGAGGTGTGTATTACTTCCCTTATAGCTTCGGGGCTAAGAGTGTCATTTTCTAATAATTGAGTGGCGTTGGCGGTGTAGGGCAGAAATTCATTTTTCATTTTTTTAGATATAAAATTCAAGGCCGCGTTATACAGTCCTTCTTTATCTTTGAAATAGTATGAAATAGCTGAAATGTTAACGTGAGCTTGAGTGGTAATATCTCTAATACTAGCCCCTTCAAAACCGCGTTCAGCAAAGTTTTCTATCGCTACTTTTAACAATCTTTCCTTTGAAGTAAGTTTTCTGTTACTGGTATATAAATTTTCGTGTTTTTGTTCCATGGCTTAAATATACACAAATAAATCAAACAGGTCAATCAATCGATTGACCTTTAGAAAAAGTATATGATTACCAATGTACCCAGAGTTTTCATGATTACAGGTTTAGTTCTTTCTTGTAGGCATCAGCAATATAATCTAGATGGCGTATTATTACTTTTGTGATTTTTTCAAGCTCGACTTCTCCGTAACCTGTCCAGCCTAAACGGCGAATTGCAGATTCACGATGAGTTTTGAATATAAGTATCATACCTATCAGCGTGTGGGCACAGAGTATGTTTTCTTCACTTTCAGGAGGAAGATTAAATGTTTTACCGACAAATAAGGCTATGGCCGTGTGTAAAGGTACAAGAGATCTTTCGTAAAATTTGTCGAAATTTTCTGAAGGCTCTATATGCTCTCTTACAAAAATTCTTTGTATGTAAGGAGATATTTCATCATCCAACAAGAATAGAATAAATTTGCGGAATGTGTCGTGCAGGATGTTTCTAACAGCGTCAGCATTTAGTGTTTGGTCAGTTAAAGCTATATTTGCTTCATTTAATGTAACCAAAAGTTCTTCTTCTATTCTTTTCGCGATAACGCCAAGCACAGCTTGGTATAAACCGCTTTTATCACCGAAATAGTAGGAGATTGCAGATATGTTAACTCTTGCTTTGCGAGTTATATCCCTAATACTTGCTCCATCGTAGCAGTGAGTTGCAAAATCTTTAATTGCAACCGCAAGTAGTCTATCTTTAGCGGATAAAGCTTGATTTGGTTTAACTAATTTATGTTCATTATTCATTTGACAATTTTAGGTTTGATTAAACAAAAAGTCAATCATTTGATATAATTAGGTGATTACCCTTGATTTTAAAGGGTTAAATCAGATTAAAGTTTTTTATAACCAGCTACAAGGTGGTTCACGTTTTCAATTACTACCTCTGCAATTTTATTCAATTCCTCTTCACCATAGCTCTTCCAACCTAAACGGCGAAGAGCAACTTCACGGTGAGTTTTGAAAACCAATATCATACCCAGAATAGAATGAGAACATATTATTGTTCTTTCATCTTTGTTATCAAGATTGGCTAATTTTGAGAAAAACGTTGCCATTTCATTGTGTATAGGGAATAGAGTGCTTTTATAACAATCATCAAAATTTTTTGATGGTGATAAGTATTCGCGAATTAGTATTTTAGATACGTAAGGTGATACCTCATCATTTATTAAATAATAAACAACCTTACTGAAAGTATCATGAACTATTTTTTGAACTTCTGCAGGGTTTTTATTTTTTTCAGATAAGAGTTTGTTGTTTTCTTTTATTACAGGAAAGAGATCTGTACTCAGTCTTTTGCAGATAATTTCCATTACCGCCTTGTAAAGGCCTTCTTTGTCTCTGAAATAATAAGAAATAGATGAAATATTCACATCAGCAACAGAGGCTAGGGCACGTATGCTTGTTTTCTCATACCCGTAATTTGCGAATTTTTTAATCGCAATTTTTAATATTCGTTCTTTCGCAGAAAGATCCGTAATATCGTCCTTATCGGACAATATTTTTCTTTCATAAACGGTAAGATTATCTGCAGTGCAGGGGGTATTTGCTTCTTTTTCCATTTACTCATTATAAGATAATGAAACAAAAAGTAAATTGATATATGTTAATATTAAATCTTTTCATTACTTTTAAAAAGAAAAAATACAGAGGTATTAAAGTGAATAGTACGTTTGTATTACTGTATGTGGTTATAAAAAATACCTTTAAAACAAGGATTGTTTTATGTTTTATTTTTAAAGGTATTTGATTTTTGCTAATCCAAAGTGCGGCGATAAAGCTTCATTGCTATTGCAGAAATAACAATCATAAATATTAATAAAGGCCAGAGGTTTGGTACAGTCTCAGTTAAGGAAGTTCCTTTTAACAGTAGACCTCTCACTATGCGTATGAAATAAGTCGTTGGCAGGATGTTGCCTATTGCTTGTGCCCATTCAGGCATTCCGCGGAAAGGAAACATAAATCCAGACAAAAGAATGGAAGGCATAAAGAAACCGAAAGACATTTGCATTGCCTGCATTTGGTTGTCAGCTCCCGTAGAAATTGTGAAGCCCAATGCAAGGTTGCAAATTATAAATATAAGAAGAACTCCAGTTAATATGGTCAGACTTCCTAGAATAGGTATGCCGAATAAGAACTTCGCAGCAGCCAAAATTATACCTGATTGTATATAGCTGATTATAAGGTAAGGAAAGATTTTTCCTATCATCACTTCAAAAGGAGATATGGGCATTGAAAGTAAGTTTTCCATTGTGCCACGCTCTTTTTCGCGTGTAAGGGCAAGTGCTGTCATTATCATGCCTGTCATGGTGAGAATAAGCCCCATCAATCCAGGGACTATATTGTAGCGTGAGAAACCTTCGGGGTTATAAAGCCTATGAGTTTCTATTTTAAAAGGGCCTTCTGGTGTTTTCAAATAGGCGAGAGGTCCGTGGAATTCATCCTTTATTATATTCTCAATCACTCCTGCAACGGATGCTAAAGCTCCGGCAGAGGCTGTAGGGTCGGTTGCATCCGTTTCAATAAGCACGGAAGGTTTCTGCCCTCGTATCAAATCTCTTTCAAAGTTTTCAGGTATGGTGATTACAAACTGAGTTGAACCTTTTTGGAAAAGTATTTGTGCTTCTCTGTCGGAGGTTACTTCATTGTCTATTGAAAAATATTCAGTGTTTTTTAGCCCAATCACAATGTTGCGAGCAAGAATGCTGTTATCTTCAACTATAACGGTGGTGGGTAAATGTTTAGGATCAGTGTTAATTGCGTAACCAAACAACAAAATCTGCATAATGGGAATCATGACAATCATTGACAGGGTGGTCTTGTCTCGTCTTAGTTGTTTCATTTCTTTTATAAACATTGCTATTATGCGTCTGAACATTACTGATCTTCTCCGCTATTGTTGAGGTTCATGTAATGAATAAAAGCATCTTCCAGTGAAGGGTGTTCTTTGGTCCAAGTATAAGCAGAAATATTTTTTAAAGGAGCTATGGCTTTTTCCAAAGAATCGGCGTTTGTGCCGCTGATATGTAAGGCTTCACCAAACGGGGCAATAGTAGCAACTGCCGGATTATTTTTTAAGCTGTCCATAAATTGCATGGTATTTGCACCGCGTGCTACCCATGTGGTCAATCCTGTTTTAGCTGTAACCTCATGGACGTTTCCTTCAACTATCAATTTGCCATAGGCGATATATATTATCGAGTGGCATCTTTCGGCTTCATCCATGTAGTGAGTGCTGACAAGTATTGTCAAGCCTTCGTCGGCAAGATGGTGGATTTCGTCCCAGAATTCTCTACGTGCTTTAGGGTCAACCCCTGCTGTTGGTTCATCTAGCAGAAGAAGTTTTGGTTCATGCAAAATGCAGGCAGCAAGAGCCATTCGTTGTTTCCAACCACCTGAAAGAGTCCCCGCGAGTTGGTTTGCTTTGGATGTTAGATGCATTTTCTCCATCGTATTTTCAACGCGTTGATTAGGATGATCTAGTGAAAACATTTCAGCAACAAAACGTAAATTTTCTTTTACGGTCAAATCTTCCCAGAAACTGAATTTCTGTGTCATGTAACCAGTGTTGCGTTTTATAAGTTCAGATTGTTTGCGTAGGTCATACCCGAGGCAGGTGCCTTCACCAGCATCGGGAGTTAATAACCCGCAGATCATACGAATGGAGGTTGTTTTGCCCGAACCGTTAGGCCCTAAAAACCCGTAGATTTTTCCGCGAGGGACACGCAGGTTTATATGGTCTACAACTGTTTTGCCACCGTATTTTTTTGTAAGTCCTTGTACGTCTATTACGTAGTCTTCATTCATGGTCTAACCAATTTTATATCTACGGGAAGCCCTGGTCTAAGTGTCTGTTCAAAAGAATTGGTTTTGGCCTCTATCATAAAAACGAGTTTGTCACGCGAGCCTACGCTGTAAATTACAGGAGGGGTGTATTCGCTTTTTGAAGATATGAAATTAATTTTAGCTTGCATTGTATTGCAGCCATCGCAATCGACCGTTACTTCAGCCCCGAAAGTGAATTTTGCAAGTTCAGCTTGAGGAACAAAGAAACGAAGTTTTATATTCTGCGGTGGAAGCATGGCTATAACCGGAGTTCCTGCAGCAACAAATTCACCTGCGTTGTAATAGGTATCTTCTATAAAACCTGCGGTAGGGGCAAGTGGTGCGGCTTCCGCTAATTGTTTTTCAATCTGCACCAGTTTTTGTTCAGCAGATTTAACGGTGGATAGTGTGCCTTCATAGATTTCCTTGCGTGTGTCAAATTCGGATTGGCTTACAGCCCCTTGACCTACCAGATTTTGCACCCTTACGTATTCTTTTTTTGCCGAAGCTAATGATGACTTTGCTTTTTCAATATCAGCTATTGTGGAAAGGCGTGAAGCTTCAAGATTAGTTTTATCAAGGCTGAATAGTTCATCTCCCTGAGCTACCTGTTGCCCACGCTCTACAAACATGCTTTTTAAAATTCCCGAAGTAGAAGGGGAAATGTAAACGTAATCACCTTCAACGTAACCGCTGTAGAAGTCTTTCTCTTCTTTGCAGGCGGTAAGGGCAATTAATAAAACTAATGCAAGGTATGTAGCTAATTTTTTCATAGTTATAGTTTGGTGCTTTCTGATTCAGATTTGTTTTTTGTATCTGCAATAACGTTTTTTATAACTGGCTTTTGAATAAAGAGCATGAATTTTGTAAAGGGAAGTTTAAAAGTGATCATATAAACAACGTGCATAAGGGCGAAGAATATCATCATGCCGGCGAAGAATTCATGTAACTCTTTTATTAGATGAAAGTTGTTTATTCCTATTGCTCTGCTATTAACTATTAATAGTCCGCTCAATACCGCACCTATCAAGCTCAGGGCAAGGCAGAGTGTTATTGAATTAACTAGAGCAGGGTGGGTGAATAGATTTTCTTTGGTTAATCCTTTGAATGACGGTTTGAAGCGAGAAAGACTTCCTTGGTGTTTATCGAACAATCCCCAAATAAGGCGGAGTGTGATGATGATACCTACTCCATAACCAAGCAAGCCATGGATAATTCCCATACCTCCTGTCATATAGGCGAGAAGTGCTAGAGATGCTAGAGCAGCGTGATAAATGCGAATCTTGTTCATGGTGTAATGACTTTACCATGGTTTATATAGGCATAAAAAGCACAATGCTGTTAGAATATGGAAACGAAAACTATCATAGAAACAAATATTAATAGGGAACTTTAAGTGGCTTTCTGACGTTGGATAAATTGTGAGCGGAAAACGCCTATCACATATCTTAAATCTCTGTAAACTTAGGAGTGGTTTCATGAAATATACAATATCATCAGCATTAATGATCCTTTCGATCTGCCTTGTAGGCTGCTCAGGCCCTGCGGGACCGCAAGGTAATCAAGGAAACACCGGTAATACAGGTGCTCCTGGACAAACTGTCATTGTTCAGCCTTAACTGATTTTCTTCACGATAAGGTTGCTCTGAATTTTTATACCTATCATTCAAAACACCCACACTGTAGAAATGCCTCACTGATAAAGTGGGGTATTTTTACATGAAATTTTGTATTCTCAGCTGTGGGGTGAAATAAAGAAAAAATAGTAGAATGAGGGTGAGGTTACTTTGCGGCACGGCGTTAAGCCGCTTGCAAAGTTGCAATTTTCTAACCTCGCTTTGCTCGCTAAGAAAATTGTCGAACTCACTTTTTCGTGAGATTGCATCTCTACAGCATTTAAAAAGCCCCTTTTTATAAAGGGGCTTTTTAAATGGCGGAAGGGGTGAGATTCGAACTCACGGAGGGCTTGCACCCTCGCCGGTTTTCAAGACCGGTGCTTTCAACCGCTCAGCCACCCTTCCTTTTAAAATGTGAGTAACTGCGGTTATCAGTAGACTGTTTTTATATAAATTTCACTTGGGAGTCAAGTTCTCACTTTATGCAATTGTATTTTTTGAAAAAAGCTAATAAAACCGGCAACAATTTTCTGTCTTATTTTATACTAACTATTTGATTTTATTTGTTATTTTTAATATTCGAGCAGCCCATTAAAGCATTTTTAAATTCTTTAGAGTGAGCTAAACTTGCGGTGTTGGCTCTAAATGAACCGTCTTTGTTTATTATAACGGATGAATAGTGCTTTTTATCAGCATCTAAACGTCTTTTTCCTTCGCCTGTTCCTTCACCGTTATGCTCATTGAGGATTTCAAACATTTCTGTAAGGCTATATTTTATACTGTTTTCCATCTAGGTATGCTCTCCGATAATTACTATTGTCGTGGCAAGTCTATATTTTTAAGTGAATTTTGTCAATTTCACCTAATAACTAAATGATAATTACATTATAACAATATATGTATTGACATAATTTTATTGCAATGTTAAATTGATTTACGAAATTAAATGATTGACGGAGTGGATTGCGATGAATAGCAAGCTTAAGGATATATTTAATTCAAGCATCAAATATTTGAAGAGTCCTCGAAAAGAGACGCTCAATAGAATGTTAGGGTCTGCGATTATTCATGATAATTTTAACGTTGCAGAATTTGCCATCAAACGCGGGGCGAATATAAACGGAGCTTTTGTATATGAGCAAGGCACCTTTATGAATTATTCAAAAAGAAATACTGACTTTGAATTTATGAAACATAGCTTTCTGGAGGAGGCTATCATAAACGGTTCTGACGCCATGATAGATTTGCTTATTCAAAATAAAGCGGATGTTAGTAAGAGAAATCTTTTATATTTAACTTTCAAAACAAGATTTGAAAAATCGAGCTTTGTTGAAATTTTCAAAGATCTGATTGATGCTGATGCCCCATATAACAATATTATATTTGATGGAAAAGAATCTAATACGATCTTAGATAAAGTGGTTAAGGCAAAAGCAATCTATACTGATGAAGATACAATAAAAAAGCTGAACAAAACGTCTGGAATGCTTAAACGTGCAGGGGCTAAGCCTTTTAAGGAGCTTCCTCCAGTTATAGAGGTTAGGCCTATCTCTGTTAAAGAAACTGTAGTTAAACCAAAAACATATAAATTTAAGTGATTTAATTTATATTAATTGCAAATATAGATACGCCTAGTAGAGCGTAGAAACCAGCTACTACGTCATCCATTATAACTCCGAAACAGTTTTTAACTTTTTTGTCGAAGAATGATGCCGGCCAAGGTTTTCTAATGTCAAAGAAGCGGAACAGCAAAAATGCCCAGATCCAAAGGTAGATGCTAGTAAAAGCGGCAGCTCCCGCAATCCACATTCCTATTACTTCGTCAACCACTATTGATTGGTTATCAACTATGCCAGATTTCTTACCGTAGATTTTCACGCTATAAGCACTTGCGATGAATAGTATTAAAGCGGCTAAAAGCAAAAACGCAGGGTGTGTGTAATAGTTTATTGCATAACCGAAAGGTATTGCCGCCAAACTACCCATAGTGCCAGGTGCTGGGCGAATAAGACCGCAACCAAACCAAGTGGAAATAAGAGCATGAGGATTCTCTATAGTCATTCCCTTAGGAAGTGGTTCTATATAGGGTTTTTTGAATTTCATTTTCATAATTTTACAACCGCGGTTTAATATCTTTTTGTTATTACTGTATATATTAGAGACTATAAATAAAGTTAGGTCAATCCTTGTTATTTACCACAATTTGGTGCAAATTAATCTGCATAAAAATTAGGCACAAACTATAAACTAGGCATAGGAATTATGATTAGATTCAAAGTTATTAAATCAAAAGCTTCAAGTATTGAAAACCTGTCTCAAACCGTTGAAAGAATTATAGGTGATTATTTTGATGCACACAGTAATAGCCTTCCTCCTAAGGGAATATACAGCATGATAATACAAGAGGTTGAAAAGCCTCTGATAAAGAAGGCTCTGTTTATAACTGGAGGAAACCAGTTGAGGGCGGCGGATATTTTAGGAATTAACCGCAATACTCTACGTAAGAAAATACGTGAGTTGAGAATAGAGGCATAAAAGATGAACGTTAAAACCTTTGCAAGATTTATGACTAGGTATGTACTTTCAAAACGGGTAACTGTTTTGTTAAGTATTTCCGCTGTTGTATCTTGCATTGCTACTTACGTTATAGTTACTAAAAAATCAACTGATACCAACACCGTTTATTGGATGCTTAACCTTGACCTGATACTTCTTTTGTTGATGGTGATGGTTATTTCGCATCAGGTAGTTAAATTGTGGACGGAGAAGAAACGCGGAGAAGCAGGGTCTAAGCTTCATATTAAATTTGTGCTGGTGTTCAGTGCATTGGCAACGGCTCCTGCTATTTTGATGGCTATATTCTCCTCAATCTTTTTATACTTCGGAATACAGGCATGGTTTAATGATAGGGTAAGTACTGCTGTTTATGAATCTTTGGAAGTTGCTCAGGCTTATTTGAAAGAGCACCAAAAGGTTATGCGTTCTGACGTTCTGGCAATGGCGAGTGACCTCAACAGGGAATCTTTATCTCTTAGTAATAATAGTCAGGCGTTTAATGATTATATTGAAACGCAAGCTTATTTGCGTAACCTGCCTGAGGCTATAGTTTTCAAATCTGATGGTGAAGTGATAGCAAAGTCAAAATTGTCGTTTACTTTAAGCGTTGATGCTATACCGCAAGAAATGCTACAGGAAGCTCAAAAGAGCGACGATGTAGTCTTAATGACTGGCGATGATAATAATCATGATAGATTAAGAGCATTAATGTGTCTTGATAAATTCATTGATGCTTGTTTATATGTGGGAAGGTCTGTTGATGCCAATGTTATATCTCACATTAACACTACAGAAAATGCGGTAAAAGAATATACGACACTGCAGGGTAGGCGTTCGCAAATGCAGGTATCGTTTACTGCTATGTTTATTGCGGTTGCGCTGGTATTGCTTATGGCGGCCATTTGGTTTGGTCTTTTCTTTGCTGAAAAGTTGATGTCTCCTATTAGTGCTTTAATCTCAGCGGCGGAAAAAGCCAGCGGAGGAGATTTGAATGTTAAGGTCAGAGAGACTGAAAGCGATGATGAAATAGGTTTGCTGGGTAAGGCTTTCAACCGCATGACGGTACAGATAAAAGAGCAGCAGGATAATCTTATAGCTATAAATATGATTCTAGATGAGAGACGCAGGTTTACTGAAACAGTATTGGCTGGTGCTTCTTCAGGCATTATAGGTCTTGATGCCGATGGCGTTATTACTCTTGCCAATGGTAAGGCGGAGTTTCTTATAAAGGGTGAAAATGATGAAGAATTTATAGGTAGAAAACTTTACGATTTTATACCTGAAACCCAAGCATTGCTTAAAGACTCTTATAAAGAGCATAATGAGCCTGTGTTTTTGCAGTTAGAGTTTTCTCCTGATGCTAGTCCTCGCAGAACTTTAATTATAACGATAACCACTGAGCAAGGTGGTGAAGGTGCTGTTGCAACTATAGATGATGTTTCAAACCTTGTTTCCGCGCAGCGTAAAGCGGCTTGGGCGGATGTGGCAAGACGCATAGCACATGAAATTAAAAACCCGCTTACGCCTATTCAACTTTCAGCTGAAAGATTGAAAAAGAAATATATGCCGCAAATAACCGAGGGTAGAGAAAACTTTGAAAAATGTACTGATATAATTATCAGGCAGGTGGCGGATATCGGGCATATGGTCAATGAATTTTCTTCTTACGCCAAAATGCCAACGGCTAATAAGAAAGCGGAAAATCTAGGGGATATATGCAAAGATGCTATCTTCTTGCAAGAAAATGCTCATCACAATATAGAATTCAAATTCATAACCGAAGGCGAGGATTTGAAAGCAAACTGTGATAGGTCGCAAATTACTCAAGTTATAAATAATTTAATCCAAAACTCTACTGATGCGATTTATGAAAAAGATCCCAAAGTTAAAGGTGAGATTACATTGGTATTAGAGGATAAGGGTAAAAACATCTCTATAGCTATGTATGATAATGGCGTAGGGCTTCCTGAAAAAGATAGAGATAAGCTTATGGAACCTTATGTGACGGGCAAGAAAAAAGGCACGGGACTTGGTCTTGCTATAGTTAAAAAAATCATGGAAGAACATGGCGGAAGTGTGATAATAGATAATAGTATCGAAAATGACACAGTTATGGGTGCAAAAGTCACACTATTGTTTCCGAAGGGGATAAATTCTTAGAATGTCTGCTAATATTCTGATTGTTGATGATCAAGAGGATATCAGGTCTCTCGTTGAGGGTATTCTTGAAGATGAAGGTTATAGAACTTGTCAGGCTGAAAGCTCTCAAGCGGCTGAAGCTATAATTGCCTCACAAGAGGTTGATATGATTGTATTGGATATCTGGCTTGAGGGTAGTGATCTTGACGGTTTACAGCTTTTAAAGAAGTTAGTTAAGAAATATCCTAACGTTCCGGTAGTAATGATAAGCGGTCACGGTAATATTGAGACTGCTGTGTCATCTATCCAGATAGGTGCTTATGACTTCATAGAAAAACCATTTGAATCCGATAAGTTGTTGGTTTTAGTTAAGAGGGCACTTGAAGCTGGAAGGCTTCGCCGTGAAAACCAAGAGTTAAAAATTAAGAATCACGTAGATGCTTCTGAACTTATTGGTAATTCTTCCGCTATGCAGCAGGTAAAACAAAATATCAGCCGTGTCGCTCCTACAAGCAGTAGGGTGCTGATTACTGGCGATGCCGGAACTGGAAAAGACGTGGCAGCTCGTATGTTGCATAAAATGTCAAAACGGGCAAATAATAACTATGTTGTGCTTAATTGTGCAATTCTTTCTCCTTCAAGTATTGAGATGGAGTTGTTCGGCACTGAAAACTCTCTTGAGGTTAGAAATGGTGTTTTAGAGCAAGCAAACGGAGGTACTCTGTTTTTAGATGAAGTTGCCGATATGCCTCTTGAAACTCAGACAAAAATCGTACGTCTTTTGCAGGATCAACGCTTCACCCGTATAGGTGGCACTCAAGAAGTTGAAGTTGATGTTAGAATAGTTTCATCCAGCAATCAGGATTTGGAAGAATTGGTTAAAGAAGGCAAGTTCCGCCAAGATTTATATTACAGGCTTAATGTTGTCCCTTTAAAAATGCCTTCTTTGCAAGAGAGGCTTGAAGATATACCAGTACTTGCCGAGTATTTCATGAACCAATCTGCAATAGCTTCTAATGTGTTTCCTCGTAAAATTACGGAAGAAGCTATAGCTGTTATGCAGGCTTATAATTGGCCGGGCAATGTTAGGCAGCTACGCAACGTTATTGAGTGGTTGTTGATTATGGCAGAGGGCGGGGCGGAAGATCCTATAACTGTGGATGTGTTGCCACCTGACTTAAAGCAAGAGGCAGCAAATAAGGTTCATAATACGGATGGAGTTATTGAAATGATGTCCAAGCCAATACGTGAGGCGAGGGAGGTTTTTGAAAAAGAATATCTACTTTCTCAAATCAAACGATTTGGTGGAAATATTTCGAAAACTGCTGAATTTGTAGGCATGGAGCGTTCAGCATTACATCGTAAGTTGAGGTCACTAGGCATTAATATTCATGAAAAAGAAAAAAGCGATAAAACAGCTTAAAACTTTATAGACAAATGGTATATAATGTTTAAGTATTATTCTTGTAATTAAATTTAGAAGCAGGTGAGAAAAAATGTCAGAAAAAAATCCAAACCTACAAGATAAGTTCTTAAACACTATACGCAAGGATAGAGTTCCTGTGACAGTTTTTTTGATGAACGGGGTTAAACTTCAAGGTGTGATAGTTTGGTTTGATAATTTCTCAATGTTGATGCGTAGAGAAGATCATGTCCAGTTGATTTATAAACACGCAATCTCAACTATTATGCCTTCTCAGAATATAAACCTGTTCGATGATAATGACGCAGCTAATGCTGAAAACGAATAGGTAAAAATAAGGCGGAATGATAGATAATCAAGAAACCAAAGCGGGTGAAAGAGTTGTAATTGTTCATCCTGTCGTTGTAGAATTTAACAAAGACAATTCCAATAAAAAAACTAATATTGTGCGTACGCCTGAAGCGGCTTTGCGGGAAGCTATAGGTTTGGCATTGGCTATAGAGCTTGAAGTGGTTCATAGTGAGATAGTAAATATAAAAGTTATAAAACCGGCGACCTTTGTTGGCAAGGGAGTGGTTGAACGCATAAAAGAAAAGGTAGTTGAAACTGAAGCTAAACTGGTATTCATCGACTATGCTTTAGGTCCTATACAACAACGTAATCTTGAAAAAGAGTTATGCGTTAAGGTTATAGACCGCACAGGTTTGATACTCGAAATATTTGGAGCAAGGGCAAACACCAAAGAAGGTAGTATGCAGGTTGAGCTTGCGGCGATGGAATATCAACGTTCAAGGCTTGTGAAAGCTTGGTCGCACTTGGAAAGACAGCGTGGCGGTGGCGGTTTTACAGGCGGCCCGGGTGAAAAACAAAAAGAACTCGATAGGCGTATGATTGATGACCGCATTCGCAAAATAAAACAAGATTTAGACAGCGTCAGAAAAAACAGAAGTTTGCAGCGTGATGCTCGCAAAAAAGAACCTTTCCCTGTTGTGGCCTTGGTTGGTTATACCAACGCAGGAAAATCCACACTGTTTAATTACATTACTGGCGAGCATGTTTTCGCCAAAGACTTGCTGTTTGCTACATTGGATACAACCATGCGAGGCATTAAAATGCCTTCAGGCAAAAAGGCGATATTCTCCGATACAGTTGGTTTTATATCGGAGCTTCCTCACCACTTGGTTGCGGCATTCAGAGCAACTTTGGAGTATGTTCATGATGCCGATGTGATACTCCATGTGAGGGATATAAGCCAAGATAATACCGAGGCTGAAAAATTTGATGTTGAGAAGATCCTAATGGATTTGGGTGTGGATGCCACAACTGATGATAGGGTGATAGATGTTCTTAATAAAATAGATTTATTACCGGAAGATGAAAGAAGATCAATAACAAAACGCAGTGAAAGAAAAGAAAAATCAGTAGCAGTTTCGGCTGTAACAGGTGAAGGCGTCGCTAATTTAATCAAGGCGATAGATGATATCTTATGTAAGCATCAACAGATTATGAAGGTTAGCATAGGCGTAACTGATGGCGAGGCTTTGGCTTGGCTCTATAGTCATGGAAAAGTAGTTGAAAGATGTGATGATGAGGATACAATATATCTCAAGATAGGTCTAGATTCGGTAAATGCTGATCGCTTTTTAAATAGCTTTCCTTACAAGCTAGAAAGGAGTGAGGAATGTTAGATGTTGATGTTGATAAAGTTGTAAAGATCATAAAAGAAACTGCGGCAACAAAAATAATGCCTTATTATAAGCAGTTACAATCAGGTGATGTGCGTGAGAAAAACCCTGGTGATTTTGTAACGGTAGCGGATGAAGAGTCAGAAAAATTTTTATCTAAAGAACTAACCTCGCTTTTACCGGGTAGTTTAATAGTGGGTGAAGAATCGGTTGAAAAAGACCCTAGAGTTTTAGATAGACTAAAAGAAAGCAAACCCATTTGGGTTGTTGACCCTATAGACGGTACAAAGAATTACATTTCAGGTAAGGGCAGGTTCGGGGTTTTACTTTCATTGGTGTTTAACAATATCACTCGCTTTGGGTGGATATATGATGCGGTTGAAGATCGTATGATTATAGCTCAAAACGGTGACGGTGTTTATCTTGAAGGTAAAAAAATGTCTTTTAATGATAATTATAAAATCAACACTGATTTGAAAGATATGAAATTGGGCTGCGGTCAATTTGGTCGATACAAAATTCCGGTTAATGATTTTGAGCATGAGTTCAAAAAAGTTGATTTCTTAGGTTGTGTTGTTGAGTTTTCCTCAGATTTTTTAATGAACAAGTTTGATGTTTTAGCTCATATAGGGACAAAACATACGTGGGATTTTTCGGCGGCGTTTATGGCTATGCAGGAAATGGGCACTCATTTGCGAATTAATCATGGGGATATTTATAAACCTAATTTTAGTGGCAAGGCTTTGGTAATTGCAGCCCCTAATGAGGATGTTTGGAAAAAAACCCATAAAATAATTTACCCCAGAGTTGAGAAGACGTTTTAAATGGCTTTTCTTGCAAGCCGGAATGGAGTGAGAAATGTTGAAAATTAATGTTGAAAAAGTAGTCGATATTATAAAAGAAGCTGCCGTAACAAAAATAATGCCGTATTATAAGCAATTGCAAGCAGGCGATGTGCGTGAAAAAAAACCTGGTGATTTTGTAACAATAGCAGATGAAGAGTCAGAAAAGTTTTTGTCTAAAGAGTTAAGGAAGCTTTTGCCCGGTAGCTTAATAGTGGGTGAGGAATCTGTTTCGAAAAACCCTAAGGTTCTTAATAGATTTAAAGAGAAAAAACCTATTTGGGTTATTGACCCTCTGGATGGTACGAAAAGATATCTTTCTGGCAATGGTAGATTTGGTATTTTACTTTCGGCTGTGTTTAATAATGTTACTCAATATGGGTGGATATATGATGCTATTGATGATCGTATGATTACAACTGTAAAAGGTGCGGGCGTTTATTGCGAAGGCAAAAAATTAACTATCAGTAATGACAAAAAAGTTATTACTGATCTTAAGGATATGAGTTTGGGTTGTGCTCAATTTGATAGATATAAAGTTCCTACTGATGATTTTAAACATGAGTTTAAAAAGGTTTCAGGTGTGGGTTGTTCAGTTGAGTTTGTGTCTGATTTTCTAATGAACAAACATGATGTGATTTCTTATATAGGTTCAACACATCCTTGGGATTGGGCGGCAGCTATGCTCGCTATTAAGGAAGTTGGAGCAGCTTTAAAAATAAATCAAGGTAGGGTTTATAAACCTAACGTTGATGGTAAAGCTCTTATTATTGCTGCCCCAAATAAAGGTGTTTGTAAAAAAACACATAAAATAATTTCCCCGAGAGTTGAGAATAAATTTTAAATGGCATCAACATTAATACTTAGCGTTCAAGAAGGCTCTATAGCATTCGGCGAAAAGGTCATTTTCAAAGACCTTACATTTCATATTAACTTGATGGATAAAATATCTCTGGTTGGTAAAAACGGTACAGGAAAATCAACCCTGATGAACGTTATTATCGGGGAGAAAGATTTAGATTCCGGTGAACGTTGGGTGTTGCAGGGAACTACCATTGGTTATTTGAAGCAGGAGATTAAGCCTAAAGTAGGGCAGACCGTTTATGAATTTGTGTTCGAGAATATTACTAAAGACGGTAATGAAGATCTTAATAAATATAAAATAGATATGATATTGCACCCGCTTGAACTTGATCCTCACGATAGGATGGATAAACTTTCAGGCGGTGAACTTCGCCGTGCTGCATTGGCACAAGCCTTGGTGGAAGAGCCTGATATTCTTCTTTTAGATGAGCCTACCAACCACCTTGATTTGAATATCATAGAATGGCTAGAGCAGTATTTGAAGATGTATAAAGGTGCTGTTATCTGTGTTAGTCACGATAAAAAATTTCTTGAGAATATCTCGGATAAAATTTTCTGGCTTGATAGGGGGAACATTAAGATTGCTCCTAGAGGGTTTAAATATTTTGACGAATGGTCAAGCGTGTTAATAGAACAAGAAGAGCGTGAGCTACACAATCGTACCAAGTTTATTGAAAAAGAGGCTGAATGGGCAAGTAGAGGTGTGAAGGCTAGGGCTAAACGCAATGTTCGCCGGCTTGATGTTCTGTATAGGGAAAGAGAAAGGTTAAGGTCTGATAAAGGGGCTTTCAATCGCATGATGTTTAAAATAAAAGTGGGGGATATAGAAGATACTTCCATAGGCGGAAGTAAATCTATAGCCGAGTTTATTAAGGTCGATAAAAAATTTACTAATGAAAAAGGCAAGGTGAATATTATTCTTGATAATTTTTCCATGCGTATTGTTCGCGGTGATCGCATAGGAATATTGGGAAAAAATGGTTCAGGTAAAACATCATTTCTTAAGCTGCTGATAAAAGAGATTGAACCTGATATGGGTAAAGTAAAGCTTACACAAGATTTAGAGTTTTCTTACTTCGATCAAAAACGTAGTGATTTAAAGGAAGATGAAACTATCAAACGCATACTCTGCCCTCAAGGCGGGGACTATGTGGAGGTTCTAGGTAAGCTCCGCCACGTATGTGGATATTTAAAAGACTTTATGTTTGAAGCTAATTTAATAGATCAGAAGGTTTGTACCCTTTCAGGTGGGCAAAGAAACCGTTTGATGCTTGCAAGAATTTTAGCTAATCCTAAAAGTTTTTTAATATTGGATGAACCTACCAACGATTTGGATATGGACACTTTAGATATGTTGGAAGAAATTCTTATCAAGTACAAAGGCACACTTATAATTGTGAGCCATGATCGTGATTTCCTCGACCAGACGGTAAATAAAATCATAGCCTTTGAAGGCAATGGTGTTATGGACGGTTGCATAGGTGGTTATAGTGATTATCTTGAAATGAAATTGCAAAAGCAAAAACCTGTTGAGAAAAAACAAAAAGGTGTTGTTGAAGAGAAAAGGGAAGTTAAAGAAGAAAAGCCTGCAGTCAAGAAACTCACTTACAAACTGCAGTATGAACTTGAAAATCTTCCTAAAAAAATCGCAGAGTTGGAGGCGGAAATTTCCGAACTTGAGGATAGTCTGTCAGATGCTGATTTATATTCTAGTAATAACGGCTTGTTCCATTCTTCAACCAATCGTATAGCCACAGCCAAACTTGAGCTTGAAAAGTCTGAAATTAGATGGCTTGAATTAGAAGAATTGTCTTCATAATCAAATAGATAGTCGTTTATATATTTTAATTGCTTTACTTTCCTTAATCATGTATCATATTCCATAATCAAAAATGGAGATATATTAATTTGAAAAATCAAGATGCAAAATCTGATAAGCCAAGATTTTATACAATTTCAGATAAGCTGAAATCGTTGTTAGGTTTTGTTTTGCCAAATGCTGCTATGGCGGCAACAGTTGGTTTTATTTCTCCGATGGGGCATTTTATCTCTCCAGTTTTGATTGGTGCTGTCGCTATATATAACGGTGCTGTGTATTATATGGATGATATGAAACGATCTAAGTTTTATAAATCTTGTGTAGATAAATATAATGTAAGAAGTAAGACATCACATAAATTACCTGATGACACTCTTAAAGAAATTAAAAGCTTATATAAGAAGTTAGGTGTGAACCCTGAAAGTTATCCTATATACAATTTGCAACTAACAAGACCTGATGAAAAAATTTCAGATGAGCAAAAAAGATGGTTGTATAGATCAATTAATCAGTTAACTGCAGTTAATATAGGATCATTTTCAACACAGGTTGCAATTTTCCCTGATTTGATAGATATTTTGGATGCTAAAGAAGTGAAAGCTGCATTAGCCCATGAATTTGCACATAAGCAGGCAAAACATAATAAAGTTTCTACTGTAGTTAAATTACTATCATCATCAGCTGTTGTCACTAATGGAGTGAACATGGCTTTTGAATTTTGCAAAATAGGATTTGTGCCTATGATTGGTTCAGCTGTCGCTTATATTATTCCTGAACTGTTTTTTAGTAAAAACTATTCAACGGATACAAAAAATAAAACTGAACAATTTAAAAACTATATGAAGAGCAAAAAAAGAGATATGGTTTTAGAAGTTGTAGGAGAGGCTCTTACAGTATCTATTGCCAGTATTTTTAACCCTGCGGTTGGGGCTTTTTGGGGAGTGCAAAAGGCTTTAAACGTTTCTGTAGATTTGGTTTACGCTAAAGGTTCTAGAATGCAGGAATATCACGCGGATAAAAAAATGGTTGAGAATTTTGGAGGAGACCCTCTTGCTTTAGTTACTACCTTAAGGAAGGTGAACTTTATTAGTGACGAGGCTAATCTTGAACTGGGCTGGCATAGTTTGCAAAAAAAAGGCTTAAGCAAGGTTTGGAAAGATCTTCACTTAAAACATCCATCTACAGATCAAAGAACAGAAAGATTGTCAAAGATGGTTGAAAAACAAGGCTATTCAAAGGAAGAAATAGACCAAGCGGTTAGAGGCCCTTTGCAATTCAAAGACCCTGAAGTTGTTAAAAAAATTATAAAGAATTTGGTAAATAATTAAGAGTTTAACTTCTCCGCCATATGCTCAGGGGCGGGGGCTTCCACGTATACAGGTTTTTCATCGTGATAAAATGGAATTGTAACCGAACGTGCGTGCAAATGTAGCATCGGCAAGGTTTCACCTTCTTTAGCTTCAGGGCCGTAAACCCAATCCCCTATAATCGGGCAGCCTAATGAGTAAGCACAGTGTACACGTATCTGGTGAGTGCGACCAGTTTTAGGCTCAAGTTCTAGCCAAGTGTAGCCGTCAAAACGCTTTACCACTTTCCATGAAGTAATGCAGGTTTTAGCACCTTCTTCATGCTTTTCACAAATGCGTGCGTACCAGCCTCGAATATCTTTTTCTTTTTTTATATAGTTACTAATCAACCCGCTGTCTTCTTTAGGCGAGCCATGCACAATCGCCCAATAGGTTTTTGTTATTGTTTTGTTTTCAAACATTGTACCTAATTTGCTACGTGATGATTTGCGGCGTGATAGTATCAAACAACCGCTGGTGTCTCTATCTAACCTGTGGGCAAGCTGTGGGTCTTCGTGATATTCAAAACGCAGGTGTGGAAAAAACTCTTCCATGCTGTAGTTGCCGCGAGCTCCGGGGTGGACTGGTATTCCCGCTGGTTTATTTACCACTATCATGTATTTGTCTTTGAACAATATACGTGACTGCAAATCTTCTGCGGTCAGTCGGTAGTGATGTTGATTTAAATCTGGTTTTATAATCATTGTTCTACAAACGGGTTAGGGTAATTTTTTTCATGCACCAGAAACTTTACTGCTGCGTGTATTGATGATACATCATTTAGAGCATAATGTGCAGTGGTTTTAAATGGAGCCCCAACAGCCTCGGCAAATCCACCAGATGTGAATTTTTTGGTGTCTATTCCCTGTTTTGTAGCCCAATCTCTTATATCTTTACCTGAAAATTTTTCTACGGAATTTTGCAATCCATACAGTTCTATGTTTTCATTCAGCAGAGGGCAGTCGTTGCCAAAAGAATATAAAATAGCGTTATCTGAAAAGTTTCTAAAAGCGGTTATGGCTTCTAAAAAATCTACTCCATGGAGAGTTATGTCTTCATTGGTGATTGAAGTAAGGTTTATGAAATATTCTGAAAGTTTGCTGTTGATACGCGGCTTCACCAATATATTCAGTGAATCCCCAAGCTTTTCAAAACTTTGATGATTTATGCGGATAGCAGATATCTGCACAACCTCGCGATGCTCCCATTCTTCGGACCATTTGCGAGCTTGGCTACCTTCCCATGATGTATATTCAGTATCAAAAATAACTATATCTTTCATGGTTGGTATATTAGTTTTTATCTGCTAGTTTTGTAAAGAAAATATTGGGAGAATCTGAAATGGCTGATAACTATAAATTAATTGACCACCCGTTAATCCAACACAAGCTTTCATTGATGAGAATTAAGGATACTCCGACTAGGGAGTTCCGTACATTGTTGAAAGAAATTGCGATGCTTATGGGGTATGAAGTTTTGAGAGATTTGCCTTTAAAGCAGGTGGAGATAGAAACTCCGCTTGAAAAAATGCAAGCTCCGATGTTGGCGGGGGAAGATGTATGTATAGTGCCGATTTTAAGAGCAGGTAATGGTTTTTTAGAAGGTCTGCTAGAGCTTGTGCCAACTGCTAAGGTTGGTTTTATAGGGTTGTATCGTGACCATGAAACTTTGGAAGCAGTGGAGTATTACAAAAAATTTCCTAAAGATATTTCAAACCGCACGGTGATAGTGGTTGACCCAATGTTGGCGACTGGTAATTCCTCTGCCGCTGCAATTGACTTTGTTAAACAGGCGGGAGCAAAGGATATAAAATTTATGGCGTTGATATCATCACCTGAAGGATTAAAGCATTTTGCTGAAAAACACCCTGATGTGAAAGTCTATACCGCGGCAATTGATAGGCAATTAAATGAAAACGGATATATCCTTCCAGGCATAGGTGATGCGGGTGATAGAATTTTCGGGACAATGTAACGAACCCGCAAAATAGAGTTTTTTTTATATTATTCAATAGGTTATAAATTTATAAAAAAATATTAGTAATAGCATAATAGTTGATGTAGAATTCCATGCTATTGTTTTTAAAGGATATTTAAGAAGTTATGAGAGTTTTATTTTTCGCAGTTTTAGTCTTTTCCGCAGTTTCTTTTAGTAGTGCCTCAGGTGCTATGGAGTATTATCTTGACCCTGTGTATGAAAAGATGGCTCCTGAAGATGGTCATCCTATGGATGATATGATTGTCTTGGCGAAAAATGGTGATCTCCGTGCGAAATTTATTTTGGGAGATTTGTATTACAAAGGCAAAGGCGGTTTGCCAAAAGATATAAAAAAATCTCGTGAGTATTTTGAAGACGCAGCGATGCACGGTTATGCCTATAGCTTGATCCGCCTTGCTGCTATGGAGAAAAAATTTAAGAAACATCTGGATGCGTGGAAGTGGTATACAATAGCTATCAGATATTACGACTACGGTGATATGAGAACTTACGTGTTGAAATCCCGTGGTGAATTGACTGAAAAATATAAAATCACAGAAGAAGAAATTAAAAAAACATCTAAAGCTGTTAAAGAGTGGGAAGATAGAAGAGATAAACTTCTAGCTGACGAGCATAAAGCTGAAGTTGAAAAGAAAAAACAGGCAGCATTGAAAGCTAAGGAAGATGCAAAAAAGGCTAAGGCTACGCCATCAAAACCCTCTGCCGTTAAAGCTGAAGCTGTAAAACCTGCCGCAGCTATAGTCGCAGATAAAAAAGATTAAGATTTTTATTAACACCCTTTTTGTCATTCCCGCGAAGGCGGGAATCTAGTTCTTTCTTCTTTTCTGGATTACCCAGTCAAGCTGGGTAATGACAGTGTAGGGTGCTAATACTTAATAATAAAATTCACACCAACGTTTTTCATGCGGGTTTCGTTTGAAGTGCGAGCAACTCTTGAGGCATCAAAGCTTGCTTGATTACCAGAAGCCGCAGCATAATCTCCTCCATACCTATTATAAGTGCTTAGTGTATGAGCAACAGAAAAAGCTCCGTACGTTCCAGGTAGAAATCCCCATGGATATGCTCTAGCAGCAGTACCGCCAACACCAAATAAATCTCCCGTAATGTTTTGTAAAGCATCGTCTTGCTTGGTACCAAGTGCTCTTGTTATATTTTGTGCATAACCGGTAGAAGTACCTGCCCCTCTAGGAACTGCACCTTGCATATCAGGCAGAAAAAATGTTCCGCCAGAGCCACCATAAGTGTAACCTATAACTGCAAACAAATCAGGATAGGTTGCTGTGGAAACTGCAGCACCATTGCAAAGCAACCAGCCTGCAGGAGCTGTCCCACCAGCAAACATTGTCATTGAACCTACAGGCGATACATATCCGCTTTTGTCTGTTATTCTTCCTGCTGGTGCACTTATATTGCCACCAAAAGTGGCGTCATTGTTTTCAAGATTAATAGATAAAGGCCAATAACCATTATATGTAGCCCAAGTACTACTTCCATTAGCATTACCTCTAAGAATATAAAATAGATTACTATTTACGTGTATCATTGCACTTCTATTATCGCTATCCAAGTAATAGGTGGTTGGAGATGCATTAGCTATAAAATTATGTCCAGTACTATAAATAGTACCTATAACATGAAGCTTACCAGCAGTAGGATCATTTGTACCTATACCGACATTGCCGCCATTATAATAAATGTTTGCACCATTTAATGACCAACGTTGATTTTGGTTTATCCACAGATTAGTTGCTGCGTTATAAACTAACATCTGGTCATTAGTAGCTCCATTGACCTCAACATCGTCCATATAATCTAAAGTGAAAGCATTCGGCATCACGCCTTGAGGGGCAGGAGCGTCTTCTACACTTACAAATGATATTTTCCTACCCACTCTTAAATTATCGGTAGCTGTATCAAACGAAAGGGCAGGAGGTGTTCCGTCATCTTCTATCAAATCCCCCTCATCACCAACAAAAGGTATTGAGCCTTTTTCTGCATCTTTTAACTTAGCTCCACCACCAGCATCTTCCCACTCTGAGCCGTTACAAACTTGCAAAGTTTGTTCATCCGTATTGTAACGCATATCACCTATATTGCTGTTATCAACACATTCGTAGTTCACTATATTCTGGTCTGCTAAACGGACTGCTCCGCCTGCTTGTATTGCTCCACCTGCTTTGATTAGCCCTTCAGTCACAAGTGCGAATGCTCTAATCACACCACTAGTGTCTAGCAAGTTGTCGTTAGTTTCAGGTGTACCAACTGTTATGTTCTTATCTATTACCGCTACATCGGAATTGGCCGTGCTTATCTTCCACAATGATGATATTGCAGTTGAAGCTTCGTTATAGGTGTATTGCTGTACAACGTCATCTCCGTCTACAATCAGCACTGCTGTTGTTGTGTCAACATAGGGGCGGCATTCAGTTGCAAATATTCTGTCCGGTCCCGCTGAGATAACCGCCAACACTGTTTGGCTCTGAGCTTCACCAACCGCAGGGTCGGGTGTTCCTAAGAGTCTGTTTACTCCTGCTCCACAACCGTTATCTATTGTAGGGTCATTCTTTGTTCCTATATCCCATACGCAGTAACCGTAATCGCTGCCCCACGGGTCACTCATAGGTGCTCCAATATTAGGAGGTAATAATCCTCCACCAATAGGGGCGTTAGCTGTCCCTTTATCTTTCCACGCTTTAGGCTCTACGCTCCCGTCATTATCACAATCCCCGCCAGTAGCTCCATTAATCGCATCCATAATTATAATGCTGCCTACTGATTGTAGTTGATTCTTCGCGGCGGTTTTATTACTCACCCGAACAACTGATGCCATCGGCCCTGATATTACTTGATACAGCACAACGCTCAAAGTCGCAGCTAGTGCCACACCTGCTAGCAATACCGTAAATACGCTACCTTTTTCCTTTATTCTTTTGAGCATTTTTGAGCCTTTGTTTTAAAATGATTTACGTCATGTTATTCTATTAAAATGGTATGCATTTTAATAGATGTTTATTTCTCTATGTTATGTTAAAAGAAAACTGTATTTTTAATTTTTAAAACTAGAGATTGACTGTATTTGTTTATAATTTTACTATAACCTAGTTTCTTAAGTTGTTGATTATTTGTTTATAAAGGATGGCTTGGTTGTGTCTTTGTTAAGGGAAGCTTTAAGTAATTTAGATAACGCTTTGAATAAGTTAGAAGCGGCTGTGGATACTCGGATTGAGATCGGTCAGCAAACCAAAAGTGAACCTCAACTTGAGTTGGGTTTTAGGAGCGATAAAGATGTTAACCGCAAGGTAGCTATGAAGCTTGATCAGACTATCGAACATCTGGAAAAATTGTTGAGCGGAGAATAATTTATGGCTGAAGTATCTATTACAATTAAAGGTCGCCAATACGATATAGCTTGTGATGACGGTCAAGAAAAACGCGTTTCTCAACTTGCATCTTATATAGATGATAAAATCAAAATGATAGCACGTACAGGTTCTGCCTATAATGAGGCTCATTTAATGGTTTTAACCTCACTTGTTTTGGCAGATGAGATTTTTGATGCCAAAGAAGCCACTAGGGCTTGTGAAGAAGATGACGTTGATTTGAAAGCGATAGATTCCGTTGAAGATAAGGAAGCCCTTAAAATCATTAAGAAAATGGCTAAACGTATAGACAATCTTACAGCCAAATTAAGAGAAGCGTCTTAATTTTACATACTTATGCAAGTATTTCTTGATAATTATCTGTTTACAGTATAAATTCCACCTCAGAAGGTCAGCTGCTAATCTCGTGAGACAGCACTGTCACCGAGGCCTATGCGTTTTTAACCAGGGAACTGTCTCTGATCAAGCTGTGGTTTGATTACATGGTTCCCGCCTTATTGATTAGGGTCTGGTTGATAATCCCCGTCCACGGATTTATAGTGGTGCCTTCTGTATATTTGTGTGTGTTTTTATTATTTTTATTAAGATGTTAGAATAAATGTTTAATTCCTCAAAATCAGAGTTGCGTGAGCACTTTATAAGTAAGCGCTTGAAGCTTTCTAAGCAAGATAGAGAAATTTATAATCAAAGTATTTTTGATAATTTCTTTAAAAACGTTATTTTAGAAGAGCATTCAAATATTTCTGGCTACTGGCCTGTTAAGGGTGAGGCGGATTGCCTTCCCATATTAAAAGAGCTGATTAAAAGAGGACACAGATGCTATCTTCCGCATATGGAGAGCAATACAACGCCGCTTTCATTCTTGGAGTGGGATGAAAGCACTGCTATGGCCATGGGTAAATTCAATATACCTGAGCCGGATACAAATATATTAGGTGTACCTAGTGTTATGATTGTTCCTTTTGTGACTTTCGATGAAAATGGTAGTAGAGTAGGCTATGGTGACGGTATGTACGACAGGACTATTGTTGAGTTAAACAAAAAGGGTCCCGTATTTGTTGTTGGTATAGGTTATGAAATTCAGAGAGCTATATTCATTCCAGCAGATGAAAATGATATGATGATGGATATAGTTGTAACTGATAAAGACGTTTACATTTAATAGAAAGTTTTAGAAGTTGAGAATTTTATTTTTAGGCGATGTAGTGGGTCGCAATGCAAGAGAATCCATTATATCCAAAATCCCTGAGTTAAAAAAAGATTATAAATTTGATGCCTTGATAGTTAATGCTGAAAATGCGGTTAACGGTTTCGGCTTAACTGCCCAAGTCTGTGATGATTTTTACAAAGCAGGGGTGGATTGCATTACAACAGGCAACCACGTGTGGGATCAACGCAGTATAGTTTCTCATATAGATGGTGATAAAAGATTAATACGTCCTGCAAACTTCTCTGAAAATACCCCAGGTAGAGGGTATTGCATAGTCGAGGCAGGTAAATATAAGGTTTTGGTTATAAACCTTATGGGTCGTTTATTTATGGATCCTTCGGATGATCCTTTTGCGGCGGTTGATGCAATTCTTAAAAACCACGTAATGGGTAAAGATGTAAACGCGATAGTTATTGATTTCCACGGTGAGGCAACTAGTGAAAAGGTTGCTATGGGGCATTTCTGCGATGGTAGAGCTTCATTGGTGGTTGGTACTCATACTCATATCCCTACGGCTGATATGCAGATATTGTCTAAAGGCACTGGGTATCAGACAGATGCTGGAATGTGCGGAGTATATGACAGCGTTATAGGCATGGAAAAAAACATTGCCGTTAATCGTTTCATAAGAACCGTTCCAGGAGAAAGATTAAAACCCGCTGAAGGTGCGGTTACTATCTGCGGCATTATGATAGATGTTGAACCTAAGACTGGTCTGTGTACAAAAATTCAGGCTGTGCGTGTAGGGGGAACTTTGCAGGAGGCATTGCCTGATGCAAAATAAGAAAAATAAACTTATTATAATTTTATTAAGTTTGTTGTTCCTTGTTGTATCAAGTGTTTTCTTTTACCTTTCATATCAAAATAAAATTGGCAATAGTTTAGTGGTGAAAACCTCTGACGGCAAAGAGCATAATTTCAAAATCGAAATTGCTGATGATCCTCAAGAATGGGAAATGGGTTTAATGTTCCGCAAAGACCTTGCTGAAAATGCAGGGATGCTGTTTAAAATGGAAGAGGGGGTAAAGATGTTCTGGATGAAAAACACTTACATTCCGCTTGATATAATTTTCATTGATAGCAACGGCGTAATTAAAACAATCCACAAGAATGCAAAACCAGAATCCTTAACTCCGATAAGCTCCAATGTATCTGTTAACACAGTGCTGGAAATAAATGGGGGCATGACCGACACCCTCGGCATTAAAGAGGGTGATGTGGTTTTTGTGGAATGATTTATGAGTCTTTAGCTGATTCCTCTGGTTCTTCAATGGAGCTTTCAGTAGAAGCGCAACTAGGAAAAATAGGAAAACTTATACCATAATTACCGTTTTCGTCCTTATGTATACTACGTCTATATATATTTCTTTCCATGTTCTTAGCCTTTCCTAGGTGGCTGCCATTTGTAAAAAGCTTGAGGATTTTGTTTCTTTTAATGATTAAATCTAAAAACAGCGATTAATGATGCGTTACAATCTTCTTTTGAATCGTTTTTAATTTCAGAAAGGCAACACTCAAACCCTTCTTCTTCTATTTCTTTAATTATACTTTCCGGTGGGGCAATATATCTTATAGGAACGTAAGATATATTATTCTTTATTTTATAATTCTTAAATTTTTGAGCATTAAAAATAGGGGTATAAAGAATGTTTTTTTCAAAAAGACAATTTTGATATGACTCTTTTAAAGCTTTACTATTAATAGGTTTGCACATACTGAGTAATATAAACTTTCCGTTTTCTTTAAGATAAGTTTTTAAATTTTGTATAATTCTCTTTCTTTCATCTTTATAAGGAATGCAATGCAAACAATGCCCATCTAAAACCAAGTCAAATCTTTGCTTATCATTAGGTTTCCAATCTAATATATTAGAACAAAAATATTCTATGGAGGTGTCTTCTCTGTTTTGTTTGGCAATTTTAATAGCAGTTTCACTAATATCCACTCCTGTACCTTTAAAACCTTTTTTATAGAACCAATTTAATAAAGGACCTGTTCCACAGCCAAGTTCTAATACACTCCCCTCTTTAGGGAGCAAAGATTGTGAGAACAGTTTCTCCAAAAATTTTAAAGTATTTTTTTCAATTCCAAAAAACGTATCTAAATTTTTTTGAGCATCATCCCAATTTAAAATTCCTTTCTTTAAAAGTTCATGATATTTTTTTTCATGTAATTCATAAGATTTTTTCACTATTATTACCTTTTTAATTAGGACCTTATTGTCAGATATAATATATTATTATAGTTATTTACTTCATTGAATTTTTTTGTATATCAATTACTAAAAGTAGATCACAACATTACTGCTATAAATGGTCGCGGGTGCTTACCTACTAAATGCAATGTAAGTATTTTGCCAGATGTTTCGGGGGGGCAGGTTCAATTCTTGCTAGGTATTTCTAGATATTTCAGGGAACATTTTAGATAGCTGCTGATTCCACGTTTTAGGGGACAGAAGAAAAAGTGCTATAAAGAAACCTAGATAAATCAATGTAATACAAAGTAATGCATGGAACAGAAAAAAACCTTATTTTAAAGGGGCACCTTGATGCTTTTATCATAAATCTCAATGGGAAAGAAGTGGTGCCCGGAGGCGGATTTGAACCACCGACACGTGGATTTTCAATCCACTGCTCTACCAACTGAGCTATCCGGGCTTGCGTAATATCGCAAAGTGAAACCCTTTATAAGCAATAAAACGCTTTATGTCTAGAAATTTTTTAAATGTTTTAATGGGTGCGAGCACCTTTGCGGTTTTACATAATCCGATATGTATAAAGGTAGTTTGTCTACTTGTATCTGAGTCTCAAAATTCATCGAGGAAACTTTATGATATTGCTTTCTTCAGTAATAGCGTTTTCTTTATCTATTATATCCTTGCTCGCTTCAATTGCTGCTTGCGTAGCCAAAAGATTAGTTTTATCCGATATGCAATCAGTTATCCCAAGGGCATAGCTTAGCTCTTCCGTAGTTGTTAGGAGTTCGTCTATTTTTGCAAGAGCTGCATCAACAGTTTTTTTAATATTTTCTTCATTGTGTGTTGATTGTTTTCTCTCGTTATCTATTGCTTTGAGGAGATTGTCTGTATTTTTTATCAGGTCATTTAAGTTAGCCATTATTTTTCTCCTTAGTGTTTTTATTATTTTTGGTGGAGTAATAATGCTAGCTCTTATTTTAAATCACTACAATTTAAAATAGATGAGCAAAGCTACATCAGTGTATGTAATGAGCTCATGCGTATGTTATTTTTTTATTTTTATAGATCTAATTTTTCATGAAGCGGAGCAGAGCGACGGCGGCGAGTGATTTCCACTATGCCCAGACGCGTGAAACCGTGTACTTGAGCTTCACCGATATCATCTTTTAAATAAGATTCTAAAGCATCTAAAAGGCGTTTTCTTTCAGTTTTCAAAGGAACGTTGCCAATGAAATCTATTAAAATTGCACCACTTAAATTTCTTAATTTAATTTGGCGGGCAACTTCGTAAGTGGCTCTGAAGTTTGTATCTTCTATACTGCTAGACCCACCTTGGTTGATATCTATAGTTGTAAAAGCAGAGGTGTTTTCAATTATCAACGTCCCGCCTTGAGGCATTTCAACTAGAGGAGATTTAAGTTTTTCTATTTCGCCGTATAGGTCGTAAGTGTCGAATAATCTTTCACCCGGTTTTTGCGGTTTGAAAAGGCGTAAACGTTTAGAAGTAGCAAGTCTTGGTAAATGTTTGCCTGACCAATCAGTAATGATTTTAAGTATCATGTTGTTGCCAGCGTAGATATGATCAAAACTAGCCGCACCGTAGTCCATAAAAGCACGGAAGAGGGCAATGGGGCCTACTTCAATTAAACCCGGTTGGCCTGTTTGTCTGTCAGCTCTATCAAGCAGATGCTGCCAATGTTGTTTTAGATATTCAACTTCATATTCTATTTCATCATTAGAAAGCTTTACTGCTGAAGAATAAAATTTCCAGCCACCATCAAGGTTCACCTTGGTTTTTAATTTATCTATAAATTTCTCATCAATATTACCTGAGTAATTAATATTATCAGAGTGCGGCATATATACCAGAAAACCTCCCGGAACATGAAGGTTAGCAGTTATGCGAGGGTGCTTATGATTTTCGTACAAAGAGTGACTTTTGCCTTCAGCTTTTATTTGTACCAAAAAAGTATCGCCGTTTTTAACCATTTTTGAAATTCCCGAGCGAGGAATCTCTACTCCCGGAGTTCTAACCAAAGCGTGTTCAGCTGAAAGGTATCCAACCAGATTATTGCCTAAATCAACGAAGGCTGCATCTTGTTTGGTGTCTATTTTCATTATCTTGCCTAGGTACATTGAAGCCCAGCTGCCGTTTATGTAGGGCTTGTTGATGTATAAATCAATCAAATAACCATCATCAACCACTGCGGCAAATAGGAAGCCGTCTATATCATCAACCAAAAGTTCAAGACTACTCATATCCTATTCCTTTCAGCATAATTGAGGTTTCGTATAAAGGAAGGCCTACTATATTGCTGTAAGAGCCACTGATAAAGCTTATATATTTAGCTGCTAAGCCTTGTATGGCGTAACCTCCGGCTTTATCTTTCCATTCGTGACTAGCTATATATTCTTTTATATCTTCATCAGATAGTGGTTTGAATTTTACTGTAGATGTAATCAACTTTGTGGCTTGAGTACCCTTAGGGCAGATTACAGAGACGCCTGAGAGTACTCTGTGTCTTCTTCCTGAAAGAAGCTTCAAGAAAAATTCCGCTTCTGCTTCATTTTCTGCTTTTTGCAATATTCTGCGACCCAGTACAACTGAAGTATCAGATGCAATTATAAATGATTTAGGATTGGTCGCGTGAATAGCTAAGGCTTTTTCTCTCGCCATACGTTGTGTATAAACTGCGGGAAGTTCTCTTCTAAGAGGAGTCTCGTCTATATTAGCGGGTGTAATTTTATCGGGCGTTATTCCGATTTGCTTTAAAAGTTCCAACCTTCTAGGTGAGGCGGAAGCCAGTATCAACTCCATATTCGCTCCTTAAATTATTTGTAGCGGAATACTATACGGCCTTTATTAAGATCATAAGGAGTCATTTCAACGCTTACTTTATCACCCTCAAGAACGCGAATTCTGTTTTTACGCATTTTTCCTGAGCTGTGAGTAAGAATTTTATGACCGTTTTCCAGTTCAACACGATACATGGCATTAGGTAGAATCTCTACCACTATACCGTCGAAAGTCATTAAATCTTCTTTTTCTGACATAAATCCATTATTCCATAAGTTTGTTTTACAAATATCAATAGAGTTTAAATAGACCAACTGGAGGCGTTTGTCTAGGGGTAACTTACTGTTTTAGGTGAATTTTTGCCGTTTTTAGTCAAGTTTTTGCAATTTTGCCCCTACAGCAGATAGTTTTTTCACTATATCTTCATAGCCTCTTTCAAGGTGTTCTATGCTATGCACGGTAGTTTTGCCTTGAGTAGCAAGCCCTGCCATTACTAAAGAAGCAGAGGCTCTTAAATCTGTCGCCATAACGTCTGCACATTTCAAACTATGAACGCCTCTTATTAAAGCGGATGATCCGTGTATTGTGATGTTGGCACCCATACGGATTAGCTCAGGCACGTGCATGAAGCGGTTTTCAAATACCGTTTCTGTTATCATGCCGGCACCTTCAGCTGTTGTTAAAACAGTCATCATCTGTGCTTGTAGGTCAGTAGGGAAGCCTGGGTAAGGTTCAGTCATTACATCTATACCCATCATTTTTACATCTATACCTATCGTTTTTTTGCGAGTTCTTTTAATTGAGATCAAATCACCTTCTTCAATCAAATCAATTCCAGCTTTGTGCAAAACCTTAGCTAATGATTCTATGTGCTCTAGGCGGGCGTGTTTAATTTTCAAATCTCCGCCTGCCATTACTCCCGCAAGGATGAATGTTCCAGCTTCAATTCTGTCGGCAACAACTGTGTGTTCAGTTCCTTTTAAAGTTTCTTTTCCTATAATGGTAAGGGTATCAGTACCTATGCCTTTTATTTCAGCACCCATCTTCACTAAGCATTCTGCCAAGTCAACAATCTCAGGTTCTTTTGCAGCGTTGGTAATTATGGTTGTTCCCTTGGCAAGAGTTGCTGCCATCAGCAGGTTTTCTGTAGCACCAACTGAAGGGAAGCTTAAATGTATTTTTGCACCTTTTAATCCTTCAGGAGCTTTAGCAATAACGTAACCGCCCTCAAGTTCTATTTCTGCACCTAAGACTTTCAAGCCTTCCAAGTGCAAATCAACTGGGCGAGTACCTATTGCACAACCGCCAGGAAGAGAAACTCTTGCTTCTTTGAAACGAGCCACCAGTGGGCCTAAAACCAGAATGCTCGCACGCATTTTTGAAACAAGTTCATAAGATGCGGTGTGGCTGGTTATTTTCTCAGCATTCAATTCCATCTTTTTTGTATCAGGGTTGTAAGATGTTTTTACTCCGAGGCTTTCTAAAAGCTCCATCAAGATTTCTACGTCTTTAAGGTTTGGAACTCTATTAAACTTTACAGTTTCGCCTGTTAAAAGAGCTGCTGTCATTAAAGGCAATGTGGCGTTTTTTGCGCCGCTTATTTCGATTATTCCGTTTAGTTCATTACCGCCGAATATTTCAAGTTTGCTCATAATTTATTGCCTTACAGTTTTGTTTGTTTCTAGTTCTTACATTCTAGGAATAGTAACGCCTTTTTGTCCCATGTATTTACCAGCTTTATCTGCGTAAGATGTTTCGCAAATTCCTTCTCCTTTAAAGAAAAGAAATTGTGCAACACCTTCATTAGCATATACCTTTGCAGGAAGTGGAGTGGTATTAGAAATTTCCAAAGTTACTTGACCTTCCCATTCAGGCTCAAGCGGAGTAACGTTTACTATCAAGCCGCATCTAGCATAAGTGCTTTTGCCTAAGCATACCACAAGAACGTCTCGCGGTACTTTAAAAGTTTCAATTGTTCTGGCAAGTACGAAACCGTGAGGAGGGATAAGGCAGACATCTGTTTTTCTTTCAACGCAGCATTTCTTGTCGAAGTTCTTAGGGTCAATTATTGCGTTGTCTGCATTTGTGAAAATCATAAACTCGTCAGACAAACGGCAGTCGTAGCCGTATGATGACAGGCCGTAAGATATAACACCGTCACGTTTTTGCTTTTCTTCAAAAGGTGTGATCATTGCGTCTTTCAAAGATTTTTCACGTATCCAAGTATCTGGCATTATTCCCATTACTATTTCTCCTTATCAGTATTAATTGAATTGTCTTTTAAGGTTTTAGATTGCTGCTTGCGTTTTAGCAAATTTTTTCTTAATTCTTCTGCAAGTTTTGCATTTTTTTTATCTTTTTCCGATAATTTGTTATCCATAATTTAACCCCAGAGCCATAAGCTTGTTGTTTTGTCGAAACTTCTTACTAAATCTTCACCGGAAAATTTTTGGATAATAGCTTCACCTGCAAATATAGTTGTTCCTTTTATTAAGTGACCGCCGATGCATTTGCCATCTCCGTCTGCGACTATAACGTGAAGATGCACAAAAGGTTTTCCATCTCTTATTGATACGTTGCCTGAGGCACTGACTATTTCTAAAGGTTGATCGTTGCTGAACTCTTTATTTTCAATGTCTATATATTTTCTAATGTCTTGTCTGTAGAAGCTTAGTTTTACGGTCTTAGTAGAGCCTACTACAGATATAAATCCATTGCGGATATCATTGTCTAAGCAAAACTTGTTTAATACTTCTAACAGGTCAGAGTCGTGAGGAAGCCCGTAAGCAAAAGTTTTTTCAATACTATATTCTTTGTGCATTCTTTAATCTCCCTGTTTTTGTCATAAAACTAACTGTATATTTAGTTTCTAAAATGGCTTGTCTATTCTTGCAGTCTAGTGTAGGAAATATATTAAGTTATGACCATAGACTTTTTTAGGTAAGCTGCTGTAGCTCAGTGGTAGAGCGCACCCTTGGTAAGGGTGAGGCCGCAAGTTCAATCCTCGCCAGCAGCACCATTTTTTATTCTTATTTTTCAATAAGTTAACTAATTATGAATGCCTGTAAGATATCTTTTATTGTTATTGTATCAACAAATTAATTTGTTTCCCATAATTTTATTGACTTTACGCTTGTTATTATGTAATTTAACTCTGGTTTTTAATAAATAAACACTTTTTTAAGGGATATGTAATGACAGATCTTATTAGCGGAAATCTTGTTAATCAATTTAACAAAGAGGTTAAAAAAGTCCCTTTTATAGGTGCTGGTGTTGTCTTTGAACATGAAGGTCCTGTTGAAGTGCAAGGGGATATCGGTATGCTGGCACGCGTTTATATTAAAAATGGCGGTATTACCGTGAAGGGAAATGTTTGTGATTACGCTAATATAACAACATTTGTAAGTGAAGGTTTTAATAACTCTTCTAGCGACATAAAAATTAAAGGCACAGTCGGTGATGACGTTACTTTGATATCAGACGCTAGTGTTGATATCAAAGATGCGGGATACGCTTTAATGGCTTCGTCGGGCAAAACATTTAAAGCTCATAATGTTGAAGGATATTCACATGTTGCATCAGGCGATAGCATTATAGCCTATTCGTTTGGTAAAAAAGTTGAATTGACCGCAGAAAATAATATTGTGGTAAGAGATAAAGTTGGAGAAAATTCTACAATTATATCTCATAACAATATTAGAATAAAAGAAATTGGAAGAGGGTCACTTATCCATGCAGACGGCAATTTAATAGTTGAAGACTGTGCTACCGGTTGTACCATTGGTTCGGGTAAAGATTTTAAAATAGGACGTACAACAGGTTTTAGAATTTAGAAATTTAAGGTGTTTTTGATATGGCATTAAGAGATATTTTTTCAAGAAAAAACAAAAAGGCTGAAGTTACTCAGCAAGCTGTTGTAACTAAGAAAAAGAAACCAGTTGCACCTGCTCCTTCAATGGGTAGTAGAAGAGGTAACGGCAGCTCTAGCGATAGCGATTTTGACGTTGTTGATGCAATAATTATTTCAGATGTCATTGGTGATATAGCGGGAAGTGTTGGTAAATTTAGCCCCGATAAATTCAAGGGTATGGGCGGAGATTTCGGCGGCGGTGGTTCTAGCGGAAGCTGGGGTGATCCAGTGGCTAAAATTGCCGAGACAGGTTCAAGCGGAAATTTTGAGTCAAACGGAGGCAGCAATATAATCTGCTCTATTTTCAATGCTGTGGGTAAAGGTATAGGCCATGTTATTGGCGGCATAGCTGATGCATTAAGTAATATAGATATAGACTTCGATGATTAGTTAAAATCTTTAATAATTTATTAACTTTTGTGTTGTCGCTTGATTAAAGTTATGTTAAAGTAACCCCTGTTAATTCAGGTTAGTCTCCATGAGAAGGTTTGTAAAATGTGTAGTGCTGCAGCATTGTCTAATATTGGGTTTACCTCTGCTTCCGACCAATACTGTGAAAATGGTCAATTCGTTGAAAACAATAAAAAAATTGTAATTACTATAGATGGTCCATCAGCTAGCGGAAAAGGCACTTTAGCAAAGATGATAGCGGAGCGTTTAGGTTATGCACACCTTGATACAGGAACTCTTTATAGAGCAGTTGGATTCGCTACTTTGGAAATGGGTGGGAATCCTTCAAAAATTGAAGATGTTAAGCCCGCAATCTCCATAGTAAAAAGAAATCTGACCGCTGAACTTCTTGCAAATCCGGCTATTCGTAGTAAGCAAGTTGCTGATGCTGCATCTAAAGTTTCTGCTTTAGGTGAAGTAAGAGAAAAATTACTTAACTACCAGCAAGAATTCGCAAAAAACCCTCCAGGTAATGTAGGTGGTGCCGTGCTTGATGGTCGTGATACTGGTACGGTTATTTGCCCTGAAGCTGACGTTAAATTCTTTGTAGATGCTGATGTTAACGAAAGAGCTCGCCGTCGTTTCAAAGACTTAGAGCGTTTTAATCATGGTATAACTGAAGAGCAGGTTCTGATTGATTTGAAAGAAAGAGATGAAAGGGATAGAAACCGCCCAATATCTCCTGCAAAACCCGCTGAAGATGCTTATATCATTGATATGACTACAAAAACTCCTGAAGAAGGCGTTGATGAGATGATAGCTATTATTAGAGAAAAAATACTATCTAAGATTAGCGGTTAATTTTTCATTATATCTTATTGAAAATATTCAGAATTGGTTATTTTTAACCTGTAAAATAGTTTTCCTTATCTATTGACTCTTTGCTCAATAATCTTTACTTATTTCTCCACAGCTTAAGGGCGCGAGCGCCGCTTATTGGCAGTCTTTTTGCTGACTTATGAAGTGTAAGAAAGAGAGTATTTTACTATGGCTAAACCAGCTAGAAAAGTAACAAAAGAAAAATCTACTAATCCAAAAGAAAGAGTGATGGCAGTTCAAAGTTTTGATGAAATGTCTATCAAAGACATTACAGGCGAAAGCGAAAGCTTCACTGAAATGTTGAATGACAGCTTAAAGGGTATTATTTCCCTTGAAGGTACTGTTGTTGAAGGAACAGTTATAAACATTGATGATGAATGCGTAGTTTTAGACGTTGGTCTGAAATCTGAAGGTCGTATTCCTCTGAAAGAATTCAGAACAGATGACAAACATTCTGAAATCAAAATCGGTGATAAAGTTGAAGTTTACGTTGAGCGTCTTGAAAACAAAGACGGCGAAGCTTCATTGTCTCGTGAAAAAGCTCGTCGCGAAGAGTCTTGGATTGATTTGGAAAAACAACATAAAGCAGGCGAACGCGTTATGGGTACAATCTTCGGTCGCGTTAAAGGTGGCTTTACAGTTGACCTTTCAGGCGCTGTGGCATTCTTGCCAGGTTCTCAAGTTGATATCCGTCCGGTACGTGACATCAGCCCATTGTTCGGCACTCCACAACCATTCGTAATTTTGAAGATGGATCGTCTTCGTGGCAACATCGTTGTTTCTCGTCGTGCTATTCTTGAAGAAAGCCGTGCAGAAGCAAGATCTGAATTGGTATCTAACCTACACGAAGGTCAAGTATTGCAAGGCGTTGTTAAAAACATCACTGACTACGGTGCGTTCATTGATTTGGGCGGCGTTGACGGTTTGTTGCACGTTACTGACATCTCTTGGAAACGTATCAACCACCCATCAGAAGTTCTTCATGTTGGTCAAACAATTGATGCGAAAATTATTCGTTTCAACGAAGAATCTCAACGTATCAGCTTGGGTATGAAACAGCTTGAAGCTGATCCTTGGGCTAATGTTGATGGTAAATTTACTTCTGGTCAAAAACTTAAAGGTACTGTTACAAACATTGCTGATTACGGTGCTTTCGTTGAATTGGAAGACGGTGTAGAAGGTTTGATCCACGTATCTGAATTGTCTTGGACAAAGAAAAATATCCATCCGGGTAAAGTTCTTTCAACAAGCCAAGAAGTTGAAGTTGTTGTGCTTGATGTTGATGTTACAAAACGTCGTATATCATTGGGCTTGAAACAGTGTTCAGCTAATCCTTGGATAGCTTTTGCTAACAGCCACAAATCAGGTGACGAGCTTGAAGGCGAAATCAGCAACATTACTGAATTCGGTTTATTTGTAAGCGTTGGCGAACAAATTGACGGTATGGTTCATATGTCTGACCTGTCATGGACTGAAGGCGGCGAAGCTGCTATCAAAACATACACTAAAGGCAGCACAATAAGAGTTAAAGTTCTTGAAATCGATTCAGAAAAAGAACGTATTGCTCTTGGTGTTAAACAGCTTACAGCTAATCCAAACCCTGAAAACGAAGGTAAGTCTAAAGGCAAATCTTCAACTTCTTCATCAACTTCTTCATCAGATAAAGCTGAGAAGAACGCGATCGTAACTTGCACAGTGTCTGCTGTTGATGACAAAGGCATTGAAGTTACTATCAGTGATGATGTTAAGGGCTACATTAAGAAAGCTGATTTGTCTCGTGAACGTTCAGAACAACGTCCTGATCGTTTCGCAGTGGGTGAAAAAGTAGACGCTAAAGTTATCAAAACAGAACGTTCTGGTGTTGTTAACTTGTCTATCAAAGCTCGCGAAATCGATGAAGACAAAAAAGCTATGGAAGAATACGGTTCTTCTGACTCAGGTGCGTCTTTGGGCGATATCCTAGGTGCTGCTCTAAAGAAGAAAAAAGATTCTGAAGATTAATTGATCTTAAAGAATTAAATTAATAAGGCTGGTTGGAAACAATCAGCCTTATTTTTTTGCGAGTAATTTTCTTATTTCCTCTAGCTTTGATACCACTAGATTGTCAAAGTTTTTTAGATCAGCTATTTTATCAGTTATAATTGATATAGCACCCTGAGCGTCTTTTGTGCTGCGCGGCGATACTAAAAATTCGTTATAACTTATTTGTACAATCAGTGAAAGAGCAACTGCTATAATAGAAAAACAAATAGCTTTGTTTGTGGAGTTCTCACTAGATATTACGGCTTGTTCAAATTTAGCTATAAACTCAGCGACAGAAGCATTTAGAGAATTTGTGGTCTGTGCAGACTCTATTGCAATATCCCTCATATCACTAATATGTTTTTCCATGTTAGCTAGTTTTTGATTGGTTTCATCAATTGGATTTTTAAACGTGTCTATAGTTAACATAGGTGTATGTAATGGTTTTATACTGTTCAAAGTATCCTGAAATTTGATTATATTGTTAACCGCTTGATGTATTGCAGAGTGTGGATCAAGAGATTTTCTTAGCTCTTCCATACTGTTTTTTGTAGTTTCTTTTTTGCTATCAGTCATTGTATTCCTCTAATAATTTACAAGCCAAGGCTATGGTTTTGATTGATATAGTGCCTTCGGAACCTACTTTGAAAACTTCAGGTTCAAAATGGCGTTGGAAGGCAGTTACAATCTGTTTTAAGTCAGGCGTTGCATTGTTAAATGTTTTTACAGGTGCATAGCCAATATTTTTGAATAATTCTAAAACCCGGTCTTCATTGTCTATTATCTCCGCAGCTTTTCTTATGCCGTCTTCTGTTGCGTCAACCCAAACTCCAACACCATTTTCTGAAAGTAATTTCCACGGAAATAGTTCGCCGGGGTCTTTTTTTCTGTCAGGGGCAATATCGGAATGTGCGATAACATTTTTTGCAGGAATGTTGTTACGCTTCATTATATCTTTTGAAAGTTCTATTAAAGCTTTAACTTGAGCTTTTGGAAAGCTGCGGTAGCCGTTACTATGCCCAGGGTTTTGTATTTCGATACCTATGGAGGAGGAGTTCATATCCGTTTCTTCGTGCCAGTAAGAGACACCAGCGTGCCATGCTCTATTTTTCTCATCAACTAGTTGCAATATTGTGCCGTCCTCATCTAGCAGGTAGTGGGCACTTAACTTTTTTTCATTAAGAATTTTAAGTGTATCTGCTGAGGAGAGTTGGTCAGTATAATGCATTACAAGGTATTTAGGGGTTTTGCCTTCAGCCCTCTCATTAAAATAAGGTAGCGGATTTTGGATTATATTCATTATGAACCCCCTTAGAAATAAAAAATGCCCGCTAACATTGTAGCGGGCATTTTTAATAAATAAAAGATTATTTAGACTTTTCAGAAAGCCATTTGCCGATTGCAGGAGGAATTTCCTTGTTTGCACGGCCAGATACGTAGATACCAATGTGTCCGCTGTTGAATGTCAATTCATTGTAGTCTTTTGAACCTGTAGCTCCAGAAAGAGCTTTAGAAGCTTCAGGAGGAACCTGGTGATCTTTTTCAGCGTAAACATTAAGCACTGGGCATTTAATGTTTTTAAGGTCAATTTTCTTGTCGCCAATTACTAGTGTGCCCTTAATCAATCTGTTTTCTTGGAAACACTCTTTAATAAATTGACGATAAGCTTCACCGGCTTGGTCAGGACTATCGAAAATCCATTTTTCCATACGCATAAAGTTTTTAAGTTTAATAGGGTCATTCATTATATCAACCATATCAACATATTTTTGAAGCATCAAACTGTAAGGGTTCATGTTCAAGAATGTTGAGTTTAGATTGTCGCCTGAAATGTTGCCCATAGCATCAACTAGTTTGTCGATATCTACGTGTTGTACCCATTTAGAAAGTAAGTTTTTATCTGTTTTGAAATCAACAGGAGTAACCATAGTAGTTAGACTGTTAATTTTTTCTTGGTGAGTAGAAGTGTAGCAAAGACAGAAAGTGCCGCCTTGGCAAATACCAAGAATGTTTATTTTATCCAGACCGTGTTTTTCGCAAATGAAATCTACACAACGATCAATGTAACCGTTGATGTAATCATCAAGAGTAAGGTAACGATCAGATCTGTCAGGATAACCCCAATCTATAACGTAAATATCTTGACCAGTCTCCATAAGTCCTTTGATAGTTGAGCGGTCTTCTTGAATGTCAGTCATGTAATGACGGTTAACAAGAGCGTATACTACTAGCAAAGGAGTTTTGTTTGTAGGCTTTTTACCTTCAGCAGGAATGAAATGTTGAAGTTGAAGTTTATCTTCTGTGTAAACAACTTCTTTAGGAGTAACTCCTGTAGAAATCGGACCCAGTTCTTTTAAGTTCTTAATACCTTCGGCTAATTTTTGGTTGAAATTAACCATTTCTTCAAACATTTTTTCAGGTTTTAAATTTATAGCAGTCATTATTTTTTACCTTTCCCTTTAGATGCACTAGATTTAGTTGATTTTTGTTCAACTACTTTGCTAGTTGCAACGGCAGCGGCTTTAGTTGTTCCGGCTGAAGTTTTCTTGTTCAAATTAATAGCAGCTTTAATTTCTTTAATTTCTGCTCTTAATTTGTGGTTTTCTACTTTCACGTCATGTACATACTTATGTAAGCTATCTATTTCTTTACGAGTAGGAAGATTGAATTTCTCCAGAATGCCATCAAGAACTTTGTTAAGTTGTGCTTGGAATTCAGATAGAGCATTTATGGTGTCACCATAAAGTTTCATGTAATTTTCGCTGTGAGCGTATTTTCTATAAGTGGTTTCTGAAATTTCAACCCATTTGTTTAAAATGTCACGAGACGTTTCCAAAGGTTTTTCGCCTTCAGGAGTGTTGATAATGTAATCGAAGAAAGCTTGAGTTGAATCTAAACCGATTTTAGCCATACCTTGGTAGTATGCAAAAGAAGCTTTTTGGAAAGCTGCCCACTTCTTGTAAAGCGAATTCATTTCTTCTTGTTTCTCACGGTCGGAACCTAAACCAGGAAGAGAAGCAAAGAAATCTAAAGGATCAAAAGCTGTCATAGGATCTTTTTTTCCGTCTAGAATGTCTACAAGAATACGGCGCATTCTTTCAGCCCATTCCATAGCAACCTGTTCTGGTCTTCTTGTATCGCCTGAACCGTTCATTCTGTTCATCATATCAAGGAAGCCTCTACCTGAGTCAGTGAATTGATGTCTGAACATATCAGCACCGAAAGTGTTTCCGCCCATACCCATGTTCATAGAAGAAGGTGAGTTGAAGAAAACATTTCTCTGCCAATCTTTGAAAAAGTCTTCTACTTTTTTCTTGCCGTCATCAAGATTGGTGTCTTTTGATTGCTCGAGGAATGCACGTTGTGCGTCAATCCACGTTTGCATACATTGTCTTTGCAGATCCATCCATTCATTAGTTTTTTGTGAATTATTAGAAGAAGATGTCATTTTTTTTTGAGCTCCTTAGTAAAGATATGTGATTACACAAATGATGTATTTAGCCTATGGTTATATATATCTTTGTTCTTTTGATTCCATGGATAATTTAGCATAGTATATTGGTATAAACAAATTATATAAAAAGCTGTTTTCAATCAATTTTTCTGCTTTTCATAACAGCAAAACATATGTTTGTATGCAGAAAGAGGTCTTATTTTGGGTAGCAATTTTTGTAATAGTTATATAATTTAATATACTGACAATCAAATAGGGGAAAGAATCAATGCGTGTAATTAAGAAATATCCAAACCGCCGCCTTTATGACACTGAGAAAAGCCGTTACGTAACCATTGTTGACGTATTGAAAATCATTCGTGATGAAAAGGTTGATTTGCAGGTTGTAGATGCTGAAAGCGGGGAAGATATTACCCGCGGCGTTTTAATTCAGATTATTCTGGATCAAGAAAATGGTGATAAACCTATTTTCACAACACCAATGTTGACCCGTTTTATAAGGGTTTATGACGATGCTGCTCAATCTTTCTTTGAAGAAATATTGGATAAAAACCTTTCTATGTTCAGCGAACAACAGAAGAAGGTGCAAGAGCAGGTAGAAGATATGGTTACTCAACCTGTTCAGTTTGTACGTGATATAGCAGAACGCAATTTCAATATGTGGGCAGAGGCTCAGAAGAAGTATTTCTTCCTCCCTATGGGACTAGGTGGAGAGAAAGAAGATAAAGATCCAGAGAAAAAAGACTAATAATTTCAATAGATTAGATATTAAAAAAGCCCTTCAGATACTTTGGAGGGCTTTTTTAAACATAAAAACATATGAGGATGTTAGTTAAATCATATAATCTTTACCAAACTTACTTGATACGTTTGGAATTTTAATATCGTGGCTTGGAGCTTTAATTTCATGAGCTTTAACAGCCAGACCAGTAGATTTGAATGCGTCAAAACGATTACCAATCTCTCTTCTAAGAGTGGAAAAAGTTTTAGATCCTCCAAATTTATTAATCTTCTTAAGCATAAAAATCACGCCCCTCGTTATTTCTGCTTTTGCACCAATTCTAATGACTCACTATAACCCATTTTTCTTAATTCGTCAAGGAATTTGTATTCAGAGAACATCTCTTGAGAGTCTAATTCAAGTGCTATGGTACATATATACCATATCTTATCCTCTTGTTTTTCAAGTATTATTCCTATGTGCCTGTCTCTTTCTATATCAAAACTAGGGTTTTTTATGCCTGCAGCTTCCTGCTGAGCCTCCCTTAAAGCACCGGCTAACATTAATATGAAAGAACTAGGGGAAAGGGGGCGGTTTTTGTTGAAACCTATATAGATTTTGCCTTCCTCAGGTATGTAGGAGGTAGGCTCAACCGTTTCGATTACATCTATTTTTATCTGCTTTTTTTCAGCGAAGTTACTCAACTGCTGACCGTGAGGGCTAAGGTCAAGTATTTCGAGTGCTTTTTTAACCATGAGATTTTTGCTAGGCAGCGGTTTGCCCGGTTTCATGATGTCATTTAGATTATTTCTTACTAACACGAAACGTCACCTCTAGAAAAAGTCATATTCACGTTCTTTGTACATACTGTTAGGCAAGGTTATACCTGAAACTGCGATTTCCTGCTCATCGAAAGATATAGTGCCTTTAACCGTTACGGTTACTCCTGTCCTTATAAGAGCATCGCCATACAAAATATGAGCCTTCATTTTGAAATATATTTCATCGCCAGTTATCACTTCCATTTTTAATGGTTCAAACACGCTCAAAATTTCTTTTTGTTTTGCTAGGGACAAGCTGTCTACGTGAGGTATTGCACTAGCTTCAGTAACTAAAAAAACTTCTCCTTCGCTGCCTTGCACATATCTGAAAAAGAATTTCAGATATGATACAGCATTTGCTGAGGTAAGGTGTATAGGGTCTTTTTCATTTGCTTCATAGATAGGGTTTGCAAGCCCATTAATAGCGATGAAATCATCACCGTTACCTATGTAATACATAGTAAAAACAGGCATGGTTGCGTAGTTAATCAACTTATACAGTTTATAGTTAGTATAAAAAGGTAATGTTTTATATGAAACGTCAGTCAGGTCTTTTGAAAAAACAATATTCTCTTGTTTTGAGCCTATTTTTTCAAGAGCTTCTTCCGCTTCCTTTCTTTCCAATCTTATCCATTTATGAAGTAACATTTTTTAAACCCCAAAATAATTTCTGAAATCCATTATAAGTCAGTTGCTGTGCATTTCAAAGCATTATAGATAACCTCTATGCCTGCATTATCTTTGTAAGCTTCTTCACTTAATATTTGACGCCATTTTTTGCCGCCTTTGCGACAGTGATACAATCCTAATATATGGCGGGTAATATCTTTTAGAGGAAGACCATTAGCTAAATGTCTTTCTATGTAAGGCATAAGATTTTTAATAACATCTTCTCTAGTAGGTACATTATCATTTTTAAAGATAGCTTTTTCAATATCAGCTATAAAGTATGGGTTTTTATAAGCTTCTCTGCCAATCATAACTCCGTCTAAATGGTTCAGAGCTTCTTGTACCTGATCAACTTCAGTTATTCCGCCGTTAAGAACAATTTCCAAGTGCGGAAAATCACGCTTCAATTTATAAGCAGTTTCCCATTGCAGAGGAGGGATAGAGCGGTTTTCAGCAGGACTTAGCCCATCAAGAATAGCTTTGCGAGCGTGGATTATAAAGGTTTCGCAGCCTTTTTCAGCAACAGTGCCTATAAAATCAGTCAGGAATTCATAACTGTCATTTTCATCAACCCCTATGCGGTTTTTCACCGTAACTGGAATAGACACGACCTGCTTCATGGCATCTACGCATTCCGCCACCAGTTTTGGCTCAAGCATAAGGCAAGCCCCGATTTTCCCTTTTTGAACGCGATCGCTAGGGCAGCCGCAGTTCAGGTTTACTTCATCATATTTATAGTCTTCAGCAAGTTTTGCGGAATATGACAATTCTTTAGGGTTTGACCCGCCAAGTTGCAGAGCGATAGGGTGTTCTTCCTCGTTATACTCTAAAAATTCTGTTTTTTTACCATAAACCAAAGCTCCGGTGGTGATCATAACCGAGTAAACTAGAGCATTCGGTGATATTAGCCTTAGAAAATAACGGTAATGTTTATCCGTCCACTCCATCATAGGCGCTATGGAGAGGCGTCTATCGAGTTTATTTGTTGTTTTTAAAAGATTTTTATTCATAACGGCAAGTTTACCTAAAAATATAGTGGAAAGAAAATAAATTTGAGTCTATTCTCTCAAAATCATGAAAAACAACAAAATTATCATATTAATAAGTTTATTTATCGTAATCTTACTTTTGGGATTTGTTAGCAAGTCTGCTTTCAATAAAATGAATGAAGCGGGTGATGTTAAGCTTCCTGTACCTAGGTTTGTTACTTTGAAGTCAGATGAAGTGAATATCAGGGTAGGGCCTGGTGTTAGGTATCCCATAAAATTAGTTTTCAAAAAAGAAGGGCTGCCAGTAGAGATAGTCAAAGAATTTGATATTTGGCGTCAAATAAGAAACATAGAAGGTGACGAGGGTTGGGTAAATAAAGGCCTGCTTTCTAGTAGAAGAAACGTCATTATTAAAGATTATATGCGTACAGTTTACAAAAAACCTGCTATGTTTTCTAAGCCAATAGTAAAATTGAAACCCGGAGTAATCGCAAACCTTGTAACTTGCAAGGATAATTGGTGTAATATCAAGGTGGCTGGTTATAATGGTTGGATAAGCCAAGAACAGATTTGGGGTGTTTACCTCAATGAAGTTTTTAAAGAATAATTTTGTTGAGGAGTTTTTGTTTTGTCGTCACCTGAACATCAGGAACACTTGAAAAAAGAAGCAAAAAGTATCAAAGAACTTGTCGCAGGTCTTGTGAAAGACGAAGAAGACAAGGTAAGAATGTTACGCACTCTCACAATCTATGCCGGAATAATGACAGAGACATTACTTGAATATGATGAGCCTGACTCTGTTATGGAGCAGGCTTTTTATCGTATATCAGAGCTATTGAATAGCGAGCCTTATGGTAATGAAAACGGTATGGGTTTAATGCCTTTAGCGTATGAACTTGACCATGATGTTGAAATAGGTCGCATGATATCAAGAAACAGTGCAGAGCATTTACCTAACTACATGGATGATATGCACGAAATAGCTATCGCCTTGATAATTAGCGATGTTCCTGATTGGGAAAAAAACGGTTATCCGCGAGAAAACCTTTTGCTACTTCTTGTAGAGATGGTTATAAATGCTATTATCTTTGAAATAGCCACTCAGGACTTTTGTGATATGTTGATAGAAGATTTTATGAACGGAGATGAACAACGTTCAGTATCTGAATCACTCTTGGCTTTGAGCGTTGTTGCTGGATACTATCTTGGTCACGCGATTAAAGAGCAGGATTTGCCTGCTGACGCAGAGGCACAGATTATGAACGTGATTATAAGAGAGGCGTTGAGAAACGGCACTCCAGGAAGTAAAGATTGGTCGGGATTTGTGGCATCTAACGATATAGATGATAAAAAAGTCCCAACTTATTTGAAAGAATTGGACGATAAAGTAAAAGAATTTTTTGAGATTGTTGGGCAAGAAGAGCCTTTATCGCGTGCGGTTTCCGTCGCGAAGGCAGTGGGAAGAATGGTTGCAGTGATATCTGTTGAAGATATGGGGCAAATCCACCCGAACGTTGCGAAATCAATAGCAAAAACTGGTATAGTTTTAGGATTAAATTATTAGGGAGGAAGTCTTAACAAGGCTTTGAATTATAAGAATGGCACATGAACAAAAATCAAGCTACACGTATGAAGATATTTTAAGCTGCGGCAGGGGTGAAATGTTCGGCCCAGGTAATGCTAAATTGCCTATGCCTCCAATGCTTATGTTTGATCGTATCACTCATGTTTCTGTTGATGGTGGAAAATTTGAAAAAGGATATATTGAAGCTGAGCTTGATATAAAACCTGATTTATGGTTTTTCCAATGCCATTTCATAGGCGATCCTGTTATGCCTGGTTGTTTGGGTCTTGATGCTGTATGGCAGCTTTTAGGATATTATTTAGGTTGGTTGGGTGCTCCTGGTTCTGGACGTGCACTGGGTGTAGGCGAAGTTAAATTCTCTGGCCAAGTTTTGCCTGAAAATAAAAAAGTAACTTATCGCGTAGATATGAAACGTATAATCAATCGTAAATTGGTTCTAGGTATAGGTGATGCAACTGTTAGTGTTGATGGTAAAGTTATCTATGAAATGGAAGGTCTAAAAGTAGGTTTGTTTGACAATCCTAAGGCTATGTAATTTTTTTAATTAAATAAAATAAGAGGTGCTTCTATGACACGCAGAGTGGTTGTAACAGGTTTAGGTATTGTTTCTTGCATTGGTAATAATGATGCGGAAGTTACTAAATCCTTGAAAGAAGGAAAGTCAGGTATATCTTTTGATCCTGTGTACAAAGAAATGGGTTTTCGCAGCCATGTTAGTGGTAAACCGCAAATAAATTTAGAAGAGGCGATTGATCGCAAGCTTCTACGTTTTATGGGCGATGGTGCGGCTTATAACTATCTTTCTATGGAACAAGCGGTTAAAGATTCTGGTTTGGAAGAAAAAGAAATTTCAAATGAGAGAACCGGTATTATTACAGGTTCTGGCGGCCCTTCAACTAAAAATTTAGTTTGGGCTCATGATACAGCTAGAGAAAAAGGTGCAAAACGCGTAGGTCCTTATATGGTTACACGTTGTATGTCTTCTACTAACTCGGCAACATTGGCAACTCCTTTCCAAATTAAAGGCGTGAACTATTCAATTACTTCTGCTTGTGCTACTTCTGCACATTGCATTGGCAATTCAGTGGAAATGATCCAGTGGGGCAAACAAGATATTATGCTAGCGGGCGGTGGTGAAGAACTTGATTGGTCTTTGACTGTTCTGTTTGATGCTATGGGTGCTTTGTCATCTAAATATAATGAAACTCCTGAAAAAGCTTCACGTGCATTTGATGCAAACCGTGACGGATTTATTATTGCAGGCGGTGGCGGTGCTTTGATATTGGAAGAATTGGAACACGCAAAAGCTCGTGGTGCAAAAATCTATGCTGAAGTTACTGGTTACGGTGCTACATCTGATGGTTACGATATGGTTGCTCCTTCAGGCGAAGGTGCTGCTCGTTGCATGAAAAACGCAATTAAAACAGTGAACGGCTCTATTGATTATATCAACACTCACGGTACTTCAACACCAGTGGGTGATGCGGCGGAAATTAGAGCTATCAGAGAAGTTTTCGGTGATAAAATTCCTGACTTCAACTCTACAAAATCTTTGACAGGTCACTCTCTGGGTGCAACTGGTGTTCAAGAAGCAATCTATAGCTTGATAATGATGAGAGACAACTTCATATCTGCTTCTGTAAACGTTGAACAGTTAGACCCTGCAGCTGAAGGAATGCCTTTGGTTACAGTGCGTAAAGACAATGTAAAATTAAATAATGTAATTTCAAACAGTTTTGGTTTTGGTGGGACTAACGCAACGTTAGCTTTCTCACGTTATGAAGGAAAATAAAAATGACTAGTAAGTTAATGCAAGGTAAACGCGGTATAATTATGGGGGTTGCGAATAGCAGCTCTATCGCTTGGGGTATTGCTGAAAAGCTCCATGAACATGGGGCTGAAATGGCTTTCACTTATCAAGACGAACCTTTCGGTAAAAGACTTCGTCCATTAGCTGAAACTATTGGTGCAACTGAAGTAATGCAATGTGATATTTCTAAAGAAGAAGATGTTGATAGAGTTTTTGCTGAAATAAAACAAAAATGGGGAAAGATTGACTTCCTTGTACACTCTATCGCTTATTCAGATAAAAATGAGTTGAAAGGTGCTTATGTTGATACATCACTTAGCAACTTCTTAAACTCTATGCACATTTCTTGTTTCTCATTCACATCTGTTGCTCGCAGAGCTAAAGATTTGATGACAGACGGCGGCAGTATGATAACTCTTACTTATTTGGGTTCTGAGCGTGTAATGCCTAACTATAATGTTATGGGCGTTGCTAAAGCTGCACTTGAAGCTTCTGTTCGTTACTTGGCAATGGATTTGGGCGGAAAAAACATCCGTGTAAACTCAATCTCGGCCGGTCCTATGCGTACTCTTGCCGGTGCGGTTATAGGTAACTCTCGCCACACATTCAAATACATTACAAAATCTTCACCTTTGGGTCGTCCTGTTGATTTGGAAGAGCTGGGTAATTCAGCTCTTTATCTGTTGAGTGATCTATCTTCAGCAGTTACAGGTGAAATTCATTATGTTGATTGCGGATATAACGTGATAGGTATTCCTAGAAAAGAAACATTAGAAGATATTATGGGTGATGGCAATGAAGGCGGAGAAGTAGCTGCTTAAATTGTTATGATTTACTCACAAAAAAACCGCCTCTGATTAGGGCGGTTTTTTTGTATTTGGTTAATTGAATTTTTTTTATATACCGTGTCTGAAAAATTTTTTCATTGTATTCACAGTTCTAGATGCTTCTTCTATAGGATCCATACCAGGGGTTTTTAGAGAAATCTTCCAGAAGCTATAAGAAATTTTTATAGTGTCAAAATGAACTTTGCTTTGTGCCACAGCTTGTTGCTCGTTTTTTGCTGTTCTGTCGTATCCATGCTTTTCTAGATTATCTTTTATTTCTTTGGATAATGTTAGAAGTAAACTGTTTTTGCCCAAGCTCTTGCATTTTTTTTCTTCCGCTTTGAGATCGTAACATCCAAGAACATCTAGAACATCAGATGCAAGTTTAATTTCTTTTTCATTCTTACAGCTTTTAGCAGTGGTGTTGAAAATTTCAGACAGCATCAGAACTGTTGATTTCATAGGGTTTTCTTCTCTCATGTTTTTCTCCAAACTGTTATGTGTTTAAATGATGTTAACACGTTTTAGAATATCAGCAAAAAAAAACTACATAGAAGGAATGTTTTTTTTTTTTGATTTATAAATTAATTTACCTGTAAAAGATTTTACGCTTCATATTTATAGTTACGTGATTTTTATTAGGTTTAAGGGTTTGTGCCTTTTTGGGATTTGTCTTTATTGTATTTGCCGAGGTTTCCTATCATCTGTTGCAAAGCTGTATATTCTTTGCCTGCGGTAGGTGTTTTGCGGCTAATTAAAGAGATATCTTTAGCTTTTTTCACGTCCATATCTTCTATGGCTATGACGGTGTCATTATCATCTTTGCTGAATTGAACCTTAATTATACGGCGTGCTTTAACTTTGGGAGCATAGATACCTTGCTGCTCAGTAGTTTCGCCTATGTAATACCAAGTGTTTTGATCAAAGCTTGAAGCTGATGTAGGCGGGCCCCATTGCTGAACAACGTCAGCTCTTTTTGAAGTATTAACCGCCACCTTTTCAAATTTATGACTGCTAATAAAATTACCCCTAGTCGCAACTATAGGCGAGCAGGCGGTGAAAACAAAAACCGTAAACAGCAATATTAAAAATCTATTCTTCATAAGGTAGAAATATATGATTTTATAGTTTCCAATACAACAACCATTGTAAAAATAATGAAGTTTTAATATTATGCAGTATTCGTTTTTGTTTAAGAAAGGCTAATATTTTGAAAAACAACAATAATTTTGAGTTTTCGAGAACGGTTGACCTAAATTCAATCAAACTGGGCAAGACTAGATTTGAAGATGTAGAAGCTTCAGCTGAAGAATGTGAAAAACTTATTGATAGGTTGGGGGTTAAACTTGTTAACTCTTTGAAATCTAACGTAAAAATAAGTAAAGTTTCTGGTGGTGACTACTTTAAGGTAGAAGGTACTATCGATGCTGAGTTTGTCCAAACCAGTGCTATTTCAATGGAAGAGCTAAAAACTAAGGTTCAAACTTCTTTTAATACGCTTTTCACCATGGATTGTGAGATTTTTAACGCTGCTGATGGCGGGGCATACGATGAAATAGAGGATGTAAATAGCCCTATTCATAGGGGTATTTTGGATTTAGGCGAGTTGGTTGTTCAGTATATTTCGTTAGAAATAGACCCGTATTTACGATCAGAGGGGGAAGTTTTTGATGAAGAATCGGAAATTGAGGAAAAAAACGAGAAGCCCAATCCATTTAGTGTGTTGGAAAAGTTAAAAGATAAGAAATAAAACACTTCTAATCAGGAAAAGGCTTGGTTTATCTGTTTTGTATTTGGTTACAGTCTCTAATTTAAGCAACTTTTTTTGCTAGATACAAAGCTCCGCGATGAATGCTTTCATTAGTGAGGTCTGTTTCCCTAGCTTCAATAGATGCGTACCAAAAATCATCAATAGATAAGTCGCTGCTATGAATAGGGGATTCTTGAAGAGAATCTAAAAGAAGGTCTTCATAAGATACATTTTTTGTCGCTTTAGCCATGGTCATTTCTCCATCATTGCTTGTTTTCTCGACTCTGGGGGTATATCTCTCTCATGAGTAGCCCCCATTATCTCTCATTTTTAGTTTTTGTCAAGGAATATGTAAATTTGCGGCGTTGCAGCATTAAAATCTTGTCGTGACTTACTCATTTGTTTTATACGTCGGTTTTATAGCAATTAATAAAGTTTTCTGCTTGCAATTTAGTAGAATTTTCTTTATGTAATGATCCCTAGTGTCAATTTTAATTTTGTAAATAGATAAAGAGAGAATAGATTATGGCTGTTCAGAAAAGTAAAGTTTCTAAATCAAGAAGAGATATGCGTCGTGCACACCACGCTTTGAAATCTTCTAACGTTGTTGAAGACAAACACACAGGTGAATTGGTTCGTCCACACCACGTTTGCTTAAAAACAGGTATGTATAAAGGTCAACAAGTTATTGATGTGGAATAATAATTCGCTGTAGTTTTTTATAGTTGATTGTTTTTTTTAATTTGTAACCAAAGGCATTAACCTTTGCAAAATGGCGTTGTAATATCCCTAGATGGTATGGGCGGAGATAATGCTCCGGAGGTAGTTGTGGAAGGGGCCTATATGGCTCTGCGTAAGTACCCTGATGCCAAGTTCATAGTATTCGGTGATAAAGAAAAGATAGCTCCCCTTGTAGGTAAATATAAGGGGCTTTCTCAATTTGTCGAAGTTCGACATACACCTGATAAAATTTCAAGCGATGATAAACCTTCAGTGGCTTTAAGAGCGGGGCGCAATTCAAGTATGCGTCTTGCAATTGATGCTGTTGCTCATGGTGAAGCTCAAGGAATCGTTTCCGCGGGTAATACCGGGGCATTAATGGCTATATCAAAATTTGTTCTTAAAGTTTTGCCAGGCGTAACTCGTCCAGCTATAGCTACTTATATGCCTACGAAAAGAGCTGATAAAAAAGTAGTGATGCTTGATTTGGGTGCTAACGTTGATTGCGATGCAAAAATGCTTTTGGAATTTGGTGTTTTGGGCGGAGTGTTCTCAAGAGAAGTTTTAAAAGTTGAAAATCCTAAAATAGGAATTTTAAATATAGGTTCAGAAGCTCTTAAAGGTAATAAAAATGTTCAAGAGGCGGCTGAGCTTTTTGAACACGCACAACATATTCCTGGTCAGTACATTGGTTTTGTTGAAGGTGATGATATAGGCTCTGGTGAAGTTGATGTAGTAGTGACAGATGGTTTCACTGGCAACGTATCTTTAAAAACTATGGAAGGTACAGCTAAGCTTATAGTTAGTATTATTAAAAGCATTTTCACTTCATCTATATTTGGAAAGCTTGCGTTAATATTATTTATTCCGGGTTTACTTTTAGTGTTGCCTTCAATGTTTAGAGTTAAAAAAAGAATTGATCCGAGATCTTATAATGGAGCAAGTTTGTTAGGGTTAAAAGGTCTTTGTGTTAAAAGCCACGGTGGAACAGATAGCGTTGGTTTTGCAAATGCTATAGGTGCCGCAATTGAAATGGCTAGTAATGATTTTAATAAAAAAGTTGCTCAAGAACTCGAGTTCATAAACGGAAAATCCGAAACTTCTGATAGTGATGATGATTTCTCAGAAGAAAATAATCTATAAGGTACAAATTTAAAAATGATACGTTCAGTTATAAAAGGTTGCGGCTCTTATTTGCCGGAAAGAAAAGTTACAAATGATGATTTGTCGAAAATCATTGAAACCAACGATGAATGGATAGTTCAACGTACAGGAATAAAAGCGAGACATTTCGCAGCTGACAATCAAACTACATCTGACATGGCTATAATAGCAGCTAAACGTGCTTTAGAACACGCTGGTTTAACTGCTGATGATATTGACTGCATTGTTTTAGCAACAACGACTCCTGATAAAACATTCCCTGCGACAGCTGTGCTTGTGCAAAGTGCATTGGGAATGAAAGACAGAGGATTCGCTTTTGATGTTCAGGCTGTTTGCTCAGGTTTTATTTACGCTTTGGCTGTTGCTGATAACTTTATAAAAGTAGGGCAAGTGAAAAGAGTCTTGGTAATAGGTGCGGAAAAATTAAGCAATCTTCTTAACTGGGATGATAGAACAACTTGCGTATTGTTTGGCGATGGTGCTGGTGCGGTGATAATAGAATCGGTTGAACAAAAAGATGGTGAAGCTGATATAGGTATAATTTCGACTCACCTACACTCTGAAGGTGATAAACACACTCTTTTATACGCAAACGGTGGCCCTGGATCTACTCGCACAACGGGTCTAGTTGTTATGGATGGTAAAGAAGTTTATAAAAATGCAGTTACTCGCATGAGCGAAGTTGTAAATGAAGCTTTGAGACTCAATAATTTGAAAGCAGAAGATATTGATTGGTTGGTTCCACACCAAGCAAATAAAAGAATCATAGATTCTACTGCCGACAAGCTGAAAATGCCTGAAAATAAGGTCGTTTTGACTGTTCATGAGCATGGAAACACTTCATCTGCATCTATTCCATTAGCACTCGATTCTGCTGTGAAAGATGGAAGAATCAAAAAAGGTGACTTGCTATTGATGGAAACAATGGGCGGAGGCCTCACTTGGGGTGCTGCTGTGGTACGTTTTTAACTTGTTTAAGTTGTTGTTTTATGTGATAATTTTAGAAATTACGAGACTATAAGTTTTTTTATCAACTCTTTGTATTGACTGATTAATTGTGAATCGATACTGTAAACTTACATTGAATTTTCTTGGGGAATAAGATGAACGAACAAACAATTACAAGGGCAGATTTGAGCCAAGCTGTTTATGAGCAGGTGGGTTTGTCTAGAAATGAATCTTCGGATTTGGTGGAAACAGTTCTAGAGGAAATTTGTAAATCTCTGGAACGAGGGGAGATGGTAAAAATATCTTCTTTTGGTACTTTCCAAGTACGTGACAAACGTCAACGTGTTGGTCGTAATCCTAAGACTGGTAAGGAAGTTCCTATCCAGCCTCGTAGGGTTTTGACATTTAGAGCAAGCAATGTACTTAAGGACAGAATTAATTCTGATCATAAGTCTGCCGGCTCTGATGAATAGTATTATTTAAAGTTTTTGCTTTAGTAATTTAGTATAATAGTATTTTTTTAGAGGGTAACATTTTCAACTATGTCATCTATAACAACTTCCATTCAAAATAATAGTGGGACTCAAGCTCAAGAGCTTGAAAAACAACAAGGTTCTGACGCGGTACAAATACCTAACCGCCGTAAACTTCAAAAATCAGCTAGCAAAGCAGCGGAAAAGGCTCCTTCAGCTTTTCGTACTATCAGCGAAGTAGCAGATGAAATAGGCGTACAACAGCACGTTTTACGCTTTTGGGAGAGTAAATTCAGTTATATCAAGCCTTTAAAGCGTGGTGGCGGTCGCCGTTACTATCGCCCTGATGATGTTGAGTTACTTAAAAACATACATCACTTATTGTATACAGAAGGCTACACTATAAAAGGTGTTCAAAAGTTATTGCAAAAAACTCGCGGTAATTTGTCTGGTGCTATAGAATTAAGTGCAGCGGATATGGCTGAAGTTCTTGAAAACAATAGTGTTTCTGAAGCTGAAACTCCTAATCCTAAGGCTTTCGACAAAAATCGTGAAAAGCTCAAAACAATGTTGGATGAGCTTAAGTCTATGAGAGATATGATTAATTAGTCATAATGTTTAAAAATTAAGGCTAATAATTCGATTAAGGGCGGTTTAGTGATTACCGCCCTAATCATTTTATAAAAGGTCAAAGCTTTTAAAATTACGAAAAAAAGTGAATTAAGTGCTTGACGATATGATTTTTCATGATATATTTGCCTCGCTCTATAAGGATGGACTGGTAGTAGATGATTCTCAATTTCTAGACACAGTCCGGTTTTTAACCGTTGCTTTCACGGGAAAAGTGAAAGCGGGCTGACAAAGTGTCAGGGGCCTGTCTCATATTTTTTATTATGAAGACGGGTTTTTGTTTTCTATATCCATCCTATTAGCATTAAAGAATTTTTTGTTAATTATCGTTATTGTTACGGTAGTTAATTTTTGAGTAACAGGTAAATATTTAAAGTAAAGGTCTAAATTTATGCCAACTTGTAATCAATTAGTACGTAAAGGGCGTCACCCGCTAGTTAGAAATAAAAAGAACGTTGCGCTTAAGGGTAATCCTCAAAAAAGAGGCGTTTGTACTCGTGTTGCTACAACAACACCTAAAAAACCTAACTCAGCGCTGCGTAAAATCGCACGTGTTCGTTTAACAAATGGATATGAAGTTTTGGCTTATATCCCAGGTGTTGGTCACAACCTGCAAGAACACTCAGTTGTGTTACTTCGTGGTGGTCGTGTGAAAGACTTACCTGGTGTTCGTTATAAAATAATACGCGGTACTTTAGATACTCAGGGTGTTGATAAACGCTCTCAAGGCCGCTCTTGTTATGGTGCAAAAAAGAAAAAATAATTTTGTTTAAGAGGTTAAAATAAATGTCACGTCGTCACGCAGCAAAAAAACGCGAAATTCTTCCGGATCCAAGATTCAAAGATAAAGTTATAGCTAAATTTGTTAACTATATAATGGAAGATGGAAAAAAATCAGCGGCTGAAAAAATAGTTTATGGTGCTCTAGATATAGTGTCAGGTAAACTTAGTACAGATCCTGTTGAAATGTTCCATGCAGTCTTGGATAAAGTAAAACCAGCTATCGAAGTTAAGTCTCGCCGCGTTGGTGGTGCTACTTACCAAGTTCCTTGCGAAGTTCGCCCAGCTCGTGGTGTTACTTTAGCAATGCGTTGGATTAAAGGTGCAGCTGAAAAGCGCAGCGAAAAAACAATGCAAGAAAGACTTGCTGGTGAATTGATGGATGCTTACAACGATCGCGGAAGCTCAATCAAAAAACGTGATGATACTATCAAAATGGCTGAAGCTAACCAAGCTTTCGCACATTTCCGTTGGTAATATAAAGAATTTATTAGGATTTATAAAAATATGGCTGAAAAATATACATTAGACCGTTACCGCAATATTGGTATCATGGCACACATCGACGCTGGTAAGACAACCACTACAGAACGTATTTTGTTCTATACTGGTAAGTCTCACAAAATTGGTGAAGTTCATGACGGTGCTGCTACAATGGACTGGATGGAGCAAGAGCAAGAGCGTGGTATTACAATTACCTCTGCTGCTACAACTTGTTTCTGGAATGATCACCGCATTAACATCATTGATACTCCTGGTCACGTGGACTTCACTATTGAAGTTGAACGTTCATTACGTGTACTTGACGGTGCTGTAACAGTATTTGACTCGGTTGCTGGTGTTGAGCCTCAATCTGAAACTGTTTGGCGTCAGGCTGATAAATACCATGTTCCACGTATGTGTTTCGTTAATAAAATGGACCGTATCGGAGCTAACTTCTATCGCACAGTTGATATGATTATTGACCGTTTGGGTGCTCTTCCTTTGGTAACACAATTACCTATCGGTTCTGAATCTGATTACAGAGGCTTGATAGATCTTTTGAAAATGAAAGCTATCTATTGGCACAATGAAGATATGGGTGCGGAATATGATGAAGAAGAAATTCCAGCTGATCTATTAGCAAAAGCTAAAGAATATCGTCATAAATTGGTAGAGACTGCTGTCGAAACTGATGATGATGCTATGTCTGCTTACCTTGATGGTATTGAGCCTGATATTGCTACTTTGAAAAAATGTATCCGTAAAGGTACTGTTACTGCTAAATTCGTTCCAGTTCTTTGTGGTTCAGCCTTCAAAAACAAAGGTGTTCAAACATTGCTAGATGCAGTTGTTGATTATCTTCCATCTCCTTTGGATATTGGTGAAGTTAAAGGTCATAAAGTTGACTCTGAAGAAGTTGTAATTCGTAAACCTGATATTAAAGAGCCTTTTGCTGCTCTTGCATTCAAAATCATGAACGATCCGTTTGTTGGTTCTTTGACCTTTATTCGTATCTATTCAGGTACTCTTGAAAGTGGTTCTTACGTTTATAACTCAATCAAAGACAATAAAGAACGCATTGGTCGTATGTTGTTGATGCACGCAAATAACCGTGAAGAAATAAAAGTTGCTACAGCTGGTGATATCGTTGCACTTGTGGGTATGAAAGATACTACAACAGGTGATACTCTTTGCGATCAGTCTAAACCTATCGTTCTTGAAAAGATGGATTTCCCTGAACCGGTAATTATGATTGCGGTTGAACCTAAAACTAAAGCCGATCAAGAAAAAATGGGCTTAGCTCTTAACCGTCTTGCTGCTGAGGATCCTTCATTCCGCGTGTCTTCTGATACTGAAAGCGGTCAAACAATCATCAAAGGTATGGGTGAATTGCACCTAGATATCATTGTTGATCGTATGAAACGTGAATTTAAAGTTGAAGCTAACATCGGTGCACCTCAAGTTGCTTATCGTGAAACAATCACTCTAGCTGCCGATATTGACTACACTCACAAAAAACAATCAGGTGGTACAGGTCAGTTTGCTAAAATCACTATTCGTTTTGAACCGGGTGAAGTTGGCTCAGGATTTATATTCCATCAAACAATTGTTGGTGGTGCTGTTCCAAAAGAATATATACCAGGTGTTGAAAAAGGTCTTAAAGCTGCAAAAGAAACAGGCTGCATTGCTGGTTTCCCTTGCATCGACTTTAAAGCAACATTGATTGACGGTGCTTACCACGATGTGGACTCATCTGCTCTAGCTTTCGAAATTGCTGCTCGTGCTGCTTTCCGTGAAGGTCTGCCGAAATGCAAACCAGTATTGCTAGAACCAATGATGAAGGTTGAAGTTGTAACCCCAGAAGAATATATGGGTGATATTATCGGTGACTTAAACAGTCGTCGTGGTCAAGTGTCTAGCATGGATAGCCGTGGTAACGCTCGTGTTATTGACGCTATGGTGCCACTAGCCAATATGTTTGGTTACATCAACACTCTTCGTTCTATGAGCCAAGGACGTGCACAGTATACTATGCAGTTTGATCACTATGCACAGGTACCTAACAATGTGGCTGAAGAAGTAAGAGCAAAATACGCATAAAAGAATTTAAAACAACAAAAACTCAATTTAGATTTAAGTAAGAAAGGAAATTTAAAATGTCAAAAGCAAAGTTTGAAAGAAACAAACCGCACGTAAATATCGGAACTATCGGTCACGTGGATCACGGTAAAACAACTCTAACCGCAGCGTTAACTAAAGTATTCGGTAATTTCGTATCATATGCTGATATCGATAAAACTCCGGAAGAACGTGCTCGCGGTATAACCATTTCAACAGCACACGTTGAATATGAAACACCAGCACGCCACTACGCTCACGTTGACTGCCCAGGCCACGCTGACTACGTTAAAAACATGATTACTGGTGCTGCCCAAATGGACGGTGCTATCTTGGTTGTGAACGCAGCTGACGGTCCTATGCCACAAACTCGTGAACACATTCTTCTTGCTCGTCAAGTTGGTGTTCCATCAATCGTTGTTTATTTGAACAAATGCGATATGGTTGATGATGCTGAGTTGATCGATCTAGTTGAAATGGAAATTCGTGAACTTCTTAATATGTACGAATTCCCTGGTGATACTATTCCAATCATCCGCGGTTCTGCTTTGGCAGCTCTTGAAGATAAAACCCCAGCATTGGGTGTTGACTCTATCAAAGCACTAATGGATGCTGTTGATACATTTATACCAACACCAGCTCGTGCTACAGATAAGCCTTTCCTAATGCCTGTAGAAGATGTTTTCTCTATCTCTGGCCGTGGTACAGTTGTTACTGGTCGTATCGAACAAGGTATTATCAAGGTTGGTGAAGAAATCGAAATCGTTGGTATTCGTCCAACAATCAAAACAGTTGTTACTGGTGTTGAAATGTTCCGCAAATTGTTGGATCAAGGTCAAGCTGGTGATAACGTTGGTGCTTTATTGCGCGGTACAAAACGTGAAGAAGTTGAACGCGGTCAAGTTTTGGCTAAACCTGGTTCAATCACTCCACACACAAAATTCAAAGCTGAAGCTTATATTTTGAATAAAGATGAAGGTGGTCGTCACACTCCATTCTTTACAAACTATCGTCCTCAGTTCTATTTCCGTACAACTGACGTGACAGGTATCGTACACCTGCCTGCAGGCGTGGAAATGGTTATGCCTGGTGATAAAGTAACAATGGAAGTTGATTTGATCGCTCCTGTTGCTATGGATAAAGGTCTACGTTTTGCAATACGCGAAGGCGGCCGTACTGTTGGTGCTGGCGTTGTTGCTGATATCGTAGCTTAATAAGAATCTAAATTGAGGTTGCTCTGCTTGAAGAGCTAGTATTTTCAGGCAGGGCAGTTCTCTAAAAAAGTCGAATTGATTAAAGGATAGTTAAAAATGGAATCTCAAAATATCAGAGTTAGACTGCGTGCTTACGATCATGCTGTTCTAGATCAGTCAACTAGAGAGATAGTTAATACTGCAAAGAGAACAGGTGCTGCCGTTCGCGGACCTATTCCTCTACCTACAAAGATAGAGAAATTTACTGTTTTGCGTTCACCTCACGTGAACAAAAAAGCTCGTGAACAGTTTGAGATGAGAACACACAAACGTCTATTGGATATAATTGATCCAACTCCACAAACAATTGATGCTTTAATGAAGCTTGATTTGGCTGCTGGTGTAGACGTTGATATTAAATTGTAATTTTGGAATTTTAAAAGAGTAGGACAAAAAAATGCGTACAGGGTTGATAGCGAAAAAACTTGGAATGTCGCGCATATTCGATGAAAGCGGAAAACATATTCCGGTTACTTTGTTGAAGATAGACAATTGCCAAGTTGTTGCTGTGAAAACTAAAGAAAAAGACGGCTACACTTCTGTTCAATTAGGTGCAGGCAATAAAAAGCTGGAACGCACTAGTAAACCAGAACGCGGACATTTTGCGAAAGCTAAGGTTGAACCTAAGCAAAAAGTAGCTGAATTTAGAGTTAGTGAAGAAAATATTTTAGAAGTAGGTGCTGAACTTTGTCCTTCTCATTTTATGGAAGGCCAATTCGTGGATGTATCTGGCGTTACTATCGGTCGTGGTTTCCAAGGCGGTATGAAACGTTGGAACTTCGGCGGTTTGCGTGCAACTCACGGTGTGTCAGTTACTCACCGTTCATTGGGTTCTACAGGCCAACGCCAAGATCCAGGTCGCGTATTCAAGGGTAAAAAGATGGCAGGTCACATGGGTGACAAAAATAGAACTGCAATGAACCTGCGTGTTGTTATGATTGATAAAGAGAACGGATTAATCGCTGTTGAAGGTGCTGTTCCTGGTTCAAAAGATTCTTGGGTTCTAGTAAAAGATGCTATTAAAAAAGCAGCTCCTAAAGGTGCTCCAAAACCTGCTGCTATAAAAGCATCAACTACTAAACAAGCGTAAGAGATTGTAAGGAAGGAAAAGACCATGAAAGTGGCAGTAAAAAATTTAGAAAACAAAAAGGTAGCTGATATCGAGCTTAGCGATGATATCTTCGGTCTTCCTACTCGTGCTGATATTTTGCACAGAATGGTTAACTGGCAGTTGGCAAAACGCCGCACTGGTAACCACAAAACAAAAGGTATCAGTGAAGTTAGCGGTACAGGCAAAAAACCTTTTGGACAAAAAGGTACAGGCGGTGCTCGTTCAGGTTCTAGACGTGCTTCTCAACACAGAGGCGGTGGCGTTATATTCGGACCAGTAGTTCATAGTCACGCAACTGAATTGCCTAAAAAATATCGTAAATTGGCTTTGAAAACTGCTCTTTCTGCTAAACAAGCTGAAGGCAAGTTGATAATCCTTGATGAAGCTACATCAAAAACAGTTAAAACTAAAGAGATGGCAAAATCTCTTGAAAAATTCGGATTTAAATCTGTTTTATTTGTAGACGGAGATCTTAACGAAAGCTTCACTCTTTCTGTAAGAAACATCCCTAACGTTGATGTTCTTCCTCAAGAAGGAATTAACGTATACGACATCTTGCGCCGCGACACTCTTGTTTTAACTAAAGACGCGGTTGCTAAAATTGAAGCGAGGTTAAAATAATGGGTAAAGCTGTTAAAAAAACAAAAAGCGGAAAAGTTATTAGCGAAAAAGTTTATCGCGTAATTAAATCGCCTATCATTACTGAAAAATCAACAATGGCTTCTCAGTATAATAAAGTTACTTTCAATGTTTCTGTTGATGCTGATAAAGCGTCAATTAAAGATGCTGTAGAAAAACTTTTTGACGTAAAAGTAGTGAAAGTTAACACTATTGTTCAAAAAGGTAAGTTGAAAACTTTCAAAGGTATCAGAGCTCTTAGAAGCGACAGAAAAAAAGCTATCGTTACTTTAGCTGAAGGTGAAACTGTTGATATAACAACAAAAGTTTAATAAGTTTAAGTTTTGTAGATTATCGACCTTAAAGGTCGGCATGGTAAGTAAGAATTGAGGAAGAAAAATGGCACTTAAAAAATACCGCCCAACATCTCCGGGAATGCGCACAATGATCCGCGTTGATCGTAGTGAGCTATGGTCAGGTAAACCTGAAAAAACTTTGACTAACGGAAGTCATCACAGTAAAAGCGGACGTAACAATCAAGGTAATATCACTTCAAGATTCCGTAGTGGCGGAGCAAAGAAAAGATATCGTATCATCGATTTCAAACGTCGTAAGTTTGATATTGAAGCTACAGTTGAGCGTTTAGAGTACGATCCAAACCGTAGTGCTTGGATTGCTCTTATCAAATACGCTGACGGTGAGCTTTCTTATATAATTGCACCTCAAAAAATCGCTGCTGGAGATAAAATTATCGCTGGCGAAAAAGTTGATATTTTGCCTGGTAACGCTATGTTTGTTAGAAACATTCCTGTTGGTACATTGGTACATAACTTGGAATTGAATCCTGGTAAAGGCGGACAAATGGTTCGTTCAGCTGGTACATTCGCTCAAATCGCAGGTCGCGATGCTAACTACACTCAAGTTAAATTGGCTTCTGGCGAACTTCGTTTGATAAGAGGCGAGTGCATGGCAACAGTTGGTGTTGTTTCTAATGCTGACCACTCAAACGAGCAAATTGGTAAAGCAGGTCGTAATCGTCTGTTGGGTTGGAGACCTCATAACCGTGGCGTTTCTATGAACCCAGTTGATCACCCTCTAGGTGGTGGTGAAGGTAAAACTTCAGGTGGACGTCATCCAGTTTCACCTTGGGGTCAACCGTCTAAGGGTTACAAAACTCGTACAAATAAAACGACAGATAAATTAATTATTCGTCGTCGTAAGAAATAAAAGGTAGAAGGAGAATAAATAGTGGCACGTTCCGTTAAAAAAGGTCCTTATGTAGATCATCATCTACTGAAAAAAGTGCAAACCCGTGATACTAGTCGTAATGACCTAATCAAAACATGGTCACGTCGTTCTACTATATTGCCGGTTATGGTTGGTTCTAATATGGCTGTGCATAATGGTAAGAACTTTATACCAGTGCAAGTAACTGAAGAAATGGTTGGACACAAGTTGGGCGAATTTGCTCCTACTCGTACTTACCACGGTCATACAGCCGATAAAAAAGCTAAGAAAAAGTAGGAAGGTAATTTTAAAATGGCTAATATAGTTAAACAAACGCGCCGTAAAGAAGATGAAGCTATTGCAAGGGCACGTCATATCAGAGGAGGCGAAAGAAAGCTTAATCTGCTAGCTCAGCTTATCCGTGGTAAAAGTGCTGCTCGTGCTTTGATCGATCTTGAGTTTTCTCGCAAGCGTATGGCGAAAGAAGTTAAAGAAGTTCTTGAATCTGCAATTGCTAACGCAGAAAACAATCACAATATGGATGTTGATCGTCTGTATGTGAAAGAAGCTCACGTTGGACGTACTATAACAATGAAGCGTTTCAGTGCACGTGCTCGCGGTAGATCTTCTAAAATTGAAAAACCATTTTCTAATATTACTATTATAGTAAAAGAAAGAGACGAAGCAGAAGAAACTAAAGCTTCTAAGAAAACTAAAAAAACAGCTACAGCAGCTACTACAGCAGCTAAAACTGAAAAGAAAGAAGCAAAAGCAACTAAAACTGCTAAAACAACTAATGCAAAAGTTAAAACAAAAACTAAAGAAGAAGTTGGAGAATAATAATGGGTCAAAAAGTTAACCCTATCGGACTTAGATTAGGTATTAATCGTACTTGGGATAGTCGTTGGTATGCGGGTAATAAAGATTATGCAAGCAAGTTATTGCAAGATATCAAATTGCGTCAGTATGTGTATGAAACTTTGAAGCAAGCTGGTGTGGCACGCGTTGTTATTGAACGTGCAGCTAACAAAGCTAACGTTACAATTCATACAGCTCGCCCTGGTGTTATCATCGGTAAAAAAGGTTCTGATATCGACAAGCTTCGTAAAGAACTTTCAAAATTCACAGGTGGTGAAGTTGCCTTGAATATTGTTGAAGTTCGTAAGCCTGAACTTGATGCTCAGTTGGTTGCTGATGGTATCGCACAACAGCTTGAACGTCGTGTTTCTTTCCGTCGTGCAATGAAACGTGCAATTCAAGGTGCTCAACGTCTAGGTGCTGGTGGTATACGTGTTAACTGCTCAGGTCGTTTGGCTGGTGCTGAAATTGCTCGTACAGAATGGTATCGTGAGGGACGCGTTCCTTTGCATACATTGCGTGCGGATATCGATTACGCTATCGCAAGAGCAAAGACTACATATGGTATTATTGGTGTTAAGGTTTGGATATTTAAAGGCGAAATATTGGCTCATGACTCTATGGCTCGTGACAACCGTCTTAAAGATCAACAACTGGTACGCGGATAATTTTAGTTTATTAGATATTTGGATTTATAGAAGAAGAGAAGAGGAACACTAATCATGATGTCTCCGAAAAAAATGAAGTTTCGTAAGTTGCACAAGGGCCGTATTCACGGTAATGCCACTTCCGGTACATATCTTTCTTACGGAACTTTCGGTTTAAAGGCAACTAGCCCTGAACGTGTTACTGCACGCCAAATTGAAGCCGCTCGTCGTGCTATCACTCGTGCAATGAAACGTCAAGGTCGTCTATGGATAAGGATTTTTCCTGATGTTCCTTGCTGCAAAAAACCACTAGGAACTCGTATGGGTAGCGGTAAAGGCTCTCCAGAATTTTATGTTGCAAGAGTAAAACCAGGCAAAATCATGTTTGAACTTGATGGTGTTACTCGTGCTATTGCAGAAGAAGCGTTTACTTTGGCGGCTGCTAAGTTGCCTATCAAAACTCGTTTCGTAGCACGCGATTAATTATAAGGTGGATTTGAAATGAAAATATCAGAATTAAGAACAAAGTCAGCAGATGAATTGAAACAAACATTGTTAGATCTTTGCAAAGAGCAATTTAACATGCGTTTTCAAAGGTCTACAGGGTCTCTGGAAAATGTTTCCCTTATCCGTAAGGTTCGTGTTGATATAGCAAGAATAAAAACCTTGTTAAATGAAAGTAAATATGGTAAAAAGCAAGCCGATAAAACGGCTGCTAAAAAGGCTAAAAAATAAAGTTTTGAAGGAGTATTGACCATGCCTCGTCGCTTGCTAGAAGGCAAAGTAACAAGTAATAAATGTGACAAGACAGTAACTGTTATAGTTGAACGTCGTGTTAAGGATCCAATTTACGGCAAAATCATTCGTAAATCTGCTAAATATGCAGCTCACGATGAGACTAACCAATGGAGTATAGGCGATACAGTTGTTATCGAAGAATGCCGTCCTATTTCTAAGTCTAAAAAATGGAAAGTTGTTAGCGGTACAGTTAGCAGCGAAAGCCATGCAGAAGTTGCTGAATAAGTTTTTATAATTGTTTTATTAATTGTGTTTTAAGAAAGGTTAAACAAATGATACAGATGCAGACTAATCTGGAAGTTGCCGATAATAGTGGAGCTCGCCGGGTGCAGTGCATCAAAGTGTTAGGCGGATCTAAAAGAGGTTTTGCAAGCATTGGTGATGTAATTGTAGTTTCAATAAAAGAAGCTATTCCACGCGGTAAAGTTAAAAAAGGTGCTGTTCATAAAGCTGTGATAGTGCGTACATCTACACCTTTGAAGCGTGAAGACGGTACAAGCATTCGCTTTGATAAAAATGCGGCAGTTCTATTGAACGCAAACCAAGAGCCTATTGGCACTCGTATTTTTGGACCAGTTACTCGTGAACTTCGTGCGAAGAAATTCATGAAAATTATTTCTCTGGCTCCGGAGGTTATCTAATATGAATACAAAATTCAAAATTAAAAAAGGCGACAAGGTCGTTGTTATTACTGGTCGTGATAAAGGCAAAAGCGGTGAAGTTAAAAAAGTTTTGACTACTGAAAGCAAAGTTATTGTTGATGGAGTTAACATTCAAACAAAACATCGTAAACCTTCTCAAACAAACCCTGGTGGTTTGGAAAAGGTTGAAATGCCAATGCACATATCTAACGTGGCTATAGCTGATCCTAAAACAGGCAAAGCTACTCGTGTAGGTTATAAAGTAAGCGGAGAAGGCAAAGTTCGTATTGCTAAAAACTCCGGCGAACAATTAGGTTAATGGAGTAGTCATGGTAGCTTATCTTAAAAAAGAATATTCAGAAAAAATCAGACCTGCTATGCAAGCAAAGTTTGGTTACAAAAATGTAATGGAAATCCCTGGTTTGCAAAAAATCGTGGTTAACATGGGCGTTGGCGAAAACGTTTCTGATAGCAAAAAAATTAAAATGGCAGTAGATGAAATGGCTCTAATCACAGGTCAAAAACCTTTGATTACAAAAGCAAGAAAATCTATTGCTACTTTCAAACTTCGTGAAGGAATGCCAATAGGATGCAAAGTTACTTTGCGTGGTGAGCGTATGTACGATTTCTTGGATCGTCTTATTACAATCGCTATGCCTCGTATCCGCGACTTTAGAGGTGTCTCTGATAAGAGTTTTGATGGCAACGGTAACTATGCTTTGGGAATTAAAGAACAAATTATTTTCCCTGAAATCAATTACGACGCAATCGACGTAATTAGAGGTATGGATATTGTTATATGTACAACGGCAAAAAGCGATGAAGAAGCAAAAGAGCTTCTCGCTAATTTCAAAATGCCTTTCAGAAAACGCTAATCGGAGGATTACATGGCTAAATCGTCTTCTATAGAGAAAAATGAGAAACGCAAACGCTTGGTTAAGAAATATGCCGGCAAAGTAGCGCGTCTAAAAGCAATACGTGATGACATGAGTCTTTCAATTGAAGAAAGATTTAAAGCAACTATGGATTTGCAAAAAATCCCTAATAATGCTCACAAGGTTAGAATTCGCAATCGTTGTGCACTAACTGGTCGTCCTCGTGGTAATGACAACTTTAAAAAGTTTGGCATGTGCCGCATCTGGTTCAGAGATCTTGCATCTCAAGGTTTAATCCCTGGCGTGACTAAGTCAAGCTGGTAATAGAGGAAAGGAGAATAATATTATGATGAACGATCCTCTTGGAGATTTGTTAACACGTATAAGAAACGGTCAAATGGCTAAACTTTCTGCCATAACTTGCCCATCTTCTAAACATCGTATAAATGTATTAGAAGTTTTGAAGCGTGAAGGTTACATTGCAGATTTTGCTGTTAATGCAAAAGAAAACGGTACTTCTGAATTAACTGTTGAATTGAAATATTTTGAAGGCAAACCTGTTATTCGTGAAGTATCACGCGTATCAAAACCAGGTCGCCGTATCTACAAAAAAGTTAAAGATGTTCCTAGCATTTATAACGGTCTTGGAATTTCTATTTTGTCTACTCCTCGCGGGGTGTTGTCTGATAAAGAAGCGCGCGAAGCCAATGTAGGCGGCGAGTTGCTTTGTAAAGTATTTTAATTTAGAGAGAGTTAAACAATGTCTAGAATTGCTAAACATCCTATCAAGATCCCTGCAGGCGTTGATGTTAAATCTGCCAATGGCGAAATTGTTGTAAAAGGAAAAAAAGGAGAACTGAAACTCCAGCTTGTGAATCAGGTCTCAGTTGAAATAAAAGACGGTGAAGTTACGGTTAGACCTGTTAATGACACCAAGTTTGCTCGCGATATGTGGGGAACTACAGCTTCAAACTTCAGAAATATGCTTAAAGGCGTAACTGAAGGTTACATGAGAAGATTGCTAATTGAAGGTGTTGGTTACCGTGCTGCCGCTAAAGGAAAAGATATAGTTTTAAGCCTTGGCTTCAGTCATGATGTTAACTATATAGCTCCTGAAGGAATTGAAATCAAAGTTACAAAGCCTACTGAAATCGAAATCTCTGGTATCGATAAACAAAAAGTAGGTCAAGTTGCGGCGGAAATTCGCGGTTATAAGCCACCTGAACCTTACAAAGGCAAAGGTATAAGATATGAAGGTCAACGTGTCTTGCGTAAAGAAGGTAAGAAAAAATAATAGGGATTTGAAAAAATGAGTACAGTAAAATTAACATCTAAAGAACGCCGTCAATATCGTACGCGTAACCCTATCAAACATGCGACAGAAAAGAATACACGCGCTCGTTTAAGCGTTTATCGTTCTGCTATGCACATCTATGCACAGGTTATAAATGACGTTGAAGGTAAAACAGTGGCAGCAGCTTCTTCTGTGGATACAGATTTGAAGAAATCTTTGAAAAAGACTTCAAACAAAGAAGCAGCAGCACTAGTTGGTAAATTGTTAGCAGAACGCGCTAAAAAAGCTGGCGTTAAAGAAGTAGCTTTTGATCGCGGTTCTTATAAATTTCATGGTCGTGTTAAAGCCTTGGCTGACGCAGCACGTGAAGCCGGATTATCGTTTTAAAGGAAGAGAAAATAATGGCAAAACCTGAAAAAAATAGAGAAGAGAGCTCGGAATTCGTAGAACGTCTAGTAGCTGTAAACCGCGTTTCTAAAACGGTTAAAGGCGGACGTCGTATGGGCTTCGTGGCACTTGTTGTTATAGGTGACGGCAAAGGTCGTATAGGCATGGGCAAAGGCAAATCAAAAGAAGTTCCTGAAGCAATCAAAAAAGCTTCTGAGGATGCTAAAAGAAATATGATTAGAGTTCCTTTGCGTGAAGGTCGTACATTACATCATGATATCGAAACAAGTTTCGGTGCAGGCTGTGTTCGTATGCGTTCAGCTACTCCTGGTACTGGTGTTATCGCCGGCGGTCCTTTACGTGCAGTTTTCGAAGCATTGGGCGTAAAAGACGTTGTTGCAAAATCTTTAGGTTCTTCTAACCCTTACAACATGGTTAAAGCGGCTTTAAAAGGTTTAGCAAGCATGGAAAGTGCAAGAGGCGTTGCTTCTCGTCGTGCTCGTAAAGTAAATGAAGTTCTAGGTCGCAAAAGCGTAGCGAAGGAGAAGTCTGATGACTAAGACTAGCAAAAAAAGCAAATCTGCAGGTACAGTTAAAGTTACTCAAGTTAAGAGCGTTATAGGACGTCACCAAGTGCAAAAAGACACTTTGATTGGTCTTGGTCTTAACAAAATCAACCGCTCTAAAACTTTGGAAGATACTCCTGAAGTTCGCGGCATGATCAATAGAGTAAAACATCTAGTTACTGTAGATGATGCAGCTTAAGAATTTTTTAGTTTAAATACAGGGATATAAAAATGAAACTTAATCAATTAAAAGACAGGCCAGGAGCTAAAAAATCTCGCATGAGAGTTGGACGCGGTATTGGTTCTGGTAAAGGTAAAACCTGCGGTCGTGGCGGTAAGGGTCAGACAGCTCGTACAGGTAAATCTATAAACGGTTTTGAAGGCGGTCAAATGCCTATCATTCGCCGTATGCCTAAATCAGGTTTCAACAACTTTACAGCTAAAGAATTTGCTACCATTACTTTGGATAATCTGCAAAAGGCTGTTAACTCTAACAAAGTTTCTAAAACTGAAATCAATGCTGAAACATTGAAGACAGCTAAGGTTATTAGAGCTATAGGCGATGGTTTGCGTGTTATCTTGGGTAAAACTGAGTTCAAGCTTAACGTTAAAATCGTAGCGACTGCTGCTTCTGAAGGAGCTATTGCAGCTGTTAAGAAAGCCGGCGGTAATATCGAAATTCTACCTGCAAAAGTGAACAAACTTTTGAAACCAGGTAAAGAAGGCAAAAGATCTATACGTCGCAAAGAAGGCACAGCTAAAGCTGATGCTAGAAGAGCGAAGTATTCTGCTAAAAAATAATATGTAGTTTTTTATAAAATTTACCCCGTAATTGTTATTACGGGGTTTATTTTTTGTGTGATTAATCGTATAGTTTCGTTATAATAATATTCAGCGTGAGAATCTTATTATGTTTTCAAGAAATAGGGATAAATAAATAATGGCATCGGCAGTTGAACAGTTTGCGTCCAATTTGAACTTCAAGTCCTTCTCGAAGGCTGGAGAATTAAAGCAAAGATTAATGTATACATTAATTGCTTTACTGGTTTTTCGTTTAGGAGCCCACATTCCTCTGCCTGGTATAGACCCTTATATTTGGAGTGAAATATTCCAACAAAAATCTGGCGGCGTTTTGGATATGTTCAATATGTTGTCAGGTGGTGCTTTGCAACGTATGACAATCTTCGCTCTAAACATTATGCCTTACATCTCCGCATCAATTATTGTTCAGCTTTTGACTTCTATGGTTCCTGCTCTGGAGTCTATGAAGAAAGAAGGTGAAACAGGACGCAAAAGACTTAACCAATATACAAGATATCTAACAATAGCTTTGGCTGTGGTGCAATCTTATGGTCTTGCTGTAGGTTTGGAAAATATGCAAGGCTCTACTGGTGCTTCTGCTGTTATTAATCCTGGGTTTTTCTTCCGTATTAGTACAGTGATAACTATTGTTGGTGGTACAATATTCCTTGTGTGGTTAGGTGAACAAATGACTACACGTGGCGTTGGTAACGGTACATCGTTGATTATCTTCTCAGGTATCATTGCTGGTATCCCTTCAGCTATAGGCTCTACGCTAGCGTTGGGTAGAGAAGGTGCTATATCTCCTATAACAATGATAGCTTTGTTGGCTATGGTTGTTGGTGTTGTGGCTTTCATAGTGTTCATGGAGCGTGCTAACCGTAGAGTGTTGGTTCATTATCCTAAACGAATGGTTTCTACCAACCGTATGGCAGGCGGTGAAAATAGTTACATGCCATTGAAGATGAATACTTCAGGAGTTATTCCTCCTATATTCGCTTCATCATTATTGTTGTTGCCTTTAACTATTGTGAATTTCTCCAATAGCAGTGGTGACAGCAATGAATTTATAGATGCAATCGCAAGATATATGCAGCATGGTCAACCAGGCTATATGATATTCTACGGAGCGTTGATTGTATTCTTTGCTTTCTTTTACACTGCTATCGTATTCAACCCTGATGAAACAGCAGAAAATCTGCGTAGATACGGCGGATTCATTCCGGGTATTCGTCCAGGAAAAACTACATCTGAATACATAGATCATATTTTGACACGCATTACTGTGATAGGTGCGGCCTATCTAGTGTTTGTTTGTCTATTGCCAGAGATTCTTATTGCAAAATTTGGCATTCCTTTTTATTTTGGTGGTACGAGTTTGTTAATTGCAGTTTCTGTTATGATGGACACTGTGGCTCAAATTCACTCCCATTTGATTGCACACCAATACGAAGGCCTAATTAAAAAAGCAAAAATTAAAGGCTCTCGTAAGTAAATATGATTTTTTGGTTGTGTGCTCTCAGTTTGGAGAGAGTGTACAATTTTGTTTTTTGTAGTTTGTTTCTGTTGTCCAAATAATAACAAGTAAAAAAAGTTAAAAGGGTATTACAATGAATATAATATTACTAGGCGCTCCTGGGTCCGGTAAGGGTACGCAATCTAGACTATTGCAAGAAAAGTTCGGAATAATTCAAATAGCAACTGGTGATTTGTTCCGTGACAATGTAAAGAACCAAACCGAGCTTGGTAAACTAGTTGATAGCATCATGAAAGATGGAAAACTTGTTCCCGATGAAATTACTACAAAGATGATAGCAGAACGCTTGGAACAGGATGATTGTAAAAACGGATTTATTTTAGATGGATTTCCTCGCAACGTTAGACAAGCTGAATGTTTGGAAAAAATGTTAAAAGAAAAAAACATCGATATTACAGCTGTTATAAAAATCGAAATTCCTGATGATGTGTTGATATATAGAACTGCAGGTAGATTTATGTGCTCACAATGTGGTGAAGCTTATCACGTCGAAGGAAAAAAACCTGTTAAAGAAAATGTATGTGATAAATGCGGAGCTGTTGGACAGTTCTATCATAGAGATGACGATAATGAGGTTTCAGTGAAGAAGAGAATCGAAACTTATTATAGTCAAACAGCACCTCTTTTTCCTTACTATGAGGAAAAGAAAATGTTAAGAAAAGTTGACGGAACTCTCGGCATGTACAAGGTTGCAGAGAAAATCGAAGAGATTATTTCTTAAAATATTAAGTTTTTAGTTGGGTTCAGGCTCCGTAGGAGGCCTGATATCTGACCAAATTGGGCTATTTTTCAATTTTTTACCAAAATTAGTTCAAAATTTTCAGAATGTGGGGATTACTCTATTGACGTTTTCTTCATATATCCTATAATGCGCGGACTCGCCGGTTTTTTAATTGGCTGATTCTTTATTGCGTTATTTAAATGTTTTTTTTCAGTGGGTTTCTGCTGGTGTTAGAAGAAAGATAGGAGTGTTAATTAGTGGCTCGTATAGAAGGTGTAAATATACCGTCTGATAAGGTTGTAGGTATTGCTTTGACCTACATTTATGGTATTGGTCGTGTTACGGCTAAGAAAATAGTTGACGATGCTGGTGTTGCTTGGGGAACAAGGGTTAAAGCCTTGACTGAAGATGAGCTGAACCGTATTCGTGATGTTATTAAAGCGAATTATCAAGTTGAAGGTGAAGCTCGCCGTAAAGTAGCGTTAGATATCAAACGTCTAACTGAACTAGGTTGTTATAGAGGTCTTCGCCATCGTAAAGGTTTGCCTGTTCATGGCCAACGTACAAAAACTAATGCACGTACTCGCAAAGGTCCGCGTAAAACAATCGCCGGCAAGAAGAAATAAGAAATAAAGTTGGGAATATAAAATATGGCTAAACAAAATCAAAAGACAACGGCTGCTACTAAAGCTCGTAAAAAAGAACGTAAGAACGTTACAACTGCAGTGGCACACGTTTACTCTACCTTTAACAACACCCACATAACAATTACAGATGCTCAGGGTAATACTCTTTCTTGGTCTACTGCCGGACATCAGGGTTTTAAAGGTTCTCGCAGATCTACTCCTTACGCTGCTCAAAAAGCGGCTGAGGTTGCTGGTCAAAAAGCTAAAGAACACGGCGTTAAAAGCATGGATGTTCTAGTGAAAGGTCCTGGTTCAGGACGTGAATCAGCTTTGCGTGCTCTGCAATCTGTAGGTTTTGAAATCAATTCAATAACTGATATTACTCCTATTCCTCACAACGGTTGCCGTCCACGCAAACGTCGTAGAATATAATATTGGTTTTTAGCGCTTGTTAGCGCTTTTGTTGGTTTAATATATTAAAAATATAGATAAAAAGAAGGGGTTGACCTTGATACAAAGAAACTGGCAAGAACTTATCAAACCTAATAAGGTAGAAATAAGTACAAAAAAAGATCCTAAACGTTTCGGTACAGTAGTAGTTGAGCCGTTGGAAAGAGGGTATGGTCTGACTTTGGGTAACGCACTTCGCCGTGTGTTGCTTTCGTCTTTACAAGGTGCTGCTGTTACTTCAATCAAAATAAACGGCGTATTGCATGAGTTCTCATCAATCGACGGCGTTCGTGAAGATGTAACAGACATAGTATTGAACGTTAAAAACATCGCTTTCGTAGCTCACTCTGAAGGTTCTAGAACTCTTCGATTAAAAGCTGAAGGTCCTTGTGAAGTAACTGCCGGAATGATCCAGCAAACTTCTGAAGTTGAAGTTACAAACCCTGAGCTAGTTATCTGCACTTTGGGTGCTGGTAAAGAATTGGATATGGAATTCGTGGTTAGCACAGGTAAGGGTTACCGTCCTGCTGCTCAAAACCGTCATGAAGACGCTCCTATAGGTCTTATACCTGTAGACAGCATATTCAGCCCGGTTCGTCGCGTTTCTTACAAAGTTGAAGATACTCGCGTTGGTCAAATTACTGACTACGATAAGCTTATTCTTGAAATCGAAACTAACGGTACAGTTACTCCTGAAGATGCAGTTGCTTTCTCAGCACGTATCCTTCAAGACCAACTTCAAGTATTTGTTAACTTCGAAGAGCCTGAAGCGGCTGCTAAAGAAGAAGAAAAAGATGAATTGCCTTTCAACCGTAATTTGTTGCGTAAAGTTGAAGAGCTGGAACTTTCAGTTCGTTCTGCTAACTGCCTCAAAAACGATAACATCGTTTATATTGGTGATTTGGTACAAAAATCTGAATCAGATATGTTGCGTACACCAAACTTTGGCCGCAAATCTCTGAATGAGATTAAAGAAGTTCTTTCTAATATGGGCTTGTATCTTGGAATGAAAGTGGAATCTTGGCCACCTGAAAACATCGAAGATTTAGCTAAAAGAGTAGAAGATACTTATTAATAAAAGAATTTGAGAGAAGGTATCTCTCAAGGCAGTATTGCTGGTAGTTATTACTTATACAGGATACAGCTTTAAGTCTGATCGGTCTTACAAGTAAGACCACAAAAAAAAGGAGAAGTGACCATGCGTCATAAACTAGGATATCGTAAACTTAATAAAACACCTACACACCGCAAAGCAATGTTTGCAAACATGGTTGCGGCTCTTATCAAACATGAACAAATAGTAACAACTTTGCCTAAAGCAAAAGAACTTAAAAGAATAATGGATCGTATGATCACTTTTGGTAAAAAGGGCGGTCTTTCTAACCGTCGTATTGCTTTATCTAAAATTCGTGATGAAGTTCAAGTAGCAAAACTTTTTGAAGTTTTGGGTGCTCGTTATCAAACACGTCAAGGCGGTTATACTCGCGTTCTTAAAGCTGGCTTCCGTCATGGTGATAATGCACCTATGGCTATTATTGAACTAGTTGATCGCGATCGTTCAGCTAAAGGCAAAGATAGCGGCCCTGTATTTACAGGTAACAATTTTGAAGAAGAAACAGCTAAAAAAGTAATGGCAGGCTAGTTTTTTCTTAAAGAAAAATAGTATAGAATAAGGCGGTAATATAAAATTATCGCCTTTTCTTTTTTTGGGAGAAATAAAAATGAGAAAATTAGTTTTCTTTTTAACAGCATTGTTTTTGGTTTTTAAAATTTCTTGTGTTGAAGCAGCTATTCCTTTCAAAGATAGTTTTGCTCCATTGGTAAAAAAATCTGGCCCTGCGGTGGTAAATATTTATACCAAGCGTATGGTTAAAGAGCGTGTGCGTTCTGCTAATCCTTTTTTAAATGATCCTTTCTTCAATCAGTTCTTCCAGATGCCTATGGGTGGCGGAATGGTACAGGAGCGTATGCAGAGTTCTCTTGGCTCGGGAGTAATTGTGGGTGAGGACGGAACAATAGCAACTAGTAATCACGTAGTAAAAGATGCAGCGGAAATAAGAATAGTTACATCTGATGGTCAAGAGTTTGATGCTAAAAAACTTCTGGAAGATCCTCGCACTGATTTAGCGGTTTTGAAAATTGACACCAAGGGAAAATCTCTACCGTTTTTAAATATAGCGGACAGCGATGAAGTGGAAGTGGGCGATATTGTTTTGGCAATAGGCAATCCGTTTGGAGTAGGACAGACTGTTACCAGCGGAATAGTTTCAGGCGTTGCGCGTACTGATGTGGGCATAACTGACTACGGCTCATTTATCCAGACTGATGCCGCAATCAACCCTGGAAACTCAGGGGGTGCGCTTATAGATGTTAATGGAGATTTGATAGGAATTAACACTGCCATTTATTCAAGAGATGGAGGTTCTTTAGGTATCGGTTTTGCAATACCTGCAAACATGGTCAAGTCGGTTCTTAAAGTAGCTAAGAGCGGCGGAAAGATAGCTAGGCCTTGGGTTGGCGTTTCAAGCCAGCCTGTAACTGCCGATATGCTGGAGAGCCTAGGGCTTGATAGAGTTAAAGGTGCTTTGATTAAAAAAGTGTATCCTGATAGTCCAGCTGATAAGGCAGGAATTGTTGTTGGTGACGTTGTGGTGGCGATAAATGGTAAGGAAGTCTTAGATCCTTCAGCTCTCAAATTCCGCCTAGCTACTGTTGAAATAGGCAGTGATATCCAAATGGATATTTTGAGGAAAGGAAGTAAGGTTTCCGTTGAGCTAGAAGCCCAAGTGCCGCCTGAAAAGCCTGCACGGGATGAAACCCTCATAGAAGGCGCAAGCCTCTTCTCTGGCGCTGTAGTGGCGAATATATCCCCTGCATTGCTTGAAGAGCTTGGAGATAGTCTGGTTAAGGAATCAGGTGTAGTCATATTGGCTATAAAGGGAGGCAATTCCGCTCGTCTAGGTCTTCAGCCGGGAGATGTAGTGTTATCTATAAATGGTGAGGCTGTTTCCTCAGTCAAATTTTTAGCTAAGTATTTGGAAAGTAAAGATTTAACTAGGTGGTCGGCGGTTATCCAAAGAGGTAAAAAGACAATTAATCTGACTATAGCCAGATAATTCGTACAATTAACATAATTTTATTGACATAATACAAAAGATACTATACAGTTCTGAAATGTATTTTTGGTATATGTTTTTGTATGGGTGTAAATATTATGATTAGAAATAATGATAATTTGAGAAATTCTCTAGTAATTCTATTCAATAGGGTTAAGAGTATGCCTTTAGTTGAACAAGAAAGAGTTAGCAACGCCTTTCGCGATAGAAATTTGAAAAACAGTTTTTGCAAGGCTAATAGTTACGAACACCCAGCATGGAAAGATGGTCTTGATAAGCATGGCTTTGTACCAGGCAGCAGAAACGCGCAGAGATACGGAAGAATGGAATCTATGATCGATGCTTCTGAAGATAGGGCTAGAGAAAATAGACAAAGGAAAGTAAATACTAAGCCTAAAGGCGGTTTATTGGCTCAATTGTTTTCTCTTAATAGGGCAGTTAGCTTTGCTTATTAATAATTTGTTAATGGTTTGTTTATTGAATTATGAAAAAACATTAATATATTAAATAATAATATCTATTCTATCCGCATAAATGTTTTTTTAACATAATTTTAATTATTGTTATTTATAATCTAGTTATAAAGATGAAATTAATTTAAGGAGATAGATTATGAGTATTGGTCAAAAAGGTCAAAAAGATAATTTTAACTCAGTAAGTAGTGCCGGATTAACAATATCTAAGACACAATTTCATGCTACACCAAATCCTGCTACAATAAAGGCAACAGGAAAAAGCTTTAATGAAGGTGGTAAATATAGTGGTGGTAAGCCTGATGATGATTTTACTCGAAAAGCACTGGAAGAATTAGAAAAAAGACAGAAGGATGGAAATGGAACTCTAGGAAGAGATAATAAAAATAATAACTACCATTATAATAATAAACCATAATCAAAGCATTTGACATAGTTTTGTAATTATGTTAAAGTCATGATGTTTTTTTATTGAAGTAATTATAAAAAAGAAAAATTTTGATATAGATTTACGTAAAACCAAGTATTAAGACTTCGAATCAAAAGGTAGAAAAATTTTCAGAAGCAAAATCTAGTAGGGTAGTAAATAATGGCGAAACTATTTAAGTAGCAAGGTATATAAAAATGGAATATAAAAGCAAAAATCACGATATTAGTGATGTTAAAAGTGTTTTAGAAACTGAGATCCTAAAAAATCGTGAAATTGAAAAAGGCGATCTTGAAATAATAAACGGTACTTTTGATTATACATCGAAGTTGGGTACTGGTTTTAGAGTTCGAGGGGTTGAACTTAGATTTAAAATAAAGGGCAAAGAATTAGACAGCTTTGTTGTAAGAATAGCTCCTATATTGGGAGGCGTTTATTTTGTGCCTATTCCAAAGAAAGTAAGTGAGAATAAAAGAAATTTTAACAAAAAGGCTCCAGAAGTAAATGTGGCTTATACTAGGCCAGAGAGTTTAGAGTCAGTCATCAATGCGGTTAAGATGGAGGTTTCTATTGCTACCGGGTGTAGCAAATATGATAAAGGTACAGAAGATCTTTCAGAGAATAAGAAGGCAGTTACTAAAAATTCAAAACCGAAATTGGCTCATAATGGTCAAGAAATTTATGATGTGGATTTTTCTAAGCCTTATGATGCATGTATGAAAGAAAGAGTGGTTTATGAGGATCTTGTACGTTGGGAATTGCATAGAAGGTTAATAAACTATGGCGGTCGTGCTTATAGTGTGTCTAGCTTTCAGCTAGAGCAAGATATCAACAAAGATTTTCTAGATAAAAAGAAGTTGGAAGAAACAATTAAGGCTTATAAAAAAGTTAGTCCAACAAAGATAACTAATAAAAATAATATAGGTTATTCTATATATAACAAATAATATTTAGTTATTGATGGTTGGTTTGATAGAGGCGGATGATAAATAGCTTTGAATCCCAATAATCTAGATATAGCCTTAAAAGAGGTGTTTGAAGAGTATTTGCTCTACTCCCAAGTGGAGATTTCAAAGAGAGCAGATAAGGAATTTGGTCTCAATGGCTTTGCCTACAGTATAGAGGCTGATGGTGAGATTTTTATAAATCCTAAAACAAAAGAAGAGATTAAAGTTTTTGCTGCTAGAGATAGCGGTTTCGTTTGTGTTACTGGTTGGAATGAAGTTTTTAAAACATCCGATAAAGATTTGAGCAACGCGGTTGATAATACGGTTAAGTTCATAGGCGAGCAGTTTGAAAAATCAGGTTATAAATTCGGCGCCATGGAAGATATTGATTGTGGTTTTACCATGAAGTTTCATTGAGGGTTTGTAAGTCTAGTATTTGAATATCTAAAATAATCAACAGGTTAATAATATTCCCATGAAATCAGGTTTTCGTGGGAATATTTTTTTGTCTCTGCTATAATCCCCATCATGACAAATCTATTTGAAATAAACAGTGATGATAAATCTTCCGAAGCGCCACGTCCGTTGGCTGATAGGTTGCGTCCACAAACCTTAAAAGAAGTTGTGGGGCAAGAAGCTTTATTGCAGGAAGACGGTGTTCTTATGCAGGCGGTTGAGCAGGGTTATATGCCTTCAGTTATTTTCTGGGGCCCTCCGGGGTGCGGGAAAACTACCGTGGCACAACTGCTGGCGAAACACACTCATTTGCATTTTGAATCCATCTCTGCTGTGTTTAGCGGAGTAGCAGATCTGCGTAAAGTTTTCGATGCAGCTATGCATCGCAGATTGTTAGGTCGAGGAACGCTTTTATTTGTAGATGAAATTCACCGTTTCAATAAAGCGCAGCAAGACTCATTCTTGCCGTACGTTGAAAATGGAACAATAACTTTGGTGGGGGCTACTACAGAAAATCCTTCGTTTGAATTAAACTCGGCTTTGCTTTCACGCTGTCAGGTTCTGGTGCTTGAGAGATTAACTAATGAGGCTCTGGAAACTTTACTTCAGCGTGCAGAGAAAGAATTGAATAGACCTTTACCGGTTACTCCCGAGGCTCGTGAGACTTTATTGAACATGGCCGATGGTGACGGAAGATATTTGCTCAATATGGTTGAGCAGATTTTCCAGCAGCAGCGTAAAGGTGCTTTGGATATTAAAGCTCTTTGCAAACTGGTGCAAAAACGTGCTCCCTTGTACGACAAAAAAGATGAAGGTCATTATAATTTAATAAGCGCTCTGCATAAATCTGTTAGAGGGTCTGATGCTGATGCAGCTTTGTACTGGTTTGCTCGTATGCTAGATGGAGGGGAAGATCCTCGCTTTATTGCTCGTCGCATGGTACGCATGGCAGTTGAAGATATAGGTTTGGCTGAGCCTAATGCTTTGAATATTTGCATTGATGCTTGGAATGCTTATGAAAGGTTGGGGTCTCCTGAAGGGGAGCTTGCTTTGGCACAGGCTTTAGTTTTTTTGGCAACTGCTCCAAAATCAAATTCGGTTTATGTGGCATACAATCAGGCAAGGGCTAAAGCCAAAGAAACAGGCTCACTTATGCCTCCAAAACATATATTAAATGCTCCTACAAGCTTAATGAAATCTCTTGACTATGGTAAAGGCTATGAGTATGATCACGACGCTCAAAACGGTTTTTCAGGGCAGAACTACTTTCCTGAAGAAATGCAGCGCATTAACTTCTATAACCCCGTAGAACGCGGGTTTGAACGTGAAGTTAAAAAGCGTATTGAGTATTGGAACAAACTTCGTAAAGACAAGGGAATTTAAAAAGAGATGTATAATTTGGGTGTTGCCGTTGCTGCTGGTGGCGGTTTAGGTGCTGTGTTGAGATTTTATTCAGGCCATGTAATCAATGGCATGGCGGGAAGTCACTTCCCTTATTCAACTATTTTTGTGAATATAGTAGGTTCTTTTTTGATAGGGTTTTTAATGGAACTTCCTGCTTTAAAGTCCGCTGATTCAGTTGAGTTAAGAGCGTTTTTAATAACCGGAATTTTAGGTGGTTTCACTACTTTTTCAGCATTTTCTCTTGATGTTTTAAAATTACTAGACGCACAACAGTATGCCTCTGCTGGTTTATACATTTTATGTTCGCTTGTTGTTTCCTTAGTTGCTATATTTACATCAGTATATATAGCACGTGGAATATTTGGATAATGGCTGAATTAGTAAAAATAGATGAAGATGGTGACGGCGTAAGGCTTGATCGTTGGTTGCAAAAACGTTATGAGAACATAGGTTTCGGGCAGTTGCAAAAACTGTTGCGTACAGGTCAGGTACGTGTTGACGGTAAAAGAGCAAAGGGTGAAACTCGACTAGCTTTAGGGCAGGAAGTTCGTCTTCCTCCGCAAATAAATGATATAGAGCCGAATGAAAAGAAAGAACGTCCTCTCAGTGATGATGATGTAAAATTTATTCAATCATTAGTAATTTATAAAGATGACTATATTATTGCAATTAATAAACCGGGTGGAATAGCGACCCAAGGTGGAACAAAAGTAAATAAACACATAGACGGTTTGCTAGACGGTTTGAAATTTGATAAAGATGAAAAGCCGCATATAGTCCACAGGCTTGACAAAGAAACATCTGGAGTATTGTTGTTGGCTCGTACGCAAAAGGCGGCAAGGGAATTGGGCTTCATGTTCAAAGACCGCAACATACGCAAATACTATTGGGCTTTGACTAACAAAGTTCCTGAGCCTAATCAAGGTTTGGTTACTACCTTCATTGAAAAAGAAGAAGATGAAGAAGGTAACGATAAGTTAAAACAAAATAAAGATGAAAAAGGCAAGAAGGCCGCTACCTATTATCAGGTAATGGAGAATGCTGGGCAGAAATTAGCTTGGGTTGCTTTCTGGCCTCGTACTGGTCGTAAGCACCAGATAAGATTGCACTCTCTTGAAATGAGAACTCCATTGGTGGGTGATTATAAATATTGCAGAGATCAGCCGATTTTAGAAGAACAGCCTGAGTTGCCGGATATATTGTATCTGCACGCAAGACGCATAATAATGAAACATCCTATAACCGGTAAAAAGTTAGATATCACTGCACCTCTAGGGCATGAAATGAAGAAAGCATGGAAGTTTTTTGGTTTTAATTCTGAAGATAAGTCAGATCCTTTTGAGATATTGGAGTTATGAGGAAAAAAAACATTTTAATAAAACTAATTTTAAGCAAAACATTTATAGTTTTTTGTTTGGTAGTAGTTTTGTTGAATTTTGTTAGATTAAATTATTTCAAACCTGTTATCGAAAGAAAAATTTCTAAAGCTATAGAGCTGCCGATAAAAATAAACGGTGATATTCAACTGGGTTATGTCGGTATTTTTCCTGCTATTGCTTTAAAAAATGTGGTTGTTAAGGATGTTTTGATTGAAAAACTAGAAATGTCTCCATCATGGGTAAAGCCGAATGATGGCAGTATCTGGCACTTTTATGCAGATGCTCACGGTTTGAAATTGCAAGGAAAGAATTTAGGTGATTATAAATTTTTGCTTTATCCTTATAAAGACGGGTTTGATATTCCAAAAATAAAAGGCGATATTGAAGGGGCAGAAGTAGAGGGTAATCTCAAATATTTGGGAAATGACTTCGTTTCCAAACTTAAGGTTGCTGGCTTGTCTTACAAAAATTTCTCAGATGATTTTGAAGGTGAATTTGATTTGGATCTAGAGATAAAAGGTAAAGGCTCTAATTATAACCAGATTATAAGAACTCTCTCTGGCAATGCTTTGTTTGTAGGTGATAGAGGAAAAATAAAAAATTCCGCTCTTAAACTATGGGGGGCGGATTTAATCGCGACCATATTGTCTGGCAAGTCAGATTTATTGAAGCTTAACTGCGTGGTGGCTGATTTAGATATTAGTAACGGGATTGTTGGTACTAAGGCTTTTGCAATAGATACCAATGAAGTTGTTATATCAGGCAAGGGGACTATTAATCTTACTGATGAAACAATAAAGATGAGGATTATTCCAAAACCGCAAAACCCTTCATTTATAAATATGAATACGGCTTTGAACTTGAGCGGAAGTTTGTGGAATCCTGTTGCTGTTCCCGAAGCAAGGGATATGGCAAAAAAAATAGGCAGTATTGTTTTGTCAACGGTTAACCCAGTCGCGGCTGTATTGCCTTTGATAGAGCAAGAGTTAAGTAATAAAGCTAGTTTGTGTGACAAATATTTGAAGGAGAAAAACTGAAATGAGTGTTCAGGCAGACAACAGAAGAGAACTTGAAGAAACCGTAGCAAAATACGCTAACGCTGACTTAATTTGTTATTTTGCGAAAACGCCTAAAGATTTAGTTGAAAAACAAAAAGAGCTTTGGAATCCTTTGTTGATGTGGATGAAAGATACCTATGATATAAATTTAAAAATCACAGTTGGTATTAAACACAAAGATCAGTCGAAAGAAAGTATTAAAAAAATTAATAAGCTGCTGCAAACCATGGAGTTTGACGAGTTGAATAGTTTGTATTTATTAACTGCAATTACTGGATCTTTTGTTATTGCTTTAGCTTTGTTAAAAGAAAAAATCAATATAGATCAAGCTCACCATGCTGCTTTTGTAGATGAGCTTTATCAGTTGGACAATTGGGGTGATGATAAACTTGCCCGTAAAAGACTTGAATGTGTAAAAATGGATATGTTTAAAGCTTTAGGTTTCTTAACTACAGCCAGCGAGTAACATTTTCTACCGGTTTATCTTGTCTTAGTTGCATATAGCCTGAAAAATACCTTATAAAGCACCACAGAACCACAGGGGCAAATGTTGCTATTGATATTATGGCCATCTTGCTCATCTCTCCGCTCATGAAATTTTGAATAGATGACATTAAGTTTGCAGTATCAGTGACATCAACCATATTTCCTAATGACATTATGTTAGTGAATTTTGTTACAAGATATGTAGCGGCGATCATGGAGATAGGAAATAACACTCCCGTGCTAATATAGAATGTTCTGAGTAGCCATCTTAGATGGTTTTCAAAAACAGTATCTTTGACTGAAGGCCTTTTCTTCTGAGCTACATTAAGAGTATAGGAAAATAAAAACAAGAATACCCCGAACAATAATGTGCTTTCAAAAAATTGGCAAACGATGCTTATAGGGTAAAGAATATATAGCACGGTGCAATAGTCTTTCAATTTTTTGCTAGTGTCTGGTGTCATCTATTTTCTCCCGAATAGTTTCTCAATATCTTTCAAGTCAAGCTCTATGTAAGTGGGGCGGCCGTGATTGCATTGACCTGAGTGAGGCGTTGCCTCCATCTCTCTTAATAGGCTGTTCATTTCTTCGATAGTCAATGTTCTGCCTGAACGTACTGAACCGTGGCAGGCTATATTGCCACAAATGTCATCTAGCTTTTCTTTTAAAGAAATACCCTGACCGTAGGCGGTGATATCATCGGCTAAATCTTTAACCAGCTGTTTTACATCAGCTTGACCGATAAGTGCGGGAATTTCATTTACCACTACTGCACCAGCCCCAAAGCTGTCGATAGAAAGGCCAAGGGTTTCAAGTTCGTCCCGATATGGCAGAATAGTTTCAACGGCAATCTCGCTCATCTCTACCACTTCAGGCAATAACAATGCTTGACGTTTTATTCCGCCTTCTTTCAAAGATTTTTTCATTTTCTCATAAACTAATCTTTCATGGGCGGCGTGTTGGTCAACAATAACCATGCCTTTTTCAGTTTGTGAAATTATGTAGTTTTTATGCAGTTGAGCTCTTGCTGCTCCTAAAGGATAATTGGTTGATGTTTCATTATCACTGTAACTGCGGGCAGAAGGGGTTGCGTTGAGTTCAGGTAACATAGAAGATGTTTGTTGGTGGAAGGCTCTGCCGAAATATTCTGTGCCTTCAAGACCTTTTATATTCTTATAATTATTGCTTGATTGGTTGTATTCACCATTCCATTTAAATGATTGCAAGGCTTGATCGGAAACTGTGTTTGAAGATTTGTGTCCTGCTTCAGTAATAGCGTGTTTTATTCCGCTTATAATAAGACCTCTAACAGAGGCGGAATCTCTAAACCTTACTTCAGCTTTTGCAGGGTGAACGTTTACATCAACCTCATTAGGATTAATATTTAAAAACAGGCAAAGCATTGGGTGGCGGCTGTGTTCAATAAAGTCCATATAGGCGGCTTTGATGGCCCCGATAATTAGCTTGTCATTAACAGGTCTGCCATTAACAAAGAAAAACTGATGTTGATTAGTCGCACAATGCAGAGTAGGGAGGCTGGTAAAACCTGTTAGTTGAATATCTTCACGCTCAGCTTTTATAGGTAGTGCGTTTTCTGCGAACTCCGCACCCATTATTTGTTTTAAGCGATGCAGAGGTGCCGTGTTCTCGTAATCGAATACGGTTTTGGCATCTGATATAAATTTAAAACTGATATCAGGATAAGCTAGAGCAAGACGTTCCAACACTTCGCGTATCCTTTGAGATTCAGCACGGTCGCTTTTTAAAAATTTTAATCTTGCCGGCGTAGCGTAGAATAAATCACGCACCTCAACTTTTGTACCTTGATTATGAGATGCGGGAATAATGTCTGATTTATTTCCACCCTCTACGTTTATTTCATTAGCTTCATCATTTTTGCGGCTGATGATTTTTAGACGGCTAACAGACCCGATGGAAGGTAAAGCCTCGCCCCTGAAACCGAGAGAAGAAATATAGACTAGATCATCATTAGGTAATTTTGAAGTTGCATGACGTTCAACTGCTAAAAACAAATCTTCCTTGCTCATGCCGATGCCGTTGTCATTTACAGTGATAAGAGATTTACCGCCGTTACGTATTGAAACTTCAATACGTGTTGCACCTGCGTCTATTGAATTTTCGACAAGTTCTTTTATTGCTGCGAAAGGGCGTTCAACAACTTCACCCGCGGCTATGCGATTAATAATATTATCTGGCAATCTTCTGATCATAGATTATTTATAAAACAATTTTGGGAAAATTATAAGAGATATTTACAGGTTGATAATGGCATCATCTAGCAGGGCGTTTTCAAGTTTTACCCCCTCAAGATTAGCACCGGTAAAGTCAGCTCTGCGTAAATCGCAGTTGGAAAGGTCTGAATTGGTTAGGTTTGCGTCTTTAAAAGAGGCATCAATAAAATTAGCTCCAGCAAGGTTAGCGTTGGTAATAGACGCTTTTTCCAGATTGCATGGTATATTGTAGATTGTTCCATCACTTTTTTTGAAGGTAAGAGAGCCTAGATTTGCTTCTCTTAAATCTACTTTATCAAAAATTGTTTCTGATAGGTTGGAGGCTCTTAAATCGCAGTGCCTCATGTTACAATTGCGGAAGTCAGCCCCTGACAATTTAGCTTTCTGCATTTCTAAAGACCGCAAATCCATGAAAGCAAAAGTTGAGTGTTCAGCTTTTATTGCGGTTAATCTTTTTGCGTATAGAGCAGGGCCTTTACGCATATCGGTGTTGCTCAAGTCCATCTGTTTACCGTATCGTCCACCTGAAGCAAGCCAAGAGTTGTGCATCAATATAAGCTCTTCCAAAGAAAGACCTATTTCTTCAAATTCTTTTCCTTTAGGTTTTTCACTAAGGGTGTGTTTGAAATTAGCACCTTTTTTTTCTGTATGTTCAAGTGTTGATCCAACCATTGTGGCATAAGAAAAGTTTGTATGGCTAAGGTCAGAGAAGGAAAGGTTTGCATGGCTTAAATCAACACCAGTGCAATTAGCTTTGCTTAAATCAATACCTATCATGCTAGCATTTTTAAGTATTGCATGGGTTAAATCAAGTTTTGATGCGTTAGCTCCATCAAGCTTTGAGTGTGAAAGGTCAGCCCCATTGACTTTTGTCTGTTGAGCGGGTGTGTTGAAATCAAAAGGTTCTTCTACTATTTTCTTTTTAGTTGGAGAATTTATGATTTTTCCTTCTCTTAAATCTGCCCCTGTTAAATCGGCATGACTTAAGTCAGAGTTGCTCATATTGGCACCTCTTAAATCGGCTCTTGAAAAATTTGTCTTCAGAAGAATTGCATCACTGAAATCACAACCGAAGAGTGTGGAAGAGTTAAAATTGCAAGACGTAAGATTTGCATTCTTAAAAGAACAACCGGTAAAGTCTGATTGTGAAAGATTCTTATTTGTTAGTGATAGAAAAGATAAGTCTTTATAACGGATTATCGCTCTACGTCCACCAGGTCTTCCTGATATAAATTTTTCATGGCTACGTATTGCTAAATCAAGCTCTATTTGAGTCAGTTTTTCTAAATAGGTGTTATTGTTTTCTTCATACGCCATAATTTGTTTTTCGCAAAAATACCCCTGCAACCCTATCCTAGGTTGCGTCTAATATATAATATATTATAATGGTTTATAATAAAAAGTTAATTTTATTATATTTTATTATATTTTATATAATCCGCTAATGATGTAATATGTATGATAGGAATCATATAAAATGATCTACGTTAAGTTTAAGTCATTAAGGTGAGTATAATGAGTGGTGGCTTTTTAAAAACAGAAGAAATGCTTGATAAAAAAGAAAATTTTCAACGCATTATCAAAGATATATCAAATAATGATATAGTCCTTTACATGAAAGGCTCTAATGCTTTTCCTAAGTGCGGGTATTCAGCTGCTATGATAGATATTCTGGACGGTTTTGGTATTCCTTATAAGAGCGTAGATGTGCTCGAGGATGAGAAGTTAAGCCGTGAGTTGAAAGACTTTGCTGATTGCCCAAGTACGCCTCAACTTTACGTTAAGGGTGAGTTTGTCGGCTGCTGCGATAAGATACGTGATATGTATTTCTCAGGCCAGCTTGAAGAAATATTCAGAGATAAAAAGCTTATCGCTTAAGAAATCATTCAACAGTTACTGATTTTGCCAAGTTGCGAGGTTTATCCACGTCGTTTCCTTTTGCTATTGCGGCATGGTAGGCGAGTAGCTGTACCGGTATCGCATAGATAATAGGATTGATAAAACTGTTTGCTTCAGGAACTTCTATGTTCCAAGTGGTTGAGCCTTTCATCTTCTTTAAACCTTTTTTAGAAGAGATAAGCATAACCTTACCACCACGAGCGATAATTTCTTGTGCATTAGATGCTGTCTTCTCAAACAGATTATCATCAGGTGCTACCACTACCACAGGCACTTTTTCATCTATCATAGCGATAGGTCCGTGTTTAAGTTCACCTGAAGCATGACCTTCAGCGTGGATGTATGAAACCTCTTTTAACTTTAGAGCACCTTCAAGAGCAACAGGGAAGGATGTACCACGTCCGATATAGATAACATCTTTTGCTTGTGCTATTTCTTTAGCGATTTTTTCAATCTTCTTATTGCATTTAAGCATTTGACTTACAATTTTTGGAGCTTCCCTTAAACTTGTTATAAGCTCAGCTTCTTGATCTGCTGAAAGAGTGCCGTTTTCTCTGCCCAATGCAATTGCCAAGCAGGCAAGAGTTGTAAGCTGAGTAGTGAATGCTTTTGTTGAAGCAACGCCTATTTCAGGCCCTGCGAGAGTGCGGATTATATGGTCAGATTCACGCTCCATTGTGCTTTCGATAGTGTTAAGCACGGAAATGATTTTCTGTCCTTGAGATTTTGCGTAGCGTAGAGCTTCCAAAGTATCTAAAGTTTCACCGGATTGAGAAACAAACAAAGCTGCCCCGCCTTTAGGCATAGGGGATTCACGGTATCTGAATTCAGAGGCTATATCGGCTTCAACAGGAATGCGTGCAAATTTTTCAAACCAATATTTTGCAACTATGCCTGCATAATAAGCTGTTCCGCAAGCAGAGATGGTCAATTGTGGTACGTTAGCAAGTGCCATTAGTTCTTTAGGGAAAGTTACTCTGCCTGTAGCAGGGTTAATGTAAGTGTTGAGTGTGTCTTCAATAACTGAAGGTTGCTCGTAAATTTCTTTTAACATGAAATGAGGAAATTTCCCTTTACCCATTATATCACGCGATTGTGCAGTAAGGCGAATTTCACGCAACACTTGATTGTCATTAGCGTCAAAAATTACAGCACCAGAGCGGGATATTCTTATATAGTCGCCGTCTTCCAAAAAAGAAATTTTATTAGTAAGAGGGGCAAGGGCATAGGTGTCTGAAGCCAGATACATCTCACCTTTGCCGTAGCCTATAGCTAAAGGAGTGCCGCATCTTACGCCTATCATTAAGTTGTCTTCATTGTTAAAGATAATCGCGATTGAGTAAGCACCTTTTAGCCTTTTCACTGATGACTTCACGGCATCGTCGGGTGTTTGTCCTTTGTTTAGATTGTCTGTTACTAAATGGGCAATAACTTCAGTGTCGGTTTCGCTTTCAAAAACATAACCTTTTTTCTGTAATTCCAATTTAAGTTCTTTGTAATTCTCAATAATGCCGTTATGCACAACTGCTACTTTATCTGTCATGTGAGGGTGGGCGTTATTTTCAGTTGCTCCACCATGTGTTGCCCAACGAGTGTGTCCAATACCAAGTGTTCCGCAGATAGTTTTCAATTTAAGTTTGTTCTCTAAATTAATAAGCTTACCTTGAGAGCGAGAACGATTAATTTTTCCTTCAAAAATTGTGGCTATACCAGCACTGTCGTAACCTCTGTACTCAAGGCGTTTTAAACTGTCTATTAATAGAGGAGCAGCCTCATTATTACCTACAATTCCAACTATCCCACACATGATTTTGTCCCTTTCAAAGGTATTATTTTTTGTTTTTTGCTTTTTTAGCTCTGAATTTTTTACCGAAGTCTTTTACATTCTTTTGATCTGGGCGGGTGAGGGCTAAAGCATTTTTTTCCACATTTTTAGTTATGGTGCTACCTGCACCTATAATCGCACCATCGCAAATAGTAAGTGGTGCTACTAAAGAAGTGTTAGAACCTATAAAAGCATTGCTGCCGATTTTGGTTTCATGTTTTTCAACGCCATCGTAATTACAGGTGATTGTGCCTGCACCGATGTTTGTTTTTTCACCTATAGTTGCGTTGCCTATGTAGCTTAAATGGCTAATTTTAACGCCTTCACCTATTTGGCTTTGTTTTATTTCAACGAAATTACCGACAACAGCCTCGTATTCTATGTGACTGTTACCGCGAATTCTTGCGAAAGGCCCTATCTTAACCCATTCATCTATTTGAACGTCTTCTATATAACTGTTTGCTTTTATATGAATGTTGTTTGCGATTTTGACATTAGAGCCGAAAAATACGTTAGGTTCAATTGTTACGTCTTGTCCGACAATTGTATCGTAGTTGAAATAAACAGTTTCAGGGTCAATAAGAGTGGCTCCGCCTTCCATGTGTTTTGAGCGCAGGCGTGTTTGAAATATTCTTTCTAACATTGCTAACTCACCTCTGGAATTTGCACCCATCATTTCAAGGGCAGGGACTTCAACTACGTGAGTTAAACGATTATCCTCTCTTGCTATAACTGGTAAGTCGGTTAAATAATATTCACCTTGGGCGTTGTGATTATCCACTTTATCTAGCCATTTGAAAAGTTTTGTGCTGTCTGCACAAACTATCCCACCGTTGCACAGAGTGATTTCTTTTTCTTTATCTGTAGCATCTTTAAACTCAACAATTCTTTCCAATATGCCATCTTCATTTTTTATCATGCGGCCATATTTGCCAGGATCTGCCGGATACATTCCCGCATAAGTTAAACCTATGGCAGGGAATTTACGCACGGTATCAACCATTTTTTGCATTGTTGCAGGTGTTACTAATGGAGTGTCTCCGTAAAGAATCAATATGTCGCCGTCAAAATTTTTGAAATGTTTTCTTGCAGCTAATACTGCTCCGCCAGTTCCGTTAGCTATTTCTTGAATAACGCAGGTATGAGGATGAACTTCTTTCGCCATATCTTCCATATCATGGCCGATAACCACTACAACTTTTTCAGGTTTCATTAGCTCAACATTTTTTATAACGTGACCAACCATTGAAAGTCCCGCAACCTTATGTAGAGGCTTTGGTATATCGGTTTTCATACGAGAGCCTTTTCCTGCGGCTAAAATAATACATCCTAATTTTTTCTGATTCATAACTCTTAAAATTCCCCTAATAGATTTTCTTAACTTTATGTATCTATATTGAAGCCAATGAAAAGGGGACTGCAAGTCACAGTTTGTTGCAGATAGTTACAATAGCCTTCCACAATTCTTGTTATGGCGGTTATGCTGGTTTATTGAATTTATTTGGTTAGAGTTTTTTCTGAACCACTGTTTCTTTTGATAGGTGGGCTATAACAGCACCGTAAGAGCTAGAAAGTTGCAAGCGAACAGGTATAAGCTCTTTACTTTTACCTATTTTAGCCAACCAAAGAGTAGGGAGTTTATTATATTCTTTGGTGTGGTTTTGAACTGCCATCCAGCCGCGTCTTTGATCTTTTTCTTTAAATCCTGATACAGGCTCAACTGTTAGTGTGCATTTTATAGCTTCACCAGAAAATATAGAATATTCAGATGGCTGGATAATTTCTTTACCTTCATTCTTTAAGTTGATATTGAATTTACGTTTTCCATCAAATACAGGGATTTTGCCATTGCATTCGTTGGAGTTTTTCACAATTTGTATCATATTCAACACGCCAGTCAAAACATCTACCGCATTGCCAGAGAGTAATTTATCTACGTTAGATTCTTCGTGAGTTTTACCGTCTTTATTAACGACCTTATTCTTAAGATTGCCTTTTTTATCATAATTCATCTTCGTAACTTTGGTGTTGTTTCTCCAAGTGCTGCTTTCTTCATGAGATGTTGGTGTAAGCTTGCCATCTTTGCCAGTTGTTCCGGCTGTGTTGTATTTGGCACTCCAAGGGAACAGCGACCCTATAAACCCCTCAGTTTTTGCATCTAGGTTCATATTATAGTTGGTCTTGCCCATAGACATATCAAGCGTAGCTTCCATTATTCTAAACCCTCCAGCGTAGATGCTATAGCATAATAGAGTGTTTCCCTTTGTTGCTGCATTGGCCGATGACATAGTTAAACTGATGAATAAAGTGATCATTAGCAGTTTTTTTGATTTTTTTAAAATTGACACTTTTACCGAACCCTGTTTTATGAAAATAGATATTTTTAACTTCATGTTGTACAAAATGAATTTATACTGTGTTATATTTTTAACTGAAAAAAGAACAGACGTAAAGAAAGTTAGCTCTAATGGATAAAAAGAAAGAAATAGAAGATTCTCCGAAACCTAAAAAACAACAAGCGGAACAGCTTAAAATAAATATGGACGAACCTATTGCTGCCAACAAAAACACTATGATACGCCATAAAATTGAAGTTAGCACAGTTGAAGCCACAACGGAAGATGGCGGAATCGTTGGTTCTATGCTTAAAAAGGTCAGAACCGATAAAAAATTGAGTTTGGAGTCTATATCCGCCAAATTGAATATAAAGGTTTCTCAGCTTGTTGCTCTTGAAAATGGTGACATAGATAAATTACCGGGAATGGTTTATGCCATAGGTTTTACAAGGAACTATGCAACTTATTTAGGTTTGGATGGTGAAGAGATAATTCGCCTGTTTAAAAAAGAGCATTTGAATATTGAAAAAAATCGCAACATATCTTTCCCTGAGCCCGTTACAGAAAGCGGTATGCCTGGACCTACTTTGATTGGTGTGGGAGCTTTCTTGTCTATAATTTTATTGTTGGCTTGGGTTTTTTATTCAAGTGTTGATATGGGCAATAAAAATAATATTACTGAAGATCCTGCTTTTGTTGAAGCATCACAAACTACTGATCCTTCTTTGACGGGCGGTGAGATTGCATCTTCTCAGGAAGCTTTAGCACCTACTGATGTAACTACTGCTGTACCTGCAGGAACTACTACTGCTCCTGTAGCAACGGACGGAACCACTGGTGTTGCTCCTGCTCCTGTTGATGCAACTACTGTTCCAACAACTCAAGGTGAAGCAACTGCCACAGTTCCTGCACAAATAACTGCTGCTCCTCAAGCACAGGTGGTTGGTCAGGATCAAAGCGGTGAAAGTCAACTACAAGATCTTAAATCTATAAACCAAGAAGTTGACGTTAAAGAAGTTGAAACAACAAAGCCGGGTGAAGTTGCAAAAAATGCGGCTACTGCGGATGAAAAATTCCCTGAAGCGGCAAAGCAAAACATAGAAATAAAGAAAAAAGCTACAGCTGTTGTTTTGAAAGCTAAAGAAGCAAGTTGGATACAGATAACAGATAAAGAGCAAAAAGTTATTTTTAGAAAAGTGCTAAGACCGGGAGATGAATACGCTGTTCCAGATGGAAAAGGTTTAACATTGGTAACAGCTAATGCCGGAGGGTTAGATGTTTTCGTGCAGGGTGAACAGGTTCAGTCTATTGGTGAATCTGGTGAAATTGTCCGTGGCATTTCTCTGGATCCCAACAGTCTTAAAACCCAGAGAGTTAAAGCTGGTTTAAGACGTTAGTTAATTATAAAGGAAATTTGATATGTCTTTTGATCGTAAGCTCGATCAAGTCTTAGGTCGTTTTAAAGAAGTTGAGGCTTTAATGTCCAGTGGCAGTTTGCCGTCTGATAAATTTACGCAGCTTTCTAAGGAGTATTCTGAACTTACTCCTTTTGCTGAAGTGATAAATGAATATAAAGGCCTTCAACAAGAGCAGAAAGATTTAAACGAGATTTTGCAGGACCCTTCAGCCGATAAAGAAATGAGATCTATGGCTGAAGATGAGTTGTACAAAATTAAAGGAAAACTGCCTGAGATTGAGCATAAAATTAAAATGCTGCTTATTCCTAAAGATGAAGCAGACGAAAAGAATGCTATCTTAGAAATAAGAGCAGGCACAGGTGGTGATGAAGCAGGTCTTTTTGCAGCCAATCTGTTTGGTATGTACAGAAACTACGCTGCCAATAGAGGTTGGGGTTTTGAAATAGTTGAAATGTCTGAAAATGATTTAGGCGGTATTAAGCAGGCTGTTATTCAGGTAAGCGGTGCGAATGTTTTCGCCAGATTGAAATATGAATCAGGTGTGCATCGCGTACAACGCGTGCCTGAAACTGAAGCTAGTGGCAGGGTTCATACTTCAGCGGCGACTGTTGCTGTGTTGCCTGAAGCCGAGGAAGTTGATTTAAAGATAAATGATAGCGATCTGCGTATAGACATCTACCGTGCCAGCGGTGCAGGCGGTCAGCACGTTAACAAAACCGAGAGTGCGGTGCGTATTACCCACTTACCTAGCGGTATAGTGGTGGCTCAGCAGGATTCTCGCTCTCAGCATAAGAACAAAGAAAAGGCGATGACTATTCTCCGCTCCCGTCTGTATGAGCAGGAAAGATTGAAGCTAGCTAATGAAAGATCTTCCAGCCGTAAAGAGATGGTTGGGTCAGGCGATAGGTCTGAACGTATTAGAACATATAACTATCCTCAAGGCAGGGTGACTGATCACCGTATTAACCTTACTCTTTATAAGTTGGATAACGTTATATCAGGCGAATGTTTAGATGAATTGATAGATGCTTTAATAACTGAAGAAAACGCAGCTAAACTTACAGAAATAGCATGGTAAAAATAAAAGAAGCCCTGAATGCAACGGTTGAAAAATTGCAGAAGGCGGGCATAGATAATCCTAGATTGGACGCAAGGCTGCTAATTGAATTTGCGACCAAGCTACGTCATGAGGAATTACTGTTAAATTATGAACTGGAGATTGAAGAGAATGCGTATAACAGACTCTCTGAGCTTGTTTTAAGGCGGTCTATTCGTGAGCCTATATCAAGAATTTTAGGTTATAAACCTTTTTGGAAAAATGAATTTAAGGTTTCAAGGGAGACTCTGGACCCCAGACCTGATACTGAGACTGTTATCGAATCTGTGATTAGGCATTTTAATAAAGAAGATAAATTAACGATTCTTGATTTAGGCACGGGTAGTGGTTGCATATTAATATCGCTTTTAAAAGAGTTCCCCAATGCTCATGGAGTAGGGGTTGATATAAGTGCAGATGCAGTAAATACCGCCTCAGAAAATGCGAGTAATATAGGAATTAACAGCGATAGATTACAATTGATAAATGCTAATTGGCAGAATTTAGATTTAAAAAATCCCTTTGATATTGTGGTAAGTAATCCACCTTACATAAAGAAATCAGACATATTAGAACTTGAACCTGAAGTTAAGGATTATGACCCTGTATGTGCACTGGACGGGGGAAAAGACGGGTTTGATTGCTATAGGCAAATAACAGCTCTTTTGCCAAAGTTTTTGCAAAAAGGGGGTTGGGTTTTTTTTGAAATTGGGTACAATCAAGAACAAGGAGTTAAAGATATACTTGCTAAGGGCGGGTTTTTCGTGGTAGAAACTGCTAAAGACTTAACAGGTTGTGATCGATGTATCGTAGCTAGAGGTGGACAGTGTTCCACAGGGGTATAGTCTTTAAATAACTTACAACATAATTTGAGAAAAGAAGCATGAGAAATAACAGCAACTCGAGACATATGCGTCCACGTAACAATAATGGCCGTAGTAACAATAGTGGCCGTAGCAACAATAACGGCGGCAGTAGCAATAGCAGCAGCAACAATAGCAATAATAATAGTAGTGGTAACAACAATAACTATAAACAGCGTATGAATCCAAAAGTGCAAACTTTTGACAGCAACGGTCCTGATGTAAGAGTTCGCGGTACAGCTTATCAAATAAGCGATAAATATTTAAGCTTGGCTAAAGATGCTTCTTCTGTGGGCGATATAATCTTGGCAGAAAGCTATTTTCAGCACGCGGAGCATTATCAGCGTTTCATTAATGAAATGACTGAAAGATACGAGCAGAATAATCAAAATAGACAACAACAGTTGCCTAAAGATGAAAATTCTCAAGAAGCTGGCAATAATGGCGGTGAATCTTATGAAGGCAATGAAACTGAAACTCACGAAAACGAAATGGAAGATCTTGATCAATCTTTCTTGCGTGGAGCCCCTAGAGTTGAGGATCTTGGTGCAGTGCCAGTGCCTGAAGTCGTGGTGATTGAGAATAATGTTGAAATAGTAATGCCAAAACCTGAAATAGTAAAACCTGAACCTGAGGTGGCTGCTGAAACTATAAGTGAAGACACTGCTCCTAAAAAACGCAAGATAGTTCTTCCTCGTAAACCTAGAGCAGTTGAAGCTGAAGCTTAAAAAGCAGTTTAAAAACAATTAGTTAACTTTATCCACTAAGTTTTTGGAATTTGGTATAGTTTGCTGTTATTATATAAAAACGAATTTTTTAGTTTTTATTTATGAATGGGTAGGCTATGAACTTAGATAAATTTACCGAGCGTTCTAAATCAGTTGTGCAGGCTATACAAAGCTTGGCACTTAGACGTGACCATCAGCAGATAAAGCCTGAGCATTTACTGAAATGTTTGATAGAAGATGACAGCGGAGTTATAAAAAGTTTAATTCGCTCTGCGGGTGGCAATTTAGAATCAATAGTTTCTGATAACGATAAGCTTATAACAAAAATCCCTGAAGTGCATGGTGATGGACAGATAAGCCTTGCTCCGCAATTGGGCAAAACCTTTACCAATGCTGAAGATATAGCGAAAAAATCGGGTGATGCTTTTGTAACCTTGGAAAGGTTACTGCAGGGGATAACTCTAGTCACTGATTGCGAAGCCGCAAAGGTTTTGAAAGACAATGGAGTAACTGCTGAAAAATTAAATCAAGCAATCAACAATATGCGTAAAGGCCGTACGGCTGACAGTGCGATGTCGGAAGATAAATTTGAAGCTTTAAAGAAATATGCTCGTGACCTTACACAAGCAGCTAGAGATGGTAAGCTTGACCCAGTTATAGGGCGTGATGAAGAAATCCGCCGTGCTATTCAAGTGCTTTCTCGCCGTACAAAAAACAATCCGGTGCTAATAGGTGAACCCGGCGTGGGTAAAACCGCAATTGCCGAAGGTTTGGCTCTGCGTATTATTAACGGTGATGTTCCTGAAAGCTTGAAAGATAAAAAGCTTATGGCTCTTGACTTGGGTGCGATGATAGCTGGTGCTAAATACCGCGGCGAATTTGAAGAGCGTTTAAAAGCAGTGCTAGAAGAGATAGAGGCGGCGGCTGGTGAGGTAATCTTATTCCTTGATGAAATGCACACAATTGTTGGTGCTGGCAAGGCAGAAGGCTCAATGGATGCAGGTAACATGATAAAACCTGCACTGGCTCGTGGGCAGCTCCACATGATAGGTGCGACTACTTTAGATGAATATCGTAAACATATAGAAAAAGATGCAGCATTGGAACGCAGATTCCAGCCAGTGTTTATTAAAGAGCCAACAGTGGCAGATACAATTTCAATTCTACGTGGGCTAAAAGAAAAATATGAGCTGCACCACGGTGTAAGAATAACTGATGGTGCTATTGTTGCTGCCGCTACTCTTTCTGACAGATATATCTCTGACAGGTTCTTGCCTGATAAAGCAATTGATTTGATGGACGAAGCTTCATCGCGTTTGCGTATGCAGGTTGACAGTAAGCCTGAAAAACTTGATGAAATAGACAGACGTATAATGCAGTTGAAAATTGAACGTGAAGCTTTAAAGAAAGAAAAATCTGACAAAGCGACTAAAGAGCGTTTAAATAAACTTGAAGAAGAATTGCAAGATTTAGAACAGCACTCAGCTGAAATGACGTCAGGCTGGAAGGCGGCGAAAGAAAAGTTATCAGCAGGGCAGAAAATAAAAGAAGAGCTTGAAAAACGCCGCATTGAGTTGGAGCAGGTTCAGCGTGAGGGTAATTATACCAGAGCAGGTGAATTGACTTATAGCGTAATTCCTCAATTGGAAAAGAAATTAGAAGAAACTTCAGCTATCAGTGAAAATATGATGATAAACGAGGAGGTGTATGACACCGATATTGCCTCAGTTGTTAGCCGTTGGACAGGTATACCTGTTGACAAGATGCTCGAAGGCGAACGTGACAAGCTTCTCCATATGGAAGAAAATTTGAGTAAACGCGTGGTGGGCCAAAGTGAGGCTATTTCAGCCATTGCTAATGCAGTACGCAGGGCAAGGGCAGGATTACAGCGTAAAAACCACCCAATAGGCTCGTTTTTGTTCCTAGGTCCTACAGGCGTGGGTAAAACTGAGCTTACTAAGGCGGTTGCAGAGTTCTTGTTTGATGATGAAGCCGCAATGTGCCGTTTGGATATGTCAGAGTATATGGAGAAACATTCAGTAGCACGTATTATCGGTGCTCCTCCAGGCTATGTGGGATATGAAGAGGGCGGTGCTTTGACTGAAGCAGTACGCCGTAGACCTTACCAAGTTATATTGCTTGATGAAGTTGAAAAGGCTCACCCGGATGTGTTCAACATTCTGTTGCAGGTCTTTGATGACGGCAGACTTACTGATGGTCAAGGCAGAGTGGTTGATTTTTCAAACACCGTGATAGTGATGACTTCAAACCTCGGCTCTGAATATCTTGTAGAGCAAAAAGAGGGGGAACCAGTTGATCTGGTGAGACCTCAAGTTATGGCGGTAGTGAAATCTGCTTTCAGACCTGAGTTTTTAAACCGTATTGATGAAATTCTGCTGTTCGGGCGTCTTGATAAAACTATGATGTTGAGTATAGTAGATATTCAATTAGGTGAGTTGAGAAAATTATTAGCTGATAAAAAAATAGGGTTGAAGCTAGAAGAGAGTGCCAAGAAGTATTTGGCTGACAAGGGTTATGACCCTGCTTATGGTGCAAGGCCTTTGAAGAGAATAATTCAACGTGAATTGCAAAATGAGCTTGCAAATATGATTATTGCTGGCAAAATCTACGATGAATGTTTAGCCACTATTGCGGTTGATAAAGATAAGTTAAAGATTATAGTTAAAGAGGGAGTTTATAAACATGAGAATTAGTAAAAAATTTATAGTTGGATTATTGACTGCTGCCTCTTTAACGACCGGCTGTACTACTTATTATAATGGTGCAATTCAGGAAATAGCTGTCCACACAGCAGGTGTTGATGCTGTTGATTGTGTCTTTGAAACTAAAGGACGTGTATACACCATGATGGCACCAGGCAATATTAAAATTGACCGTTCGCCTGATGAAGTTAAAATCATCTGCAAAAAAGCTGGCTATGTTGATAATATAAAATATATAAATTCTGTAATAATGACTAAAAATTTGCATGGAAATATTGTAACGGGTTATGTTCCAGGAACTTTGTATGATTTTGCGAGTAAGTCTGTTTATACCTATCCTGACGTAGTGATGATAGATATGAAACTTGACTCCAAACGCCTTATGACTTCGGAAAAAAGTGAAGAGTATCTGTTGCTCAAAAAGAATGTTCCTATAAAAATAGCTCCTAAGGAACAGACTGAGGAAGAACAGTTGGACGAAGAAATAAAGGCTGATACAGCTATAAGTAAAAGCTTAAAGAAATAATCACAGTCTTTTAATTGCCAATATCTCTCTATCTTTTATAAAAGATTCTAAAGGTTCAACGCGAGTTGTCATGCCTATAAGCCCGTTAGCACCGCCTCTTGGTTTATCACCTACGGCGTGAATAATGTTTGTGTCATCGTACATAATAGCTACGTGTCCTTTAAAGAATACCAAATCACCTTTTTTAGGAGTAGGCACTTCAGTGCCTAAAGCCGTTATCTGTTGGTTGGTATTACGTGGAGCTTTAATTCCTGCACAGGCAAGGCATATTTGAATAAGGCCAGAACAGTCAATGCCTAAACCGCTTCTTCCACCCCAGTGGTAGGGAACGTTTAAAAACTTAATTGCGGTTTTAACTATATCTTCCTCAATAGTATCTTTTTCCACTAGATGTGCAGTCATAATCCATTCGCCTGTTGAGAGTTGGGACATATGCTCGCCTGCTGCACCTTCCCCTTTTTCTATAACGTTCACTTGTGATGCAAAAACAAGATGTCTGGAAACAAGACTTTCTATTTTATTTTCTGCATAAGCTAGAGTGTGTGAAACGTTTATTAAATGAGTGGGTTCAAAAATATCTAGGGAAAGAGCTGATCTTTTAATCCAGCCTTCGTATTGGTCATGTTTGCAAAACCCTTGCACCCAACCTTCTTTTTTTTCTTCGCCCATAAAGATTTCTCCGAATAGCAGTTCTGTTTCAAGCTCTGCGTTTCCAGGTTCTTTAATAATGTCAGCCGATGTGAGTTTTACTTGATATTTTTTCATTTTTTGAATCTTTCTTCTATAAGTTCATAAACCGCACGCATTGCTAAGGCTTCACCGCCTTTAGGTTTACCAGGTCTAGATGTAGGGTTCCAACCGAAGGTGTCTATATGCACCCACGGAATATCTTTTCCTACAAATTTTTCAAGGAAGAGTGCGGCTGTAATAGCTCCACCTAATCCACTACTTGTTATACTGTTTGTGTCGGCAATATCGCTTTTTAGCATATCGTTATAAGGTTGCCATAAAGGAAGTCTCCATAAAGGATCATCAGTTTTATTAGAAGCTTTTTCCAATGCTTCAGCTATTCTGTCATCGTTTGTAAGCATGGCAGGAAGATCAGGGCCCAGAGCTACGCGAGCCGCTCCTGTAAGGGTTGCAAAGTCAATTAACAGTTTTGGTTTTTCGCTTGAAGCTTCAGCTAGAGCGTCGGCAAGTATCAATCTACCTTCAGCGTCAGTATCGCCAACTTCAACCGTGATACCATTACGGGTTTTTATTATATCGCTAGGGCGGAAGCTATCGCCTGACACTGAATTTTCAACTGCAGGGATAAGTACTCGCAAGCGTATAGGTAAATTGTGAGCCATTATCATTGAGGCAATTCCCAGTACGTGAGCTGCACCACCCATATCTTTTTTCATCAGATACATACTGCCACCTGGCTTTAAATTAAGACCACCAGTATCAAAGCAAACGCCTTTACCAACCAAAGTTACTTTAGGGTTTTTAGGATTACCCCAAGTGAAATCAATCAAGCGAGGTTTGCGAGAGCTGCCTTTACCAACAGCGTAGATGGTAGGGTAGTTCTTTTTAAGCAAATCTTGCCCTACAATAACTTTAACGCTGTTTTTAGGTGCAACTTTTTTCGCAGCCGCAACCAGTTCTTCCGGCCCCATTTCATTGGCAGGAATGTTTATTAAATCCCTCGCCAAGAACATAGCTTCAATAGAAGATTTTAATTTTTTTGTATTAGCATTTTCGGGCATTACCAACTTGTTGATGCCTTTGTTGCTTTTAGCAGATTTGTATTTCTCAAAACTGTAGCAACCTAATGCCCAACCCAAAGAAATTTTGGTGGCATCTTCGGATTTGAATTTTGCGTTTATGTGGTAACCTTCCTTATTATAAGGTAGGCGAGAAGGGAGAGATGCGAAGGTGAAGGTATTGAAATCTTCATCAGTGCCGAACAAAACTTGTGAGATTTTTCCGTCCTTGCTAGGTAGTATCAGTATGGATTCTTGTTTTGCTTTAAATTCAGAGCTTTCTACCCACAGTTGGATATCCTTTTTCTGTTTTTTCAACCAGCCCGAAAATGATTTTTCTGTTAAAGGCTGGATAGCTATTGATTTTGCTGATTTTTTTGTAAAAAAGGTCATTATTTGACACCCCCGCTGTTAAATGCTCTAAGTCCTTAACTTTATAGATTTTTACACCCATAGTAAATAAAGAACAAAAAACTTGACTAAAGGTCGAAAATTAACATATATTGCCCATCTAGAGATTCTATAAAGACAAATAATAAGAAGGATTAATATTATGACTAGACGTTGCGAAATTACAGGTAAAGGTCCTATGGTTGGAAACAATGTTTCCCACGCTAAAAACAGAACCAAACGCCGTTTTTTGCCTAATCTGCAAAAAATTTCTTTTTTCAGTGATCTATTGAAAAAAGGTATTTCAGTTGTATCTTCAGTTAACGGTATTCGTACTGTAGAACACAAAGGCGGAATTGACAGCTTTTTGCTTAACACAGCTCCTACTAAATTGGATCCTAGTCTTCGCAAATGGCGCAAAATCTTAGTTGCTAAAACAGAAGAAAACAAAGCAGCTTAAGTTTTTTGATTGAAGTTTCAAATAACCCGTCCCGAGCCATGCTCCGGCGGGTTTATTTTTGAGGAATAGAGAAATGACATTTGCTTTTGATATAACCCATAGAGCTAAAAACTCTAATGCCAGATTGGGAAGTTTGCAAACTCCCCATGGTACTATCAATACGCCGAATTTTATTTTCTGCGGAACTAAAGCCGCTATCAAAGGTCTTTCTCCTTTACAGATGCGTGAAGCACAAACAGATATAATACTTGCCAATACTTACCACCTAATGCTTTCCCCTGGGGCTGATTTGATCGCCGAGATGGGTGGTCTGCATAAGTTCACAGGTTGGGATGGCCCTATGCTTACAGATAGCGGTGGGTTTCAAGTGTTCTCGCTTGGTTATGGCTCTGTGGCTGATGAAATTAAAGGTAAGAACAACGGCAAGCGTCCTAATAATATATTGAAGATATCGGAAGAGGGCGTTTCTTTCCGTTCATACTTAGATGGTAAAAAGGTATTTATTTCTCCTGAAGTTTCAATTGATGTTCAAAGAAAACTTGGTGCGGATTTTATAGTTCAGTTTGATGAATGTACCCCTTACCATGTTGAAAAGAATTACACAGCTTCGTCAATGGAAATGTCCATGCGTTGGGGTGATCGCTCTTTAGCTGAGTGGAAGAGAAAAGATAACGGTGCTCAAAAAATGTACGGAATAGTGCAGGGCGGTGTTTATCCTGACCTGCGTAAAATAAGTTCTGAATATACTAAAAATACCGAGTTTTTCGGAACCGCTTTAGGAGGATCTTTGGGTAACAGCAAAGAGATGTTCTATGAAGTGGTGAATATGTGTACACCTTATATACATACAGAGCGTCCAGTGCATCTGCTAGGCATTGGTGATATAATAGATATCTTCACCTGCGTGCGTTTTGGTATTGATACATTTGACTGTGTTTCTCCGACCCGTATGGCTCGCCATGGTTGGGCGGTTACAAAGGGTGTTGAGAAAAACCGTATTAATATTCGTAACAGCCAATTCCTTAGAGATGCCGACCCTCTAGATTCTACGTGCGGTTGCTATACCTGCAAAAACCATAGCCGCTCCTATATCCATCACCTTTTCAGGTCGAAAGAGATACTAGGAATGCAACTAATGTCTATTCACAACGTTTACACCATGAATCGCCTTATGCGTGACATAAGAGCTGCCATCAAAGATGAGAATCTTGATGAAATTCAAAAAGAATGGGTACTTTAGCTTAAGAAATTGCCATAAGTGTTAGAAATAACGTGAATTATTCGTTTTTACGGAATTCACGTTAACTAGTTTTTGAGAATTTATGTGCTACTAGTAGAATAGAAGTTATAAGGTCAAATTTAGGGTTGGAATGGAAGAGTTAGTAAAAGACAAAGAATTTCGTGATTTTTTCATGAAATTACCTATAAGCCGTCTGGTGGTTAAGGTCAAACCAGATGGTGGCTTTGTTTATTCCGAAGTTAACCAAGCGGCGGCAGACTATTTCAATATTCCAAGAGAAACCATGATAGGAAAAACTCCAGCGGAGTTATTTGAATCTTCATTGAAGGAGCAGGTAGAACAATCTTTCAAAACCTGTGTAGCTACCAGAAGAATGCTGACTGTCAATATCATGCCTAGTGCTGAGAACAGAATTCATGTGCAGACATTTATTATCAATCCTATCTTTGATGAAAATAATAAAGTTCATATGATAGATGTAATGGCACGTCCTGACACTTTAAGCAGTAATCAATTGCAACGTGAGCGTGATGATGCTTTGGCTCAAATGACATCTATATTTGATGCTAGTGGTTTGGGAATTGTTGTTACTGATCATAATGCTCGCATAGTTAGGCTTAACGAAACTTTCCTTTCTGATTATGGTTGGGATAGAAACGACTTGCTAGGTGAGGAGTTTTCAGTTTTATTCCCGCCTGAGGATTATGCCTTTGCTCGTAAGCTGCATAAAAACTTTATAGCAAGCGGTAAAAGAACTACGCGTGAAATGCAGTTCTTGAAAAAAGAAGGTTCAGTTTCTGATGTTATAGTGACTATGGCTCTAATGGAGCTTAGCCAAAACAGAAAATTTATGGTTGCGACAATCCGTGATATTACCGATCGCAAAAAAATGATGCGTAAGCTTGAAAAAGCTAAAGAAGAGGCTGATATAGCTAACAGATCAAAATCTGCCTTCTTGGCCAATATGAGCCACGAGTTGCGTACACCATTAAACGCGATTATAGGTTTTTCTGAATTGATGCAGAATGAAATATTCGGCCCGCTTAATAATGAAAAATATAAAGAGTATATGAAGGACATTCACTTCAGTTCTCGCCACCTGTTGGAGATTATCAATGACGTGCTTGATATGTCAAAGATTGAAGCAGGTAAAGTTGAATTAACTGAAAGCGAAATAGTAGTGACTGATTTGTTTGAATCAGTTAAACGTATTATGGGTGATAGGGCTCAGGCTGCGGATATTAGGTTGAACTTTATGGTTGAAAGCGATATGCCTCATATTAAGGCTGATCAAAGATTGTTACGCCAAGTTTTAATTAACCTTATTTCAAACGCGATTAAATTCTCCTCTCCGGGTAAAGATGTTTATACCAAGTGCCATGTTGTTCCAGGAAAAGGTTTTAGAATTTCTGTGGAAGATGAAGGTTGCGGTATTCCTGATGAAAAAATAGATATCGTTCAAGAACCTTTCGGTCAGGTTAATGACCCTCGCTATTCAAGTGCTCAAGGTACCGGTTTGGGTCTTCCTTTGGCAAAAGCGATGATTGAAATGCACAAAGGTACTTTGAAGATAGAATCCGAAGTGGGTAAGGGTACCAACCTCTATTTAGATTTCCCTGAAGAGAGAATTATCTATAAGAAAAAGAAATAGCTTTTTTATATGTCCATAATATAGTAATTTGACAAAAATATAAGTCATTCCCGCGAAGGCGGGAATCCAGCTAAATATAGAAATCTCTGGATTCCCCGAAAAAATCGGGAAATGACATTTAAAGAGAAAGTTTTAAAACAATGACTACGATGCAGGATGAAATAGAGAAAAGACGTACCTTCGCGATTATTTCTCACCCCGATGCGGGTAAAACAACGCTTACCGAAAAGTTACTGCTTTTCGGAGGTGCTATACAAATGGCAGGTGCCGTTAAGGCGAAGAAGGAGTCAAGACACGCCCGCTCAGACTGGATGAAGGTTGAGCAGGATCGTGGTATCTCAGTTGTGTCGAGTGTGATGACTTTCGAATATGATAATATTAGATTTAACCTGCTAGATACTCCTGGTCACGAAGATTTCTCGGAAGATACTTACAGAACATTGACGGCAGTTGATGCTGCTATCATGGTGATTGACCATGCAAAAGGTATAGAAGCTCAAACATTAAAATTGTTTGAAGTGTGCCGTATGCGTGATATGCCGATTATTACTTTCATTAATAAGCTTGACCGTGAAGGTAGAGACCCTGTTGAGTTGCTTGATGAGATTGAACAGAAACTCGCACTGGATGTTACTCCTGCAAGCTGGCCTATAGGAATGGGTAAACGCTTTTTAGGTTGTTACGATATTTTTGAAGATAAGCTTTTGTTAAGTGAACGCACTAAGGGTGATAAAATAGGCGAGGCTGAAACTTGTCAAGGGCTGGATGATGCAAAGATAGATGAGCTATTGCCGGCTGATGCCGCTGCAAAGCTGCGTGAAGATGTGGCAATGGCAAAGGGCGTGTACCCTGAAATGAATATGAAGTCTTTCCTTGAGGGGCATTTATCTCCGGTATTCTTTGGTTCTGCTTTGAATAACTTCGGCGTGAAAGAGCTTTTGGGAGGATTAAAAAAATATTCTCCTTCTCCTCGTTTCCAATCAGCTGTTGAGCGTGATATTATGCCGAATGAAGATGAAGTTAGTGCTTTCATTTTTAAGATACAGGCAAATATGGATCCTAAACACAGGGACAGAATTGCCTTTGCCCGAGTATGCTCAGGGCATTTTAAACGTGGCATGAAATTGAAACACGTAAGAACAGGAAAACAAATAACCGTACATAATCCTTTAATCTTTTTCGCAAGTGAAAGAGATGTGGCGGAAGATGCTTACGCGGGTGACATTATAGGTATACCTAACCACGGAAATCTTCGAATTGCTGATACACTGACTGAAAAGGAAGATCTGAATATAAAAGGTATTCCTTGCTTTGCACCGGAATTTTTGCAGCGTGTGCGTTTGGGTGATCCTTTGAAAATGAAGCATCTTGAAAGTGCGTTGCTTCAGTTAGCTGAAGAAGGTGCTGCTAGAATTTTCAAACCAAAGATGGATTCAAGTTGGGTTGTCGGAGTGGTTGGTATGTTGCAGTTTGATATTTTGGCTGAACGTATTAAATCAGAATATAATTTGCCGGTAAGTTTTGAAGCTACTGTATTGCATACGGCTCGTTGGCTTGAAAGTGACAATCCAGAGGCTCTGGAAAAATTCATAGAGCTTAATTTGCCGAACATAGCAACTGACCATGATGGGCAATTCGTGTTTTTAGCACGTAATGCTTGGCATTTGGAAACAGCGATGAAGGAAAATCCTAAAGTTAGATTTGCTGCAATTAAAGAACAGGTTTTTTAATTGTGAGTGATTTAGGAGCGGTATTTTTATCTGCAATCTCTTCTTTATGATTAAATATCTGTTTGAAAGCGTTTAGAAGGCTTCCGTCTCTAATAGAGGAAAGTCTGCTTTTTGGCTTAGCATCATTGGCGGCGAACACGATGCCTTCAAGAAGGTTGTTATTGGCAATCTCTACTAGCTTAGTTATTTGGCAAGATTCACCCAAAACATCGTTTACTTCTTTTAAAGAGTCCATGAGTGCTATTAGATGCTCTTGAGATTTTAAATCTTTATCTATTTGATGGAATTTTTCTCTAGCGGAGTTCAATCTTTCCTCAATAGGGCAGGTTATATTGCTCTCAAGAGCACTACCTATAAGGCCTAGAGGAATTCTTTCAGGGCTATCGTAGATTTTTTCCCATTCAATTTTTGCTTCAAATAATTCTTCCTTCGCTTCTTTCCACTTAGGATTGCAGTTTTGAGCGATTATTTCCCACAGGTCGTCATCGTTTTTATCAGAACCGATTCTTGAGATGTAGTTTTTGACGTCTTCTATAATCTTGTGAGGAAGGTCATTTTTCTCAATGTTTTCCCTTAGTTCTGCAAAGTTTAGGACTTTTGCTACTTCTTTATCTCCAAAAGCTTTGTTTTCGTTAAGGTTTTCCATCATTAACTTCTTGTTTTAAAAGGTTTTTGTTAGCTATACCTCCATTATGACTAAAAAAAGTTAACAAAGTTATAATTTTCGTATTGTTTTTCGGTAACATACTAAAATTATTGGATTATGTAATATAAATGAAAAATTATGCTGTTTTGCAGCAAATATTAATTGCTTATAGGGAACTGGATAAGTATTATATAATTGTTGCGGTGCAAAAAAATAATTCTAACGGAGGCTTATTATATTATGATAAAGCTAGGCAAATTAACAGACTATGCTGTTGTTATTATCACTCAAATATCAATGGAAGATGAGAATAATTCGAGCAGTGCGAATTATCTTTCAGAAAAAACCAATATACCTGAGCCTACTGTGGCGAAGATATTGAAAAAACTATCTCATGGTAATGTGCTTACGTCTGTGAGAGGTGCTTCGGGCGGATACAGATTAAGCAGATCTATAAATGACATATCATTGGCTGATGTTATTATCGCCATGGAAGGTCCTATAGCTATTGTTGATTGTGCGACAGAAGAAAAAAACAGAAGATGTTTCGCACGTAGAACCTGCTCGGTTAAACACAGTTGGTGCAAAGTTAATTCTGCGTTAGTTTTTTTGCTAGATAGCATGAAACTAGGGGATATGATGCTTCCTTACTCTGTTGAGAATGAAGGTAATCGTATTGAGATAAAAGTATCTTGTCGTAGAGGCAATATGCCTTGTAGCTGTGACAATGATTCATCTCTAGCTCCTTGTGCAGGTAATGAAACAAGCTATTAAGCAATGGCATCCGACACAACCATAGAAAATTTAAAAGCCATAGATAAAAAATATGGTGCGGGTTTTGTCACTGATATTGAGAGTAACACGGTACCTATAGGTTTAAGCGAAGATGTAATAAGAATGATCTCCGCTAAAAAAGAGGAACCTGCTTGGCTTTTGGAATTCAGGTTGAACGCATATAGACGTTGGCTTGAGATGGAAGATCCTCAATGGGCGAAATTGAAAATAGCTGAAATAGATTATCAGTCTATATCTTATTATTCAGTTCCTAAGTCTTGGGATGATAAACCGAAAAGCCTAGATGAAATTGATCCTAAACTATTAGAAACTTATAAAAAACTCGGCATTCCTTTGCATGAGCAAGAAAAACTTGCAGGTGTTGCAGTAGATGCTGTGTTTGACAGCGTTTCAGTTGCAACTACTTTTCGTGAATCTCTGCATAAGACAGGGGTGATTTTCTGCCCTATATCTGAAGCCGTTAAAAAATATCCTGAGTTAGTTCAAAAATATTTAGCGAGCGTTGTGCCTGTTACAGATAACAAACACGCTTGTTTAAACTCTGCCGTATTTACGGACGGGACTTTTGTTTATGTGCCCGAAGGCGTGCGTTGCCCTATGGAACTTTCAACCTACTTCAGAATTAATGAACGCAACACAGGTCAGTTTGAGCGTACTCTTCTGATAGCTGAAAAAGGCTCTTACGTGAGTTATCTAGAAGGATGCTCTGCTCCACAACGTGATGAAAACCAGCTTCACGCTGCAGTAGTTGAGTTGATTGTGATGGAAGATGCTGAAATAAAATATTCAACAGTGCAGAACTGGTATCCGGGTAATGAAGAAGGTAAAGGCGGTATATATAATTTTGTGACTAAACGCGGAGTTTGCCGTGGAGATCGTGCAAAACTTTCATGGACACAGATTGAGACAGGCTCGGCAATTACTTGGAAATATCCAAGCTGTATTTTGCAGGGCGATGATAGTGTAGGTGAGTTTTATTCGGTTGCCATCACCAACAATTATCAACAGGCTGATACCGGCACTAAGATGATACATATAGGTAAGAACACAAAATCAAAAATAATATCCAAAGGTATATCGGCAGGAAAGTCTAATAACACTTACCGCGGGTTGGTTAAATTTCTCGCAAAGGCGGACAATGCTCGCAACTATACTCAGTGTGATAGTTTGTTAATAGGTGATAAGTGCGGGGCTCATACCGTGCCTTATATAGAAAATTCAAATTCTAGTGCGACAGTGGAGCATGAAGCTTCAACCTCGAAAATAAGTGAAGATCAATTGTTCTACACAATGCAGCGGGGGATATCGCAAGAAGAAGCTGTAAGTTTAATAGTGAATGGTTTCTGCAAGGAAGTGTTACAACATTTGCCTATGGAATTTGCAATGGAAGCTAAGGCTCTGGTAGAAATAAGTTTAGAAGGAAGTGTAGGTTAATTATGCTTAAAATAAAAAATTTACATGCGGAAGTTGGCGGTAAAGAGGTTTTAAAAGGTATTGACCTTGAAATTAATGCAGGAGAAGTCCACGCAATTATGGGTCCTAATGGTGCGGGTAAATCGACTTTATCTTATGTTCTTTCAGGCCGCGAAGGTTATAAAGTAACCGAAGGTAGCGTTGAATTTATGGGTAAAAACATTTTAGATATGAAGGTTGATGAACGTGCCGCTTTGGGTATGTTCTTGGCGTTTCAATACCCTGTGGAAATTCCAGGTGTGACTACGGTTAATTTTTTGAAAACTGCTATCAATTCAATTCGTAAAAAACGCGGAGAGGAAGAGATTACTCCGATTGAATTTTTGACTATGCAAAAAGAAAAAGCAACAAAGCTTGGTATGGATATGGATATGCTGAAACGTGGTATTAACTTCGGCTTTTCAGGCGGAGAGAAAAAACGCAATGAGATTTTTCAAATGGCGATGCTTGCTCCAAAACTTGCGATACTTGATGAAACCGACAGCGGGCTTGATATTGATGCTTTGAAGATTGTGGCTGAGGGAGTTAACTTCCAACGCTCACCAGAAAGATCATTCTTGGTTATTACCCACTATCAAAGATTATTGGATTATATAAAGCCTGACATAGTACATGTTTTGGCTGATGGTAAAATTCGCAAAACCGGCGGTGCAGGGCTTGCTTTGGAACTGGAAGAAAAAGGATACGCTGAATTTAATGGCTAAAGATTTTTTGCAGAAAAAGACGGTAAACGCTGAATCTCTTATTTGGTTAAGAGATACTTCTTTGTTGCCTAAAGCTGCCGATTGGATTAAAGCCATGAGAGAAACAGGGTATGAGAGTTTCTCTGAAACGGTAATGCCAAGCTTTAAATTGGAAGATTGGAAATATAGCAATCTTCGTAAATTGCGTAATGCAGAATTTTCTTATTCCGCTGAAAAAACAAAATTTGATGTTAAATTGCTACCTCAAAATTTATTGGACAATACAAAACGTATAGTGGTTATAGATGGAAAATATTGTCATGATCTAAGTAATAATATTAAAGAGATAACTGTAACCTCATTAGCTGAAGCTAATATTCCTGATATGGAACAGTATCTGGTAACAGTGGGGGATTTGGATAAAGAGCCGATGAAGGCACTTAATTCGGCTTATATGCAAGACGGCGTAGTAATAAAGATAGAAAAAAATATAGCAGAGCCGATAGAGGTTTTGTTTTATAACACAGGCAATAATAAGGCGATATATACGCGTAATCTGTATTGGATGAGCAAAGACAGCTCCGCTACAATAATTGAAAACTATGCAGGCAAGGGTGTTTACTTTTTTAATAGTTACACTGCAATAGTGCAGCATGAAAAATCTCAGCTTAAACTCTACCGTTTTGAAAAAGAAAGCCCTGAAGCTTTCCATTTTTCTTCTATAAATATTCAGCAACATAATAGCTCAATCTTTGAAAGTTTTACTTATGCTGAAGGTGGTATTGTTGCTAGAACGGAATATAAGAGCGAGCTAGTTGATAAAAACTCTGAAAATAAAATTGGCGGATTATATTTGCTAAATGGTGATCAAATTCATGATTTTAAAATCGTGACCCAGCATTTAGAGCCTGAGTGTAAATCTTCGCAACATTTCAGGGGTGCTTTAGATGGTCACTCTCAGGCGAATTTGCAGGGTAAAATTTATGTAGCAAGAAACGCACAAAAGACGGACGCTTACCAGATAAATAGGTCTATCTTGCTTTCTAAAGATGCAAAGATGAACGTTAAGCCTGAGCTTGAAATTTATGCCGATGATGTTAAATGCGGGCATGGAGCGAGTTCCGGTCAGTTGGATAAAAACGCAATATTCTATATGCAGTCAAGAGGTATTGAAGAGCAGGATGCTAAAAGCCTGCTGGTGCAATCATTTTTAAATGAAGCTTTAGAGCAGGTGAGTTTCGCTCCTGTAAAAGAATTATATGAAAGCATGGTGGTAAAATGGTTGAAGAAATAAAAAAAGATTTTCCTATTTTGTCCCAAAGCATAAATGGACATCCTCTTTGCTATCTGGATAGTGCCGCTTCAGCCCAAAAGCCTCAGGCGGTTATAGATGCTGTTAATGATATAATGCTTCATTATTATTCTAACGTGCATAGGGGAGCTCATACCCTTGCTTCAAAATCAACAATTGCTTATGAAGGTGCAAGGGCGAAGGTTGCTAAGTTTATAAATGCAAAATCCGAAAATGAAATTGTTTTCACCCGCAGTGCTACGGCTTCAATTAATCTGGTAGCATCTAGTTTTGGCGAAAGCCTTAAAGAAGGCGACGAAATTATTTTAAGCGAGCTGGAGCATCACGCTAATATTGTTCCTTGGTATTTCTTGCAAGAGAAAAAGGGAATAAAGCTAAAAATTATTCCTATAAGCGATAATGGTGATTTGGATTTGCAGGAATTTGAAAAACTTCTCTCGCCTAAAACTAAACTTGTCGCAATCTCTCAAATGTCGAATGTTTTGGGCGGACTTACTCCTATAAAAGAAATTGTGCAGAAGGCTCATCAAGCTGGTGCAAAAGTTCTAATAGATGGAAGTCAAGGTGTGGTGCATCATGGTGTTGATGTTCAAGATGTCGATTGCGATTTTTATGTGTTCACCGGTCACAAGCTTTATGCCTTAACTGGAATAGGTGTTTTGTATGGTAAGGAAGATCTGCTTAACTCTATGCCTCCTTACCAAGGTGGCGGTGATATGATTGAGCGGGTATCGTTTGAGAAAATCACTTATAAAAATGCTCCCAACCGTTTTGAAGCTGGAACTCCCCCAATTATAGAAGCTGTAAGCCTTAGTGCCGCAATTGATTATTTATCTAAGTTCAATAGGCAAGAACTTATAGCCCATGAAAAAGAATTGCTGAATGCTATGGAAGATGGGCTTGAAAAACTTGGCGAAATTAAGATGTTTAATAAAGCATCAAACCGCTGTGGCATTTTGTCTTTCAATATTGAAGGAGTGCATCATCAGGATGCCGCAACTGTAATGGATAAAATGGGAGTTGCTGTAAGGTCGGGTCTTTTATGTGCAGAACCTTTAATGCATAGGCTTAAAGTTCAAGGTACTGTGCGTGCCTCATTGGCGATGTATAATGATATGAATGATATTGAACGTTTTGTTGAAAGCGTGTATAAAGCTAAAAAGATGTTATCTTAGAGTTAAAAAATGGAAACTATTGAAAAAGAAAAACATATAGAAGAAATGACTAACCCGCCTTTTACTAAGGCGAGTGTTGAGCATCCTTTATGGCCGAAGATAGAAGCTGCATTGCGTGAAATTTACGACCCTGAAGTTCCAATAAATATTTATGAGCTTGGACTATTCTATAAAATCTTTATTGATGATGAAAATAATGATGTAACTATTGAGATGACCTTGACTTCCCCTGCCTGTCCGATTGCGGGTGAAATGCCTGTAATGGTTGAAGAAGGTTTAAGAGGGGTAGAGGGTATTGGCAATATTTCAGTTGCCCTTGTTTGGGAGCCTATGTGGGATGCTTCAATGATGGCGGAAACTTCAAAGCTTCAATTGAATATGTTTTAATTTATAAATCTTCTTCATCAAATTCGAGGGCTTTTCTTGCAACCTCATAACTGAACCCAGCACGGGCGAGTGAAGCTAATTCCTTTTGCGTGTGCTTTTTTAAATCGTCAGGGGTTTTAGTGCGGTGCATCCCTAATTTTTTGCGTCTAACATATTCCCTTGCTGCTTCAAGCTCTGCATCTTCCTTGTCTTCATCAATTTCTTTAAGTGCTGATTTTATCTGTTCTTGAGAAAGACCCTTGGCTTGCAACTTAGCTACAATCCCTTGTCTACCCATTCCTTTGCGGCGGAGGGACGCAACCTTGCTTCGTGCGAAAACTTCGTCATTTAGTAACCCTACAGATTTATAGCGTTCTATAAGTTTGTCTAGCATAGGTACAAATTCGCCAACTTCTGTATTATGGAATTTACAGGAGTTTTTGATCTTACGCATCATAATTTTGCGAAAATTTTCAGCAGATGAGGCATAACGTTCCAAATAATACAATCCAGCGTTCTCCAGATAGGTTGGAGTTATCTTTTTAGGAGTTTTTTGACGGCTTTTTTCTGGTTTCTTATTATTTTCCATGTGTTAATATGTAGCATGGCTATAAAAATTAATAAAGATGGAACAGAACTTTCCGGTCTGGTCGATAACGATGTTATACAACCTTTTGGTTTGGAAGAAACAAACATAAGGGGAAGAACAGTTCGTTTGGGCAAGGTGTTGGGTGATATTATGCAGAGACATAATTATCCTCTACCTGTGTGTGGCCTGTTGAGCGAGATTGTGACCTTGGCTGTTCTTTTGAGTGGAATGCTGAAATATGATGGAGTGTTTTCTCTGCAAATTAAAAGCGAGGGAGTTATTAGAACTCTAGCGGCCGATGTTACCAGTTCGGGTGATGTTCGTGCCTATGCAGACTTTGATGCAGAAAAGCTGAAAGAGTGCGAGTCAAAAGAAACCTATTACCATTTGTTGGGTAAGGGCTATATGTCCTTTACTGTGCAGAGCGATGTTAAAACAGAACACAGCTATCAAGGTATAGTAGCATTGCAGGGGAAATCTGTATTGAATGATGTTGAACATTATTTTGAGCAGTCAGAGCAGATTGAAACCTCTTTTAAAATAGCGGTGCATCCTCAAGACGGTTATTGGCAAACCGGCGGTATAATGATCCAGCAGATGCCGGAAGATGAACCTGAAGCCAAAAGACATGATGAAAAACAGGCAGAGGAGTGGAACACTGCGAAGATACTGCTTGCAACTTGTCAAGATGAAGAGATGTTGTCTCCCGCACTACATTCGGCAGATGTGCTTTACAGGTTGTTCAATGAAGTTGGAATAAGGGTTTATTCGCCTAAGCATTTGCACTTCGGTTGCAGATGTAACAAAGAAAAGGTTGAAGCCGTTGTGGCTACCTTGCCTAAAGATGAAACAATACCTTTGTGCGAGCAAGAGGGAAGTCTTCTAGTTAAGTGCGAATTTTGTAGTGAAGAGTATATGTTGACTTACGAAGATTTAAAAAGAATTTATAATAAAGCTAATAAAGGAGAATGAAGTTGTTAAAGACATTAAAACATATTTGCATTGTGTCTGTTTTAGTACTGGCCTGTGCTGGTTGTTCTTTCATGAATAAGAACGATACTTTTGTTCCAGCAAAAATAACCTTCGATAAATATCCGGTCATATCGGTAAATGCCGCTAAGATTGAAGTGGTTAATAACTACGAAATGCCTATGGAAGAACCTCATGTGGAGCATCTGTTCCCTGTGTCTTTACAGACAACCATGACCAATTTGATTGATAGTAAAATCTTAGGCATGGGGCAGGCGACTAATAAGTTGAGGGTTTTGATAGATGAAATGTCAGTTATCAAAGAACCTTTGGATATTGATAAGAGCCTCTGGGGCAAGTTCAAGAAACAGCCTAACGAAGTGTTGAAATCTAGAATAGTTATGCGTTTCGAAATGGTAGATGCAAACGATCCTGATGTTATTTTAGGTCATACGACATTAGTTGCTAAGAGAAACAGAACCTTAATGGAAGGCCTTTCTGTAGCGGGAAGAGAAAAAGAATATTATGAATTGACCAACAGTTTGGTTGACGATGTAAATAAAGGTTTCCAAGAAACTGTTAAAAGATACTTTGGTCTAGACGGTTTTTAATTAAGGATAATTTAATTTTTAAAAGGCGGTGCAGTTAGTTCTGTGCCGCTTTTTTTTATATAAATTGTTTGGCTTCATTCCACCATTGGCACATCTCGTCAATATTGCCATTTGAAAAATCCTGACCTTTTTCTTTTAATTTTTTTTCAATATAACAGGTTCTAAAAACAAATTTGTTTACGGTCATATCCAAACAGTCTTCAGCCCTTATATCAAGTTTATTTGCAAGTCCGCAGATGGCGAAAAGCACGTCACCCATTTCTTTTTGGAGGTCGATAAGGTTTTTGCCTTCTTTAATATAGTTTTCTACTTCTACTTTTAGTTCTTCATATTCTTCGGTTATTTTATTAAAAGCCTTTTCCACACTGTCGTTTGTGTCAAAACCGTGGTCGGTGGTAACTTTTTTAGCAAACTGTGCTTTGTCCATAACGTTTTCAATTTCTTGATAGCCGTTCATTACACTGTCTTTAGAAAAAATATCTTCCATTATTTCTCTTCTTAAAAATTAGAAGTTAGAGTAGGTATTACTCCAGAGTTATCTCTACGCGTCTGTTAGCAGGTTCTCTTACGTTATCGCCTGTTCTAACCATTAGTTCTCTTTCCCCACGGCCTGAAGCCTTTATCATGTTACGGCTTATGCCAAGCTCAATTAATGCGTTGCTAACACTGATAGCACGTTCTACGGAAAGATTTTGGTTGTAAGCTTCAGATCCTGACGTATCGGCGTGACCTACAAGAATAATTCTTTTAACGTCTTTTCTTTGGTTCATTTCTTTAGCTACAGCACGGATAACTTTAGACGAGTCTCTTGTTATGTTCGATTTATTCCAATCAAAGAATGTAAGGAACATAGCTTCGTTAACAGACGCTAAAGCACCTTTACCTCTACCTGAAAGGTCGCCTGATCCATTGTCGCGACCGTATCTGCTATCTCTACCATCTCGGCCATCTCCGTCAGGGCGGCAGTTGTTGCGACCATTTTTGCCTTTGCCACGAGTGTTGCCGTTGCCGTCATCACCGCAGAATACACCGCGACCGCTACCATCGTCATAACCGTTCAGAATATCGTTAGCTACGCTGGCAATAGAAGGGAACATATAAGGTCTAGGAGTTATTGGAGCTCTTAAATTTTTATTGGGTTGGTTAAGATATCTCTCCAAGGTTGATAAGGATTGAGCAAATTTTAATCGGCATGAGAAATTCTTATTCACATCGTGGTTTTTAATCTCGTGGCGTAATTTAACCATAGTGTCATTAGGGTTTAACCCTAGCACCCAGCAGTCGTAATATGCTTGAGCCTTCGCAGAGATTTTAGGAAATTTTTCTCTTCCGGAATCACTCAGGATGCTAATAAGTTTTGTTCTAGCTTCTGTTTTCTCTAGTATGTCTCTGTCGTGTTTTGACCATCTTATGTCTTCAATAATCTCAGGCATTACCATTATGCCATCATTTGCTGCCAAGCCCTTGCGAGCAAGATAATCATTACTAAAAGTTTGTGCTAGTCTATTGTATTCCATCGCGAGTGTAGCATTGAAAGGGGAGCCTATAGGCTCAGAGACGTTAAGCTCAGAAAGAGAGCTAACATTACCTTCGCAAGAAGTCATAAAAACTATCATTAAAATGGTAGAAATTAGTTTGACAGTTTTTTTCATGTTAAGAGATTCCCCAAAATTCTTAAAATACAAATATATTAAGACTATACAATAATTTAGCTTATTGTAAAGGAGTGTGTAAATTTATGGAAATTATGGTGGCGGGGGGGAGATTTGAACTCCCGACCAAAGGATTATGATTCCTCTGCTCTACCGCTGAGCTACCCTGCCATTTATATAACCAAAATTTTATGCCTTGTTTTGAAGATAGAGTCAAGATTTAAAATAAAAGACGTTATTTGATTTTTATGCTACAATGCAGCAAAGTTTAGAAAAAGGGGTGGTTAGATGCATGGTTTTGCTAATAATTACACAACTCTAGTTTTAAATGCCGATTACAGGCCTTTAAGCTATTTCCCTCTGTCTATCTGTCCATGGCAGGATACGGTGAGGGACGTTTTCCTAGGTAGGGTTGAGATAGTCTCTGAGTATAATGATAAGGTTATCAGGTCGCCTAGTTTTCAGATGAATTTACCAAGTGTTGTGGCATTAAAACAATATGTTAAAACTAAGGAATTGCCTTGTTTTACAAGATTTAACGTTTTTTTGAGAGATAAGTGGATATGCCAATATTGCGGTAAGGAGTTTATTACCCATGAGCTAACCTTTGACCATGTTATTCCGAGATCAAGGGGCGGGGTAGCAAATTGGGACAATATAGTCACCTGTTGCCAAAGATGTAATACGCTTAAAGGGAATACTCTTCCGGAAGAGAGCAGAATGTTCCCTATAAAATCTCCAAGGCAACCCAGCAATATGGAGCTTTATAAAAACGGAAAGTCATTCCCCTCTAATTTTTTACATGAGAGTTGGAATGACTACCTTTATTGGGATGTCGAACTTGAAAGTTAAATTTTTAAGGATTTATCAGTTCATATCTGAAGTTAAGGTGAACACCAATTTCCTGTTCTTCAGGTGAAACTGGAGTTGATCCTGCCCCGCCGTCAAAAGAAGACATTTCAGCTGATTTCATCATCATAGGTCTATGAACTGGGTAACCGCCAGTAACGTTTTCAGATATAGAGATAATTCTCTTTACCTCAAGGCCTGTTGCTTTAGCGTAAGTTGCGGCTCTTGCTTGAGCTTTGTTTGTAGCTTCAATCCTTGCTTTATCAAGAATTTCGTCTTGGTTCTCTATTGAGAAATTAGGTCCATTAAGCTCATTTGTACCTTGAGAAACTAGAGTGTCTATAACCTTGCCGACATTTTCCATCTTTTTCATTTTAATAGTTATGACGTTATCTGCTCTGTATTCTTCAACTTCTTTTTTATCATGGTTCTCGTATATTGTATTGCGATAAGGACTAAGGCTAATTCCTGAAGTTGAAATATCGCCATCTTCTACGCCAACCTCTTTCAAAGCAGCATAGATTTTTTTCATTTTTTCTGAACTTTCAGCAAAGGCTGCTTCAGCTGTTTTTGCTATAGTTTCAACTCCGGCAGAAACTACTGCAGTATCAGGTTTTGCTTTTAATTTTGCTTCAGATGAAATCTCCACCACGGTGCTTTTGTCTGATATCTCATATTTAAGCTCTTGAGCGCTGGCTGTTGCTAAAGGCATAACCAGAGCTGTAGTTAATGTAAGAAATGCTAGTAATTTTTTCATGTTACTTTCTCCTATAAATTAAATAATTTTTATTCTTCATCAATTTCCCAAGGGAAGTCCAACCAAGTATCCTGTGCGAATTCTTTAGCAAAGATATCTGTTGCGGGTCTTCCTTCAGGTTTAGCGTACACAGTAGCTATCAGTGCTTTTGGCAGAAGTTCTCTTATTTTTTTAGAAGTATTACCTTTATCCACCAGATCATCTACAACCAGCCAGTTGTCACCGTCTTTTATTATGTCGGCATTAGATTCTTTTATTACAGTCATCTCAACCCTGTTTTGGCCTTTATAACTGGAAACGCCTATAGTTTCTATTATCTTTATATTCAGTTCGCTTGCTAGTATCCCTGCGGGGATTGTTCCGCCGCGAGTGATGGCGATTATTCCTTCCCATTTTTTATTTAGCTTTTCAATTTTTCTTGCAAGGTCTTTGGTATCTGAATGAAATTCTTCCCAAGATATCTTAAGTCTACCTGTTGTCATAATTTCTCCATGTTTAAGATTATTGAACTAATGTTATAGAAATGTTATAAAAAATCAATAGATGCTAGAGTTTAATTTGAATAGGAGTGTATTTTATGAATAAAAGTCTTAAATCGGCGTTTTCTAAAGAGGAAGAAACAGGTGGTTGTCCACTAAAGGTAAAAAGCAGAGAAGAAGAAACAGGTAATACTCCATTGAAAATGGAAGACACTTTAGGTTCCCCTTTAAGTATGAAACCAAGAGAGCCATTAATTGAAGATAAAGGCGTTGCTCCTTTAAGCATGAAGCCAAGAGTTCCTAATCCTTTAAAAATGTAATTTTAATAGATTTATAAAAAAAAGACCTCGCGATTATGATGAGGTCTTTTTTTTTATTGATCATATAGTTTCAAGAATTTTTTATAAGAAAGTCCGATGATTTTAGATATTTTTATAAATTCAATTACATCTAGTCTTCGTTCGCCGCATTCGTATTTGGCAACAAAAGATTGAGGCTTGCCTAAAGCATCCGCTACATCTTGCTGAGTTATTTCTGATTTTTTGCGGGTTTCAATCAGCAATTTGCGAAGTTTTTTATATTCAGGGGTATGTAATTCTGTCACCGTTTTTTACCTTTTTTCTTGCAAAACAACGGTAATATATTTAAACCTATATTAGGATTATCCCAAAATGGGATAATGAGTCGGTTTACTCTTGTCAGCGTTAGGGAAAATGACCTAGCGGTTATAGACGTTAAGGAGATCTTTATGAGACTATCGTTGTTGGTGGACGGTTTTAGGGGCTTTGCATGGAATTAAGCAATAGAATTCAGTATGGTGTCCATTTAGCCACGAAAAACATACCTGTTGTTAAAAGGTTGTATCCTGCTTTTAGAAAGTTAGTAACTAAATATACATGGGTAAGTGGTTTCAAGATTAAAAAATATAAAGGTTTTTATATGCTGCTTGAGAGAAATACAGCTATTGGTAAATTTATAGGCATATATTGCGGGCATGAGCTTGAGCAAACAAAGTTTTTCTTTGAAAATATAGAAAATTGTGATGCGTTTTTTGATATAGGTGCAAACGTTGGTCTTTATACGTTGGAAGCTGCACATAGGAGAATTAAAGAGATTAATGCTTTTGAGCCTGATTTTAGAAATATAAACTCACTTCATACAAATTTGTTAATCAATGAATTCGATGATGTTAAGGTGTTTGATATTGCTTTGTCGGATGAAATAGGATTTGTCGATTTTGTCCTGGAAATAGATAAAAAAACTGATATGTCCAGAGTAAAAACCGTTCTAGATAATAATCTAGATATCGTTAAAGTTAAAACATCTACTTTAGATTCGATGTTTGATTACAAAGGTAAAAAACTAGCTCTAAAAATCGATGTTGAGGGACATGAACAATCAGTTATTAAGGGTTCTGAAAATATATTAAAAAACAATAAATGTTTTATTCAATGCGAAGCGTGGGTAATTAATTACAGTAGTGTTAAGGAAACTTTTGAAAATCTTGGGTATAGAGAAATAAAACGAATAGCTAATGATAGCTATTTTGTAAATTTCTAGATTTGCCGTTAATGTGCTTCAGTCCAGTTGCTACCCCAGCCGGCATCTGCTTCTAAAGGAATATCCAATTCTTTGGCAGAGGATTCCATTATGCGTTTTACCATTGCTTCGGTTTCTTGCATCTCGTTTTCAGGAACTTCGAATATCAATTCGTCATGCACTTGTAACAACATTTTCGCTTTTAATCCTGATTTTTTCAGTTCGTAAAAAAGAGTTATCATTGCACGTTTAATAATATCTGCTGCTGTTCCCTGTAGTGGGGCGTTGATTGACTGGCGTTCCGCGAAGTTGCGTATAGCCGAGTTTTTATCGTTTATGCCGGGTACAAAACATTTGCGACCGTAGAATGTTTTAACGTAGCCGTGATTACGGGCAAATTCCTTGGCTGTGTTCATAAACATTTCAAGTTCAGGGAAGCGGGCAAGGTATTTTTTAATATAGTTGCTTGCTTCAGAGTTTGAAATACCCAATTGTTTTGCTAGTCCAAAACCGCTTATACCATAGATAATGCCGAAGTTGATGGCCTTTGCTTGGCGGCGAACTTCAGGCGTGATTTGCTCCAAAGGAATGCCGAATACTTGAGATGCCGTTGCAGTGTGAATATCTATTCCGTCATGGAAGGCTTGCTTTAAAGCTTGGATATTTCCGAGAGTAGCGGCAAGGCGAAGTTCCACTTGTGAATAGTCCACCGATAAAAGCTTGCAGCCTTTTTCAGGTATAAATGCCGAGCGGATTTTTTTGCCTTGCTCAGAACGTATAGGAATATTTTGCAGGTTAGGCTCAGAAGAGGATAGGCGCCCTGTATTTGTTCCTGCCATTGAATAAGAGGTGTGAATACGCCCTGTTTTAGGGTTAATGCTTTCAGGCAATGCGTCTGCGTAAGTGCTTTTAAGTTTAGAAAGCTCGCGCCATTCTATAATTTTGTCTGCTATCGGGTGGCCTTTGTCTGACAAATCTTCCAATACTGAGGCATCTGTAGAATAACCGCCAGTGCGGGTTTTCTTTCCGCCTTCAATGCCGAGGTTGTCAAACAATATCTCTCCCATTTGTTTAGGAGATGCAATGTTGAATGTACCACCGGCTAGTTGGTAAATCTCTTCAGCAATTATGGCTAGTTTTTGCTCTAAATCTTTGCTGATTTCTTTTAGCTTTGGAATATCTATTTTAATGCCGATGGTTTCCATCTCAGCTATTACTTTTACAAGCGGTTTTTCTATGGTTTCATAAAAATCAGCCATACCTTCTTCTGCAAGGCGAGGTTTGAAAACATTGTAAAGCTGTAGGGTAACGTCAGCATCTTCAGCAGCGTAAGATAATGCTTTATCCAGCGGAACAAGGTCAAAAGTTATTTGGCTTTTGCCTTTGCCCGTTACTTCACCAAACTTTATTGTGTCTATATTCAAAAATTCTTTTGCCAGATTATCCATTGAATTACTGTGAGATGTACCATCAAGCACGTAAGACATAAGCATTGTGTCGTCAACATTATTAATGTCTATCCCGTAAGGTATAAACATCTGCATATCGTATTTAAAGTTATGACCTATTTTTATAATGCTGTTGTCTTCTAACATTGGCTTTAAAATTGCCAAGGCTTTTTCTATCGGAATTTGTTTTAAATCTGATTTTTCAATTTTTGCATTATTGTCAAAGTCGAAACTGTCGCTGTAGCCTGTAGCATCACGATGTTGCAAAGGAATATAGCAAGCGTGTTTTTCTTTCACGGACATTGATATTCCCACAAGCTTTGCTTTGGAAGGGGTGAGGGCAGTTGTCTCAGTGTCAATTGCCACTAATCCTGCTTCTTTGGCCATACGCACCCATTTATTTAATGTTTGCTCATCTTGCACCAGTTCATAAGCTGAGGTAGACGAAGTTTCAAGTTCAGGTGCATTTTCTACGGCAGGGAATTTCCTTTCCATGCGAGAGAGTATACTTTTAAAACCTTGCTCTTCCAAAAATGCGAATAGTTTTTCTCTATTAGGAGTTGTTATTTTGATATCTTCAAGCTTTACGCAGAGCTTAACATCAGTTGCTAGTTGCACCAGTTGCTTTGATATGCGAGCTTTATCAGCAAATTCAATTAAGCTTTCACGGCGTTTATTTTGTTTAATTTCAGACGCACGGGCGAGGAGGGTTTCTAAATCGCCATATTCATTTATAAGTTGAGCCGCAGTTTTAAGCCCTATGCCGGGAACGCCAGGGATATTGTCAGAGCTATCACCCGCTAATGCTTGAACATCTACCACCTTGTCAGGAGTAACCCCGAACTTTTCTAGCACTTCAGGCTCGCCCATATATTTATATTTCATAGGGTCGAACAGGCTAACGTTAGGGCCTAGTAGCTGCATTAAATCTTTATCAGATGAAACTATTGTAATGTGTTGCCCTGTTTTTTCCGCCAACTTAACGTAAGAGGCGATAATATCATCAGCCTCATAACCTTCTTTTTCTATTGAAGGAATTGAAAAGGCTTCAGTCGCTTTTCTTATAAGCGGAAACTGAGGTATTAAGTCTTCAGGAGTTTCTGAGCGGTTTGCTTTATATTCAGGAAAAATATCGTAGCGGAAGTTTTTGCGAGCGGCATCGAATATCACCGCAATGTTTTGTATCTCCATATCGCTTATTAGCTTTACCAACATATTTGTGAAACCCATAACGGCGTTAACAGGAACTCCGTTAGGGTTAGTTAAAGGCGGCAAGGCATGGTAGGCACGGAAAATAAACCCCGAACCATCTATCAGAAATATATTACTAGCACCCTGATTGTTAGGGGCTTTGTTTTTAAGCGTGTGTGTATCTATCATGCCAATAGAATGCCCTGTTTAGGGGGTAAAGTCTATAGTTTTTCAGACTAATTTTTTGCAAGTGGTTGCTAGTGCTTTTACCTTATTCATTGCTGCTTTTGTAGATATTTTGCTAGAAGGATTGGAAAGTTGCTCAAGAGTGCTGTTCATGGCATCTTTGAATATCATTCTTATTTCAAGGTCAACCAGAATATTGCTACTGTATAAACGCAAGCTGTTTCCAATTTTCTTTATTGCATAAATATCCTGCTTTACTGTTTTGTCATTTCTTTTCGCTACTGTGTCTTTTCCTATTTCAAAGTCAAAAGAACCTGTACCAAGTGGTTTAATAGCGTGAAGTAGGCTTCTTGAAATAAGTAATTTATCTTGTCCTGAAATCTTGCTTTTCATACATTTTTCAAAACTTTTACAAAGTTTACCGTAATTTTCTTTAACGTTTTTGTGATTAATAGAATAAGTTATATTAACAAAACTAAGGCTTGTGTAAAAATCACTTTCGTTTTTTATATCCTTTTCACTGTTTTTAGGATTGGTTACAAGTTTCTTTATATAATCTTGGTAAACGGCAGATTTATAAAATTCGTTAACCAGCTTGAAGTTTCTGTTTTCAAGAGCTTCCTCAATTGTAGTTTTTGGCATCCTTAGGATATTTGTTTCTTTCATTTAGAACTTTTTTCCTGACATAACTTTTAAACAGCTATCTGATAAAACTCTAACTTTTTTCATTGTAGATTCTTCAGATATTACATTTTGAGGTTTTTTGCTTTCTTTAAGCGTATTTTCAATTGCTGCTTCAAAAGCGAATTTAATTTCTTTTTTGCTTAGAAAAGTTTTAGCGTTGCGGTTTAGAGATTTGCTAACTTTTTCTATCGCGAGTATGTCTTCTTCTACTGTAGCATCGTATCTTGCTCTTCCGTCACCGCAAGATCCTTTACCTAGAGGTATTATAGAAGAGTAAAGCATTCTTTGTGATATTGTTCTTTTATCATAAAAAGGAAGATTGTCATTATTAATGCATTTTTCAAAAGATTTACACAGTCTATTGGAATAGTCTTCTACGTTAGCGTGTCTAACTGCGTCAGGTATTGCTAAGTATGAAGATTTGTCTATGAAATCTAACTGCATTAGGTGATCTTTGTCGCCCTCATAAGGTTTTTTGCACAAATAGTCCGCATATTTACTGTAAGATGCGTCATAAAACTGTTCTGCTAGAGTTTTTTTGTTCGCAGGGCAATCGCAATCACAATGTATTGTTTCTTCTATTTTAGTTTCTTTCTTTGTCATTTATAAAAATCCTGCTTCTATGCGTTTGTTGTTTAATTTATATTCAGATTTTTTGAGAGTTGCTAATTTGGTCTGTTGTGTTTCTGAAGAAATTTTTACTAAAGGATAATCTTTTATCCTTGTTGTGTCCTGCAAATCGCTTCTAATAAAGTGGCTCATGCTTTTTATGCTAGATAAAACGGTATTTCCTATAGCACGTGATATTACGCCGTCAATATAATTTTTTGATGGAAGTAGTGATCCTTCGGTATTGTCTAGTATCGATTGAGTTACTTTTTCTATAGCTTCAATGTCTTTTTTGACGGTAATGTCATTTTTTAATTCAGATCTAGTGTGAGAGCCTTTGCCTAATAGATTTAATACATATACCATTTTCTTTACGGTATCTTTTTTGCTTTCTTCGTATGCGTTTGATTGCATATATTTTTCGAAGGTTTTGCAAAGGCGGTTAGTTTTTCTATCCAAAGCACTTGCGTAAATAGGTTGTTCAAAAACTTTGGCGGCTTTATTAAAACTGCTCTTAAGGTCTCTACAGAATATGCTCATAGAATTAATTACTCTTTTTTCTTTTGCTTGTAAGCGGCGGTCATAACATTCAAAGCGTCAATATGCTGTTGAGATGCTTTGCTCGGTTTAGGAGTGCCTTCAGGATTACTTTCACCGAAGCTGCCTGTTTTACCTGACATTCCTGCCAGAATAGCATTTCCTAGTTCACCAATTTCGTTTTCGCCAAGTTGTAGGTGTTTTGCCAAAATAGGTTCTTCTGTAGTTGGTTTTTGATCAACATGGGCAATTGCATGAGTAACTATGCTTTTCATGTGTGGAGCAGTTAAGCCAAAGTATAATGAATTGTCATTTTCTAACCATTCCATTATAAGGCGGGAAGCCTTCAAGTGGTTGCCTTCTGATTGGTCAAGTGCATCTTTCACTCGTGACATTGCGTATTCTCTGCTCATAATATTCACCCTCTTATAATTATTTAAAACCTCACGGTATATATTAGCAGAGTTCTAACAGTTTGTTCAATGCGTTATATGAACCTTTTAATCGTTGGTCTATATCGTCCCAAGCCTTAATAAATACAAGCTTTTGGTCTTCAGGTCGGAGCTTAACTGTACCCATTTGCTTACTTATGTATTCTACTAGTCTACCGATATTGATCTTGGTAGAAGGGTGGAAAGACATAACCGCACCCTTAGGGCCAGCTTCAAGCTTGTCTATTCCAACCTTGCGGCAAAGTTGTTTAATTTCAACTAGTTTAAGAAGATTCTCAACGTCCTGTGGTAACTTGCCAAAACGGTCAATAAGCTCTGCTGCAAAGCCTTCAATCTCATTTTTATCTTTCAATTCAGCTATACGGCGATAAATTGATAGTCTCAGGTTTAAGTCTTGAATATAACTTTCTGGAATCATTACAGGCATACCCAAGTTTATATGAGGAGACCAATGTTCTGTCTCTTCTATTGTGGTTCCACCATGTTTTACAGCGGCGACTGCCTCTTCAAGCATCTCTTGGTAAAGCTCAACCCCGATCTCTTTAATATGTCCTGACTGCTCTTCGCCCAGAAGATTACCAGCACCGCGAATATCAAGGTCATGGCTGGCAAGTTGGAAACCAGCACCTAGGCTGTCCAACTGCTCAATAACATGGAGGCGTTGTTCAGCTGTTTTGGTAAGGGGCTTTTTATGGTCAAAGGTAAAGTAAGCATAGGCACGCTGTTTGGAGCGTCCGACACGGCCGCGAAGCTGATAAAGTTGGGCAAGACCGAACATTTCAGAGCGGTGAAGGATTATTGTATTAGCGTTAGGAATATCCAAGCCTGATTCCACTATATTTGTAGAAAGTAAGACATCATATTTGCCCTCATAGAAAGATGACATTTTATCTTCTATTTCTTCCGCACCCATTTGTCCGTGAGCAACTATCATTTTAAGCTCAGGTACTAGATGTCTTAGTTCGTCTTCTATTTTTGCAATATCTGCAATGCGAGGACATACATAAAATGATTGTCCGCCTCTGTAGTGTTCACGCATTAGGGCATCACGAATAACCACGGAGTCATAAGGTAGAGTAAATGTTTTAACTGCCAGTCTATCAATAGGGGCTGTTGTTATCAGGCTTAATTCACGCACCCCGGTCAATGCCATCTGTAATGTGCGAGGTATAGGGGTGGCAGTTAAGGTCAGAACGTGGACATCTTCTTTTAATTCTTTAATACGTTCTTTTTGCTTAACGCCAAACTTTTGCTCTTCATCTATAACTAGCAATGCCAGATTGTTAAATTTTATATGGTTGTTGAGTAGGGCATGAGTGCCAATAACTATATTTACATCGCCTTTCTCTAAACCATCATAGGTAAGCTTTTTATCCTTTTCTGATACAAAGCGGGAAAGTAGCCCGATGCGAATAGGAAAATTATAGAAACGTTGTTGGAAGGTTTGGTAGTGCTGACGGGCGAGTAGAGTAGTAGGGGCAATTAATGCCACCTGATACCCTGAAAGTGCAACTACAGCCGCCGCCCTTAAAGCCACCTCTGTTTTACCAAAGCCTACATCACCGCAAACAAGCCTATCCATCGGGCTGTCATTAGCCAGATGCTCTATTACATCATTAATTGCTTTTAACTGATCTTCAGTTTCAGGGTAAGGAAAGCCAGATACAAATTTCTCATATAAATTGTTTTCAAGCTCTATTGGGGTTGTCTTTTTCAATATGCGGGTTGCGGCAATCTCCATCAGCTTACTTGCAAGGATAAGTAGATCTTTTTTTGCCTTAGCTTTACGAGCTTGCCATGCACTGCCGCCTAGTTTATCAAGTGTTGCCCCAGCATCACCTGAGCCATAGCGTGAAAGAATATCCAAGTTTTCAACAGGAATAAAAAGCTTATCCCCGCCTAAATATAATATGCGTAAACAGTCGTGAGGTATGCGATCAACCACCACTGTTTCAAGCTTTTGAAATTGCCCGATGCCATGTTCTTCATGCACAACATAGTCGCCTTCATTAAGTTGGCTTATTTCAAACAGGAAGGCATCACTTTTTTTCTTTTTCTTAGCAGAGCGGGAGAGGCGGTCGCCTAGTAAATCCTGCTCGGTCATCACCGCTAGTTTTTCGGTTTCAAAACCATGCTCCAACCCTAGAATGGATATGTCTTTTTCTATATCCTTCAATCCTTGCTCTTGCAGCAGGTGAGTAATGCGGTCTTTAGAGCCTTGGCTATAGGCGGTAATTAAAACCTTCTTGCCCTTCATTTGAAGTTGCAGAATATGTTTTGTAATGGTGGAATATAAATCAATCCCCACTTGAGCTCTTATATCGCCGAAGTCGCGCCCCTTTCTTCCGCCTGCGTCTTTTTGCTCATGTACTGGAGGAAATGGTGAGAAGTTTATAACTTCTTCGTAGGTAGATAATTTTTCATGAAAATCTTCAACGCTTAAATACAAAGATTCAAGCGGAACAGGTTTATAACTGACAGCGGATGTTTTTACATCGGCATTTAGCATAGACATACGAGCCTGATACAAATCCACTATTTGTTGAATGCGAGAGGTTAAAGATTGCTCCGCCTGATGGTCAAGAGTAATGGAGGCATTAGGTAGGTAATCAAATAGTGTTTCGAGCTTATTATAAAAGAAAGGTAGCCAATGCTCCATGCCGGCATAAATTCTGCCCTCACTTATAGATTCATATAAAGCGTCATTGCTTTTAACCGCTCCGAAGTTTTGACGGTAGTTTTTGCGGAAGTTTTCAATCGCTTCCTTACTCAAAATCACCTCAGATATAGGGTATAGATTAATTTCCTTTACCTCTTCTAAACTCCGCTGGCTTAAGGCATCAAAGGTTTTTATGTTTTCAATATCATCGCCAAAACAGTCGATGCGTAAAGGTGCTTCAGAGCCTGCGGGGAAGATATCTATCAACCCGCCACGAATTGCATATTCGCCAGCTTCACGCACGGTTTCAGTGCGGTGGTAGCCGTTAGCCGTTAAATAATCCTGCAGTTTTTTTAAATTTAAAGTTTCTTTGGCCTTGATGCTGAAAAAAGAATTTCTGAATTCATCACGTGCTGGAAGCTTTTGAGTAATTGCCGCAACAGTGGTAAGAACTATCAAAGCTTTGGGGTGGCCTTTGCGGTTTATTAATTGCGTTAGGGTTTTGAGCCTTTCACCCATGATGTCAGTGTTAGGAGAGACACGGTCATAAGGTAAGCAATCCCAAGCAGGAAAACGCATAACCTCAACCTCTGGAGCAAAGAAATGCAGTGTCTCATAAAGCTGCTCAAGGCGTAAATCATCTGAGGCTATATGGATAATGGGCTTTATAGATTTCTTAGCAAACTGCCCAAGATAAAGTGAGTCAAACCCCTCGGGCACTCCAGAGAGGGTATAACTATTTGATTTGTCTTTTTCGGCTGCAGTATTTTGCATGGACTTTATATATCAAATTCTATTGATTATTACCAGAATTAGATGCTATCTTTTTGTTAATTCATATAATTAATGGGGTATGTTTATTATGTCTTTGACTGATCAAGGATCTCAAATGGAGCGTAGGTTTCAGGTAGATAGTTTTGTTTCTTCTACCAAATGGGACGGTGCGACATTGATTCCGTTGAGGCAAGATGCTTCAGTTAGAAGGTTCTATCGTTTAGCTAAAAACGGCAAAACAGCCATATTGATGGATGCACGGCCTCCGCTTGAAAATACGGAGATGTATCAGTTTATGCGTAATAAGCTAGATAAAATCGGTTTAAATGTTCCTGAAATCTATGCGACTGACCATACTCAAGGCATAGTTATAATGGAGGATTTTGGTGACGAACGTTGCTTTGAGTTGTTTACAAATAAAAAAGTTGATTTAAATGAAATGTATTCCTCAATAGTAGATGCTCTGGTGCATAAATATAAAGCTGACCCTAAAATTGCTTTGGAAGATTCTGTTTCATATTCTGATGACTATTGGTTGTTCAGGGTAGAGCAATTTTTGCTGCACTATATGCCTCAAGTTGAAGGAAGAGAAATTACTGGCACGGCACGTGAAGATTTTCTAGGATTTTATAAAGAGCTTATAAACAGTGCTCATGATTTGGGTAATGTTTTGCTTCATGGTGATTACGGCGTGAATAATCTCTATTACTTTCCTCAAGAACAGGGTGTCCATAATATTGGCATTATCGATTTTCAAGATATGACCGATGCTAGAGGTAACATGATGGGCTCTCCGGCATTTGACCTTGTCTTCCTGCTTGAAGATGTAAGGGTTGATGTATCTGACGAGTTAGAGCAAAAAATGGTAAAAAGATTTTTGCAAAACACTGGAATAGAAAATGTAGATGCCTTTAATAGGGAGTACGCAATTATAGCGGTGGCTCAGGCTACCAAGTGTTTAGGATTGTTTGCTAGGCTAGGTTATAAGGAATGCAGAAAAGAATATTTGGAGTTTATTCCTTATTGCTTACGTAATTTGAATAAGCACCTTCCTAATGATGAATTTAAGAATATTAGAAATTGGTTTGAAAAGAATAATATAAAGATTTAAGAGAGGAATATTTGTAATGGCTAAAACTACAAAAAAAACTGAAGATAAAAATGCCTATGATGAGGTTGTTTATGAAAGTTTTGCTTATCCGCAAACTCACCATACTCACCTTTATACTGTGGCAAATCTGTTTGGTATGAACCCTGTAGATTTCAAACATGCTAACGTTTTGGAATTAGGATGTGCCGGCGGTGGTAACCTTGCTCCTTTGGCTTACGCTTACCCTGAAGCGAGTTTCTTCGGTATAGATATTTCTCAAGAGCAAGTTACTCAAGCAGAACATATGAGAGAAAAATTAGGTTTTGATAACCTTGAATTTCAGCAACAGGATATAATGAAGTTCAAACCTAGGAACAAAAGAGAAAAATATGATTACATTATATGTCACGGCATATTTTCTTGGGTGCCTGAAGTCGTTCGCACTAGAATCTTTGAAATCTGCAATGAATATTTAAGTGATAATGGTTTGGCGATTATAAGTTACAACGCTCTTCCTGGCTGGAATGCTGTTCGTAGTCTTCGTGACATGATGATATACCATGTAAAACGTTTTGATAATCCTGTTGATAAAATCAATCAGGCAAGGTTGTTGCTGCAGTTTTTGGCTGATAACGTAAATAAAAGTAATGCATCTTATCTGGGTATAATTGAAAATGAGATTCAGTTATTGTCCAATGCTAATGCTTCTTATTTCTATCATGACCATTTGGAAGGTGAAAACGAACAGTTCTATTTAAGTGATTTTGTTAAAATGGCAAGAGAGCATAATTTGGAATATGTAGGCGATACTAATGTAAGTAGTATGTATATTGGTAATATGCCTCAAGATGCTATGGATAAATTGAAGGTTATAAATGATATTGTTGATCAAGAACAATATATGGATTTCATTAAAAACCGCCGCTTTAGGTCTTCAATACTTTGCAAGCAAGGTAATAATATCAATCGCAATTTGGTTAAAGAAAAAATATTGGATTATTATTTGAGCTTCACTTCACCGGCAACTGTCAGTGAAGAGAGTTCTGAGAAGAAAGTTACTTTTAATTTTGCTGGATTTAGCTTCGATACTAATGAAGAAATCTCAACAACTCTTTTCAAAGAGTTGGCTGCACAGGGTATTAAACCTATTCACGCAAAAGAGCTTATTAAAATAACTCAAGAAAAGTTGGGGTTGAATGGCAGTGAAGTTGTTGAAACGATTCTTTTAAACAACGGGCTGAACTTGCTGTTGAGAGGGTTTATTAATATCTATTCTGATATTCCTTCGTATGTAAGTGACATTAGTCAAAAACCAGAGGCTTACAAAGTTGCAAGATACGAAGCTGCAATGAACAATTATTCTAGAAATAAGGTCAATAATGTCTTTTCAAACGTTGTGACTACAGATGTAATCACAAACATTATCATCGCTTCTCTTGATGGTAAAAATACTTTGGAAGACGTTTTGAATATCTTGCTTAAAAATGCAAAAAATAACGTTATCAATGTTCAACTTAATGGTGTTCAAGTTAAAGATGAAGCACAATTAAGAGAAATTCTGCAGAAAGGTTTGGAAGGAATTCTACCTAAGCTTGCAGAAAAAGCATTCTTAATTTCTTAGAGTTGTATTTTTGTAATAGGGTTCTGTTAATTAAATTCTGTTGACTTTATTCATAAAACGCTATAATTATTCACACTCAAAATTACCAGTTACGAGTGTGTGTTTTGTATAATATATAATTATTACAAGGAGATGGTTTTTTATGCCTCAGAGGCTAAGTGGTAAGAACGTTATGGTACTGGTATCTAACGGCGTTGATGAAGCAGTAATGTCGAGCGTGCAGAGAGATATAATAAAGACCGGTGCGAAAATCAAAGTTGTCTCAACTGACAATGGTTTAGTTAACAGTTGGAATGGCAAAAATTGGGGGCTATATTTCCCTGTGGATGCCAATATAAACAGCACTTTGGGTTCGGACTTTGATATGTTGGTTGTTCCTTCTGGAAAAATGTCAGTTGAAAAATTGGCTAGCAATCCGCATTTTGAGCGTGTGATCTCTAGTTTTATAACTGCACAAAAGCCGATGTTTTTCTTAGGAAATGCAGCTGAATTATTAAAAAATATTGATCATAGTGAACGTAGTAATATAATTGCAACAGGAGATGTGGGAGGCGAATTGGCTTCTTCAATCTTTTCGATGATAATGCATTTTGCTGATGGCATTGTTGATCAAAAAACAGAAATGAAACAAGTGGCTTAAATTTATGAAAGCAGAAGTTCAAACAGCTATTGATGAAATAAATGCTTCTTTAGATCTTCTAAGGAGGCATCTTTGACTGGGATAAATCTTTATACCGTCTAAGTGAACTCAACTCTCTTGCTGAAGATCCTGCTATTTGGAATGATCAAGCTAAAGCTCAAAAAATTTTAAAAGAACGTACAGGTTTAGAAAAAAGAATAACTGCGATAAAAGAATTGCAGTCTTCTGTTGAGGATAATATTGCCTTAATAGAATTGGGCGAGGAAGAAAAAGATTTCGAAACCGTAGCAGATGCTGAAAAAAGCCTTATAAATTTAAAAGATGATGTTAAAAAGCGTGGTATTGAATGTTTGCTTTCAGGTGAGCTTGATGGCAATGACGCTTATTTGCAGATCAACGCTGGGGCAGGTGGTACGGAATCTTGCGACTGGGCGAGTATGATTCTGCGTATGTATTTACGTTGGGCGGATAGACGCGGTTTTACAACTTCGTTGATGGATCAGCAGGACGGCGATGTTACCGGAGTTAAAAGTGCGGTAGTTGAAATTAAAGGTGAGAATGTTTTCGGCTGGTTGAAGTCTGAAGTAGGGGTGCATCGGCTGGTGAGAATTTCTCCTTTTGATGCCAACGCAAAACGTCACACAAGTTTCTGTTCAGTGTTTGTCACACCTATAGTTGATGATGATATAGATATTAAAATTGAAGCTAAAGATTTGCGTATAGATGTTTACCGTGCGAGCGGTGCGGGTGGTCAGCACGTTAATAAAACTGAAAGTGCCGTGCGTATGACTCACCTTGCTACAGGCATAGTTGTGCAGTGCCAAACTCAACGTTCGCAAATTCAAAACCGTGAATCTTGCATGAAGATGTTGAAAGCAAAGCTTTATGAGCGTGAAGTTGCGGCTAGAGATGCCGAAAAGCAGCAGATGGAAGATGCAAAAACTGATATTGGTTGGGGGCATCAAATCCGCTCCTACGTTTTACATCCATACCAAATGATAAAAGATTTACGCACTGGCGTTGAAACCTCAAATTCTCGCGATGTTCTAGACGGTGATATAGATATGTTCCTTGAAGCCGCTTTATCAGACAAGTTGGGTGGTAAAGATAAAGGCGAAAAGAAAATCTCTTACGAAGATTAAATCTAACTATTTATTTTAAAGAATAAGTTATTGATATGTCAATATTTTATGTAAAAACTTTGACATACGTTTTTTGATTATGTAGAATAACGCGGTTTCCAATATATAAGCAAAAGGATGTTACAAATGAAAAAAGGTATTTTGGTTAAGAAGTTCTTGGCGGCATCAGCTGCGGCTACGATTTTGGGATCACCGATTGCTGTGTCCGCTCAGATGAGCACTATGGACAATATTAACATGATGAATACTATAAACGCTAGCAATATGACTAACGTTTTAGTTTTTATGGATGATGAAGATAACATTGAAGCTTTAAACAATTACATATCAGATCCTGCTGAAAAAAATCTTAATAAACTTGTTGAAGTAAATCTTATTGTTGAACAGCAGAAACAGTTTGCTAAAGAATCCCTTTCATCAGTTAAACATGTGTCAAATTCTAATGAAGTCACAAAAGAGATGAGAGAAGTTTTTTATAAATCTGTTACTAATGCTCACAGAAAAGCTGCTTTTAATGCAAGCAGTGTTGGGGAAATGGAAAAACTCGGATTTTCTGAGAGCAGTGCAAAAACTTTTCTTGAATGCAAGAAAAGTGCAAACGGAGATATGGATAAAACCTTCAAACTTGTGGAAGCAAAAGAAAAGAAGGATCATGATAGAGAAGTTGGAATTATTTTAGGTATTTTTGGTGTGGGTGTAATTGGTGCCGGAATTGCTGCTCACAGAAGTCTTAAAAGGTAAAAAATCTTAATGTCTATGCTTTAATAGTTTCTCTAAAATTTTTGAAATAGGATTAGTGCTGTCAATCACTTCGTTATGAATGTCTTTTATTTTCTGATTTTTTTCTATGTTGTGCCAAGTTTTTTCATGGAAGAAATAGGCGACAGTCTGCACGCAAGGTTCTATAAATCCAATAGCTAAGGCGACCTTCCAACTACCACTTAAAACATAAGCAACAATGAGTGCTATGCTCATGTGCATTATTGCGTAACTTAATGTTTTGAGTATAGCGTTTTTTATCATGATTATTTGAAGAAGAAATCCTTTAATTTATGAGCACAGCAAGGGCAGAAATGTTTTATATGCTCTCTTTTTTCTTTTGTGAATTCGTGCCAAGCACTTTCATGAATAAAATAACCAATGATTTGTGCGAAAGGTTCTACCGCCCCTATGGCAAGAGCAATTTTCCAACTATTAGTTAAAAGATAAGCTACAGTTACCGAAACGCTCATATGCATTACTGCATAGGTGCAAGTTTTTAATATGGTGTATCTCATTTATTTATCCTTAAAGGTAACAATCACTCCGCGTTTTTTGAAATAAGCCTGCATCAGTTTTCTTCCCTGACGATTGTTTTGTATAAGGCGTGCAGGTTCAACTGTTACAACGTTAGTATTTTCTTTTTTCAAGATTTCTTTTAATGCCATGATGTGTGTATCAATGTCGTTGTTGTCATCTTCAAGTGATTTGTAGATATTTTCTATAGCTTGTTCTTTTGTAAGTTCAGTCATTGTGTTTATCGATCCTTTTAATAAATTTGGCTAATGTTAATATGCGGATTCTTTAAAAACAAGCCATTTGCAAATTATGATGATAAGTCATTTTTGATTTTTATTACCTGTATGTTACTTATGTTAACATCTATTATACATAATCATTATAATATATAGTTAAATTTTGGAGATTGTTGAATATTTGTGTTTATTTTCAAATACTTAGTTTTGCTGTACTGTTTTGAATTTAATTGAAAAACTATATAATACATGGTACAAGAATACATAATCTTAATATCGTTTACTAATGGGGGGAAGCTATTTACATGACTTTGTGTTTGTGTGACTTTGTTTGCTTGAAGTCTTCTCTATCCCTATGGTTTGTAGGGGGTACTTCAGTATGATCGATTACTCTCTCAATAATTGGCTTTATAGGTTAGGTTTATGGCGTGGCCAAGACAGAGAGTTGGAGTTAAAAGATCTTCTATTTCAAGATAATATAAAATTAAGCAGAGCAGGGATTGACCCGAATAGCGGGCAACTGATAGATGTTTTCTCTGAAGCGAGTTATGACCCTGAAGACGGAATTTTCGAATATAAACTAGGTTGGTGGAGATATATTCCGCACAGCGAAGGTCAGGCGAATAAGCAATATGTGATGAGCCTTAAAGGTCGCATAGCAGACCATGCCGATATTAATGATAATAATCCACAAATTATTCCTGAAGAAATTTTGATAGGCGGGCAGGCGGTATTTAACAATACGGGTACTGATAGTGACCCAATTTATCAGGGCAAATATCAGGCGATGATGAATATAGCTTGGGATATGGGTTCAAGAGTAAATAATTTAATTCAAAATAAAGATGAACCAGTAAGTAAAATTGCACAGATATTTGCGGGCGATGACGGCAAGGGTAATCTTTCAAAACAGGTTTTCGGAACAGCTCCAATATTCCGCGGGTTAGATGAAAAGAGTGGCGGGTTTGGGGATACTCCTTTGCAGCTTGCTTTTGCCAATGCCAGCATGGTTAAAGACAAAAATATACAGTTCAACAATTGTGATGACGAACAACTTAAATCGCTTATGGGGTTTGTGTTCAATAATCTTGATATAAATAACTCACATATCAACAACTTTAAAGTTCCGGCTGTTGATCCTGACTCTGGTGTTACTTTTAATACTGAAGTGAACTTTGAGATTGATGCTGAAACTAAGCGTCGCATTTTCACTCTTTCAATTGCACCGTCTGATATTCCTTTAGGCCATATACCTCCGGCACCTTTTGAATTGATGAGGCTTGAATTCTCAAGACCTGATGAGGACACTGCAGTACTTGAAAAATCTGTGTTTATGCAAGTGCCGAAGAACAACGCAACTATGTTTGATGTTTTGAGAAAGATTGGATACTTCCAAGAAGCAAATTCAAAATACTTGGCTAAGGGTAAATATCCTCCGTTGCAAGATTTGGCGATTAAATACCGAGTTGAAAACGATATAGAAGAAATGCCGACACCTCCATCACTTAAAACAGCAGGTGGTGAGATTGTTGTTATCCCGCTTAACGGTTGCAGTATGACTAAAAAGGGCGGACTACCTACAGATGGCGTGGGTGGCGGTACTTTGATTATGAGCCGTGGCTTGAAAGATGACGGCACAATCAGTGAAGTTTCAGTTCTTCACGGTATGCCTCTAATTCCTGCTCCTGATAATGAAGATTACGAAGCGATAATGGCGGATGTTACTCCTTGGTGGCAGGGTGTGAGATATGTGGTGATAGACCATGACCACTTCGACCACTCCACCGTTGAGTATTATGCACAGAAAGGTTTTTTCAAAACCAAAGAAGGTGAAAAACCTAAAGAGATAATTTGCACTAAAGAAGTTAAATACATTATTGAGCAGCGTTTAAACAATGTTGCTGATTGCTTGAGGCCAAGATTTAAAGTTGTAAACGATATAGACAATATTCCGGTTAAAGATGAAGAAGGGAATACCCGTATCTGGATACAGTCTTGCAAAAACGGTACAAGACACTCGGCACAAACTTCAACTCAGATATTCACTGGTTGTTATAACGATGAAAAATATCTTGAAAGCTATTTGTTCTGCAATGACAGCTTCAGTTTATCTGAAAAAGGTAAGGAGTTTGTTAAAAAAGGCGTAAGAGCTTTAGGCAAGGAAAAAGGCGTTACAGCTTCCAAGGTAGATAAAGAAATTGATGTTGCCTTTTATGAGCCTACTGCGATTACTTTCAAAGGCAAGACAACTACAAAAGATGAATTTAAAGAAACTTGGCGTTCCGTTATGGAAGTTTTGGGTAATGCAGAAAAGGCTTCAATCTTTGTGCCTTTCAGTACCAACCATGAAGAATATCAGTATCTGATAGAATTGTTCAATGAACCGCACATTATGCGTAACTACACTTTTGTCGGACGCAATGCAGAGATAAGGGGAAGCTCTTTAAACCAATTTGGGGTTAATCCATGGATTGATTTAGGTAAGGTTAAGCTTCCTAAGAAAATAATGGATAAAATCATGTGTCCTGTTGACACTATTATAGCTGAAAATGCTTGGGATGTTGACAATAAGAGTCAGTTGAAAAAGGCCATAGATATACGAATAGCTGAAATAAAGATTGATTTGGAAGCTAAGGGCAAACATCCTGCCGCTAGTACAGAGATTTATATTCTTAAAAGCATTTTCAAAAATAGTAAGTTCAAGTTCGATACTTCTAAAAATCTTGAAGCTTATAATATGTATCAGGCAATAGTTGAAAATAAATTCCAAGACACCTCGGTGATGACTGCGGGCAGAAGCTCAATGACTGCTAAAGGTTTCCGTTCTGATCCTCAACATACGGCGGTTATAACTACGGGTCCTAGTGGTACGGAGTCAGAACATTTTGCATCAATCTCCCGCTATAAAAACTTCTGGTCGCTTTTTGACTCTAACGAGAAGATAGCAAGCACTGGTTATTATATGGATCCTGAGAAAAGCGTTATCTGCATTACTCAGCCTGCACCTCCTATAAAAGGGGCGGAAGAAGCTCAAGAGCAGATGATAAAAGACGTAATCAAAAACCGCAATACCACAGTGATTGCTGCCCACCGTACTGGGTTTAAAATCTATAACCCTAAAGAGCTAGTAAACAGCTTTATTGAAAAACTTAGTGATAAGAAATTTGAGTATAAGTTTGATGCGGTAAATAATGAAATTACAGTTTACAACTGCCCATCACATATTCATGGTCACGGCTGCAGAGAAGATGTAAAAGAGCAAATTAATTCTGTTCCTGCAAGAACTCATGAAGTGTTGCATATACCTTCACCTGCACATCATAAAGAATTTGTGGAAGTGGTGAATGAGTTGGGTAAACATACTAGTATTATGGACCCTGACGATCACGTGATGCGTAAATTTGAAATTGATGAAAAAACTGGCAAACCTTCAATGCCTATTAAAGCTTATCTGCAACAGTCGTTTATGACTTTGCGTTTGTTCTATCAATTTGGTAAGCCTTGGCGTCCGCTAGTAGAAATGAAACGCTGTGTTGTGCCTCGTGCTGATGGTACTACCAGAAGAAGCGGCTTGGCTATTCGTAAGGGTGATGGAGAGTTTGAAACTAAAAACGCAATTTTAGATTTTAACAGTGCGGTGAATTTGGATAGTAACCCTGATTATGAGGATTACAAAGCGAGAAGGAATAATCCTTCAAAAGTAGAACAGAAACCTGAGGGGCAAAGACCGGGTGGACGTATGGCCTTTAGAAATTTTGGGAGAGCTAATTAATTAATGAGTGAAGAACGTAATATAGCACATAAAAAACACGTATGGGATGCCTTCATTAAAAAGGGTATTCTGTTGCCTATAGTTTACGATGTTGAAACATTTGGGTTGCAACGTGACAATGTTCCTCACCCTGTAAAAGGTACGCCTATTATTACCGAGTATTCACATTTGGTGATGGATATTGCCGGCAACTATGTTGATCACTTCCAGATTTTTCCACGTCGCCCTGAGACTGAATTGGGTGACCCTGCTGCTCCGCTAGTTATACGCAAATTTCCGCAGGAGTTTGACTCAAAAGATCGTATTCCTTATGTGCAAGCAATGGGTGAAATTTTGTGGGAGTTGGAAAAAGTTCCTTTCCGTTATGAACAAGCGGCAGAAAAATTAGGTGACAGCAAAAAATTAGTTAATTATATAAAACATAATATAGATGCTGATGAATTGGATTTAGCTGATAGTTTTAATGCGAATACTGATGAAGATGAAAAAATTTCAGATGATAAAGTTTATTCGGAAGAGATTATAAATATTCCTTTATTAGATGATGATGGTAATGTTGTTCATGATGTGCGTTATCATCCTAAGTTGGAAAAAATAGCCTATAGGGTAGATGCTAATCCTTCAAGCCCATACGCAATGCCAAGGTTAAAGAATAATTATTATGTTGATGCAGAAGATGGTAGTAGATGGAAACTTATAACCCCTAGAAGAGCGGTGTTTGGTTATAATAACCACGGTTTTGATAACGCGGTTATGAGAGTTAACTTTATGCGTGCGGGTGTTTATCCTGAAAATCTTTTTTCAATGACTGCCCAATCAACTTTGAGTAACAAACAAATAGGCAAGAGCTTCTCTTATGATATTAGAAACCTATTCCGCTCTGTAGTGCTTTACGGCTCGCAAGGTGAGGATAAGTTTGATTTCAGTGAAAAAATAAACCCAGCTAATGGCCGCCCTTATATAAGTGAAAGCCTTGTTGGTGTAATGAAAGAAAATACCAGAGCGGCGAATAGGACCAGAGGTATTCCCGGTGGTGTCACTCTGCATGACGGTTCTATTTACGATGAGCACAGTGCCCACGGAGCGTTGTACGACGTATTTGCAACTCAAGCTTTATATAAACAGGCAATGCAGAAATCGCCACATATATTAGAAAAGATTCTAAAACAGGCTGATCAAAAATATCTGCAGGATTGGTTAAGCAATGTAGATGTTAAGGATGATAAACTTCCTTTATTTTCAATCTCAGTTAAAAACTATCCTAATGCTCCTTATGAAACTCTCTATGCGTTTTTAGGTACGGATGTTCAATTGGGCAATATGAAGAAATATATCTTCATGAAAACTGACGGTTCTTTGCATGATGCTAAATACAAAGGTAAATCATTTTTTGAATTCTCGGCGGATGAATGGGAAAGATATTTAATAGATAATGCCCGCAATACTGATGCAGTGATACGTTTGATACCTGCTAAAAAATGGCCTTATGCTTTGCACATGGATACAGTTTTAAAAGAAACTGAGGCTGGTGGTATATGGCGTAATAATCTGGACGATGTTGAACAGGATTTGGTAAAGATAAAAGAAAACCCTGAAATGCTGGCTAACATTAGAAGAGCGGTTGAAAATATCAATTTCAGAATGAAGCAAGTTCCTGGAGCTCAAAACCCAACAAAAGAAGATGATTTGTATAAGTACGGGTTTGCTGAACCTCCTTATCTTTCTGGTGTTGAAAAGAATTTGATGGAAACAATCCACGCCGTGCAGGTGCATGAGTATCGCTTCCTTAAATTGGTGGATGAAAGTATGTACAGGCTGTTTATCACTCCGCACAAGATTGACAATATAGATATAAATAATCCTGAAATAGATAGCGTTCTTGATAACTTCAGTGATTTGGTTAAAAGAGTTAAATCTAAGTTCAAGAAAAAGAAAATAGATTACTTAGGTATAGTTGAAGAGTTTACAAATAAATACGATGTAAATTACGACAAAAAATATGAAGAAAAACTGATTAAATCGGGTAAAGATGAAAATATCGCCGCTCTTTATGCAATAGAATATAAAGAAAAAATGATCGCCAATATGCAAAAATTCCGTTGGGCGATGAAGGCTCAGTTCTTAAAAGCGGAAAAAGCGGAAAGATTGAATAATAGTTTATACGCTCAGGGCATGGTTACTGTTAATGATATGTTCAAGCAGGATGGCAAAAAGTCTAAATTGCTTATCGCCAATGCTTATAGGGGTGATGGTTACAACACTCCGCAGATAGTTGATGCTGAAGCGGGTATGTCTATTCCTATGAGCTATATAGAAAAGCAAGATAGAAAAACTGTATTTGATAAATTCAATAAGGGTGAGTGGGTGAGTAGATTCTACAGGGCTCGTTCTAACCCTGCGGTTGAGATTGTTTTAACTCAATATGCTGATGCGGGTAAATTAAAAGATCTTCCTGAAGAGTGGCAGTTTGAGTATAAAAAATATAAACAGCTTAAACTTTACGGTAAGCCTAATGAAAATGAAATAACTTCTGCTTTACCTACAATAGGCAGTTATGAATATGAGCTGAATAAAATAGAAATTAATGCGTCTTCAGGCAATAGAGAAGCTTTGGAAAGAAGTTTATTAGAAGCTTCGGGCGTTGCTATAAAACTAGATAATTATGATGAGGCAAAACGTATTATTGCCGAAAGTGTAAAGTGGATAGAGGATATCAAAAAACAAAACAAGTTTGATAAGAGCTTGCAGGATAATGGTTTGTATGATCCTAAATCAGGCCTTCCTTATGATGATATACCTTATGAGATAAAAGATAATGATTATGTGGTGATAGATTTGCCTGCACATCATTTAAGGAACCCTATAGAGCAATTTAATAATGACGGTCTCCCTCATAAATGTTTGGTAATTGAAAAACCTTCAGCAGAAATTGCTAAGGCTATTAAGCAAAAACAAAAAATAATACTAAGGGAGCAGGAAACAGGCAGAATGTATCATACTGGCCCTGCAAAATTGGTTAAAGCTCCTGATGAAAAGGATTATCGCTCTATTCATTTGAATGAAACATCAAGACGTGCTTATGAACAGTCAAATCAAGATTTTCCTGCACACCCTATGGTGTTGGGAATAGAGGATTTGTATCCTGTTGCCAATACCCGACAAATGAAACCAGATGTGCAAACATTTAAACTTCCAAAACAGAATTTTGACGGATTGGTTTATCATGAAATTGCAAACCTGCCTAAAGAGGTTAGTGGTTTGATAATCCCTGCTGAATGTGTGGCTCAGGCTTTAGAGCCGGGTAAGGCTATTCGTTTAAGAGAAGCTTCAGGTGCGATGTTTGATAATATTTGCGGTGATAGCGGAGATGACACGGGTCATATATATGACACTAAATTAAAAGGTGTTGTTAAAGATATTACTTTGAAAGAGCTTTTCAACAAGGTTGATAGCGGAGAAATAAGTCAAAAGGTTATGACCGATTATGGTTTCCAAAGTAAAACCCATATGCAGCAGGTGTTCAGCCAATATGCGGCAAATATGCAGAAGCCAAACTATGAAGATATACCTGTAGTTATAATGGAATTTAATGAAGTTACTAAAGAAGATTGGGGATATTGGAATCCCCCTGAAGCACCGGTGGCTGCAATGTTGAGAGGTGAAAGAGCTGTTGCTCCTTCGGCTTACAGGGCAGTGCCTAAAAAGAATAAAAGAAAAATAAGTTAGGAGAATAAAGCAATGTTGATTAATCGTGAATTTAATGCCGCGGCTTATCCTTATACGCCTCCTATAAAACATTTGGCTCAAATAAACTCAATTCCTGTTGAGTATAGGAAGATAGTATTGAGTGCATGGCAAATTGATGGGCAGTCGAAGTCAGTTAATCTTGATACGGCAAAATGGGCATTAGGCAAAACCAATGTCATATCTTTGAGCCGTTCGCACGATGAAAATAAAAGCTGGATGAGAATGTTGGTTAACACGGCCATGGGTGCAAAGGTAAACAATAGTTATCCTTATCAGTCTTCAAGTATTTGTACTTGGGGTACTGAGAAAAAAGATGGTGAGAATGTAAAAGATCTTATTGATTATATTTCAGCTGCTCTTGAAAAAGTTGATAATCCTAAATACCCTGTAGTATCTGTAGTTAGCAACTTCCCTTATGGAGAAATGACTCCTCAACGTGCGGCAAACAGCATAAAGAGAATAGGCGAGTGGTTGAAAGATTATCAAGGTGAGAAGGTGGTTGAAACCGTTGCAAATTATCAAGCTTGGCTTGATGGTGATGTTGAAAAGGTGAGAGAAACCTTGAAGGCGGAAAGAGCGGCTGCGACTGAATCCGGTTTGAAGATGAAAATAGTTGTTACTGCTTCAGCTCATATTCTTGCTAAAGATAATTTTTATAAAAGTTTATATGATATGACTACTCTAGTGTTGGAAGAAGGGGCGGATATTGTAAAGACCTCAACTGACAAAGCACTTAAAGAGCCTCATAACAATACTATATCGCAAGATACTGCAACACCTGAAACAATGCTTCCTGTGTTGGCGGCAGTGCGTGATTTCAATAAAAAGAATAAAGCTAATAGAGGAATTGAAATTTCTGGTGGGCAGAATTCAATTGTCGATATGGCAAGAGTTAAATTTATGGTTGAAAAGGTTGCCGGAGCTAAGATGTTCAGTAAGGTAACTATAGGCGGGGGTTATATGTTGGCACGTAATTTGATGCAGTACATAGCAAAGAACGATCCTGAAAGCGGAATAAAGAGAGATGATTTCGGCCCTCAAAACAGAAAGGCTGATCTGCCAGCCGGTTTAAAAGGGCTTAGATAGGAGGATTAAAAGATGGCAAATTTATTAACCAAGGGTATGAGTAAATTTATTACCACCAAACCTGCCTACCCGGGAGATTTAGGTCATAATATAGCTTTCTATGCTTATAGGCCTGACTTTAATCGTTATGATGACAGAAACATTGCCATGCAGGCGGAAGCTTTGGCGGCGGTTACTTCATTATCCCGTGATAACTCAAAGGTGGCGATGATTGTGGCTTCAATGTCATCAGGTATCGCGGCATATAATGTTTTGGAACATTATAATCAGACTGATGATCTTTCAAAAAGAATTACAGTGGCTCAGGATTTATCAAGAAAAATCCCGAAAGATATTCTTGTTCCTGAAATCATCGAAGAAAATAAAAACAAACATAACCGCACTATAGAATTAGCGGCGAACAGGTTTAAAGATTATTATATAGATATCCCGTCGGATTCAGAAGAATTGCAAAGATCAATAAATACCAATAAGGCTGCGGCAGTAAAGTCGTGGGAAGATTGGGCATTTGAAATGCACTACTGGTTACCTAAAATTTTGCAAGATACTGATGCCATGATATATCATGGTGATAAGTCATTCTCTCGCAACGGTTCGTTAGAACAGTCGGTTGCTTTGGCTATACAATACGGCTTATGGGTTCCTCTTGAGGCTAGAGCTGGTCGTAGCATAGATGTTAAAGATATTAGAGGTAAGGATATATCTCCGGTTGATCAAGCTTGGGAAGATGCAAAACACATAGTATATGTGGTTGAAAAAGGATTCCAGACTGATACCGCTGCTGCTTTATTAATGACAAGATTCATGTATGAAGATTGGCGTATGAGCAATAATGAAAACCTAGTGGCAGAAAGTATGCATCCTAGTGTTAAAAACCAATCTTATGACGATATGGAGAAAATGGCGGAGCTACAGAAGATTATGCTTCCTTACCTTGCTCAAAAATGCGATTGGCCAGTAATGCATGAAGCTTTTGAAAATGACCCATCATTAAAACAGTTCTGGGACGAAAAAATTGCCCCTCATAAAACTACTGAATTGGATTGCAAAGATCTTTACAAAACCTTGTTCTCTTACATTCCTCGCGGAGGATATAACTATCCTGAAGTAGAAGATATTGAGGTTGTTTATAGAGATACTCCATCACTTGCTGATAAATTTATCAAACATAGCAGTGCAAGGCGTCAGTTGGGCTCTTTTGGAAATTCTTTTGATATTAAGCTGGGTGAAAAGATTTTGTATCCCAATTCTGGATTTATATACGATTTCCATCGTTTGGGAATAACTGGGGATATTACTCAAACCCCTGATGCTGAAAAGATGACTAGAACTCAAGTTGCAGCATTCTTGATAGCTACGGCAATGGAATCTGATCGTATGCCTTTGGGCAATTCTAATAAATATTTATATCTGGATAACCCTGCAAGCGGGGAACGTGCTGCAAAATACATTGATAAGCATAAGTTAGATGATTGGCGTGAGGCTTATCAGGAGCGTACGGGCGGGGACTCTTTCCGTCACAACGTGGTTAGTCAGAGCGAAGAGGATTACAAACAGCGTTATTACGAGCTTTTGAATATGAAAGATTGGCGTAATGACAATGAAGTTGGAAATATACTATCCCTTACAACAATTAAAGAAATGCCAAAACAGTTTGAAGGTAACCGTGATTCAATAGGTGCCAAGAGAGAAGAGGCAATCGCTGCTGAAGGTTCTTTGAAACTAGGTGATGTTGCCAATGTTGTTGCAAAGGCTGCGGATTTCCAAGGAATAATAATTCCTAAAGGTGCGTTGCTTGATGACTCTCAGTACTCACACATTCTTCATAGCGTTATGGTTGCGACAGGTCAGGTGGATAAATCATATTCGGGTGGTAAATATAATATGAGGTTCTTCTATGATGAAGAAAACAATAAACCACCGCGTGAAATAGATTTTGGTGATTTGTTGATGCTTACAGGCAATTCAATTAAGCATTTCCTAAGTAAGGATGATGTGCCTGATTACCGTGCTATAGTTTATACGGCTCAGATGTTTGACATTTATGAAAGAATGATAGACCCAGCTCGTCGTAATACTGATGACAAGGCAATAGATTGGAAACAAGTTAATGCTTCTAACCCTAACTTTGCTAATTTCACTGAGGATAGAGTTAGGTCAAAAGAAGTTCATAAGCTTTGGAACGATCTTATAGGGGTCAATTATGATGATCAGGGAAGGGTAGTTTCTCAAGGTTTGATCCTTGAAAAAGCTATTGGTGTTTTTGATAAGAAATTAGATTTGCCTTTTATGTCTCAAAAATATGATGCAGCTATGCAAAAATTTGAGAACAAATTGGCTAAAGCTAAAGAGAATTATAGCAGTACAAATTCTACTATAATAAAAACTTCACGTGGTGGTTTTAGTAGATAAGTTTTTATTAAACTCCTAGTTCCGCTTTAAGAAGAGGATTAAAACCACTGTAAAGTTACTGTTGCAATATGTGGTTTGAATAATCCTATATTCGCTGTTTTCCCTCGCGTATGCAGATGTTTATTCTAATTCAGTATTTTGCTTAATTATTCATTTTAGTGCTTTGAAAGAAAATAAAGTTTCATTATAATTGGATATATTATAATTATATTACAATAGTATGCTTTATAGGTTTAGAGCATCAGACTAAAATTTGAGGAGAAAATTTATGAAACTAAGAAAAATTACTAACTATTTCACGCTAATTTGTGCAGTTGTTATTGTGAGCGGATTGGTATTTGCAAAAGCAAATGCTGAAGAAGCACCAGTAGTTCCCGCTCCAGCCCCGACAGCTCCTACAGATGCTGCAGTAGCAGCAGCTCCCGCAGCTCCTGAAGTTGCAGCCCCAGCTTTTGAAGAGACTCCAGAGGGTGCTATAAAAATGGCGGAGAAAGCTAATGAATATTATAAAGCTAATGGTAAAGACGCCGCTATTAAAGCTTATAACAGTGATCCATCTTTCAAATATAAAAGTCTGTACGTTTTCTTGCTAGATTCAAAAACAGGATTGGTTATAGCTCATGGAGGTTCTGCTTCAATGATAGATCAAGATTTGACAAAGCTTCGTGATCCTTCAGGTAAATTGTTTGGTAAGGAAATGATAGAAATTAAGGATAAAGGTTGGGTTGAGTATTACTGGAAAAATCCATCAACAAATTCTATGCAGAAGAAAAGAACCTATATTATCAACACTGGTGATAGCACTTCTATAGGAGTAGGTGTATACGTAGCAGATTAAAAATAATTATAAACTGCATTTAGAGTTTTAAGGAGTATCTTTTATGGATGTTATTACACAGTGGTTTGATAGAACAAGTATTATAGGAAAATTTTTTATCACGCCAGTGATTGCTGTGTTTTTAGTTTTGTTAATAGGCGGGGTTTTAACCAACGCCTATTACAAAATTAACAATGAGATGGTAGTCGCCAGTAAAATTGCTGTGGTCTATGAAGAATTACAAACTGTACGCCTTAATATTACAAATGCTCACGCTAATATGATGAGAACTGTTTCTTGGACACAGGCAAGCGTTAATAAGGAACAGTTATCTGTTGCTGAAGAAGATACAAAAAAATATCTTTCCATAGTTAGGGAGAGGTTAGATAAGATAAAGTCTGAAAATGAAGAAAATACCGTTAATGAAATACCAAAAATTAATGAAGCCTTCGAATTGTATTTTAAAGATATATTGGAAATTTTAAAGACTGTTAAAACTGATACTTTTTTGGCTACTATGTTGGCAGTAAATGCAGAGGTTGATTATCAATCATTATCTAAAAAAAGTGAAGATCTTTCAAAAGCCGTTCAAGAGTTTGATAGAAAAAGTAATGAGAATGTTGGCATAGCTATGGAGCAAGCCAAGACCATATTTATTGGAGTGGTTATTGCTACAATCGTTTTATTGGCGTTTTTCGCGGTTGTGGTTGGTAGGGCGATATCTCATCCTATGCAGGCTCTTACTGATGTTATGACTGAAATGTCTAAAGGCAATAAAAAGCTTGATGTGCCAGGGACTAGTAGAGGTGATGAACTTGGATTTATGGCTATTGCTGTTAAAATATTCCGAGATAGTTTAATAGAGGCTGATGAAAATAATGCAAAAGCCGAAACAGAAAGAGAAGAAAAGGAACGTAGAGCAATAGCTCTTGTCGAAGCATCTAGCGCGTTTAGCAAAGAGATAGGGGATTTGTTAGATAGGGTTATGGGTGCTTTAGTGCAGTTGCAAAGTGTTTCTGAGGACATGGATAAAACCGTTGATATGGCGAGTACGCAATCTATGGCAGTTTCTGCAGCTACAGAAGAGGCAAGTAGTAGCGTGAATGCTGTTGCCGGTGCGGCAGAGGAAATGGACCGTTCTATTCAGGAAATAAGTAGTCAAATGTCTAGACAATCCAGCGTTGCAGGAATGGTTGCGGATAATATGAAGGACACAAATAACAGTGTGCGTAGCCTAAATGAAAGCGTTGAAAAAATCAATGAAATAGTAATTTTGATTTCTTCTATTGCCGATCAGACTAATTTGTTAGCTCTTAACGCCACAATCGAAGCAGCAAGGGCAGGCGATGCTGGTAAAGGTTTTGCTGTTGTTGCTGCCGAGGTTAAGGGTTTAGCTACGCAGACCACGAAAGCTACTGAAGAAATAGTTTCAAAAATTGACGACATTAAAAATCAAACAGCTGCTACTGTTAAAGCAATCGATTTGGTTAGTAAAAGAATTAGTGAACTTACAGAACTTTCAACCGCGGTTGCATCAGCTGTCGAAGAACAGAGTGCAGCTACTAGCGATATCACTAACAATATTACTCAAGCCGCAAGCGGTACAGCAGAGGTATCTAAAAATATTCAAGGCGTTAGCGGTGCAATGAGCAATATAAGTGGTTTCTCTAAGAAGTTGCTTGATGCAAGAGAGGACTTAGCTAAACAATCAGATAACCTTCGTAATAGAATACAAGGTTTTCTTAAAGAAGTTAGCAAGTAAATCTTGTTTCAAAACTTTGGTTGGAAAAACTTAATAGGCTGATCAAAAACTAATCAGCCTATTTTTTTTATTTTAAAACTGTTTAGCTTTTTTGCGGGTCTTCCAAATAGAATAGGCAAATCCGCTTGAAAGAAGTGAAAGTGTAATACCTAGAGACCAATCCGCAGGGAACTTTTCCCAACCCATTAAGTGGGTTACAAATATCTTCGAACCAATAAATATTAGAACAAGAGATAAAGCATATTTCAAATAAGCAAATCTTTCAATCATCGCTGCTAGGGCAAAATACAAAGCTCTCAAGCCAAGTATTGCGAATATGTTAGATGTATAAACAATAAAAGGATCTGTTGTAATTGCGAAAACTGCAGGTACGCTATCTACCGCAAAAATTATATCTGCTATTTCTATCATTACCAGAGTTAAAAATAACGGAGTGAATAAGGTAGTTAACTTACCAGTTTTAGGGTTTGTTTCTCTCACCGTAAAAGCTTCTCCATGCAACTTATCAGTAATAGGGAGATGTTTGCGTAGCCAAATTAAAAGAGGATTTTTAGACATATCGGTTTCTTCAATATGAGGAGAATAAGTTAGTTTAACACCAAAAATGGCAGTTATAAGTGTTGATATATAAACGGCAGATTGTACAAGCTGTGATTCATTTGAATGGATCATGCCAATACGTGAAGCGTAAATCATGAAAGAACAGAGGGTCAGCCACATCATAGCTATGGCTAGTTTTGTCCCTTTAAAATACTTCATATAATTTTGCACTGCTTCAGTCATTATCATTAGTTTATATCCTGTAAGAACTAGGAATAGGGCGAAGATGTATAGTATCCATGCAAATTGGGTTATCAGCGTTGTTCCTAGTCCAATCATGATAGCACGCAATACTATAACTCCTAAAATTCCCCAAAAAAGAACGCGGTGTTGATGTTGTCTAGGAATAGAAAAGAATTTAAACATCATTGCAATTACAAATATGTTGTCCATGGATAGAGATTTTTCAACGACAAATCCTGTTAAGTATTCTATGCCAGATTGTTTACCAATTTCCCACCATACCCAGCCACCAAATATAAGTCCGAGAGTGATGTAAAAACATGAAAGTAATAGGCTTTCTTTCATACCTATTGCGTGCTGATCTTTGTGTAAGAATTTCAGATCAAAAGTTAGTATACTTAAAACAATAGTTAAAAATCCTAACCACATCCAAGCTGGTTTGCCCATAAAGTCAGAGTTAAAAAATTCGATAAGAATATCCATTATATAACAATCCTAATAATTAGAGTTCGTTTTTTGGAAAAATTGAGATGGCGTTTTTTAAAAAAAGAAATAACATCGAAAATTCTTCCGATGCGTCCGACATCACGATAGAGACCTTCTATCGCCAGAGGGGCCCGGCCCGCAACTATGTTGATTAAGTTAAGGCATATTACCTATAAAATCAATTCTAAAAATAGAGTTTAAAGTGCCGTTATATAAAAGCAAGTGCGTCAAAGTTATGTAATATGTTTCACCCTTACTGCAATTGTAATTAATTTGACCTTAGCTAATTTGCCTGTTAAGGTTTTTGAATATAACGTGTGTATGATTTTGACATTTTATTTAAACAAAGAGGGGGGTTGCGGTGCGTATTTTCTATGGTGTCTGGGACGGTAAAGTTTATGATAATCGCGATAAAAAAACAGCAGATGTATCTGATATAGATCTATTAAAAAACATTGAATTTTTTAATGAAGGTAATCATATCAAAGCCTTTTTTGGTGATAAAGGTTTTTTTGTTTTTGATAAATCAGTTAATTTGTTAGATGCCTTGTGGAGACATATGCGTAAGGCTGCAGCTGAATCTTGCGGTAAATGTACGCCATGTCGTATGGGAAGCCGTTTAATAGTTGACGCTTTAAACGACCTTAGAAACGACCAAGGTACTGAACAAACTTGGATCGATTTGTATGATCTTGCAACTCAAATGCATTTGTCTTCTTTATGCGGTGTTGGTCAAACCAGTACGGTTGCATTGTTAGGAGCTTTAGATAATTTCCGTGATCAACTTGAGCAAGATTCCGTAAAGGCTTCAAGAGCTGAACAGCACGGTATAAATTATATCACTGCTCCTTGTATAGAGGCTTGCCCTTCAAAAGTAAATGTTCCTCGTTATATTGACTACGTAAAAGATGGTAAACCTGTTCACGCTTTAGGTATTATCATGCAGAAATACCCTATGGCTGCTACTTGCGGACGTGTTTGCGTTCGCTTCTGTGAAAAAGCTTGTCGCCGTACTTTAGTTGATGATGCTGTGGGTATTAAGTTGCTTAAACGTTATGCGGCGGATTATCAGGAAGCTTGTAATTTTCCTGAAATGTTCAATAAAGGTATGTGTGCTATTCCTATGTCAACTCCGGCTCCTAAAATTGCGGTTATAGGTGCTGGTCCTAGTGGTGTTGCTTGTGCTTACCATTTGTTACTAAAGGGACACGATGTAGATATTTTTGAAGCAAATGATGAAACTGGCGGTATGACTATGACAGGTATTCCTAGTTATCGTTTACCTAAAGATATTGTAAATGCCGAAACTGATATAGTTAAAAAATTGGGCGGAAACTTCCTGTTTAATCAGGCATTGGGCCGTGATTTTACCTTGGATGATTTGTTTAAAAAAGGTTATAAGAGCGTTTATATCTCCATTGGTTGTGCAAAGGGAACTCTGTTGGGAATTAAAGATGAAAATCCTGATATGGCTGGTTATATAACGGGTGTTGACTTCTTAAATAAAGTGCATCATCTTGGCTCGGGTACTGGTAAAAAAGTGGCTGTAGTTGGTGGCGGAAATGTTGCTATGGACTGTGCTCGTTCTGCTCTTAGAATGGGTGCTGATGAAGTTCATTTGATCTATCGTCGCACAAAAGAAGATATGCCTGCTGATCATGAAGAAATAGAAGCAGCTGAGAAAGAAGGGGTTATATTCCATTTCTTGACTAATCCTTCTGCGGTGATTTCAAAAGACGGTAAGAAGCTTTCTGGTATTGAAGTTGTTGATATGCAACAGACAGAACCTGATGCAAGCGGTCGCCGTGGTGTGGCGGCTATTAAAGGCTCTGAACATGAATTTACTTGTGATGAGTTGGTTTCCGCTATTGGACAGCAGCTAGATCCAAGTATTATAAAACCTGAAGATAATATTAATGTTGTTAAAGGTTGCCTTAAAGTTGAAAGTGCTACGCAAGTTACAAGCCGTCCTGGAGTTTTCTCGGGAGGAGATTGTGCCCGTGGTCCTGCTACATTAATTCACGCAATGGCAGATGGTATGAATGCGGCTTATAGCATTGATGATTATTTGCATTACGGTAAGGTTCGTTTTTCTCCGCTTTTACGTATAAGACAAATTTTGGAAGAAAATAAGCTATTGGAAAGTGATTGTATAGAGTTGCCAGTTTTAGCTAAAGCTAAGGCTCATCCTAAAGAGCTTGACCCTAATGTACGTAAGAAAATTTTCGATGAGGTTGAGTTAAAAGTTACGGCTGATGAAGCGTATCAAGAAGCTAAACGTTGTATGCGTTGCTTCAGAGTTTATTCCGTTATTACTGAATCAAAAGTAGAGGGTGATATGGAAGAACATCTAGAAAAATATGAACGTTCAATAGTTAAAGATTGTTAGAGAGATAGAGGGGTATAGATTATGCAAGTAAAGATTAATGGGAAAGATGTTAAATGTGAGCCTAATGAAACTATTCTTAATGTGGCTAGAAGAGAAGATGTTTATATCCCAACTTTGTGTGAAATGGCTGATATAAACCACACTCCGGGAACTTGTCGCGTTTGTTTGGTTGAAGTAATTCGTCCTGGTCAAAAAGAGCCTATTGTCGTTACATCATGTAACACACCGGTTGAAGATGGCATGGATATTAATACTCGTACAGCACGTTTGCATGAAATGCAGAAGTTGCAAGTTGAACTTATTATGGCTGATCATGATCAAGATTGTGCTACTTGTATCAGACATGGTGATTGTGAATTGCAAGATGTTTCTGAATTTGTGGGTTTGAAAAAGTCTCGCTTTGCCAATTCTAAACTTGCAATCAAACGTCCTGTAGATAATAGCTCTCCGGCGATTGTACGCGATATGAGTAAATGTATAAGATGCTTACGTTGCATAGAAGTTTGTCGTCAAGTACAAGATATTGATGCCCTAGTGGTTACAGGTTTTGGTACAGATGCTCAAATTGATTTGAGAGATGGTAAACCTTACCTTGAATCTGATTGCGTTACTTGTGGTCAATGTATAATGGTTTGCCCTACAGGTGCTATGGCAGAACGTGATGAGACTGATAAGGTTATCGGTTTCTTGGAAGATCCTAATATCAAAACTGTTTTCCAGTTTGCTCCAGCTGTACGCGTGGCTTTCGGTGAAGAATTCGGTTTAGAGCAGGGCGAAAACTCTGAAGGTTTGATTATCGCTGCTCTACGCAAAATGGGTGCGGACGTTATCTTAGATACAAATTTTGCGGCTGACCTTGTTATCATGGAAGAGGGTACGGAACTTCTTGGTCGTTTGAAAGAAGGTAAACGTCCTATGTTTACTTCTTGCTGCCCTGGCTGGATAAATTTTGCTGAAAAACATTATCCTGCTATTTTGCCTTATCTTTCTACTACTAAATCACCTCAAAACTGTTTGGGAGCTTTGGCAAAAACTTATATTCCTGAAAAAATGGGTATTAACGCGAAAGATATTAAAGTTATATCTATAATGCCTTGCACAGCGAAAAAAGATGAAGCTGTTCGTCCTCAATTATCTGTTGATGGTTTGCCTGATATCGATGTTGTTTTGACTGTTAGAGAATTTGCTAGATTAATACGCAGAGAAGGTATTGACTTCAAAAATCTTAAACCTGGCACGTTCGATAATCCTTATATGACTGACTATACTGGAGCTGCCGTTATTTTTGGTGCTACAGGTGGTGTTATGGAGGCGGCTCTTCGTACAGTGTATTTCGTATTGAATGGTAAAGAGCTTGAGGGGTTTGATATTCCTGCGGTGCGTGGAGCTGACGGTTTCCGTTCGGCTACCATACATATAAATGATACTGTGGGTGATGTTAAAGTTGCTATATGCCATAGCTTAAAAGAAGCTAGGAAAATGGTTGAACTGGTTCTTGCAGGTAAAGCTGATTATGATTTTATCGAGATTATGGCTTGCCCAGGCGGTTGCATTAACGGCGGTGGTCATATTAAAACCAAAAAGCGTTATAAACCTCACTTGGCTAAGAGGACTGAAGGCTTGTATAAGATTGATAAGAAAACGCACGTTCGTCAGTCTCATAACAATCCTCAAATTGCAGCGATTTATAAGGACTTCTTGAAAGAGCCTAACTCTGAAAAGGCACACCATTTGTTGCATACTCATTACTCAGACAGAAAAACTGAGTATGCTCATGCTATGAAAGAAATTTGGACTGATATAGCTGATACTTTTGCTAAGTAAGTTATAATTTAATTTTATAAAAACTTTACGGCTCTCTGCTTAACGGCGAGAGTCGTAATAGTTTTTACCGTTGTTATAACTCTCGAAAGATAGTTGGCAAAGCCTGAACATAGGTTCGGGTATTTCATTAAGAGGATACCAGTTCCAGTCTTCACATTTTTCTGGCTCTTTCACAACAACTTCACCGCTTTTCCATTCAGCAGTTAAGGTCAGGTGAACATAGTGTTTTGGAAGATAGTCAAGAACATTGGCAATAAATAGAAATTCTATATTTTTAATTTCTATTCCGCATTCCTCCATAACTTCACGCTTTGCACATTCTTCGAAAGATTCGGAATGTTCAAGGTGCCCTCCGGGAAATGCATACTCACCTGAGCCGTGTGAGCCTTTTCTTTTACCTAGTAAGACTTCTCCGTTCTTGAAAATCATTACGCCCATACCAACTTTGGGGTTTTGTATTTCCATGGTATTCTCTTTCGTTTATCTTTATTTGCATTAATTATCTATAAATGAAATAATAGCGATTATCTTGACTAATAACAAGGAGAAGTGGTGTGAGGTTATATGATAGAAAATCTTTTTATGTTTTGGCTATAGTTTTGGTTGTGGGTGTAATTATTTATTATAAGATGGGTTATGTAGCAAAACATTTCGTTGAAAAAATAGGCAGTGAGGTTTTGGGTACACAGGTTTCTATAGGTGGAATGCGTGTTGATGCGATTAAAAGGCTTGTTAGTGTTTCTGATCTGCACATAGCTAATCCTGAGGAGTATAGAGATTTGGAGCCTTATGCACTAGTTATAAAAAAAATAAACGTAGATCTCGAAGATATTAAAGAGGGGCTTTTGGTTTTTGATAATATAAAAATTGAAGGTACTGACATTTTCTTTATAGCTGATGAAAGTGGAAGTAATTTTATGGAGTTTAAAAATAATATTGATAAATATAGAGAAATTTCAGTGGCAAAAATAAATGAAGATGATAGAACGGCTCCTAACGTTATAGTGAATTATTTGAAGATAACTGATGTCATTGGGCATAATATAGTGCCTGTAGCTAATATAAAAATGGATGGAGTGAAGATCCCGGATATTGAAATAAGAAATATAGGTGAAAAAGAGCAGGGTATAAGACCAGGAAGAGCTGTCGCGTTGATTTGGAATGAATTAGCTAATTCCGCTATTAAAGTAGCAACTGATGTTGGATTTTTAAAAGGTATATCATTATATCAGATGAATAGAATCGAAAACGCGAAAAAACTCCCGGATAGTTTGAATAAAGGAATTGATGATTCGAGTAGAGCTATTAAAGGTTTCTTTGGTGGAAAATAATTCTTTAATTATCGAATATAATAGTATGTAACGTATACTATAGCCTTTTTATGCATTTGTTTACCTTCTTGTTTTACTAATAAGTCTTTAGTAACATTGTATTAGAAATTTATTGTGAAAGATTGGTAAATGTTTGGTCAAATTAAAAATATAAAAATCAGAACAAGATTCCTAATCATAAATATCATATTTGTTTTGTGTGTGGTTTCAATTAGTGCGGTGCAGTTGATAAGTTTAAAGCGTGAACTTCTTAATGAGAGAATTATAAAGGCTGAGCATGTAGTTGAAGCTGCCATAAGTATAGCTAAGTTTTATAATGAAAAGGTAAAAAGAGGCGAAATCTCTCTGGAGGATGCTCGGAATATAACTAAAGATGTGGTAAGGCATATACGCTATGAAGGGGATAATTACGTATGGATACATGGATACGATAATATAGGTAGAATGCACCCGATTGTGGACCGACTAAGTTCTCTTGATTTTAATAAGGTTGCGGATTCTGCAGGTAAATATTTTCTTGTTGATTTAACCAATCTTGTGAAGGCAAAGGGTCGCGGGTCTATGTATTATATGTGGCCAAAAGTGGGGGAAAGAGTTTCAAGGCAAAAAGTTTCATACGGTATAGGTTTTCCTGAGTGGGAATGGGTGTTTGCTTCAGGAGTTTGGATTGATGATGTAGATAAGTTGTTTATAGGTAAGGCTATACAGAGTGCACTTATTATAACTATTATTTCTATATTGACTATAGCGGCTTCTATTATATTTACTCTAACTATAACTAAACCTTTGGCTGGTATAGGTAAGCTTATGATAAGGCTTTCTGAAGGTGATACTGATATAAGTGTTAATAATTATTTGGATAAAAGCGAAGTGGGTGATATGGCTCGCAATGTTGAGTTTTTTCGACAAAATGCCGTAAAAGTTAAAGAAGTAACCAAAAGACTTGAAGAAGAAAATGTAAAATTAGAAATTGCAAAAAGCCAGGCAGAAGCTGCAAATCGGGCTAAAAATGATTTCTTATCTATAATGAGTCATGAAATACGTACTCCACTAAATACAATATTAGGAATGTCACAACTATTGCTTGATACTCCGTTAAATCAGGAACAGCTACAGTGGGAAGAAGTGATTTGTCAATCAGGTGAAAACTTGCTTGTTATAATAAATGATATTTTAGACTTTACTAAAATAGAAGACGGAAGGCTTAGTCTCGAAAAAGCTAACTTTGACATCTGTGATATTGTGGCAGATGTAACTGACGGCTTTTTAATGTCTGCACGTGAGAAAAATTTAGAAGTTCTTATAACCTTTACTGACCATGTTCCTCAATATATCTTGGGCGATCCCGGAAGATTTAAGCAGATACTTTATAATTTAGTTGGTAATGCTATCAAATTTACTTCAAAGGGATATGTGATAATTAAGATTGATGCCGAAAGTCAAGGGGATGATGTTATACTGAATATTAGTATTGAAGATACTGGTATAGGTATCCCTGATGAAAAATTGGAGTATATTTTTGAAAAGTTTACTCAAGGTGAGGAGTCTATAACTAGGCGTTTCGGAGGTACAGGGTTAGGGTTAGCTATATCGCGTCAACTTGTAGCTTTAATGGGTGGTACGCTAAATGTTAAAAGTAAAGAGGGGGTAGGCACATCCTTCTTTTATGATCTTCATGTTAAACGCGGTGAAGTTGTTCAGGAAATTAATAATTTACCTGAAGTGGATATAAAAGGCATAAGAGTTTTAGCTGTAGATGATTATGATGCTAGTCGCGATATAATTAAGAAATGTTTAGAAAACAATATCTTTGTGCGTTGTGATGCTGTTGCGACGGTTGATTTGGCTAAACAAAAAATTGCGGCGGCTATTAAAGAAAAAGACCCTTATGTTTTTATTCTTCTTGATTATAAACTTGGTAATGATAATGGTTTACTTCTTTGTGCGGAAATAACAGATAAAAAAACTACTAATCCACCTTTTGTTATAATGTTAACGGCTTATGGTCTGTTTGCTTCTTTGGGACGTATGAGTGAAAATGGAGTTTCCGGGTTTTTGGCAAAGCCGTTTTTCCCTGCTCAATTGGAAAATATGATGAAAATCATATTTCATGGATGGCAAAGTCATGTGCCAATGCCTATTTTAACTCGTCACAATATAATTAAGATATTAAAAGGATCTGATGATAAGAAAGACGCCGCTCATAACATTACAAAAGATATCATGGGTATGCGAGTGCTTGTGGCTGAAGATATGCCTCTTAATCGTATGCTTATAACAAAGATTTTAGATAAAGTCGGATGCGTTATTGATGCGGTTTCAAATGGCGAGGAAGCTGTTCAAATGGTAACAAAAAATGAATATAAAGTTATATTTATGGATTGCCACATGCCAGAAGTAGATGGGTTCTCTGCAACTCGTAGAATTAGAGAAATGGAAGAAAAAAGCGGTAAGCATGTATTTATTGTAGCACTTACGGCAGATGCTATGGCGGGAGATAAGGAGCGTTGTATTGATGAAGGTATGGATGACCATATAGGAAAGCCTTTTAGACAAGAGCAAATTATGGCTGTGCTGGAGCGTATTGCAAATGCAAATGTTTAACTTAAATAGGAAGATATTGTCTTCAATACAAAACATACAAACTAGAACTAGGTTTTTTATTATTAATACAATGTTTGTTGTATGTATTATTTCTATGAGTGGATTTCAATTAATAAGCTTAAGGCAAGAGCTTTTGAGTGATCGTATAGAGCAGATAAAACATTTAACCGAAGTTGCGGTTGATAATATTAAATTTCATTATGATGAATATAAAAAAGGTGAGATAAGTTTAGAGGCAGCTCAGAGTATGTCTAAAGATGCTGTACGTAGAATGCGTTATGGCGAGGGGAATTATTTTTGGATTGATAGTTATGATCTTCTAACTTTGGTGCACCCTATATTGCCTTCAATAGAAAATAAGTCAGCTGTCAATGATTATGTTACAGTTGAAATGGTGAGGCTTGTAAAAGAAAAAGGTTATGGTTTGGTTTACTATACTTGGCCTAAACCAGATGAGATTGTTTCTAAATCAAAGGTAGCTTATGGTATAGGCTTTCCTGAATGGGGATGGGTTGTAAATACTGGTATTTGGATTGAGGATATAGACGCCCTTTTTAAAGAGAAAGCCATTGAAAGCGGTTTGTTTTTAATTATCATTCTCATTTTATCTATAGGAATTTCTATACTATTCACCAAAACCATAACGGGGCCTTTGGAAGGTCTTGGTAAGCTTATGATAAGGCTTTCAGAGGGGAATACTGATATAAGTATTGATGAATATATGAATGAAAGTGAGGTTGGTAATATGGCTCGCAATGTTGAAGTGTTTCGACAAAATGCCATAAAAGTCAAGGAATTCACAAAAAGGCTAGAAGAAGAAAACGTAAAACTAGCTTTTGCAAAGAAACAGGCAGAGACGGCAAGTCGTGCCAAGAATGACTTTTTATCAACTATGAGTCATGAAATACGTACTCCTATGAACTCAATTTTAGGTATGTCACAATTACTTCTGGATACCCCACTTAATCAAGAACAACTTTCATGGGTGCGAATTATCTGTCAATCTGAGGAAAATTTACTTTTCTTGATAAATGATATTCTTGATTTTACCAAAATTGAAAATGGGATGCTAAAGCTTGAAGAAATTAATTTTGATCTTTGTGCGGCAGTGGCTGATGTAACAGATAGTTTTTATATTGCCATACGTGAGAAAGAGTTGGAATTACTTGTGTGTTTTGATAATAAGGTTCCTCAGTATGTTATCGGAGATCAAAATCGTTTTAAGCAGATAATTTGTAATTTAATTGGCAATGCTATTAAATTTACTTCCAAGGGACATATTTTAATCAAAATTGATGCCGATATTAATGGATCAGATGTGGTCTTGAATATAAGTGTTAATGATACAGGTATAGGTATACCTAGCGATAAAAAGGATTATATTTTTGAAAAATTTACTCAGGGAGAAGAATCTATAACCCGTCGTTTTGGCGGTACCGGATTAGGTTTGGCTATATCGAAACAGCTTGTCGAGATAATGGGCGGAAATTTAAGTGTGACTAGTGAAGAAGGTAAGGGATCTACGTTTTTCTATGATTTGCATATGAAGTTAGGTCATGTTGTTGCGGAAACGAAAATTGTATCTAATGTTGATATAAGGGATATAAGGGCTATTGTTGTTGATGATTATGATGTTAGTTGCATGATAATTAAAAAATATTTAGAAAAAAATATGGGTCTGCGTTGTGATACAGCGTCAAATTCAAAAGATGCGAAGCTAAAAATTTCAGAGGCTATTAAGGAGAATGATCCTTATGTCTTAGCGGTTCTTGATTATAAGCTTGGTGTAGATAATGGACTTAATCTTTGTGTGGAGATTACTAATAAGAGTAATATTAGTCCTCCTTTAGTTATCATGTTGACTGCATATGGATTGTTTGCTTCTTTAGATCGTATGGCAGAAAATGGAGTTGCGGGTTTCTTGGTTAAACCTTTTTACCCAGCTCAGTTGGAAAATATGATTAAAATTTTAGTTAACTCAAAACAAAATAATATAACTATACCTATTTTAACCAAGCATAATGTGGTTAAGATGTTTAAAGAAGATGTTAACGACAATGGTGTGCCTTTAGTTATTAACTCTGCAATTGGTCTTCGTGTGCTTGTAGCAGAAGATATGCCTCTTAACCGTATGATTATCACAAGATTCTTAGATAAATTTGGATGTAGTGTTGATGCTGCAGCCGATGGTGACGAAGTCGTGGAAATGGCTAAAAATAATGATTATGACGTTATATTTATGGACTGTCATATGCCAAAAAGGGATGGTTTTGCTGCAACTCAAGCAATTAGAGAGATGGAAAAAGCATTTAAAAAGCATATTACTATTATTGCTTTAACCGCAGATGCAATGGCTGGGGATAAAGAACGTTGTATAGCTGCTGGTATGGATGACCATATAGGAAAGCCATTTAAGCAAGAGCAAATTTATGCGGTATTAGAGCGTGTTGTTAGAAATCAGAGTATTGAGACATTTTAAAAAATTGCAAACTGTTTGTTTGTGCACATAATAGTATGTAGGAAAGTTTTTTCACCAGAAAGTGAAAGTATGATAATGTTATGGTAGTTGTTAATTTGTTGTTGTGATAGGAATAATAAATGTTTTTTGGTAATTTCAGCATCAAAGCGAAAATGCTCCTGCTTCTTTGTTTAACAACATCCATAATTATTTTTATGGCATTTTTAATTATCGCTCAAATTACCAAGGGTGAAACCTATGAAAGTGCAATTCTGGGTGGAGAAGAAATTGCCAATGCTACTGCTTGTGAAGTTTCTAAAGAGCTCGAGATGCCGCTTAATACGGCTAGAGTTTTAGCACAAGCTTTTGTCGGAATGAAAAAAGCTGGGATAGTTGATAGAGCCGTTTATAATAACATATTGAAAAAGGTTCTTGAGGATAATCCAAGTTATTTAGGCACTTGGGTCATATTCGAACCCAATGCTTTAGATGGCCGTGATGTTGATTTTGTGAATAAAGAGGCACACGACAATACAGGTAGGTTTGTTCCTTATTGGAATAGGTTTAATAATAAAATTTCTTTAGAAGCCATTATAGATTATGATGTTCCCACAAAGGCAAGTTGGTATTTTAATTCTAAGAATTCAGGAAAAGAATCAATTCTGGAGCCATTCTACTACATGATAAATGGAAGAAATGTTCTAATGACATCTCTTACTGTTCCTATTATATACAATAAAAAGGTAATAGGCGTTACTGGCGTTGATATTACTCTTGATAGTCTTAATAAAAATGTAAGACAAATTAAGATATTAAAAACTGGTGATGTTACTTTAATCTCAAATAGTGGTTTATGGGTGGGAAAGCATGACTCAACACTTCTTGGAAAATCTATAACAACAAATAGTAATGAAAATATGGGCGAAATTTTAAAAAAGATAAAGCATGGAGAAGTGCTATCTATGAATGTTTTTATGCCGCTACATAAAGCAGAAGTGAGAGCTTACTACAAACCTGTTAAAATAGGGAAAACCGAGACCCCTTGGTCTGTTTCTGTACATATTCCTTTGTTTGAATTGTTAGAAACTTCTAATAAAATTACTGGAGTACTAATTGTTTCAGCTCTTTTGATTTTAGGTGGTCTTGTCATGATTGTTTTCTTTGTGGCTAATATAATTGTTAATCCTATAACAATACTGACTAAACAAATGGGTGAGCTTGCAAATGGAAATGTCAACTTAGATATTTATGGTGGAGAAAGAACTGATGAAATAGGTAAAATGGCTCGTAATGTTGAAATATTCCGTCAAAATTCTATAAAAGTTAATGAATTTACAAAAAGATTGGAAGATGAAAATATAAAACTCGATATTGCAAAAAAACAGGCAGAGATAGCAGGGCGTGCCAAGAACGACTTTTTATCAACCATGAGTCATGAAATACGTACTCCTATGAACTCAATTTTAGGTATGTCACAATTGCTTTTGGATACTCCGCTTAATCAAGAGCAGCTTTCGTGGGTGCGAATTATCTGCCAATCTGAGGAAAATTTACTTTTCTTGATAAATGATATTCTTGATTTTACCAAAATTGAAAATGGGATGCTAAAGCTTGAAGAAATTAGTTTTGATCTTTGTTCGGTCGTCTCTGATGTAACAGATAGTTTTTATATTGCAGCTCGTGAGAAAGAATTGGAGTTGCTTGTTGAATTTGATAAGGATGTTCCTCAGTATCTAATAGGTGATCCGGGACGTTTAAAACAGATCTTTTCAAATTTAGTTGGTAATGCTATTAAGTTTACTTCTAAAGGTCATGTGCTGATTAAAATTTCTGCTAAATTCATAAATGAAGAAAATGTTATTATAAATACCAAGATAGAGGATACAGGTATAGGTATACCTAATGAAAAAATGGAATATATTTTTGAGAAGTTCACTCAAGGAGAAGAATCTATAACACGTAGGTTCGGCGGCACTGGATTGGGCTTAGCTATAGCTCGTCAACTCGTTGATATAATGGGTGGTAAATTAAGAGTAATGAGTGAAGAGGGTAGAGGTGCCACTTTCTTTTTTGACCTGCATTTTAGACGTAGCAAGATTATACAAGATACTAATAAACTAATGCCTAATGTTAATATAAGAGGCACAAGGGTTTTGGTGGTTGATGATTATAACATTAGTATTATGATAGTTAAAAATAGCCTTGAAAATAGTATGGGTTTACGTTGCGATGCTGTGAATAATTCTGCTGAAGCAAAAGAGAAAATTGCTAAGGCTATAGAAGAAAATGATCCTTATATTTTTGCTATTCTTGATTATAAAATTGGTGAAGATAGTGGCTTAGTCCTTTGTGGAGATATAACCGGTAAAGAAAAGTCTAAACCTCCTTTTGTTATAATGCTAACCGCTTATGGCCTTTTCTCATCTTTGGAGCGTATGTCTGAAAATGGAGTTTCGGGCTTTTTGATTAAACCTTTTTTCCCAGAGCAGTTGGAAATTATGATGAAAATAATATTTAATGGCTGGAAAAACAATACACCTATTCATATTCTAACTAAGTATAATGTTGTTAAAGAAATTAAAGATTATAGGCAAGACATAACACTGTCTGCTAGTGTCGGAGAGGGTATTCGTGTTTTAGTTGCAGAAGATATGCCGCTTAACCGTATGATTATCAGCAAGTTCCTAGATAAATTTGGATGTAGCGTTGATGCTGCTGTGGATGGTGATGAGGCTGTGGAAATGGTTAAAAACAATGATTATGACGTTATATTTATGGACTGTCATATGCCAAAGAGGGACGGTTTTGCGGCAACTCAAGCAATTAGAGACATGGAAAAATCTGCTAAGAAGCACATAACTATTATAGCTTTAACAGCTGATGCTATGGCTGGTGATAAAGAGCGTTGTATAGCTGCAGGTATGGATGACCATATAGGAAAGCCATTTAAGCAAGAGCAAATTCTTGAGGTCATAAATCGTGTTGCTAGAGGGTGAAATTAATGTAGCAATAAAGCTTAGCTTTACTAACGTAACCAACCCCTAAACTTAATGTAAACTAACAGTAGCAAAGAGGCTACAAGAGTTGGACGGATTGATCATAGTATAATGATGATATAATACTATAACGATCTATTAGAATTTGCCATATCTAAATAAATGTAGTATAGATTTTATTATTATATAACTCTAGAAGGATAAAAAAATATGAGTAATCTACCATCTTGCCCTAAATGCCAGTCGCCATACACCTATGAGGATGGTGGTTTTTATAACTGTCCTGAGTGCGGACATCAATGGTCTGTCAAGGCAGATGATTCTGGGGAAAAAGGTGATGATGAAGCTGTTGTACGTGATGCCAATGGTGTGGAGCTTAAAGACGGAGACACTATAACAGTTATCAAAGATCTAAAACTTAAAGGCTCATCAGATGTTGTAAAAGTGGGCGTGAAAATAAAGAATATTAAATTAGTTGGAGGCGATCATAATATAGATTGCAAAGTCCCAGGCATAGGTCCTATGGGTTTAAAATCTGAATTTGTGAAGAAGGTGGCTGATTAAGGGTTACAGTATCTTCTCTAATGAAGAGATTAAAAACTGTTTGGCTTTTTGCAAACTTTTGTCGAAGTCCTTACCTGTATCAAAATAGCTAATCCCAAATTTTTCACATTCTTTTCTCAATTCTAAGCTTTCACGCATTTTACTGTTGATGTGTTTAAGTATTTTTTCATCGGATTGTTCTGCTGTCCACCAATTTTCTTTTGGGTCGTGTTTTCTTATTTCGTTGAGTTTCTCTTGCGGGTCGGCATCTGCGTAACCAAGAAATACGATTGGAGTTTTCCCTATGTGCTCCGTAACTTCTAATACCTGATGGGGGAGAAGAAAATCACATTCAAAAGCATATTCTATACCGTGATAATTCTGGCTTTCTAACAGTGATTTTACGAAGTTTTTAAATAGGGTCGATGAATGTTGATAATCCGTTCTATCAAAAGAGATTCCTATTTCAGGAAAATTTTCTTTAAATGCATAAACAAAACTGTCCCCGCAAAGGTGAGTTATATTCAATTCTCTTTGAATGGTTTTGGCAAGTAGAGATTTTCCGGCTCTTGAAGCTCCGCAAATTATAAATCTTTTCATTCACAATATCCTTTTGAAAAAGGCGGGAAGAAGTCATTACTATTTAGTTTTTAGCTAATTATTGTCAAAATTTCAGGCTGTTCTAGAGGATACACCAATGATGAAATTCCTATATCAAACAGCCTGAAATATTTCGCACCACTAGACTCTAAGTAAAAATTTTATTTAGAGTTTTTCTTTGCACGTTTTTCTTTACGCTTTTCGTCAGCTGTTTTCAAAGGTTTTTTCTTAGTATCTTTTTTCTGATCTTGTGATTTAGACATAGAAATCTCCTTAAATGTATGTGAACTTTAAACAGATTAATGGCGGAGAAGAAGGGATTCGAACCCCCGGTACCTTTGACAGTACACACACTTTCCAGGCGTGCGCCTTAAACCACTCGGCCACCTCTCCGTATAATCCACGAAAGGCAACAATAATAAAGTTTGCTATAAAAATCAATTGCCTATTTGATGTATTTTAGCCTTTGTTTTTGTTTGATTTTTGCCGTAAACGTAGTTTTCTATTCTGTTTATGCAGTCATTGTCTTTTAAATCCAAGCTACCTGAGTAACTGATATTTGTGGCTGCCACTTGCATATAAAGAGGGAGTATTCTGTTTGGTAGCATTAAAGCCTTGCCCCATGAAATTTTGGGGTTGAAATAAAAAGGTTCATTTTCATCAACAATATCCCAAATTGATTTTGGGTTTTTTGATTTAATGGCTTTGCTTATTCTGTTAAAGCATGATGATAACGATGGTTTAGCACTCAATGGTGTTTGTCTTCTTAGGTCTTCAAATCTTACATCTAGTTTTTTTCTTGCTGCATACCAGTCTATTAATTTCGGTACAAAGCCAACGCGTGCCCAAGCGTAGGCACCTAAGTCTAATGCTAAAACAGATATTTTGCTCAAATCATTTTCTTGGCAAAATTCAAATATATTCCTTTGCATAGTTCGTGCAACGCCTTGCTGTTGAATTTTTTTGTGAACGTCTCCGTTAGAAAACCTCATATAGTCTTTATTGTAAATGCAATAGTTAAATTCAAAACTGCTGTTTCTGGTAGCGTCGCAAAAATTTAATTCTACCATATTCTTTAAAGAGCTGTCTTGAATGTGTGTGGCTTTTACTGTTAGTTTTACGCTAGAGGGAAGATCTTTAGTTGTCGATTGATAAAGTTGTTCGGGTGATGACGTATTCGGAAAGAATTCGTCCCAGTAGTATAATGTTTCGTCACTTATAATGATTTTATTTTTTTGCTTTCAACCATTGCAGAGGGGCTTTGCTTTGGTTGGGACTTTGCTGCCGTAGGCGTAAGTCTCCATTCTGTCTGTGCAGTCTTTGTCTTTCAAGTTCAAACTGCCGGAATAGGTGATGTTAGTATATATATTTAGGCACGGAGGTAGGGATCCTTGCGGTAATAGTAATGCTTTACCCCATGAGATTTTTTCATCAAAATAGAAAGGTTCTTTTTCATCAGCTATTATCCAGATAGATTTAGGATCGTTAGATTTTAGTGCTTTGCTTATTTTATTAAAATAAGGTGTTAGTTTGATTTTCTGCTCTGCGGGCATTTTTTTTGTTATAGCATTGAATCTTTGAGATATGTTGCCCCTTACGGTTGGCCAGTGGGTGATGTCTGGTGCAAAACCCATGCGTGTCCAAGCGTAAGCCCCTATATCTATAGCTGATACATCTATTCTGTTTAAATTATTTTCTTTGCAAAACTCAAAGATGTTTCTTTGCATTGTTTTTGATATACCGTGTTTCTGAGCTTCTTCGCAAACATCTCCGCCAATGTAATCTATATAATTGTCCTTAATAGTGTATTTGAATTCAAATTTTTTATCTTTTTCTTTATTGCTAATGGTTAAGATAGGGGTGCTTATATAGGTTGTGATTGCCAGTTTGGTAGATTCAGGCATATCTTTTGTGGTAGTTTGATACAGTTGTTCAGGCGTTGTATTCGGAAAAAAAACGCACCAATCTTCCTTGGCATTGGTATCCAAAGTCATTAATTTGTTTTCATTTTTTGAATATGTATCTTCAGCCATTGCTAATCCCCTTTAATTTTTTAGGAGATTTTTTGCTACAGGCATAGGTTTTCATTCTCTTTACACAGTCTTTATCTTTTAAATTAAATTTGCCTAAATAATTGATATCCGTGTCTATATCTACATCTAAATTTGGAGGCAGAGAAGTGTGGGGTAATAACAATGCTTGGCCCCATGAAAGTTTTGGATCGAAATAAAAAGGTTCTTTTTCGTCAGCAATTATCCAAATAGATTTTGGGTCTTTTGATTTTACAGCTTTGCTTACTTCATTAAATAAAGTAGTTAGCTTGCATAGTTGATTTGTAGGTAATTTTTTCTTTATGGCATTGAATCTTCTTGCAATGGCACTTCTTTTTATAGGCCAAAGGATTAAATCTGGCACAAAGCCCATACGTGCCCAAGCGTAAGCTCCTATATTTATAGCTGCTACGTCTATTCTGTTTAAATGATTTGTCTTGCAGAATGTAAAAATATTTCTTTGCATGGTTTTTGATATATTATGCTTCTGACATTTTTCACAAACGTTCCCCACATTATATTTTATACACTTACCTTTTATAGTGTATGTAAATTTAAACGCCTCATCTTTTCCTTTATTGGTGAAGATTAAAGTTGGGCTTGTCGTATGGGTCGTTATTTTCAAGTTAGTGGATTCTGGCAGATCTTTGGTTGTTGATAGGTAAAGTTGCTCAGGCGACATATTTGGAAAAAACTTGTCCCAATATTTTTTGGCAATGTAACTTAGACTAATTTTGCCTTTTTTATTTTTTGTGATTTCAGTCATTACAAACCTATAAAAAAATAACATTCCCAATCAAATTTGATTAATAGGGAATGTTATTACAAAGTCTGTATTATGTCAATAGATATTTAACTTAATTTCTTGAATATATCCATAGGGATAGGTAAAATAATGGTGTTTGTTTTACCTCCAGCTATATCCTGTATCGCTGAAATGTAGCGTAAGGCTAGGGCGTTTTCTTCGCCTCTCATGCGTTTAGCGGCTTCGGTAATCTTCTCAGCAGCTTGAAACTCACCTTCAGCACTTATAACCTTGGCACGGCGTTCACGTTCAGCTTCAGCTTGTTTGCCTATGGCTTTTATCATGGTTTCACTTACATCTACGTTTTTAAGCTCTACGCTTTCTACCTTAATACCCCAATGCTCAGTTTTCTCATCAAGAATAGTGCGGATATCTGAGTTTAATTTCTCACGTTCTGCAAGCATAACGTCTAGTTCATATTTACCCAGAACTGCCCGCAAGGTTGTTTGTGAAAGTTCAGATGTTGCCATGTCGCAATCACTAACTTGGTTAACGGCTTTATTGGCATCTATAACGCGGTAATAAACAACGGCATTAACTTTAACTGAAACGTTGTCTTTTGAAATTACATCTTGGTTAGGAATGCTCAGCGTTTGTACGCGCATATCTACGCGAACCATTTTTTGGATGATAGGTATAAGTATTATAAGACCAGGACCTTTAGCGTCTCCCAAACGTCCAAGGGTATACACAACACCACGCTCAAATTCGTTTAGAATTCTGAATATATAAGGCACTAAGATTAATAAAAAAATAACGGACAATATTACTGCGGCTGGTATCATTATTTAATTCTCCTGTTTTTTTATAGGTTCGATTAAAAGTTTCAATCCATTAATTTCTTTTACAATTATTTCATCATCTTGTTTTAAAAGATAGTCGGTTTCGCTGTACGCTTGCCAATGAGAGCCTGCTACAAGAACATCTCCCTTGCCGTGAGACCAGTTTACAATCTTGCCGACTGAGCCTTTTAAAGCTTCAGCTCCGGTAGCGACTGGGGTATTCCTGCTTTTTATAAATAGAGACATTGCGTATAGTATTATTGCTAGAGTAATAAGTGTGATAGGGAATATAACCCATAAAGATACGCCTGAACCGTAGACCTCTTTATCTATAAGTCTTGACCCTCCAATGGCGAAGACAAACGCACCTATCAGTGCGAATATACCGAAGGTCGGTAAAAATGCTTCTCCTATTATAAGTAGAAAACCTATGGTTATTAACCAAGCCCCCGTATAGTTAACAGGTAGAAAACCAAGCCCGAAAATTGCCAGCATCAAGCAGAGTGCTCCGAAAATCCCAGGCATAATTGCACCAGGGTTTAACATCTCAAGAAATATACCGTATATGCCGAATACAAGCAGTAGAAACGACATGTTAGGTGTAGCTATAAGAGTCTGAATTTCTGTCATGCCTATATTAAATATCTTTTTTTGATTTTTTTCAACACAAAACAAAAGGGCCTCTTTTATGAAAGAAGCCCTTTGTATTCTTAAACTTTAATAAAGATCTAAGCTGCTTGTTGATCTGTTGCTTCATCAGCCCCAGTAGTATCAGCTTTTCTTCTGTTGTCAGCGTGTTCTTTAATACGAGCAGATTTACCACTACGTTCACGCAAGTAGTACAATTTAGCTCTGCGTACAGAACCGCGACGTACTAGTTCGATTGAATCAATAACAGGAGCACAAATAGGGAATACACGTTCAACGCCTTCACCGTAGCTTATTTTTCTAACTGTGAAAGTTTCGTTCAAGCCTGTGCTAGTGCGGGCGATACATACGCCTTCATAAGCCTGAATACGAGTTTTAATTTCTTTGCCTGATAGCTCTGTGATTTTCACGTTAACACGGATGGTATCACCCGGACGGAATTCAGGAGTTTTGCTAGATTTTTTTGCTTTAAGACTTTCAGCTTGTCTTTGTTCAAATTTTTGTAATTCGTTCATGGTCGTAGTCCTTCATTTATTCTTAGCGAAACCCGATAATCGAAGACCTATTTCTAAGTCCCGGCGGTTTCTTTGTTTTTATAACGACTAAAGTACCTTTAAAGGTGATTCAATCAGATAGGGCTCTTATTACCGTAAAAACTAGGGAGTTGTCAACTGTTTTTTTGTGTTAGGTTTGGTATCTAACTGTATGAAGTAATTGGAAACTCAGGGTTTTTGTTGTAAAGTGAGTTTCTTTTATGATAAGGCTATGGCTATGAAAAAATACATAGATACTACAAACGACATATTTTTTGAAAAAACAGGCATAAACAGACAAAGACTTCAGTCTATAGTCGACAGCAGCCTTTTAGGGGCAGATGACGGGGAGATTTACTTCGAATACTCTCAGGCAGAATTTTTTAGCTGGGATGATGGCCGTTTAAAGAATTCCTCCTATGATACTGATATGGGGTTTGGTTTGCGTTCTGTGGCAGATGAAGTCTTCGGTTATGCTCATTCAAGTGAAATGACAGAACAGGCTGTGATAAGAGCGGGGGATACTGTTAAATCCGTTCTTAAGGGTTACTCGGGCAAGGTTGGTGAAAATCCTAAGAAAACATCCAATATTTTGTATATGGAAAACAATCCTATGGATGAGATTTCTTTTAACGATAAAATCAAACTTCTGCAGGATATAGATGCTTATGCCCGCAATAAGGATTCAAGGGTAAAGCAGGTATCGGTGAGTTTGGCTGCATCTTGGCAAGCAATACAGATAATACGCGCCGGCGGTTATGCCTCGGCTGATATAAGACCTTTAGTAAGTTTGAATGTTGCTGTTTATCTGGAAGATAAGGGTAGAATGGAGAATGGTCACCACGGTTTAGGAGGTAGACATTCTTATAAAAATTTATTTACTGAAAAAACTTGGAAAGCGTCGGTTGATGAAGCTTTCCGCCAAGCTGAGGTAAACCTTCAATCTATATCTGCACCGGCAGGGGAAATGGATGTTGTTTTAGGTTCTGGTTGGCCGGGTATATTGCTGCATGAAGCTATAGGGCATGGTTTAGAGGGTGATTTTAACCGTAAAGGAACTTCTGCATTTTCTAATCTTATGGGGCAGCAGGTCGCGGCTAAAGGTGTAACGGTTGTAGATGATGGTACAATAGCTAATCGCCGTGGTTCAATTACAATAGATGATGAAGGAACTCCTTCACAACGCAATGTTCTAATAGAAGACGGTATCTTAAAAGGTTATATGCAAGATAAGATGAATGCTCGTTTAATGGGCGGTGTTTCTACGGGTAACGGTCGCAGAGAAAGTTATGCAGATAATCCTCTGCCACGTATGACCAATACCTTTATGTTGGAAGGGGCAGCCACTAAAGAAGAAATAATAAAATCTGTTAAAAAAGGAATTTACGCTGCCAACTTTGGTGGTGGTCAGGTTGATATAACCTCTGGCAAGTTCGTCTTTGAAGCTTCAGAGGCTTATATAATTGAAAATGGCAAGTTAGGTGCTCCTATAAAAGGGGCGACTCTTATAGGTAATGGTCCAGATGCTTTGACTAGAATTTCCATGATTGGTAATGATATGGCGCTGGACGAAGGTATAGGTACTTGTGGAAAAGACGGACAAAGCGTCCCTGTTGGTGTTGGTCAGCCTAGTTTAAGAATAGATAAACTAACGGTGGGCGGGACAACTGCTTAAAATTCTATTCCTTTGGCATCACTTAAAATCTCTTCAGCTTCATCAGTGTATTTTCCATCAGTGTTGTGGATAACTATTCCGGATTTGATTACTAGTCGGTCGTAACGCTCTTTGCGGGCTTTGACTATAATTCTTTTGGCATCATCACCTGCGTAGGAGTGCATAGGGTATATTACTATACTACCGAACCAGCGTCTTTTGGTTAAATGGGGGATAATATCGTCCAGCCTGTCAGCTCTGTGAATAATGCTAAGTGTCCCGCCTTGTTTTAGCTTTTGATGAGAGTATTTAATCCATTCTTCTAAACTAGTATCTGAGACTCCTTCGCCGTGAGAAGTAGCTTTGATTTTATCTGGAGACGGTGTGTGAGTACCTGACTCCATGTAAGGTGGGTTCATAACAATTTCATTGAAGTAATTGTTTTCTATGATTTTTTCTTCTTTTATATTTGAGCAGATAAAATTAGCTTTTATGTTGTTTAAAGCGGCATTTTTATTGGCAAGTTCGATTAACTCTGGTTGAATATCTATTCCAGTCAATTCGATATCTGAAAGTCTTGAAGTAACACATAAACCTACAGTACCAACTCCGCAGCCCATATCGAGAAGTTTTGCTCCTTTTACAGATGTGTTAACGGCAGCTGCAAGAAAAACACTATCCATAGAGGCGTGGAAACCCTTTTCTGGTTGTAAAAATTTTATCCTACCTCTCAGTAGTGTCGTTTCTATTGTTTTCATATTTATTTTTCTGTTTGTTTTGTCAATAGTTAAGGATTATAAATGATTTTCTTTATATTTTGAATAAGTAAATAGTATGCTAAACCTATTATATTATTGATAATAAAATCCAGTAAAATTAAGGGCAAAAGTGATGAATAAAGGTAATTTTTATATAACTACAGCTATCAGCTATACAAACTCAGTTCCACACATAGGCCATGCCTATGAAGCGATAGCGGCTGATGTAATGGCAAGATTTAAGCGATTTGATGGTTATGAAGTTTATTTTTTAACAGGTACTGACGACCACGGTCAAAAGGTGGATCAATCAGCAAAAAAAGCTGGAAAAACGCCTAAGCAGTTTGTTGATGAGCTGTTACCTGCATTTAAAGATGATATGTGTGACAAGCTTAACGTTTCTTATAACAGATTTATTCGCACAACTGATGCTGATCACGAAGAAACTGCAAAAAAATTGTGGATTAAAATGGAAGAAAATGGCGATATTTATTTAGATAAATATTCGGGTTGGTATTCTGTACGTGATGAAGCTTTCTACGCTGAAGATGAAGTGGAAACTCTACCTAACGGTACTAAACGCTCAAAAGAAAGCAAAACCGAAGTGGAATGGATGGAGGAAGAAAGTTATTTCTTCAGACTTTCAAACTACACAGACAGGCTTTTAAAGCTTTATTCTGATCACCCTGAATTTATTCAGCCTGATAGTCGCCGTAATGAGATTGTAAGTTTTGTAAAGCAGGGCTTAAAAGATTTCTCTATTTCACGCACTTCGTTTGATTGGGGTGTTCCTGTGCCGGGCAATGACAAACACATTATGTATGTGTGGGTTGATGCCTTGGCAAACTATATTTCTGCTTTAGGGTATCCTGAAGACAAGAACGGTATGATGAAAAAATTCTGGCCTTGCAACGTGCATTTGATAGGTAAAGATATTATCCGCTTTCATACTGTGTTCTGGCCTGCGTTTTTACTTTCAGCAGGTGTTGAGCTTCCTCGCCAAGTGTTTGCTCACGGGTTTTTGCTGGCTAACGGAGAAAAAATGTCAAAGTCATTAGGAAACGGAATGGTTCCTAGTGATCTAATAAATAAATACGGCGTTGAAGCAACGCGTTATGTTTTGTTGCGTGAAGGTACTTTTGGTCAAGACGTGGATTTGAGCTATCAAGGTATGACTGCACGTATTAATGCTGATTTAGCAAATAATTTTGGTAATTTGGCTCAACGTACACTTTCAATGATTAATAAAAATTGCGATGGAAAATTGCCGCACGCTGGAGAATTACAAGAAGTTGATAAAGAATTATTGAGTAAGGTTCATAAAGAAATGTTACATTCTGTAAGAAGTGATTTTGATAAGTTGCAATTTGGTCGTGCTCAAGAAAAAATTATGGCAGTGGCACGTGATGCTAACGCTTATATTGATGAGCAATCACCTTGGACATTGAAAAAGACTGATCCTGAGCGTATGAATACGGTTCTATACGTTCTGGCTGAAGTTATCAGATGTTTGGGTATTATCATGCAGCCGTTTACTCCTGAATCTATGGATAAGTTATTGAGCCAAATGAATGTAGCTAAAAATGAACGTGACTTTATTTTTATAGATGCGAGTAAGGCTCTTAAAGCAGGTGTTGAACTTCCTAAACCTGAGGGAGTGTTCCCTCGTATAGAAGAAGAGAAGGCTTAAATCTATGTTGGTAGATAGTCATTGCCATCTTGAATATGAAGATTTTAAAGAAGAGGGGTTGGAAGTTGTTCTTCAACGTGCAAAAACACGTGGCGTTGAAAAATTTCTGACCATATCTACTCAACTGGCGAAGTTTGAAAATATTCTGGCGGTAGCTAAAAGCCATCCTTCGGTTTATTGCTCTGCGGGTACTCACCCTCATCATGCTGAAGAAGAGACGGAAATTGCGTTTACTAAAAATGATATAGTTAATTTGGTTAAAGATGAAAGGGTGGTAGCAATAGGTGAGACAGGGCTTGATTATTACTATGAACATTCTTCTAAAGAAAAACAAAAACTATGCTTTGAAAAACATATTGAAGCGTCTATTGAAGCCGGTGTGCCGCTTGTAGTTCATACTCGCGATGCTGAGCAGGATACGATTGATATTTTAAAACAATATGCAGGAAAAGCACAAGGTGTTATGCACTGCTTTAGCGGAAGCATGGAACTTGCTAAGGCTTCGCTTGATTTGGGTTTTTATATATCTTTTTCGGGCATTATAACTTTTAAAAAATCCGAGGTTATATGCGAAGTTGCTAAATATACTCCTTTAGAAAGGTGTTTGGTAGAGACTGATTGTCCTTATCTGGCCCCTATTCCTTATAGAGGCAAACGTAATGAACCAGCTTTTGTTTATAATACTGCGATGAGATTATCTGAACTTAAAAATATAACTATTGATGAAGTGAGTGATAAGACAACGGAAAATTTCTTTAATTTATTTAATAAGGCAAAAAGATAATGAAATTTACTATACTTGGTTGTGGTGGATCGACGGGCGTTCCTGTTGTGGGAAATGATTGGGGTAATTGTGACCCGACTGAACCTAGGAATGTAAGAACCAGAGCTTCGCTTTTGATACAGTCGGAGAAGACCGATATCATTATTGACACTACTGTTGAATTGCGTCAGCAAATTAATAGTGCAAATGTTAAAAAACTAGAGGGGGTTCTCTTTACTCACGCCCATGCAGATCATATAAATGGTTTTGATGATTTAAAACAGTTGGCTTACAATTCAGGCAGCCTTTTAAATGTTTATGGTGTGGATGAGGTTATTGATGAAATCTCAATAAGACATTCTTATGCTTATACAGCTATGCATGATACAGGTCTTTATCAACCTTTTGTTAAAAATAACGAGATTAATTATTATGATGATTTTACTATTGGCGATATAAATATAAAGACTTTCAAGCAAGATCATCATCTTTGCAATACGGTCGGTTATAGATTTGGTGATGTAGCTTACAGTGTAGATATGAAATATCTTGACCAAAAAGCAATTGATGCTTTAAAGGGAGTTAAGGTTTGGATAGTTGATAGCTATGGATATCACAATGAGGGGATAACCCATGCTAATTTTGAGCAGATATTTGAGTGGATTGAAATAATCAAACCTGAAAAAACCTATCTTACCGTTTTAAACAAGAAAATGGATTATCGTACTTTGTGCAATGAGTTACCTTCTCATATAATTCCTTGTTACGATGGAATGGTTATAGAGGCTTAGGCATTTTTTTGACAGTTGTTTTTTGTGAAGCAATTTTCAAATTTTCAGGGTTAAGAGCTTTAAGTTCAGGTATAACAAAAATACCATCTTTGCGAATTAACTGGTCATCTATGTAGATTTCCCCGCCACCGTATTCAGGTCTTTGAATTTGAACCATATCCCAGTGAATAGAGGATTGATTACCGTTTGGAGCTCTGTCATAAGCGTTTCCTGCGGCTAGGTGGAATCCTCCATCTATTTTTTCATCAAACAATATGTTTCCTGTTGCGTGTTTAACAAAAGGATTAAAGTTAAGGGCGAATTCTCCAAAGTAGCGAGCACCTTCGTCAGTGTCTAAGATCTTGTTTAAAGCTGTTGTGCGTTCATCGTTCTCCGCCTCTGCCTTTTCTATACGACCATCTTTAATTTCAAGTTTTACTTTATTAAATTTTTGTCCATCGTAAACTGACATCCCGAATTTTACTGTTCCGTTCATGGAATTTTTAACGGGAGCGGTGAAGCATTCTCCATCAGGTATATTGTGGTCACCGGTGCAAGGAATTGCAGGTATACCTTCTATGCTGAATGTTAAATCAGTTTCTTGATTAGGTGCGTAGACTCTTACATTTTTTCCTTCAGTCATTATTTTTGTTAAAGGAGCTACGGCTTCGGCCATTGCAGAGTAGTTTACCAAGCAAGCATCTTTATAAAAATCTTCAAATGGTTCTTTCTCCATGTTGCAAGCCTTAGCAAAAGCTTCAGTAGGGGCTGCTACTACAAGCCAATCGGTGTTTTTAACGCGGTAGTCTGTGTATTCTCTTCTGGCTTTTTTATAAGCAATTCTAACTTCATCAGAGAACTTTACTTTGCTTTCATCTTCATCATCTTTAATGCGAATATAGCCTTGCACGGTTTTTGTTTTCTCAAGATTTGCTTGACCCCACGCTTCAATTTCTTTTTCAGACATTTTGCCGATGGTATTGTTTAAAGTCTCGGCACTTGAATCAACCATAAGAGGGGTAGCTCCAACCGCTTTAACTTCTTTGGCACAGGCTTCTGCTAAAATCTTTGCATCTTCACCTATATATTCTATCCAAATATTTTGTCCGGCTTTTGTCTTTACAGCGTTAATCATAAATTGGTGAGCCAGAGATTCAGTGTCTGATTGCTTCATTTTATCAAATCCTTAAGTTAGTTTTTGCATAATGTTATTATGGGATTTAATCAGATAATTTAATTCAATACAATAATATTTATATACCTAACATTTGGGTTATGAAAAATAATGGAGTTTTACCCATTTTTTCCTTGATTTTCTTGTCATATTGGTATTAATTACGAGTCCTGTGGCTTAGCACCCCTGGAGGCTAGGCTTTTATTTTAATTGTATTTTTTTAAGGTGAATAATAATGGCAAAACATACGGAATTAATGGCAGAAGCACGCGCTAAAGCCGGTAAGGGGTCCGCTCGTGCAGTACGCCGTCAGAATAAGATTCCTGGTGTTATCTATGGAGATAACAAGGATCCAATTTTAGTGTCTGTTACAGAAAAAGATTTAGCAAAAGCAGTTGCTACTTCTCATTTCTTTACAAGCATATGCGACTTGAGCGTTGATGGAAAGAAACACTCTGTTCTTCCTCGTGATATTCAACTGCACCCTGTATCAGATAAATTGGAGCACGTAGATTTTTTACGTGTTACAGATAAAACAGAAATTAGAGTTGAAGTTCCAGTACATCTAATAAACATAGATAAATGTAAAGGTGTTTCAAAGGGTGGCGTTATTAACCTTCTTCGTCACGAACTGGATATCATGTGTATGGCTAGTAACATACCTGAAAACATTGAGGTTGACGTTAAAGACATCAATGTTGGTGATAGTGTTCACTTAAGCCTATTGCAATTACCTAAAGGTGTTAGACTTCTTGATGATGAAGAACTTACTCTTTTGACTATCGTTGCTCCTTCTGCAATGAAGTCTGATGATGATGCTAAAGCAAGTTCAGCTGTAGCTGATACTGCGGCGGCTCCTGCGGCTGGTGCGAAAGCTCCTGCAGCTGGTGCAAAAGCGGCGGCTCCTGCAGCTGGTAAAGCAGCTCCTGCGGCGGCAAAAGCTCCTGCAGCTCCTGCTAAAAAGAAATAAAGACGGTATTTAAATAGCTAAATACTGTTATTTGAATAGGTTGGTGCTATGTGGCTGATAACTGGATTGGGTAACCCCGGTAAAGAATATGAAAGAAACAGGCACAACATAGGTTTTATGGCGGTGGATGCAATAATCCATCGCCATAACTTTTCTGAAGCGGGAAAAAAGTTTAAGTCAGTAATCTTCAACGGCGAAATAGCTGGAGAGAAGATATTGATTGTAAAACCTCAAACCTATATGAATTTGTCGGGTGATGCTGTGCAGGCTGCGGCAAGTTTCTACAAGATACCTTCTGAGCAGGTTATAGTTTTGCATGACGAGCTTGATTTGCAAGAAGGTAAAATAAGAGTAAAGCAGGGCGGTAGCTCTGGCGGACATAACGGTTTAAAATCTATAGACAGCTGCATTGGGCAAGATTATTGGCGAGTGCGTTTAGGTATAGGTCATCCGGGTGAAAGAGATATGGTTACAAACCATGTTTTGGGAGACTTTGCCAAGGCTGATAAAGAATGGCTTGAAAGATTGATGGAAGCTGTGTCTGATAATATAGAATTATTTGTGAAAGGTGAAAGAGACAATTTTGCCAGTAAAGTTTCACAAGAAATGAAGAATTTAAAACAAGGATAATAAAAAATGGGATTCAATTGCGGAATAGTAGGCTTGCCTAACGTTGGTAAATCAACTTTGTTTAATGCGTTAACTGCGACAGCTTCGGCTCAGGCGGCAAACTATCCTTTCTGCACGATAGAGCCTAACGTTGGCCGTGTAGCTGTTCCTGATGAGAGAATGGATAAATTGGCAGTGGTTGCAAACTCTATTAAGATTGTACCCACTCAGTTGGAATTTGTTGATATCGCGGGATTAGTGCGTGGTGCCAGTAAAGGCGAGGGTCTAGGTAACCAGTTTTTGGCGAACATCAGAGAGACTGATGCAATAGTTCATATTCTGCGTTGCTTTGAAGATGACAACATAACTCACGTTGAAGGTGGAGTTGATCCGTTGCGTGACCAAGAGATCATTGAAACTGAATTGATGATAGCTGATTTGGAAAATTTGGAAAAACGCATCGAGCCGTTGCGTAAAAAAGCTAAGCTTGGTGATAAGGATGCCAAGGTTGTGGTTGAGTTGATGGAAAGGGCTCTTTCTGCTCTGCAAGATGGTAAACCTGCACGTGTGGTTGAACTTAAAGATGAAGAAGAAGTAAAACTATTTAAGCAAATGCAATTGCTAACTTCTAAACCTGTGCTTTACGTTGCTAATGTTGCTGAAAGTGATGTGGTAACAGGAAACAAATACACAAAACAAGTGGAAGAGTTCGTTAAAAAGCAGGGTGCAGAGTATGTAATAATCTGTGCGGCTATTGAGGCTGAAATATCTTTGCTTAGCAAAGAGGAACAAAAAGAGTTTTTAGACACTATGGGCTTGACTGAGCCTGGTCTTAATAAAGCTATTCGTGCGGGATACAAGCTTTTGAACTTGATTACCTTCTTTACCGTAGGTCCTAAAGAAACTCACGCTTGGACTGTAAGTGGAAATGCAAAAGCTCCTCAAGCAGCGGGTGCTATACACTCTGACTTTGAACGTGGATTTATTAGAGCTGAAACTATAGCTTATGAAGACTTCGTTAAATGCGGCGGTGAAGTTGCAGCAAAAGAAGCAGGTAAAATGCGTTCAGAAGGTAAGGATTATAATGTTAAAGACGGCGATGTAATGCTGTTCAGGTTTAACGTTTAATTGAGGTTTTTGTGCAGGATAAAAGAGATTTATTATTAAACGCTTTGCGTGAATATAAAACTAGTTATCAGGAAGAAAAATCTATAATTCCTGAGCTAATCTCTTTCATCAATAATAATGTGGATTGTTTCGAAAATAGCAATATACAAGCACAAATAACTGGAGCTGCTTGGGTTTTAAGCCCTGATAATAAAAAAGTGTTATTAACCCATCACAAGAAATTTAACCGCTGGATACAGTTTGGTGGGCATTCTGAAGGTGATAGCAATACTTGGAATGTTGCTTTGCGTGAAGCTCAAGAAGAGTCTGGTATTAATGAACTAGAATTTGTTACTAGAGATATTTTTGATATTGATATGTATATAATTCCTCCCAAACTTATACGCAATAAGCCAGAACATAAAATGTATGATATACGTTTTTTATTAAGAGCAAAAAATGAGAATTTTCTTGTGAATAATGAATCAAACACCTTAAAGTGGTTCACTTTAAGAGAAGTGAAAGAAGATGTTTGTAAAGATTCCCCAGAATTGTTGCGTATGGTTAATAAATGGCAAAAATTCATCCCCAACTTATCAATAGAAAATAAGCCTATATTCAAAAATCATATGTGGAAATAGAGTTTAATTAAACGACAATATTCAAATTTTGACCGCGGCTAGAAGTAGGGTCGGGAGTCATTTCTATAGCTTGTTCAACTAATTGCAATACAGCGGCATCATTTTTAGCCGTTTGTTTGATCATAGCCACGTTAGCTTGAGCGACTTGATAAAGCTGTTGAACCATAACAGAAGCAACGTCCATTTATTTAACTCCTTTAAAAAAAGCTTGATAGTTAATTATAATATATAAACATCTAATTTACACCTATTAATTTTCTTGCATAAATTGTGATAATTAAGCTATATGTCAATATAACGTTTTAAAGGGATGAAAACATGATAAGAAATGCCACCATGGAAGATGCCGAAGCTATATTGGCTTTAGTTAATGAGAACGCAAGTAGAGGTTTAATGCTTTCTAAAACCCCTTATGGTGTTTATAAAAACATACAAAGTTTTACCGTTTTTGAAGACGAGGGGAAGCTTATAGGCTGTTGTCGTTTAGGTATTGCTTGGAATGATTTAGCTGAAGTTGCATCATTGGCTGTTAGTGATGAATACCGCAAAAAAGGTATAGGCAGACAATTGGTTGATGATTGTGTAGAAAAAGCTCGTAAATTAAAACTTAAGAAATTGTTTACTTTAAGTTATCAGGCAGATTTTTTTATTAAATGCGGTTTTAAGGAAGTCGACCTTTCCACTCTGCCTTACAAGGTGTTTGGGGATTGCTTGAATTGCCCGAAAGTTAATTGCTGCGATGAGCGTGCTTTCATTCTGGATATTTAATTAAGCTGAAATTAGTTTCTTTACGTTTTTAATCACTTGTCTTAAACCGCCTGGGGTTATGTGAGATTCTATACTTACATAAGCAAGAGCAGTTATGATGTGTGCTGTAGCAACTGAAAAGTTTTGGTTGTAAATTCCTATTGCAATTGAAAACACGCTTACAAGTGCTAATAAGAGTTTAGGGTGCATATTATGCTCAGGTAATTTTTTCCAAGAATTTTTTATAGATATATATAAAGATATAAAAATTATAGGCAGTAGTACTAAGGTCTCAGTTCCTGCACTCAGGCAGAAAAATATAGTTCCAATAGATGCATATAAATCAGGTCTTTTAATGATAAGAGAAATTATAGAGTGGCTTTCCGTCTTTTCTTCTTTTGTGATACTTTCTGCTACACGTATATTGGCTATTGCAAAAAAAGATCCTGTCAATGCAGCCATGAAATGTGTATACAGAAGGGAGTCCACCGAGACTATAAATAAAACTATACTTATAAGCCATAAGCTTAAGCGGGGATCAAAAATGAAAAGCTTTTTAGCACCCGTTTTTCTGTTAAGCGAAAAATATTTAAGAGTTATTGATGTTATCAAAGCAAATATGCAGGCATAAAAACCAATAAAGGTTGTTGATGAGAAAAAGAAGAACACATCGGCCATCGTGAAGCTTATGCCAGGGTCTCCGATTATTTTTTTAGCGATGTTTCTTGGTGACATAAAAATCTCTCTGTAAATGTGGCTTAGCGAGATGAAAGTCGCATATCTACTTGCAAACTTCATCACAGTTTTGTTTATGATGCCTTTTTTACCAAACTTAATAAAGAGCTATTTTAAGCGATTAAGAGCTGCTTTTTTGATTTTATCTGATTGGAGCAGTATAGGCTTAAATGCCGGAGAATAGGTTGCCGGTTTGTACATATCTGATTTGTGGTGAAGTTTAATAATTTCACCCATTACAGAGCGTTTCAATTCTTCAGGAGCTCCGAAGAATACAATGCGGTCAAGCAACGCACCAGTTTTTTGATCTGTTTCACCGTCTTTTAGCAGGAAGTCTTTGGGAGACACACCTTGAATACGTACGGCAAAAATCATGTCAGTATTAAAATCAAGGTTTTTGTTTGTCGCTTGGGCGTCAAATGCCACTACATTTTCATGGCATACTTCTTTGCCGTCTATAATTTGAATTAGCGGTTTTGTTAATCCTGAAATTGATAGAGGCACGGCACGAAATGTTTTGCGAGCTCCTATAGTGTATCTTTCTTTTGACAAATTTGAATTAATGTCTTTTGCAATTTGCATACGAGTATCCATTGCTGCACGCATAAATTCTCCTTTTAAGCCGTCAAGTTCATATCCTTGAGGAACAATGTCTATAGGTACTAGAATTTTAGATTCAGGTGACTTTATATAAGGATGAAATTCTTCAAAGAATTCACGCACAGTTTGGTTGCCTAAATTTTGAGCTCCGTGAACTCCTTTTCCGTGGGATCCTCCGCAAACTCCACCGCCAAATCGTGATAAAGCCCCCATGTTAGGCGTGCCATCATGTCCTTTACTGGTGCGTTGGACAGCAACAATTTTTACGCTGCTATCGTCAAAAACAAAAGCTAAAGTGGTCATTGCACCAATTGTACGTTTATTATTTACAATTTGGTTATAAGGCAAACCAAAGCGTTTCTCTGCTTCTTTTACTAAAGATATTTCAGGAGTGTTTCCTAGTTTCGCAAAACTTGCTTTCTCCCAAGCTCCAGGGTAATCGGGGTCAGCTTGTAATAACAAAGCAGGATCATTTTCCTTGGTTTCAATAACAGTAACGTCATCTTCTTTTCGAATATTAAAAATCAACTTTTGCTGTTCGTTGGCATCTGGTGAAATTGTAAAAGTTAGTGCCACATCTTTATCTTTTGTAAAGAAGTCTTTGTTTTTTAAATAAGAAGCTGATGACATGATAAAACACCTATATTTATGGTTAATGATTGAATATAAGCAACTTAGCAACAATCAAAGTTTATGTCAATAAATTATTATAGCAAAAGATTTTTATATTAATAAGCAATAGAAAGCCAAAATTCAGCGTATAGCTATAAAAAAGCACGTTATAATTATGAATTACAAGGAGAAAATTTGGAGCGGGTGACGGGGATCGAACCCGCACAGCCAGCTTGGAAGGCTGGAATTCTACCATTGAACTACACCCGCTAATGATAGTCTTTAAGTAAAAATACTTATACCTTTATATTGTTTAAAAGTCTAGGGCTTTATGTCGTATTTTTCATGGTTTATGAAAAATTTAATGACCTTTGCTTTTCTGGGAAAAAATAAGATTTGATAGGATAATTTTTTAAAATAAGTAACTTAAAGTTTATAACTTACAATTTATTTAATGCGAATTGTTTTAATATCTTGGATCAGTTTTTCTGATTTGATGAACTGCACTCCACTTGAAATCATTCTGTGTTTTCCAGCTTCTTCAAAATCTTTTTCGGTTGCTAGCCTAGTTTGCTTGTTTCCATGTTTATCATATTGAGTTAAAAACACATCAGGTATTCTACCGTTACTTGAAAGATCTTCAATAAAGAATGAGTTTAGTTTTGCCTCTTTTTTGGCGTCAACAGCTGTTGCTGCAACACAGGCACCTTGCTTAAAGCCACATGAGATTACCGTTTTTACTCCTAGCATTTCAAGAGTATCATTTATATCGGGAAAACTTCCTTCGAAAGCTGAAGGTTCAAATTTTCTTATTAAAAAATCTGTCATACCATGATTGTAGTTGTAGAAGTCAGGGGATCTTTGTACGAGAGAATAATATATAGAGAATACAGGAATTGCCGCTTTCCTGAATTCCTCGGCAAGGCTGTTTATTTTCTTCGATATTTCAACAGTTTTTTTATCACCGTTATACTCTGGAGCACAGTAGACGCTTTGTACGTCAATAACAAGAAGAGCAACGCCGCTGTTGCGTTTCTCGAAATCCTCTAAAAGATTTTCGTATTTATATTCGTAACTGCAATTATACATTAGATTTGATACCTTTGGTGCGGCGTACCATTTTAATATCTTGCAGACATTTTGTTGAGTTAATAAATTGCACGCCTTTTTGTAGCATTTTTATATTAGCCATCTTTTTTTGCTTTTGATCCCAGCCATCATCGCACGATAAATCTTCTAAAAGAAAGGTGTTAAAGCCCAAGCCTTTTGCATCTATTACTGTTTCTTTAATACAGGCGTTTTTATATACACCGCAGGCAAGTACTGTTTTTATACCTTTTTCCTTTAAGGTTATATTTAAATCTGGAAAGCTACTATTGAAAGCTGACAGAGATCTTTTCCTTATTAATACGTCTTGATCTTGGTGTTCGTAGTTATAAAAACTAGAATCTGAAAGATCATAAAGATCGCAATAAATTGAATATATAGGTATTGCTGCTTTTCTGAATTCAGCTGCAAATTTATTTATATTTTTTGATATTTCAAATGTTTCTTTGGTACCTAATTTTTTAGGATTACAAAACGCACCTTGTAGGTCAATAACCAGCAGAGCAACACCACTATCTGGCTTGCTTAAATCATCCATGAGATTCTCATAGCTATATTTGTAACTGCATTTATACATTAAGTTTTATCCCTTTAGGGCGGCGAACTTTAATATCTTTTAATAACTGGGTTGAGTTAATGAATTTTACGTTGTAAAACTCCATTTCATCATTTGCGATAGAGTTAGGTCTATGTAACACTGAGTTGCTTCTGTTTTCATTATCATTCCCTGATAAATCTTCTAGTAGAAAGGCGTTGAATCCTTTTCTTCTAGCAGCTACAAGCGTTTCTCTAACGCAACCATTTTTGTTGAAGCCACAAGCAATTATTGTTTTGATGCCGTTGCGTTTTAAGGATGTCTTTAAATCAGGATAGCTATTTTTGAAAGCACAAGGCTCCGGTTTTCTAATTATAATATCATTTGCCTCTGGAACAAATTTATAGAAGTCGAGATCTTCGCTTTTTGTTTCAGTCATATAAATAGCATAGACAGGAATAGAAGCTTTTCTGAATGCCGGAATAATAGATTTTATCTTTTTTGAAATATAATAGGTTTCACCGTTGCCACGAGGTTTATCGGGGTCGCAAAACTCGCTTTGCACGTCAATAACTAGCAGTGCAACTTCGCTTGGCTTGTAGCGAAATTCTTCTCTAGCCAATTGCGTATCAATAATAGATTTAACTAAGCTGTCGTAGTTATATCTTTTAAAAAACATATCTCGATTCCCAAATTTTTATATAAAGAAGGATATTACAATATACATAATAAATAGTCAATGATTATGTTAAAACACTTGTTTTGAACTAAAATCAGCCAAACCACTGTGATTCTTAATTTTTTTTGTTAATAGTTTTGATTTTATCCTGTATTATATTCATGGGGTTATAAATCGGGATGGTTTAATTATATGAGTTTTTTAAAGGCAGTAACAATGGTTGGGGGCTCTACGCTTCTTAGCCGTGTTTTGGGTTTGATAAGAGATATATTGACGGCTGTTTTTTTAGGTGCGGGCCCAGCATCAGATGCATTTTTTATAGCTTTCAAGTTGCCTAATTTTTTTAGAAGGATAACCGCTGAAGGGGCTTTCAGCTTTGCCTTTGTGCCTATGTTTTCAAAAATGCTTGAGAATAAAAAGCTGGCTAGAGAGTTTGCTGAGGATGCTCAGGCTGTTATGATAGCCTTTTTGTTGCCTTTCACAATAATTATAGTTATCGCTATGCCGTGGATACTTCATATTGTTGCTCCAGGTATTGCTAATGACCCCGCACGCTTTGACTATGCGGTTGAGTTCTCGCGAATAACTTTTCCATTTATTTTTATTGTTTCTTTGACGGCTCTTTTGGGTGGAGTGATGAATTCGCTTCATAAATTTGCCGCTTTTGCTCTGGCTCCTGTGTTTCTTAATATTGTACTTATAGGGGCTTTATTGCTTTCAAAGCGTTTCTTCCCGACTGCTGCCCACGCAATGTCTTACGGTGTGATTGTGGCGGGGCTTATGCAGATTTTTTGGGTGTTTGTTTATATTTCCCATGCGGGGTTTATTCTTTTATTTTAAATACTCAGAATAAAACCTCCAACTAAAAGTATGTTTTATCTTATTTGTCCCGCGCTA